>Ga0302325_10024404_pt1 | contig 12575 bp, 12 predicted proteins | sample Palsa_T0_2_FD_201948 | JGI IMG/M metagenome (GOLD analysis project Ga0302325, IMG submission 201948) | Peat permafrost microbial communities from Stordalen Mire near Abisko, Sweden - Palsa_T0_2 | ecosystem: Environmental > Terrestrial > Soil > Palsa > Peat permafrost | place: Sweden: Abisko...
CCCGTCAGGCGGAAGACGCGGGACGCCGGGTCAGCCGCACCTTAGCGTTGGGGTGCGCGCGCCACGTGTTGGCCCCGGACGCGGCCGCGGTCTTGGCCTGTTCCCACTTCAGCTGCGCGAACTGGCTGGGCGGCACGTCCAGCTCCTGCATCCACTGCCGGGTGGCCGACACCACGTGCGCCCCGGCCACGGCCACCCCCGCCGCCACCAGCGCGAGGCCGATCCCGATCAGCGACCCGCCGACGATCAGCGGCCCGGACTGCACCTCCGGCCAGGTCGCGTCCGGCTGGCTGCTCTCTGCACCATTGGTCATAACGCCCATCCCAACGTAGTCAGGTAATCGTGTGCGTGTCTGCCGAGCGGCCGGGCATAGCTGCCCGGGTGAATCGCGACTATAACCCCGCTACCTGGTATCAAACACTCAGCGTGCCGGACGTGTCTATGGGACACTCGTGCCACGAAACGATTGATTACGTAGAGTATTTGCGTATGCTCATTACGTGATCGAGACGCGGATCGAACCGCTGCGTGAACGACTGTACGGCACGTACGCGTCACAGCATGCGGGCTGCGGCGACGGTGAGGCTGCTGCCCTCATCTACCGCCGCGACATCCGGCCGGCGCTGCCACCGTCGGCCGCAGGACCGGTTCTCGACATCGGCTGCGGCCAGGGCCAGCTGGTCAAATTGATGCTGGCGGACGGATACGAGGCGGCGGGAATTGATGTCAGCCCGGAACAGGTGGCCTTGGCCCACGCAGCCGGCCTGGACCAGATCGAGCAGGGCGACTATCGAGCCCTGCTCGAGGCACGAGCCGGGCAGTTGGCCGCGGTGACAGCCACCGACGTGCTCGAGCACCTCACCAAGGCTGAGGTGCTGGATACCTTCGACCGGGTGGCGAACGCGCTGCTTCCCGAGGGCATCTTCGTGGCACGGGTGCCTAACGCCGCCAGTCCTTTCGGGGGGCGGATCCGCTACGGCGACTTCACGCACGAGTCTTCCCATACCGCACGCAGTGTCCGCCAGGTCGCAGCGACGGCGGGCTTTGCCGTGGTTGCCGTGTGGCCCTGTCCGCCCGTCGCGCATGGCTTGCTGAGCGTCGCGCGGGTGGTGGTGTGGAAATCGGTGAGCGCATCGTGCAAGGTCGCGCTCGCGGCGGAAACGGGCACGTTCCGGGGGCATATCGTGACCCAGAACCTGACCTTCGCCGCCCGTAAAGGTGGATGAGGGACATCGAGCGCGGTGACTGGCGCGCATGCGGCACCTAGCCGCATTCAGATGCTCGCAACGAGCGTGCGATGGCCGGGCATTGGACGCAGCATCGCCCGGACGGCGGGATTTAACGTCGCTGCGGCTGCGGCTGCGGGGCTGGGCGGCATCATCCTGGCCCGGACCGTTGGCCCGGCCGTGCGTGGCGAGTATGCGGCCATCACGGCGTGGTTCGGCGTCGCCCTGATGATCGGCGGCATGGGCCAGCCTGCAGCACTGTGCTTCTATGTGGCCCGGGATCCGCTCCGCGCCCGGGAGTACGTGGCGACCTCGCGGGCCATGATGCTCACTACCGGAACGATCGTTCTCGTCTCCGGCATTCTGCTGGCCCCCCTGCTTGCGCACGGCATTGCCGCGGTCTCGCTCGGCTACCGGATTGCTTTTGGTACGTCGATAGTGGCCTTCGTCGGAGCGAGCTATACCTTCTCACTGCAGGCACGCGACCTGAGTAAGTGGAACGTGGTACGGGTAAGCCAGCCGGTGCTGAGCATCATCGCCTTTGTTGTGTTGTGGCGGCTCAGGTTGCTCACCCTGGACAATGCTCTGGTCGTTCTTTCCGTGACCCTGGTGCTCCAGCTTGGCTGGGCTTACGGAAGTTGTCGGCGCACCAGCCTGGCACCCGGCCATGTGCATGCCACGTTGATCCGCCCGCTCGCCGCGTACGGTGCCGCGCAGATCGTGGCCCTGACGCCCGCGGCTCTTAACGCGCAACTGGACCAGCTGGTGCTCTCGCAGACCGTGCCAGCGGCCGACCTGGGCCGGTACGCGATCGCGGTGTCACTGACGTTGCTCCCGATTCCGTTCGTGTCGGCGATCGGCAACGTGGCCTTCCCACGGCTGGCGGCGCAGGAGCGGCCGACAGCCGCCACTCACCGCATGCAGCGCATGGCGGTGCTGGGCAGCGCGGGCATGGCCGCGGCGATGCTGGTGCCGCTGGCGGCCGGGGCGTACTGGATCGTGCCTCTGGTCTTTGGCGCCGGCTACCGGGGGGCGGTGCCGCTGCTGTGGATCCTGAGCCCGGGAGCTGTCTTCCTCGCTTGCGGGCAGGTCACTGGTGACCTGCTCAGAGGCAGAAACCGGCCGATCATCGTGGCCTGGGCCCAAGGGCTCGCGGCCATTTTCACAGTTGTGCTGCTCTTTGCTCTGCTGCCCCTCATCGGCGTGGCCGCCGCGGCAATCGCCTCGACGGTCGCCTACGGGGTGGCGCTGGCGATGATGCTCCGCTGCCTGTGGCGGTTGCCGGCCAAAGCTGATGGCAGGGGAGATGTTGCGCAGGCCACGGGGCCAGCCGGGAAGCTATAGGGGGCACTATGTTCACGTTGCGCCGAGCCGCTGCTACCGCCACGGACCTGGCGTGTCTGGCCGCAGGGCGGCGCCCGGTCGTGCGGGCAGCCCGCTTTGTTCTCGGGCGGGCGCGTCTCGACGTCCCCAATGATCTGCACACCAACGGCGAGTCCTCGCTCCAGCGGTGGGTACTGGACATGTCGCCGCCGGGCCGGGACCTCCATGTCATCGATGTAGGTGCCAACGTTGGCCGCTGGTCCGTTGCGATGCTCTCCGCCGCGCAGGAGGCTGGCCGATCAGGTGACCTTGACCTACATGCCTTCGAGCCGTCGGCATATACGTTTGAGCGCTTGGAGACGACGCTGCACGGGCACCAGGCGAGCCTGCAGCAGATGGCTCTCAGCGACACGGCTGGATCTTCTCTCCTGCACGTGTCGGCGCCGGGCGCCGGAACGAACTCACTCCACACGCTGCCCGGCGTGTCTCCCAGCGGCCCGGCCGAGGAAGTGACCACCATGACGCTAGGCTCGTATGCCGAGCGTGCCGGGCTGGAACAGCTCGCGCTGGTCAAGATCGATACGGAGGGCCATGACCTGGCGGTGCTGCGGGGGGCACGGGAGCTTTTCGCCAGTCAGCGCATTTCAGTCGCGCAATTTGAGTACAACCACCGCTGGATCTATGCGCGCCGCTACCTTCGCGACGCTTTCGAGCTCGTTGAGCCCCTCGGCTATCGGGTGGGCAAGCTCACCCCGGCAGGCGTGGAGTTCTATCCTTCCTGGGACCCCGAACTGGAAACGTTTATAGAGGGCAATTACGTCGCCTGCCGCAGGTCAGTGGCGGGGCGGCTGCCTGCGGTCAGATGGTGGAAGCCCGCGAGTCCTTGACGTCGGCGAGCGCATCGGCCGTATGCGTGGCTAACCCGGCCAAGGCCCGCTGATCGCCAGCGTATTGGGCGGGGCCTCGCGCACCGGAAACTGCTGGCCAACGGGCAACTCACCGTCATAGAGGGTGTATCCCGATTCGGCGAGGAGATCGCGCACCGCCACCGCGTTTTCCCCGGCGACCTCACAGATAATGCGCGGATGGGTGCGCAGCACCGCGCCAGCGCCCTTGAGAATCTGTGCTTCGGCGCCCTCAACATCGATCTTGATGACGTCCGGCGGGGGGAAATGACCCGCTAGCAAGTCCAGCGAGATGGTGGGCACCAGTTCGGTCGCGCGGATGCCACCCGTCTGAGTGGTACCGAAACCGGCGAGGTGGCTGGTGGAACGGTTTCTTCTCGCGATACAGAACCGGGCGACGTCGCACTTATCGTCGACCGCGGCAGGGACCACCTCGACTGGCGCGTGATGTCGGCCGGCTGCGGCTGATCGCCGAAGCAACCGGACTAGGATCGTGTCGGGCTCGACCGAGAGGACATAGCCACCCGAACCCGCCGCTACCGCGGCAGCGAAACTGAACAGCCCGATATTGGCGCCGATGTCCCAGACTGTATTCCCGGGCCGGACAGTCTCTGCCGCAAGCCGGAGCAGTACTGGGTCGACCCGATCCATGTGCGGCTTCAAATAGCGCAGGCCGCCTTCGGGCGACGTGTAGATCCGGGCCGCCGCAAAGGGTGCCGGCAATCTTCTGCGGATGACGATGCGATGGGACGCCTGCTCGAGCGCGGTACGCAAAGACACGCTGCCCTCCCGGGGAACTCCAGAGCGATTGCCGAGTGACGTCTCCCAGGCTGCCTAAAGCGAGATTCCGTCATATCCATGCTACAGATGAGGAGCAATCTGTGGTGACGATATGCAAGCCCGTTTCCTTGCCTGCCTCACCGCGCGCCTTGTCGCCGAATGCGGCATAGAAGTCATATCGGTACTTGTTCGGTACAGCGAAAGCGGCTGTAATCCGGCAGCACAGATCCCGGTAATGCGGATTGGCCGTGTATGCTGGCTGCGTGTCAGTTCTACTTTACTGACCGTGTCAGAAAATGGGTTTTAGGGGTACATGTTGCGCAAATCCTATTTGCCGGTTTTGGGAGATATTCGATGACGGCTAGAGATATAACACACCCGATTCTTGGCGCGCGACTGGTATCGTTGCTGCGTCAGCGCCTTGCCTTTACGAGCTCCGCTCGTTACTGGGAAAGGCGTTACGCGTGCGGTGGCACTAGTGGTAGCGGCTCATATGGCACGCTGGCCGCTGCTAAGGCAGAATTTCTTAATAACTTTGTGGCCGCGAACAGAATTAACACGGTCACTGAGTTTGGTTGCGGAGACGGTCATCAGCTGTCCCTGGCCAACTATCCTCACTATGTCGGGCTAGATGTCTCGCGCGCTGCCATCGAACTATGCAAGCGCCGATTCGAGGATGACCGGACCAAGAGCTTTTTCCTCTATGACAGCGCTTGTTTTGTCGATTATGCGGATCTATTCAGGTCCGATCTAGCGATTTCCCTCGATGTTGTCTATCATCTGGTCGAAGACGGCATATTCGAAGCCTATGTGAGGCATCTATTCGCGGCGGCTGGCCAGTATGCAATAGTATACGCGCCTGACCAGGAAATGACTGGCACCGCCCCACATGTACGGCACCGGCGTTTTTCCGTGTGGATCGAGAGGAACTGTCCCGCGTGGCGGCTCGCAGAGATAGTTCCCGGGCCGAACTCAGGACCGGGACGTGCGGATTTCTTTGTCTACCGGCACGCGCCGGCAACCTGATAATGCGTGACCGTGCCGACGGGATCGATGTGGCGAGACAAAGGGGGATTTCTGTGCAGGTAGGCGTCGTCGGGCCGATGGCCCCTGATTACTTCGCAGAAAATGTAAGCGACGCGCTGGAACGCGAGGGGCATATCGTCGCGCATCTCGGCACGGCCAGCCCGCGCCACCGTAGCCGTCTTCTCACCACTTCACGGATGATCGCCACGCAAGCGCTGCCCGCCCTCGATGAGCGCGGGCAGCGGCATATCGTTCGTGCGGCAATGGCTGCGGGTTGTGAAGTCGTCATCAACCTCGACGAGGGCCTCATGCCCAGTACGGTACGGCAGCTCAAGAGAGCCGGCCTGCGGGTGGCGTTCTGGTTCCCGGACCACGTGGCGAACTTGGGGCGGCAGCTAATGCTGCTCGCGCCGTATGATGCGATCTTCTTCAAAGAGCCGCACATCGTGAACAATCTGCGGGCCATCCTTGATCTGCCCGTCTATTACCTGCCCCAGGGCTGTAATCCGCGCTGGCACAGGCCGACTGTGGCTGCGGGTACGGAGCCTTACCTGGTGATCGCGGGAAATATGTACGCGAGCAGGGTGCGCCTTCTGGAGCGGCTGGCGTCGAAGGGGATCCCGCTGCGGCTCTACGGGGGCGGTTTTCCCCGCTGGCTTGGGGAGACGCCGATTCACGGGGCGCACACAGGCCGCTACATCACGCGAGAGGAAAAGGCCAGGGTGTTCCGTTCCGCCGCTGGCGTCCTGAACACCATGCACCCAGCCGAAGTGGCCGGGGTCAATGCCAGGCTCTTCGAGGCGGCCGGCTGCGGGGCTGCGGTCCTGACCGATTTCCGTCCGACGATCCCGGACCTGTTCGCGGTGGGGGAAGAGGTGCTGGTCTTCTATGACTTCGACAGCCTGGTCGACCAGGCGGTGAGGCTGCTTGAGGAGCCGGGGCTGACTAGCCGTCTGGGAGATGCGGCCGCCCACCGCGCGCATCGCGATCACACTTACGACCTTCGTGTTGCTGAGATTCTGGAAAAGATAGCGTGAGCGGTTCCCTTCGTCCCGGCGAGGTCATCACCCGGCGCGGGCACCAGGCTCATAGCTACGGCATGCGTGAAACCAGAATTCCGGGATTGCTGCCATGACTGCGGTAACTGAGAAACTGCACGAGGCTGGCACGGCCACCTCAAGGATGGCTGCCTTTGGCTTCGCCTTTATCGCCGGGGCATGCGTGCTGTTTTATGAAGCGCTGGCGACGTCGGGCGGGTCGGACATTGAGGTCGTCTGGGGAGCGGCCGCCCTGGCCACATACATGGTCGGCCTGCTGTGCCTGGCCGGCGCCAGCCAAGGCGCTGGAGTCGGCATCTTCAGATGGAAAATCGGGCCGTGGTTGCTGATCTGGTACGCCGTGACATTCGGCGTGGCCACGCTTACCTGGCACCAGCCCCAAACCAGCGGCGTGGCCAGCGAAATCGCGGTGCCCAGCGTACTTCGTGCCTTGTGGGTCGTAGCAGTTGGAATTACCGCATGGTTCGTTGGATATATGCTGGGGCCTGGTCAAGTCGTGCTGAGTGCCGGCAACCAAGCGGTGGCAGCTCTTTGCAGAAGATTTACCGGTGAGGTCCGTAGCCTGGCGGCGCCATGGATTCTGTATGCGGTCGGGCTGGCTGCACGCCTCGTCACCGCGCTTTCAACGGGACTTCTGGGTTACGTCGGAAATGTGTCATCATCGGTCACCACCGCAAGTGGCTACCAGGGTGCACTCGGCGCCCTTGCCCTCTGCGCCCCGCTTGCTGTCGCAGCCGCTTCACTGCAAGTCTTCCGGGACCGGGTAAAGGGTGCCCGCATCACGCTCGCGGTCTTGTTCCTTGCGGAGGTCGGCTTCGGGGCGGCCGCGGGTAATAAGAAAAACTTCATTGTCGCAGTGCTGGCCGTGGTCATTCCCTTCGGAGCCGCGCACCGGCGACTGCCGCGCGCTGCCCTCACGGGACTGATAATAACGTTCCTGGTGGTGGTTGTCCCCTTTAATCAGGCCTATCGCAGTATTGTCCGGCAAGGGGCGGTCACCCTCACGCCATACCAGAGCATCGCGGTGGCGCCAGCCGCCCTGGAGCAGACGGTGGCCAGCGGCGATCTGGTCAATGTCGCGCTAGGATCTGCTGATTTTCTCATACAGAGAATTCGTGAAATCGACAACGTGGCTATCGTGGTTCAACGCACGCCAATGCAGGTTCACTTCGTCGATCCGATACAGCTGATTGAAGCACCTGTTCTCGGGATGATCCCGCGCGCGCTCTGGCCGGGCAAGCCAATTCTCGCCACCGGCTATCAGTTCAGCCAGACGTTCTACGAGCTTCCCGCCAGCGTCTATACATCGTCCGCTGACACAATGGTGGGAGGTCTTTACTGGTTCGGAGGCTGGGCCAGCGTTATTGTCGGTATGATGCTATTCGGTGCTGTTATCCGCTTCCTTGATAAGATTCTGGATGTCTGGACGAACCCGCATGCGATCTTTTTGATCTTGCTGCTCTTTCCGGTCTTGGTAGGAGGGGAAACCGACTGGAGCGCTCTTCTCGGCGCTGTCCCTGCGACGCTGCTCGTCTGGCTTTTGTCAGTTGCCATCATTTTCCGTTCCGGGCGGCGGGTATGACCGGCACGGTGCTGCTGCTGACGCCGTCCCGCGGGCGCGGCGGAGGCATCGAGCGATACGTAGAGACCGTGGAGTGGGCGCTTGGCGACCAGGGCATGGACTGCTGCCGGATCGACCTTGAAGGGCCCGGGGTGGCGGCACACCGAAGCCTGCTGCGCGATTGCCAGAGACGCTTTACCGGGGGCGACCGATTCCCCGCTCGGCTTGTCGTGGCGCATCGCGCCATGCTCCCGGCGGCCGCGCTCCTGACGCGCCACAGGCGTTCCTGCGGCATCTCGGTGATCTGCCACGGGGTTGAAGTGTGGGCTGCGGGACCGAAAGCGCGCCGCGCGCTCGAGGACCGGCTGATGCGGCGGCCGGGCACCCGGATAGTGGCGGTGAGCAACTTCACGGCGGGGACGCTGCTAACTAATTGCCAAGCCACGATCTTGCCGCCTGGATTGTCCGCGAACTGGTTCGCCACCCTTGTCGACGCGGCGAAGGCTGAGTATTACCGGGAGCCAGGAATACATCTCATGACCGCCTTCCGGCTGGTGGACTTTCGCAGCAAGGGGCTGCCGGAGCTCTTGGCCGCTGTCGCGCGGCTGGGCCGGCCAGATGTGCGGATGACGGTGTGCGGCAGCGGTCTGGCGCCGGACGCGATGTGCCAGCTCATCGGTGAGTACCCGTGGTGCAGGCTGCGCAGTGGTCTCAGCAACGAGGAGCTAGCTGCTGAGCTAGCCAGCGCTGACCTTTTCGTGCTGGCAAGCCGGACAAGACACGGTCAGGGCGCTTCCGGCGAGGGATTCGGGCTGGTTCTGCTTGAGGCACAGGTAGCCGGGACGCCCGTGGTCGGGCCGGCATTCGGCGGATCGCACGAAGCGTTCCTGCGTCAGGTCACCGGTGAGGCGCCAGTAGACGAGACGGCAGAGTCGCTGAGCGCTGTCCTAGACCGGCTGCTGAAGGACCCAGCGAGGTTGGAGCAGATGGGACGGCAGGCTGCCCAATGGTCGAGGAAGTGCTTTGCTCCGGACGCCTACGCGTCCCGCGTGGTCAGCGCTCTGCTGTGACACGGTCTCCGGTCCGGGCGCTGCTCCTAATCGACCATCCGGCGCAGCACTTCACCCGTGGCCTGCAGGCCCTCGCCCGTGAGACTGGCGTGGACGCCCGGGTGCTGTACTGGACAGTCCCTGGCCGCAGTTACGACGGGGGTTTCGGTCGGGTTGTCTCCTGGGATGTCGACCTGCTCAGCGGCTATCGGTGGGCGGCGCCACCTTCCGCCAGCTCGGCGCTGAGCCGCTTGCGCTGGCTTGGCCATCAGTTGCGTGTGCTCCGGCCGGAAGTCGTGGTCTGCTATGGATGGGCCTCGCCGCTCACCCGCGCCTTCTTCTTGATGGGGACGATCACCGGCGCCCGCGTCCTCCTGTACGGGGACACGACCTGGCAGCACTCAACCGGCCAGGGTAGGAAAGATACGGTCAGGTCCGTCGTGCTGCGCACGCTGGTGACCAGGTGTGCGGGGGCTGTGTCGACCGGCACGTTCAACCGCGAGTTCTACATCAGTCATGGCATGCTCCCTCAGCACATCTGGCCCGGCGTGTGCCCCGTAGATACGGAACAGTTCGGCATGGCCAAGCAAGACCATCCGTGGGCTGGCCAAGCCCGGGCACCGCTCCGGATCGGCTTCGCTGGGAAGCTCATCCCGCGCAAGGGAGTCGACGAGCTGGTACGCGCGGTATCGCTGCTTCCTCGGGAGGGTGGATGGTCGCTGACCGTGGTGGGTGACGGGCCGCTGCGGGCCAGTCTGAAGGCACTGGCCGGAAAGTCCGGTGTCGCCGACCGGATTCATTTTCACGGCTTCGCCAATGCCAGTGAGATGCCCAAGCTGCTGGCTGGGTTCGATGTGGTGGTCGTGCCCTCGCGACTGGACATGCGTGCTCTGGTCACGGTCGAGGCGATGGCGGCCGGCGCGGCAGTTGTGGTCAGTGACGCGACGGCCGTGTGGGGGAACGGTGACCTTGTCGAACATGGCGTGACCGGGCTAGTTTACGAATCCGGCGACTCAGCCGCCCTGGCCAGGCAGCTGAGTCAGCTGCTGAACAGGCCCGCGCTGCTGGCGACGGTGCAGGCTAGAGGGCTGGAGCGTTCGGCCGGCTTCGGAGCCGCAGCGTTCGCGCGCTCGATGGCTACCGCCATCGAGCAGTGCGCCGAGGGCAGGACCGCACTGTCAGCAATGCACGCCGGCAGGGCCACCTGCGGCCCCGAAGAAGACTGCGAGCGGTAGGTGCAGCGACGTCGTCGGCGCCTCGTCTCTGAGGGTGAGGTCGGCGGCCCCAGCGGCCGCGACGCTGGAAACCTCGCCCTGACCGTGGCCGCCGCCTCGACACGAGCCGAGGTCGTTAGTGCCCGTCGGTCGATGACCGCCGCGGTGGCCTTGTTTACTGCCGCTACCGTCCTGCTCTGCGGGACGGTAGCTAACTCGGACCGCCCAGCGCGCGCTGTCGTATGGGGTTCGCTGGCATTGGCTAGTTATTCAGGTGGTGTGTTGTGCTTCGTCGGGAGACGGCAAGGCACCGGCCTGGGATTGGGCCTGTGGAGGCTGGGGCCGTGGACCTTGCTCTGGTACGGCGTTATCTTCGGGCTAGCTACGATTACCCTCAGCCATCCATGGAACTGGGCAATGGCAGAGATTGCTCCGTCCAGCATTCTAAAGGCGCTGTGGCTAATCGCTGCCGCGATAACCGCGATGGCAGCCGGATATGTCATCGGACCCGGAGGGTATGCCCGGCGGTTGTCTACCCGTGCCACAGTCTTGCTGAGTAGGCAATTCACATTCGAGGTGCGCAGCGCTGCACTGCCATGGATTCTCTGCACGATCGGAGTCATCGCTAGTGTGGCATTGACGGTTACGACCGGAGTGTTCGGCTACGTGGGTGGGACCATGGCGTCCGTCAGTAAATCGACTAGCTACAATCAGGTTTTTGGCCTGCTCGCTGAGTCCGGGCAGCTAGCCGTCGTCGCTGCGGCCCTGCAGGTATTCCGAGAACGCTTGCCTGGAGCACGGGCCACGCTGACTGTTATCTTCGTAGTTGAGCTTGTTCTTAATCTGGCGTCCGGCGGCATGGAAAGCTCCATCATAACCGTTTTGGCTGTCACCATACCGTACAGCGCAGCACGCCGTCGGTTGCCAAAGGCGGCACTAGGATTGTCTCTTCTCATCTTCTTGATCGTCGTCATTCCGTTTAATAGTGTCTACAGGAGAGCGGTTCATGGTCCGGTTACACTCTCGGCCGCGCAGTCGGTCATGGACGCGCCTGAAATTTTCGTGCGGACAACGACCGTTCACAGTATGGCGTCGGCCCTGCCGTCTTCTGGGCATCTGGTACTGCTACGACTGGCACTGATCAGCAGCCCTGCAATCATCATGCAGCGCACGCCAGGAGAGATTGGTTTCACGGGCACTCCGGCCGAAATAGTGGAGGCGCCCTTCCTTGGATTTGTCCCGCGCGCTATATGGCCCGACAAGCCGCGCGACCTGAGCGGCTATAAATTCTCTCAAGAATACTTCGGCTTGCCGTCCAATTTGTACTCGTGGGCGGCCATCACCCTTGTAGGGGACCTCTATCAACACGGCGGCTGGCTACCTGTTCTGGGTGGTAGGTTTATTATTGGCTGCTTGCTACGACTGGTCGACCATGCGGCCGATATTCGAGCTAATCCGCATGTGATCTTCCTCGTCCTTTTGCTATTTCCAGGCATAGTGGAAGGCCAGACGTCGTGGCTATCAACAGTCTCCTCAATTCCTGAGAACGTGGCATTCTTCCTCCTGGCTGTGTGTATAGCCTTCCGTCCTCGCCCGAGAGTGCGGCAGGAGCAGGCGTCGATTGCTAACACAAACGTAGACCGGTATCCGTGAGCGACCGTCGCCGCCGCTCAATCGGCTCGTGGCCCACTCGCGGCATGAGCCGGGTAGTCCGTTGTTCGACGGCTTGCGCGCCCACTAGCCTCCGCTATTCACGGTGGCGCGTTTACCTTGACTTATTGATCGCTAGTAAATGCGAAGAGTGCCTCTTATCTGCGATAATGAGACTGTCGAGGTTCACAGTACCGCGGATGGAGAGGCACCTTTCCCGTGGATTTTATGGCGTGGTCGAAGGGTCTGGACGTTGAAACCGGCGGGCACGGGGTCGTTCGCACATAGGGTCGGCGGCGACCCGGCTGCTCGCGGACCGGGCCGGGCTGACCGGGGCGCTGTCAGGCGCGCTGGCCCGGCGGGGGTTCAGCCCGCTGCATGACCGGGGCCGGGTACTCACCGACCTGGCCGTCGCGATCGCCGACGGTGCGACGACGATCGGCGGGATTGACACGCTGCGGCATCAGGGCGAGCTGTTCGGCCCGGTCGCCTCCGACACGACCGCGTGGCGGGCACTGGCCGGATGCGACGGCGTGGCCCTGGCCCGGATCAGCAAGGCCCGGGCGAAAACCCGCCGCCACGTATGGGACCTGATCGAGGCACGGCACGGCGCCATCCCCCCGGCGAACGTGGCCGGGCGGGATCTGGGCGGCGTGACCGTGATCCGCCTGGACGCCACGATCGTCGTGGCGCACAGTGACAAGCAGCAGGCCAAGGGCACGTTCAAGGGCACCTGGGGCCATCACCCGCTGACGGCCTGGTGCGACAACACCGGTGAGTCGC
>Ga0302325_10024406_pt1 | contig 12575 bp, 5 predicted proteins | sample Palsa_T0_2_FD_201948 | JGI IMG/M metagenome (GOLD analysis project Ga0302325, IMG submission 201948) | Peat permafrost microbial communities from Stordalen Mire near Abisko, Sweden - Palsa_T0_2 | ecosystem: Environmental > Terrestrial > Soil > Palsa > Peat permafrost | place: Sweden: Abisko...
GTTATGCCTCTCGATACTGCAATACGGATCACGAAATTCTCCCGGCCACTAGGTTTCGCAATGCTAGTCACCTTTTCATGCTTCCTTTCATCGGTTTCACACACTTAGGAACGGAATTGTGCTAAACGGCCACATCAACGGGAGGGCTCATTTTGGTTGAGCGGCCTCGTACCGCAGTTGGCTTGCCTTTATGCGCCTACTTGTCCAGTCAAAATTGTAATTGATCGTAATCATGGCCTGTTGCTGCCACAGCGACTTATAAGCCTGCATGTTCTCATAGAGAAAGATCTGATACGTGGGGGCAAACGATAGGGAGGGCCACACTTGGAAAGCGTATTTCGCCGTCACTAAGTGTTGAAAACGGGTATCAGTTGAATTGTCGCCAGCATTGTTAAAGAAAAACTCACCCTGATTTTCTATAGACGCAGACATGCGCTTTCCGGTCGGGAAACTCAGCAAACTGTGCCAGTATACGCCGGTACGACCCCTGGAGTTCTGAATCGTGCGTACCAAAGAAGTAGGATCCACAATAGTGTCACCGAATTTGCTTATGCATTTTTGCAGCGAAAGTGTCGCCGAGGGTACGCACGTCAGAGCTAGCGCGCCATTCGTGTAGATGTCGAAGTGCTCGAAAGCCCCGAATGCTCTACCTCCCTCGACCCCGACTTCGAAGTAACTCTTTTGATCGTACCTGCCAATGCCCAGCCGATCCGTGAGTGTATGCACGCGCGGGACAAAGAACTGCAGCGGTGTAGGCACGGGCAACTGGTTTTTCGTGAGACTCAGAGACTGTTCGACGGCAAAAGGCTGGGTACTATAGTTAAGATATGTGCCGATCCCCCAATGTGGCAGTTTCCTTGTTCCCGGCAAATGGAGGCGTGGCCCCATTGAGAGTGTAAAGGAATCCGTCGACTGATTCGGGTTTCGGTATCCGCCTGACTTCGCATCCGTGAACGAAGCGTTGTAAAGGACTGCCTCCGTACTGACGAAATCCCACGTGTGGTAGTTGTATGTGAATGACGCCTCTTGGTCTGTATTCCAGCTGTGGGAACTGGGAGCAGTTGCTTGAGGATTCGATACCCCACCAAACGTGCTGTTGAGCTCTGACTGAGAGTCGCTATGACGTTGAAGTGCAAAACCGATGCTTGTCTTGTTCAGCGAGAACGTCCAAGCGGGCGGTTGCTCCTGCGCCCAAGTTTCCAGGTTTGGGTATAAGAAATACTTGCCTCTTGGATCGCGGATTCCATTCGCGTCAGCCTTCACCTTCGTGCCGGGCTTTTGATTAGGCTCATCCTGGCCGAGCTTGGGTTTGAATAAGAACCAAGCCTTCCATGCTTCCTGCCAGGTATTGCCAGCTGGAGGGGCTGGAGACTCCACATACAAGTCATCGAAATACTCGTCGCCTGTGAAGCTCGAAGTGCATTCCATGCCTTTTCCGGGCTGCAACTTCTTAATGAGGGCGCGGCAGACGATGCTACTAACGTCTTGCTGCTGCCTTGTGTCCCACAGAGGACGCGGAAATTGCGGCACAGTGGGATCGATGAGTTCTGGGTAACCTGTATCTCCCAGGGCGATGTAATCTGTGGTGGCGACCGAATACAGCCGGTTCGGATCCAGAGGCAAGTCGTTAATCAAGTAGCTGTCTTTAAACCCATCTGCCTCAATACCAAGGAAAAACAGCCCGCGGCCGCTTTCATTTATCAGCGACAGGCCGCTGGCGTCCTTCGCATCGAACTGGTGTGAGTCTTTCATGACCGCCTGCAACACGCTTCCACGGACGGGGATTACCGTGAGAATGTCGCCTTTCCAGAGTAGAGCGTCGAGAATTTTCTGCCAGACGAAAGGGTCCTTCACGGAACTGATCCCTGCATCACGACAGTCCGCCGGCGGAGGCCCACCTCCCGAAAGCTGCGTGAGAAGACAATCGACCCAGGGGATCTCCAAATAAAAATCGCGCTTTTGCATCAGCGCAACGTCGGCACGCGCTTCTTTCAACATCGAGTAGAGGGTTGCATTGGCGACGACTTTTGTGGCACCAATCTCGTCCAGGGGGCTAGGTTTTGGGGAGATTACTCCGCCTTGATATACTTGAGAGAAGGAACTCACCAATTCTCCGAGTGCCGAGTCCGAAACTTGGACCATTTCCCTCAACTGCTCTCGGGTCTGCCCCAATGCGCTAGTGGCCGCGGCGCTGATGCAATGGTCGCAGATCGCCGCTGGCCGCCTCGTGGCGGCTCCTGTGACGACGTATTGGACCTGGTACTCGTCGAGTTGCGATACGCTGAGCACTCGAACGGGGTCACCGTGCCATGTCGCATCCCATGCGCGCGGCGGCACTGCAATGAAGGGCGGTACCTCGCAGCGCGGCTTTTCACAATCCAATTCCTCCTTCGGATCTCCTGTCGAGGAAAGAGTCGCGTCAACCACGGTGATCTGATTGCGTGTGAACTGCTGTTGGTCGTATTCAGAGATAACCTCGTCGAAGTGGTACTTGCGTGTGAGATGGGCGGCGAGAAGGTTCGCTGTGCCGGCATCCATCTGGGCCAGTAGAATTTTGGACTCGAACTCTAGTGTCTTACCTTGATCGCGTGCGGGATCGAGAGCAGCGCCGTAACACTCATCTCGCTGGGTTCCATGCCTGCCGCAGTTGAGAAGATAGTCGACGAGTTGTTTTAGAGAGTTTGCCGGATCGACGACTTGAACAGCGGTTTCGTATTTCTTGGCATTCTTGTCGTTGTCGCAGTTCAGGTCGTTCTTGCAGTGTGCGTTTTTCTTGCCATCCTGCTCCATGGCCCGCCAATCGAAATCGAGCCTGCCGATCTCCTGCTCCATCTCGGGATCCACAACGCCAAAAACCGCGACGGCGTTCGATTGTGCCTTGCAGGTTCCTTCGGGAAACTGGCTACACACTCGCTTCACCAAGTAAGGGGCTGGAATTTGCTTCTGGGTCTGTGCGGCGGTCTCAGAAGCGACCTTCTTCGGGTCGGTGTATTGAAGCAGAGGAGCGCCGACAGTGAAGCGGCTGCAGGTGGGAGCAACGTCGTACTTATCTGGAGTCTTCGAATGGTCAGGCGGCCAAATGCAGACTTTGTAGTTTCCCGGTGGCAATGGTTTGAGCGTCGTTAGACGAAAGCGAAGGGTATGAGACGTCCTATCCGTAGGCTTGAGGGCCGGTTGATCGTCCGCAAGTTTGATTGGTGTGCAATTCGCGGATACGTCATAATTCGCGACGTCCTTAACCGCCCAGCATGCTACGTCACTCGGAAAATCGATCCGCACCTGAGCGCTAGAAGAATTTGGTATGGGAGTCCAATCCGGCAGGTCGGGATGATCGCCGGAGGAAGATATGACAATCTCTGGCCCTGTGACTCCAATACCGAAGACCCCCTCAATTTCGGCCAGCCAGGGCAGAATTTCCGCTCCGTCGGCGGGAAACGTCATATGGGACGGTTGGGAAGGGTCCGAGACCTTGAATGGCAAGCGTGGTTTCTTACCGTCAGGGATGGGATCGTGCCCGCTGAACCAGGAGGTTTTGATCAGCAGATTCGCGGCCAGCATTTGGACCGGATGATAGTGGGAGTCTGCATCCGGAGATATTGAAGCCAGAAAACGCGCAAGGATGCGCAGGCGGTCGGCACCGAAATAAAAGTCGTCTTTCCCCGGAACGATCGCGTCATATCCGGCATAGGCAAGGAAGCAGCCCACGTTGTCTGTCGGCACCATCGCAAGTCCATCGCGGAGATCCCTTATAATTCTGAGATGTCCCTTGATCCAGTCGGGATCCGGATAAACCCACTTGTTCTCTTGCCAATCCCAATCAAAGTGGTCCTTTCCATATTGTTCAACCTTGCCCTTAGCGTTGGTGGGAGGGGGCACAAGAACTCGGGATGGCATGTAGAGTGCGAAATTGTCTCCCGTGCCGACAAACACCCTGCTGTCATGTTTGTAGGGTTCAGTCACCCTCAACAATTTCTTGCCTCCCTCACTGAAGTCCTCGAGGTTCCTGACACGAGGGCAAGGTGGGCCGGGGTTAACGGAAGCACCAGACTGGAGGCTTGGGTCGCGAAAATATCCCAGCAATCTACCTGTGAACAGAATATTGAGATCTGTAGCTCTTGCGTTGGGGTTTGCCGACGCAGATGAATCATCGTCCTGTGCGAAGGAAGGACTAGAAACGAGACCGAGAAAGAGGATTACACTGACCACGAAACGATAGCTGACCATAGCACCCTCCTGAGAACAGCCACAAAAAGGGGCTAATGATAAAGCTTTGTATTATTTCTTCAATAGCTAATATCTCAGACGAATTTTCCATTCCGAACCAAACATACCTTGATGACGGACGCCATGTGCTCCTACATTTGTCTTGATTACTTCCCGGCTGCGGTACTTAACGACGAGCCGTCGATACCCCTGTCTCGAACGATCCAGCTTCCTCGATTAACGTCAGGAACTTCACGCCTTGCGGAACGACCAGGTGCCCAGCTTCCTGACACTTGCAAATTCAGCGGAAAATAAACGCAATTGCGAGCCGTCGCATCGGCCTCAGTTGTCTCTGAACGTCCTCCCAATTTACTAGACCCAAGCGGGGGCGAGGGGCGGTCCGACCCTGGCTCAGAAACATGTGTTTGTGGGCAAAGAAATTGCCGGATTTGAGTTACGTCGAATCAATCACTTGCGGGTTCCGCGAAAGAACGGTTATTGGGCAGATGGCAAAGGACACTGCGGGCCTAAAAGCGTAACATGCCTTTCGCTAAGTGATCACGGAGCGTGAGGCAGGGGATGTCGTTACTTCCGAATACGCCCCCATCCGCCCACAATCTGCGAGTGCCAACCAATTCTCTAAGTTCCTCGAACCGGACTTTTCTGGCCGGGGATAACTTCCGGTTAGCCCGTGACACGGGAAGAGTCTCTACAGTCGGCATCGGCAAACTTCCCAGAACCGGACTTCTGGCGCGGAACTGTTTCCGAGTGCCCTCGCTCGCCCAGAGCAAGGAGTGGCGGCCCGTCGGATCGTCAGGAAACCCTTGGGACATCATAACTACCCGTTAGTGATGCCAAGACCGATGGGAGTCTAGCCCGCTACCAAGGACAGCCTGTTTGCAATCCCAGACACGGCGCCACAAATTCCTCCTTGCGCCAGATTGTGGTAGGTTCGATAGCTGATCCCTTTAGTCGATATGGCAGGACCGATGACGAATGATTACCAATTTGGCGACTTGCGCGATCTCGTCCGAAAACTACAACCGACGGGGCCAGACGGTTTCGAGGGACTGATGGCCGCAGTCCTTACGGACATTACTAAAACCAGCTTTGGCTTGGCCAACTCGGGGTCTCAACGTGGCAAGGATGGCCAGTCTGTCCTGAACGACAACGCAATCAGCTTTGAGGGAAAACTTTATGACGAGACAGTCCCCAAAAACGAGATCCTCAGCAAGATTGCAGAAATAGCCGCCGACGACGACGGCGCCGCCGACCTTTGGATTTTGGGATCAACAGGTACCGTTGCGACCCAGGTGGTCAATACCGCAAACACGTTGGGCAAGAAGTTCGCAGTCGCAATACTTATAGCTGATTGGTTGACTGTCGGTTTGCCTACATTGGGCACCATTTTGGGAATGGCACCAGCGGTGACAGCGAGGTTCATTGCAGGCAAAACCGGTGTCAGTGAACAGCACATTCTGGATAAGCTTGATGAAGTCCGGCAGCACCCGCAATTCGCCGACCGCTCGCTGGAGCTGAATGGTGTTTTTGAACAGCCAAGTCTGGGGCCCGCTTATGCGCTCAAGCAGAACGAGGAATGGCTGCAGACGGCGTTTGGGAGCGCGAAGCGGGCTCGCGCGGTTTTCGGACAGCCACTCGCCCCCGGCGACACTTCGGTCACCGTCGTCCTAGACAGGGTGGACCTGCGTCAGCGTTTTTCGAATGCCATTTTCGGTAAAGCCACGGACGCTATAGCCGCAGCGCTTGGCGCTGACGGGAACGGCAAGTCGTGGCTGTTTGCGCAAGCCTGGATGCATCAGCCGATAAAGCCTCTCACCGTGGTATTGGTTCCCGATGATATAAAAGCCCCGTTTTCATTCGAGAATCTGGAGGAGCTCCTGATCTCGAAGCTGATACTCCAGACCGGCGACACCGCAACAGAGACGTCAGAGAAGCGCTGGAAGAAACATTTCCACCGGTGGAAGCGCCTAAAAGACCCCGACCGGCCACGTCTTGTCGTTTTCCTCGATGGCATCAACCAGCGGGAAAGCATCCCTTGGGCGAAATTTATCGATTCCCTAACCGAGGTTCTGGCCAACCTTGGCGGAAAGCTTGTTTTCAGCTGCAGAGAATTTTTCTATCGTGACAACCTGAAGAATCTACTGCTAAGCCGCGTCGTGCCCTTTGAGATTCCTGAATGGAGCACGGTCGAACTGGAAACCCTGCTGGTCGCACGCGGCACGTCGATATCGAAATTGAACGCGTCGGTTGTCGGATCGTTGAGGAATCCGCGAATATTCGCGGTTGCCGCCGAACTGCTGAAAAACTCTCAAATCGAACAATTTGACGAACTGAGCGTCAGTCGGCTCTTGTTCGAGCATATCCGCACAGGCGCGTCTCCAGCCTCGGACCCTTTGCCGCCGCACCAATTTGTCCGCGATGTGTGCGACCACGCCGATATAATCCTCGAACGACTAAAGCAAACGCAAACCACCGACCTCACAGTTTTTGACCGGCCACGCGGGATCGCGGCCCAGTCAAATCATTCGCTTGCCGATCAATTCGTTGTCACATCCGCGGGACGATTCTTTGAGCCTCTCCCGGATGACCCAACCCGGTACACCCTCAAGGACAATGGCCTGCCGCTTGCGCTGGGCCTTTCACTGGTGAGTACCGTCAAGCGCGCCCGTCGCAATCAGCTGAACATAGAAGATGAATTATCAAGAATTCTGGATCCCATCGCAGCGCTCGACAAAACCACCGATGTCCTGATTTCTGCGTTATTGGCGGCCGTGCTCTCCGACGGCACTCCCGATGAAGTCGTGGCCCCGCTTGTTAAGGCGTTCATTGGGCTGCAGAACCTCGACGCAGGGCGCTATCAAGAGTTTCGCGCACTCGCTCGTCGGGCACCGTCACCGTTCTTGTTGGCGCTGGAAAATTCTGCACTGGCTGACAACGTCTCTTCGAACCTATCCTGGATTACAGAAGCGCTTCTTGAAAGCCCACACGACAGCAGTTGCTCTCAGGTCATTGCGACTTACATCCACCGCTGGCTGAACATGTATTCCCCCGCGCCCGAACGTCTGATGATGACAGCGAGGCCCGGCGCCAGCCAAGAAGAGCGCGCCGCGGAGCGCAAAAAACGGAAGGATAAACTGGACGCCAAACTTGCGGCATTTGGCGCTCCAGAAGCGGAGCTGCTGAAATCTCTAGTGTTGGAAGAGCGCGGCGACTATTCCCGTTTGAACAAGGTCGCTTTTCGATTTCTCGCTGGAACGCACTTAGCGCCCTTCGCCGAGTCCCTTCGAAATTGGTGCTTTGCCGCTTCCTTTAACGGCGGATTTACCGATTTGCACGAAGAATTCGACGACCTTGTTCAATTCAACCGCATAGATTGGGCTGACGCGCGCGTCGCGATTTTGAAAGCCGCGGACATTCTTAGGGGTGAAGAGATCTCACAGACTGGTCAGTGGGCCCTGGCCTACATTCTCCGTGCCACAGGCGCTTCACCGGACGCTAAACAAGCCGAAGATTTGGTCGAGATTCTGACGAAAGACAGGGAAAAACATGGCGGCTGGCGATTAGTCGAAAACTATTGTGCCACCGATCCTTGTGACCCCAACTCGCTGCGGCCGGACAATATTGCCGCGACCGCGAAAGCATACTCCGCCATCAACGTCTCTCAACTCAAGAGGAACCTGGGACAGGGGCAGGAAGATCACTTCTTTGAGATGGCCAGAGCAGGGCTGGCCCGGTTCGAGCCGGATGCCGCTATCGGCACCATTAGAAGATTCGCCGCCGCCGCCCTCACTCGCAATAACGCTGAGTTTCGCTTTGCCGTGTTCCATCTGGAAAACCACACCGCCGCTTTGGACGATGCAACCGCAGTGCGATTTGTGGAAAGAGCATCACGGGTTGCATTCGACGCAATAGCACAGGGTGACAAGCATCACGAGTTGTGGGTCGCGGCGCAATACGCGTTGTTGATCGCATTTCCGCATATGACGGGAGAAGACCAACTTGATGCGCTCGTCGCCCATCCCAAGATTCACAATGTCCTGGTCGATCTCTCGGATTTGATGCAGGCGAGCGATCCGCTCAAATACGAGGCAGAGCTCGATAAGGCTTATAGAAACGCTGACGAGGTCAATCAATTCAGATTGCTTGTGTTTGCGCAGCACACCCACACATTGGTTAGCGAAAGTTCCAAGGCGATTGTCGGCCAGCTTACAACCTCTACCAACGAGTTCGTACGGCTCTCGGCTCTCGGGTTAATATGCCGCCTCAAGGACACGACCTTGCTCAACACAGTCGCCGCGAGCGACTGGACAGCCGCAAAACTCGATAATGCATCTGACGGGTTTGAAATCTGGTACGGCTCAGAGGCCTTGGTTCTCGCAGCGGAACAAGGCCTTCTTTCGGTCGAAGCATGCCTGCAGAGGATTTCATTAAACTCGTATTTGAGTTTGATACAAAAGCTGGGCCAGAACTCGGTTCTTGCCGTCGCAAGCCGCGTGGATTTATCCATAATCAAGGCGGCTGGCCATCAAGTTAGCGCCAACCTTCCCGATATCGAGCAACGCATGGGCCCGCGGCAGCAGCCATCCGTCCTCCACATAAGGGACAAACCTAACACGCAGGAAAATCCTGTAGACGCTTTTAAGCGACTCGCTGAAACCGGTGATGCTTGGTATGAGCGCCACTTGAGAAACCGAGAGGCCGTCGAGAAATTTGAAAGGGAGCTAACGCAGGCAGGCGCCGAGCTTATTGTGCAGTCCCTTACTTCGGATCTGGTGTCTGAGATTGCTAAGGTCGACCCGTCGATCGTCCGAGCATGGTACGTACGTTTCATGGGCCTAGAAGACAACGCTCTGAACCGGGTTCACAATATCGCGTCGCTCGTTGCGCAGGTTATTTCAAAGGATGATCCGCAATCCGCAATTGCTTTGTTTGAAAAGCTAAAGACCAGCTCACCGTACGTGCGGGTTACCTTTGGCAGGGCGGGTGTAAGTCTGGACGCAGTGTCGGTGTGGAGCGCGGGTGACGATGAAGAATTGAAAAAGCTCAGGTTCCAGCGCCTAGACCACGCGCGAACCGACCACGAGATCGCGGTCGAAGTGCTGGCCGCGATCTGTGCCGGGAAACAGGAAACGCTTCGAGAATATGTAATCGACCGTCGAAGCCGAGCGGAACCGTCTCACATCGCGAGAGCGGTCATGGTGGCTGGGCTTTCCGAAGAAAGCGACTGGGCATTTGAAACGATCGACAGCCTGAAAGAGTCGCACGGATTTTTGTCTCAGGCCTATTCTGGAGCCAAATATGCAATGGACCGCCATACCTGGGCGAGGCACTGGGCGAAATTGATGGGAGAGGCAAAAACCGAGACCGATTTGTGGCGATATGGCGTTCTCCTCGCCGCAATCGTCGATGGTCGCTTCCGGGGCAGCGATATCATCGGTACGGGCAACAATTCGCTTGTCAAGAGATACGGCGCGAGCTTTGATGATCTCGTACGCACGAGAATCGATCGCTGGAACGACAAGCGCGGCAAAACACTTTTTGGAATGAAGGCACCCGACGAAGTTCTTGTGGGCTGATGCAACTATACGCCCGCTGCAAGAATTGGGCGCAGATGTCTGCTTCCGGGTCGCGACGCCTAACGCGGCTGTCGTACTCCGATATCCGAGACTGGCCGCAGCCCAGAGGTCTAACAGAAGTTTGGCCTAATCCGAGGCTGTAGGCCATCCCCAGGTGTGCTTGCCCAAAAACCTTTGCGACTCCGATCCCTATAAAGACGGAGACAGTACAACTTAGATCGTGGGTTTCGCCTGCCCAGATACAGATGTTTGTGGGCCAAGCTGTTATAACCGGTCTCCCGGCACGAGCGCCTTGACCGCTGCGGTGTGAGATGGGATGGTTCGTCATACTGCTGAGATGAAGCCCGTCGACGTGGGATGGGACCACGAGATGGGTCCGAAGCTGTTGTCGTATTTGCTAATCGTCTTGTAATATCAATGTCAGTTCTTCGCTGGTGAACAGCCGTCGTGTTTTGGAAGCGGAGCGGATTGATCGAGGGATTTGCCGGCCCATCTATCCGCAGGATGCTTTGTGACTTGGAGTAGTCGGCGTTATGTTCGAAAGGTACACAGAGAAAGCGCGGCGCGTTATCTTCTATGCCCGCTATGAAGCGAGTCAATACGGGTCGCCGTACATCGAGTCGGAGCACTTGTTGCTCGCACTATTGCGCGAGGACAAGACACTTTTGAGCGGATTCCTGGGTACACACGACTCAATTAATTCCATCCGCAAGGAGATCGAGCCCCGCATCACCGTTCGCGCAAGTCTCTCTATCGCCGTCGAGATACCTCTTAGCCAGGAGTGTAAACGCATCCTCAACTACGCCGCGGAAGAGGCCGAATCGCTGTCTAGTCAACACGTAGGTACAGAACACCTGTTACTAGGAATGTTGCGCGAGGAGAAGTGTATTGCGGCCGACATCCTGCACCGACGTGGACTAAGACTTGTTGTCATTCGCAAAGAATTGCAACGCCAAAAAACCGCACCGAAACGTTCCGCTGAATCTCCCCTGCTCGGCAAAACCTCTCGTGATCTCACAAAGGCCGCCTTAGACGGCCAGCTCGCCCAAGTGGTCGGTCGGGGTCAAGAACTTGATGAAGTCATTGAGGTGCTTTGCAGCCGGGACCGCAGAAACCCGATACTAGTAGGTGAGCGTGGCTCCGGCAAAACGTCGATTGTCGAAGGCGTAGCCCAGCGCATAGCGGACGGTCACGTGCCACCTCGCTTGATAGACAATCGGATTCTGGCTCTCGACCTTCCACTCATTGTGCAGTGGACAAAGGATCGTCAGAAGTTCGAAGAGCGGCTCGAGGCAGTAGTGAAAGAGATGGTTGACGCTTCGGGAGCAATCATATTCTTAGACGACCTGCAGACATTCGTAGGGTCAGGGCCGCCCGGAGCCGCAGAGATAATGAAGCCGGCGATCTTGAGCGGTGAGATCCAATGCATCATCACAGCAACTCCAATCGGCTACCGAGAGCTGCTTCAGACGATTCCGTGGCTGGGCCCCTGCTTCCGCAAGATCAGCGTAGATCCCTTGAACGAAGACAATTTATTCCGTGTCTTGCAAGACCGCAGAGAGAGGTATGAGAAATTCCATGAAGTAAGTTACACAGACGAGGCTCTCCGATGTGCGGTGCGTTGCTCTGTCCGTTACTTTTCTGATGGCGCCCTACTCATCAAAGCAACGGAAATACTCGATGCAGCTGGCTCGCGCGTGAAAGTGCGACAGGCTTCGGTACCACCAGAAATTGCGGAAGCCCGCAAACGCATAAAGTTCATCACGCACAGGATGGAGATTGCCATTGCGAATCACGAATTCGAAAAAGCGCGCTTCTACGCAGATGAGGAGGCCAAGGAGCGCGACAAGGTGCGCGTGCTCGGAGAAAAATACGGCCGAGATGATTCCAATACGGGCGTTGTCGCTTCTGAGGACGTAGAGAACTTGGTGTCGCGTTGGACAGGCGTACCAATCAAGTCCATCAGAGCAGAAGAGTTCGCTCGACAGCTCGTCGATCCTGCATCCGGAACTCACAAGGGGCCGAGCCTGCGTGTGTTCTTGTGTCACTCGTCTGAGGACAAACTTGCAGTACGTGACCTGTATAAGCAATTACGGCAGCGCCAAATTGATCCTTGGCTCGATGAGGAAAACCTGCTGCCCGGTCAGGACTGGGACTACGAGATTACCAATGCAGTGCACTCGAGCCACGTCGTCATTGTTTGCCTGTCAGCAAATTCAGTCAGCAAGGCTGGTTATAGTCAGAAGGAGATAAAGAAGGTGCTCGATGTCGCTGACGAGCAACCCGAAGGCACGATCTACGTAATTCCCCTAAAACTAGAGGAGTGTGACGTACCGAGCCGACTGCGTCAGTGGCAGTGGGTTAACCTGTTTGAAGAGAAGGGGTTTGAAAGATTGATGCACGCGTTGCTCAAACGCGCCCGCGGCGCGGGGATTCCTCTGCAGTAACTACCGTAGGCTATCTAGCAGGCTGACCATAAACCCAACTTTGATCGACTAACTGATCCGAACTCAAGCAATCCTGGTTGGAGATATCGCCCGACCCAATTCATATGTTTGTGGGCACCACGTGAGCATCGCAGGCCAAGCTTGGATAGCTGTTCTAAGTCCCACGCTGGGCTGGCCCTTATCCTAAGGTCCACTCGATTCTGATAGTCTTCAGGCGCGCTATCACCGCCCTAGATCATTCCTTCTGAACATTTTCCAAAGGAGACCCGAGAGACACCATGGAAACTTGGAACCGTGAGGAGCTTTATGCGGAGGTTTGGGAACAGCC
>Ga0302325_10024407_pt1 | contig 12575 bp, 7 predicted proteins | sample Palsa_T0_2_FD_201948 | JGI IMG/M metagenome (GOLD analysis project Ga0302325, IMG submission 201948) | Peat permafrost microbial communities from Stordalen Mire near Abisko, Sweden - Palsa_T0_2 | ecosystem: Environmental > Terrestrial > Soil > Palsa > Peat permafrost | place: Sweden: Abisko...
AACGTCTTCTTCCGCGGGCCCGCGTTCGCCGGGGCGATCGACTTCTATTTCGCCGCCTGGGACGCCCTCGCCTACGACATCGCCGTGGCGCTGAACGCCTGGTGCTTCGAGCCCGACGGCAGCTTCAACGTCACCGCGGCGCGGGCGTTCGTGGCCGGCTATGAGAGCCGGCGGCGGCTCAGCGACTCGGAGCGGGCGGCGCTGCCCAGGCTGGCCCACGGCGCGGCGCTGCGCTTCTTCCTCACCCGCCTCCACGACTGGGGCGCGACGCCGGCCGGCGCGCTGGTGCGGCCGAAGGATCCGATGGAGTACGAGCGCAAGCTGGCGGTGCACCGCGCCGGCGTCGCCCTGTTCGAGGCGCAGCCATGACCCCGCAGGTGGTGATCTATACGGACGGTTCCTGCCGGGGGAATCCGGGCCCGGGCGGCTGGGGCGCGATCCTGATGTCCGGCGGGCGGGAGCGCGAGATCTGGGGCGGCGAGGCGGCCACCACCAACAACCGGATGGAGCTGACCGCCGCGATCGAGGCGCTGACGGCGCTGACGCGGCCCTGCCGGGTCGAGCTGCACACCGACAGCAAGTACGTGCAGAGCGGGATCACCCAGTGGCTGCAGCTCTGGAAGGCGCGCGGCTGGCGCACGATGAGCAAGGGCGCGGTGAAGAACGAAGACCTCTGGCGGCGGCTGGACGAGGCGCGGCTGCGGCACGAGGTCGACTGGCGCTGGGTGAAGGGCCACGCCGGCCACGAATTCAACGAACGCGCCGACGAACTCGCCCGCCGCGGGCTGGAGGAGATCGAGGCCGGGCTCGCGCGTTCGAGATAGCCGGCGCGTGGGCGGGCGCCAGGCGCGGTTCTTGCTTATATGCGGACCATGGGACCGATTGATCCGATCCGACCCGTCCGACTGGTCCGGCGTCAGCCGCCGCGGCCCGAGGCTGACGCCGGCCACGAGGCCGAGCCGGTGCTCAACGTCACCCTCAACGTGGTGGCGCCGCCCGAACCGCCGCCCGCGCCCTACCAGCCGCCGACCAATCTCGACGCCCACCTGATCGCCCAGGAGAACCGCGTGCGCGGCCTGCGCGGCGGCCAGCAGGTGCTGGAGGCGGCCCGCAGCGCCTATCTCGAAGCCGAATATTCCGGCCCCAACGACCGCCGCGTCCACGCCGGCCAGATCAAGCGCACGGACGTCTGATCCCGCGCAGGCGCTCGCCTCACGTCGCGGTCGGCTCCGCTTCCACGCTCAGGTCCTTCGGCGTGATCAGCTTGGCCAGGTTGGGTTTGAGCCACGACTCGAAATCGTCGATGAACTCGTAGACCACCGGCACCAGGATCAGCGACAGGGCGGTCGAGGTGATCAGGCCGCCGATCACCGCCACGGCCATCGGCTGGCGGAACTCGGAGCCCTCGCCGAAGCCGAAGGCGGTCGGCAGCATGCCGGCCATCATGGCGAAGGTGGTCATGATGATCGGCCGCGCCCGTTCGCGGCAGGCTTCCATCAGCGCCTGGCGCTGGCTGGCGCCGTCGCGCTCGCGCTCGATGGCGTATTCCACCAGCAGGATCGAGTTCTTGGCGGCGATGCCCATCAGCATGAAGAGCCCGATCATCGACGGGATCGACAGCTCCGAATGCCATGCCAGGAGGGCGATCATCGCCCCGGCGATCGACAGCGGCAGGGCGGTCAGGATGGTCATCGGTTTGAAGAAGCTGCCGAACAGCAGCACCATCACGCCGTAGACGAGGCCGATGCCGGAGCCCAGCGCCACCAGGAAGCCGGCGAAGAGCTGGTTCTGCGCCTGCTGGTTGCCGAAGTTGCCCTCGTGGATCACCCCGGGCGGCAGGTTGTGCATGATCGGCAGCTTCGCCACCTCGCCGTTGGCGTCGCTGAGCTTGGCGCCGTTGGTGAGGTCGCCGAGGATGATGATGTCGTTGCGGCGGTCGTAGCGGGTGATCTCCGCCGGCCCCGCCTGCAGATAGACGTCGGCGACGCTGTCGAGGGTGGTCAGGCCGCCGCTCGCGGTCGGCACGCGCAGGTCCTTCAGCATCGGCAGGTTGCTGCGCGCCGATTCCGGCAGGCGCACGCGGATCGGAATCCGGCGCTCGCCGACGTCCATCTTGGCGACATTGGCGTCGATGTCGCCGACGGTGGCGACGCGCGCGATCTGGCCGATGGTGTCGGAATTGACTCCGAGCCGCGCGGCGTCGTCGGGGCGCGGGCGGATGATCACCTCCGGCGCCGGCGGCGAGGTCGCCGGCCGCGGGTCGGCGAGGCTCTTCAACCCCGCCATCTCGCGCTGCACCTCCAGCGCCGCCGCGTCGAGGCCAACGCCTGAGTCGCTGGAGAGCACGACATTGACCGACGATCCGCCGAAGCCGCCGCCCTCGAAGGTGATGCGCGCGTCGGGGATGGCGTGGAACTCGGGCCGGAGCCGATCGCGGATCTCTGGCACGGTCGCGGTGCGCGCGGGCTTCAGCACCGCGACCTCGGTGCCGACCGTGACGCCGCTCGCCGACGGCCCGCCAGGGCCGTTGCCGCTGTCGCCGCCGATGGCGGTGAAGACGTGCTGGGTCTCGGGCTGCCGCGCCAGCAGGTCGGCCAGCCGCGACACGACCTGGCGGGTGTCCTCGATGGTCGAGCCGGGCGGCGTCTCGATGTCGACCTGATACCAGTTCGGATTGCCTTCCGGCTGCAGGCCCTTGGGCACCACGGCAACGGCGAGGAAGATCGAGAGAAAGAAGATCGCGCCGCCCAGCACGACCGCGAAGATCCGGTGATTGAGCGCCCAGTTCAGGGAGCTGACGTAGTACCTCGGCAGCGGCGCGCGCGGCCTCGGCGGCTTGGGCTTGAGGAAGTAGGCGGCCAGCAGCGGGGTCAAGAGCCGCGCGACCACCAGCGAGAACAGCACCGCCACGGAGACGGTCAGGCCGAACTCCTTGAAGAACTGCCCCGGAATGCCGGGCATGAACGAGACCGGCGCGAACACCACCACGATCGCCGCCGTGGTCGCCACCACGGCCAGGCCGATCTGGTCGGCGCCCTCCATGGCGGCCGCATAGGGGCGCATGCCCACGTGCACCCGTTTCTCGATGTTCTCGATCTCGACGATGGCGTCGTCGACCAGGATGCCGATCACCAGCGTCAGGGCGAGCAGGCTGACCAGGTCGAGGCTGAAGCCGGCCAGCGCCATGAAGGCGAAGGTCGGGATCAGCGAGACCGGCATGGCGATGGCGGTGATCGCGGTGGCGCGCCAGTCGCGCAGGAACACCCACACCACCAGCGCCGCGAGCGCCATGCCTTCCAGCATGGTCTCCTCGGTCGCCGCGAAGCTGCCGCGGGTGGAATCGACCTGGGAGACGATCTTCTCGACCCGGATGTCGGGCCGCGCCGGCGGCGTCGCGGCCGCGCCGAAGTGGGCCGGGGCGCCTTGGACCATCGCTTTCAAGGCCGCGTCGACGCCGTCCTCGGTGCGCACGTCGCTGGCCTCCTTGGTCTTGGTGACCTGGAAGCCGACCACGGGGCGGCCGTCGTAGCGGGCCTCGCTGCGCACCTCGGCGGCGCCGTCGCCGACGTCGGCGACGTCGGCGAGCTTGACGAACCGGCCGCTGGCGCCCGGAATTGCCAGGTTGCGGATCTGGTCGACCGTGGTGGCCGCGCCCAGCACCCGCAGCGTCTGTTCGCGCCCGCCCACCTGGACGCGGCCGCCGGCGGCGTCCTCGCTGACGTTCTGGAGCGCCTGGTTGATCTGCACCGCGGTGACGCCCTGCGCCGCCATCCGCGCCGGATCGACGATGACGTTGATCTCGCGGTCGACGCCGCCGATGCGCGAGACCTGGCCGACGCCGTCGACGCCCTGCAGCTTGCGCGCGATGTCGTTGTCGACGATCCAGGAGAGGTCGGCGTCGGACAGATTCTGGCCGGGCGCCGGGAACACCGCATAGGTGATGATCGGCTGGTCGTCGAAGTCGAAGCGCGAGACCGTCGGCGGGTCGATCTCGCGCGGCAGCTGGGCGCGGACGGCGTCGATCTTGGCGCGCACGTCGTCGGTGGCCTTGATCATGTTGGTGCCGAGGGCGAACTCGACCGAGGTCACCGACGAACCCTGACTCACCGACGAGCGGATCGACTGGATATCGGTGATCCCGGCCAGGGCGTCCTCGACCGGCCGGGTCACCTGGGTCTTCAGCTGCGACGGCGCGGCGCCCGACTGGGTGACCGTCACCTGCACCAGCGGGAACTCGACGTCGGGGTAGTTCTTGATCGGCAGGCCCATGTAGCAAATCAGGCCGGCGATGCAGAGCGCGATGAACAGCACCGTCACCGGGATCGGATTGCGGATCGCCCAGGCCGAGATGCGCAGTTCGCGCGGCCCGTGCGGGTCGTCCCGGTCGGGGTGCGGCTGGCTCAAGGCGCGGGCGTCCCGGCCGGCCAGTCGGGCTTCACGTAGTCGCCGGGCAGCACCTGGGCGGCGGCCTTGGCCACCACGATCGCGCCCGGCGGCGGGCCGGTCAGCAGCTCCACATAGCCGCCGCCGTGTTCGCCGGTCTTCACCGGCGCCTCGGTCACCTTGCCGTCGGCGCCGACCACCATCACCGAGGCGCCGTTGGCGTCATAGCGGACGGCGGTCTCCGGCAGCGCCGGGACGGCGCGGCTGAGGTCGGTGAAGGTCGCCTTCGCGTAGCCGCCGGAGCGGATGTCGGCCCTGATGGGCAGGGCGATCCGCACCTTGCCGAGCCGCGTGGTGGTGTCGATTCGCGGGCTAACCAGGCGCACCACGCCGTCCGCCGTCGAGTCGTCGGCCAGCGTCACCTTGGCCTGCAGGCCCGGCCGCATCCGGTCGAAATCGCCTTCGGAGACGTCGGCGAAGAGTTCGATCTGGCCGCCGTCGGACATCACGAACCAGGGCGTCGTCGCCGACCCCGAGATATCGCCGAGGCTGACGTTGCGCTGGATGATCTGGCCGGCCACCGGCGCGCGCAGGGTCAGGTGCGCCAGCCGGGTCTGCATCTCCTTGAGCGACGCGGCGGCGGCGCCGGCGCCGCCGCGAGCGCTCAGCGCCGCGAACCGGCGGGACTGCAGCTGCTCCTCGGCGATGATGCCCTGATCCTCGAGGCCGGCGACGCGCTGGGCTTCCTTGTCGCGCTGATCGGCGAGGGCCTTCTGCTCGACGGCCAGCGCCGCCTGCTGGTCGAGCTGCGCCTGCAGGATGGAGCCGTCCATCTGCGCCAGCGGCTGGCCGGCCTTCACCCAGTCGCCCTCTTCGACATAGAGCTTGGCGACGCGGTAGCCGGTCAGGTCGGGGCTGATGGTCACCTGGTTGCGCGGCGAGAGCACGCCGGAGGTGACGAGGCCGCCCGAGATCGGCAGCATCTGGACGCGCACGACGCTGACCGTGCGCGCCTGCTGCTGCGGCGACACGGGCGCGCCGCCGCCCGCGTGGCAAGCGGCCAGCCCCAGCGCCAGGACGGCGGCGATCGCCCATCTCGTCGTCGTCATCTTGGGTGGGGTCTCATGGCGAACGGGCCGCTGTCTTGATTGGTTGGGTGTCCCATCCGCCGCCGAGCGCCTTATAGGTCTGCACCGCGCGCCGCAACGCTTGCACGCGCTCGCCGGTGAGGTCGGAGCGGTCGGTCCGCCAGGTCTGCTCGGCCGACAGCACCGCGGTGACGTCGTCCAGCCCGGCCCGGTAGCGGATGCGCTCGTCGTCATAGGCCCGGCGCGCCCGCGCCTCGCCGTCCTCGAGGATCTTGATCCGCCGCTCGTCCGACGACAGCTCGACCAGGGCGTTCTCGGCGTCGCCATAGGCGTTCTGGACCGTATGCTCATAGGCGATCACGGCCTGCTCGGCGCGCGCGCCCTGCGCCTTGGCGTCCTGCAGGATGCGCGGGATGTCGAGCACCGGCTGGTCGATGTTGGCGCCGATCGACCAGTAGTTGGTGTTGGTGGTCTGTTGCTCGGGGGTGAACAGGAAACCCAGCGCGCTCTGCACGACGCCGACGCCGGGCGCGACGTTGTGGGCGATGCCCAGCGCCGGCATGATGGTGATGTTCGGAAACACCTCCTCCTTGTCGAGCTTGGTGCGGATGATGGCGGCGCGCATCTGGGCGTCGGCCTCGCGCACGTCGGGGCGGCGGGTCAGCAGTTCGCCCGGCATGGCTTCGGGCAGCTGCGGCGGATCGGGCACGTCGGCGGTCAGCGGCAGGTGTTCCACCGGCTCCGGACCGCGCCCGACCAGGATCAGCAGCAGCCGCTGGGCCGCGTGCTCCTGCGCCTGCAGGCTGTCGACGTTGGACCTGGCCTGGGCGAGGTCGCCGGCGATACGGTCGGCGTCGGAGCGGACCCCGAGCCCGCGCTCGACCTTGACCGTCGCCGTCTTCAGCAGCTGCGTCTCGATGTTCGCCTCGTCGGTGGCGTCGGCGAGCTGGATGGCGAGGCCGCGGGCCTGGAAGTAGCTGTCGGCCACATTGGCGACCAGGCTGGAGCGCGCCGCCTCGACGTTGAAGCGGGTCGCGGCGTAGTCGTAGCGGGCGGCCTTGCGCGCATCGACGAGGGCGCCCAGGAAGTCGAACTCCCAGCTCACCTTGAAGTCGAGGTGGTCGTCCTCGGTGACCCCGCCGACCGGGAACAGGTCGCCGGGCGGCGTGCCGCCGAACGACTGCGTCGACTGGCGATTAGGGCCGCCGGTGATGTCGCCGGTGGGATAGGTCTGCAGGATCGCGCTCTTGCGCGTGGCGACGGCCTCCAGCAGCCGCGCCGTCTGGGTCTTGGCGTCGGGCGCGGTCTTCAGCGCCTGTTCCTCGAGCTGGTCGAGCTGGTCGTCGCCGAAGATCGTCCACCAGCGATCGAGCGTCAGCGACGCGAGGGCCTGGGTGCCGGCGGGCGCCTCATAGGCGGTGGGCAGGGTGACGTCGGCCTTGCGCACGCCGGCCGCGCACGCGCCCAGCGCCGCCGCGGCCGCGGCGGCGAGAAGGATCGTGGCCATGCGCCGTGGCGTCACCGGCGGCTCCCCCGGGCGAGGCGGACGTCGAATCATTCGAAGGATAGGACAATTCCCCTGCACGATCCCCCTCGCGCAGGCCTGACATAGGCCGCCCGCCGTGCGATTTCACCCCCGTGGTGCAGATAGCCGCAGATATGCGGCGAGCCGGCCACAGCCTAAAACAAGGCATCGGGGAGCAGGCGTCATGGCAGGTGCAATTCGGGTTGGCGTCGGCGGCTGGACCTTCGAGCCTTGGCGCGGCGTGTTCTATCCCAAAGGCGTGAAACAGAAGGACGAACTCGCCTACGCCAGCCGCCGGCTGAGCGCCATCGAGATCAACGGCACCTACTACTCCACCTTCAAGCCCGACAGCTGGAAGAAATGGCGCGACGAGACGCCGGACGGCTTCGTGTTCACGGTCAAGGGCTCGCGCTTCACCACCAACCGGCGCGAACTGGCCGGCGCGGGCGAGTCGCTGGAGAAGTTCCTCGGCCAGGGCCTGACCGAGCTCGGCGATCGGCTGGGGCCGATCTTCTGGCAGCTGCCGCACACCAAGAAGTTCAACCCCGAGGATCTCGACGCCTTCTTCGCCCTGCTGCCGAAGAGCCTGGACGGCGTGCCGCTGCGCCACGCGCTGGAGCCGCGCCACGACAGCTTCTGCACGCCGGACTATCCGGCGCTGCTGCGCAAGCACGGGATCGCCAACGTCTACGCCAAGCACCACACCTACCCGGAGATCGCCGACGTCACCGCCGACTTCGTCTACGCGCGGCTGCAGACCGGCGAGGACCAGGTCGAGACCGCCTACGCCCCGGCCGACCTCGACGCCTGGGCCGGGCGGCTGAAGAGCTGGGCGGACGGCGGCGCGCCCGCGGACCTGCCGCGCGTCGATCCCGGCCACGCGGCCACGACGACGCCGCGCGACGTCTTCGCCTTCATCATCCACGAGGGCAAGATCCGCGCCCCGGCCGGGGCGATGGCGCTGATCGAGCGCGCCCGGCGCTAGGCCGCGCCGAAGGTTGATCCCAGGTCCGTTTTGGGCGCCTACTGGCCCCATAACATGGACCATGGGAGGTCTAGATGCCCAAGCTGAGCGACCAGTACGCCATCCCCGCCGACGGCAGCCACCTGAAGGTGCCGCAGGATTTCGACGTCACCTTCAACTGGGACTACGACGAAGGCCGCGCCGCGATGATGGGGCTCTACCGCAAGGGCATCGAGATGCAGTGGAACGCGGAGACGCGGATCGACTGGTCGCAGGAGCTCGACGAGGACAATCCCGAGCAGCTGCCCGAGGAGATGCTGCCGATCAGCGGCATGCCCGAGTACGAGCGCATGTCGCGCCAGGAAAAGGCCAGGGTGCGCCGCCACTTCCAGGGCTGGCAGATCAGCCAGTTCATGCAAGGCGAGCAGGGCGCGCTGATCTGCGCCGCCAAGATCGTCACCCAGGTGCCGGACATCGACTCGAAATTCTACGCCTCGACCCAGGTCATCGACGAAGCGCGCCACGTCGAGAGCTACAAGCGCCTCTTGGAAAAGTTCGGCGTCGCCTATCCGATGACGCCGCCGCTGCAGGAGCTGATCGACCAGGTGCTGCGCGACAGCCGCTGGGACATGACCTACCTCGGCATGCAGGTGGTGATCGAGGGCCTGGCGCTGGCCGCCTTCCAGCAGATCCGCGACCACGCCCAGAACCCGCTCGCCGCGGCGGTGAACGCCTATGTGATGCAGGACGAGAGCCGTCACGTCGCCTTCGGGCGGCTGGCGCTGCGCGACTACTATCCGCAGCTCACCCAGAAGGAGCGCGACGAGCGCGAGGAATTCCTGCTCGAGGCCTGCTATTTGATGCGCGACCGCTTCGACGCGGTCGAGGTCTGGAGGACCCTCGGCCTCGATCCCGTCCGCTGCGCCGAGCACATGTACGATTCCGGCTTCATGGCGATGTTCCGCTCCTCGCTGTTCACCCGCATCGTGCCGATCGTGAAGGACATCGGCCTCTGGGGCCCGGTGATCCGCAAGGGCTACGAGGAGATGGGCATCATCGGCTTCGCCGAGACCGACGTGCAGGCCCTGCAGGAGGCCGACGACGGCATCGCCAAGGAGTTCGACGCGCGCCGGAACTACGTCGAGAGCGTGATGGACCGCGCCAAGTCGATGGAGCCGGCGGAGTAACGGGCTTCCCGGCGGCCGCCGTTCCAGCCGTAAATTTCCGTACGGTGGCCCACCCATGCCGGCCCGTCCGCGGGCGGACAATCTTGCTGGATTCACGTTGTCAAAGACCGGCCGGCGGTGAGGCCGGGAAGACACACAACCCTGCGGTTGTGACCGCCGTCAAGACCCCCACGGGAAACTTCGACCCCAACTCTGACTGAGCGCACGCCGGACGAGATCCGAAGAGCGGAGCCCGAAAGGGCCCGCCCTCTGGAAGGTGAGAGCCGCGCTCGAACTGGCTGCGCAACCATTGCTGGCATGTGTCCTTTGCGGACGGATTGGTTCGACCTTGACGACATACCGACTGGTCGGTACGGTCAGGTGAACTCGCGTCTCAACGGGCCGATTGCAGATTCATAGCCGAGGCAGCGCCGGGCTGGCGTGCGTCGCTATTCTTGGGGGTACTTTTCTATGAGCAAAAGTGTGCGCGCGCGCCTTATGGCGTCGTCGATGATAGGCGGGCTCGCGATCTTCGCGGCGCCCGTCGCCTTCGCGGGCGATGCGACGTCCAGTCCGCTCGCGACGACCGGCTCGGGGGCCACCGCCCCGACCGCGTCGTCTGCTTCGGTCCAGCAGCTGACCGAATCGACCGCCCCCGCGGCGGCCGACACGAGCGAGGCGCAAGTCACCGAGGTCGTGGTCACCGGCTCGCGCATCCCGCAGCCGAACCTGACCGCGATCAGCCCGGTGCAGACCACCAGCGCCGCGACCGTGGCGTTCACCGGCGCGGTGAACACGGCGGACGTGCTGAACCAGCTGCCGCAGAACTCGCCGACCTTCGGCCAGTTCGAATCGAACGGCGCGACCGGCACGGCGACGGTCGACCTCCGCGCCCTAGGCTCCAACCGCACCCTGGTGCTGATCAACGGCCTTCGCGTCGGCGGCCAGGACCCCTTCGAAGTCGCTTCCTACGTCCCGGACATCAACTTCATCCCGCCGACCCTGATCGACCGGATCGACGTCCTGACCGGCGGCGCCTCGGCCGTGTACGGCTCCGACGCCGTCTCCGGCGTGGTCAATTTCGTCATGAAGACGAACTACGAAGGCCTGCAGGTCGACGCCCAGACTTCGGTGTTCGAATACGACGGCGGCGTGCCCAGCCAGATCGCCAGGGCGAACGCCGTCGGCCCGAAGAGCATCGGCTTCCCGGCGATCAAGTACCCCGTCAACCCCGATTGGAATGGCGGCGCCTACGATATCAACGTCATTGGCGGCGCCAATTCCGCGGACGACAAGGGGAACGTCGAGTTCTATCTCGGCTACACCGAGCTTCAGTCGGTTCTTGAAGGCTCTCGCCCCTATATGGCGTGCGGTCTTTCCACCAACACGTCAAACACGAAACAGCAGTATTGCGGCGGTTCGACCAATGACGCGACGGGGCGGATCACGCCCCAGACGGGTCCCTACAGCGGCGCCAACTCCACCACCTTTGACATCGACTTGCCGCCGGCCGCGTGTCCAGCGACAACCTCCGCCATCCCGGTCGGTCCAAAGTGTTTCGCGCCCTTCTCGCTCGGCCAGGGCTACAATTTCGCGCCGGCGAACTACATCCAGCGCCCGGACCAACGCTATACCGCCGGCGAATTCTCGCACTACGAAGTCAGCAACGCTCTGGATCTGTATACCAGCTTCATGTTCATGGACGACGACTCGGTTTCGCAAACCGCGGCGTCAGGGTCGTTCGACGGCGACGTTACCTTTGCGATACCGTGCAACGATCCGCTCCTGAACGCCGCCCAGGCGAACTCGCTCTGCGGCGCGACGCCCGCGCCCGGCGAGGTCGCGACGGCGGACATCGGTCGGCGTGACGTGGAGGGCGCGCCAAGAACGCAGGTGACCGAGCACATGGACTTCCGGTTCGTCGTCGGCGCGCGCGGCGACATCGGCGATGGCTGGCACTACGACGTCTCCGACGAGTTCAGCCGTTCGGTGCTTTCGGAATCGGAAGGCGGCTTCTTCTCGTACTCGAAGCTGCAAAACTCCATCGACGTGGTCACCGATCCGGCGAACGGCCTCCCGGAGTGCGCCGTGTTCGTGTCCGGTGCGGACACCAAGTGCGTGCCCTACAATCTGTGGACGGCCGGCGGCATCACCGCGGCCGCGCTCAAATATGTGACCGAGATCGCGGACTTCGAGGGCTCGACCCAGCAGAACGACCTCCTGGCGACGCTCTCCAACGGCGATCTCAGCAAGTATGGGCTGAAGTCGCCGTGGGCGACCGATCCGCTCGGGGTTTCGGTCGGCGCCGAGTACCGGACCGACGAACTGACGACCACGTACGACGAGGCCTACCAGAGCGGCGACCTTTCCGGTCTTGGCGGCTCGTACGAGAACACCCAGGGCACGCAGAAGGACAGTGACCTTTTCGGCGAGTTGCACGTGCCGATCGTGCAAGGCCTGCCCTTCGTGAAGGATTTCTCGAGCGACCTCGGCTACCGTTATTCCAACTACGCCTTCGGCGGCGGCGACAGCACCTACAAGGTCGGTTTCGACTACGCGCCGGATTCGGAAATCCGCTTCAGGGCCTCTTACGAGCGCGCGGTGCGGGCTCCGAACGTGCTCGAACTCTTCGATCCCGACGTCCCCGGGCTGTTCGCCGGCCAAGACCCCTGCGGCGGCTCGGCGCCGTCCCTCTCGGCCGCCGAGTGCTACAACACGATCAAGAACACGCTCGCCAAGACCGGCGCCACCATGTCGGAGGCGAGCTTCGCCAAGAATGTCTATGGCACGATCCCCCTGTGCCCCTCATCCCAGTGCGGCAATATCAACGGCGGCAACCCCTCGCTGAAGCCTGAGACGGCGAACACCGTGTCGGTCGGCTTCGTGGCGACCCCGTCGTTCGTCCACGGCCTCACGCTGACGGTCGACTTCTTCAACGTCGAAGTTAAACAGGCGATCATCAACCTGCCGGCGACGACGCTGCTGCGTAACTGCGCGGTGCTCGACGCTGCGTTCGACTGCAGTCAGGTCAGTCGGGACGCCGCCGACAGCTATAGCGTGTTCGGCGGCCTGGGCGCCGGCTCGGTCGCCACGCCGCTGGTCAACGCCAGCAAGCTGCTCACCGACGGCGTTGACATTCAGGCCAACTATCGCCTGCGGCTGGAGGATGTCGGGCTGCAGAACGCCGGCTCGCTGGATTTCAACCTCAATGGCACCTACACGGCGACGCTGACCACCTTCCTGCCCGACGGCACCGGCTATGACTGCGTCGGTCGCTACGGCCTCGTCTGCAGCCTTAACAACGCTCCTACGCCCCGCTACCGGCAGGAGCTGCGCGCGACCTGGATTTCGCCGTGGAACCTGACCCTGTCGGCCAACTGGCGGTTCATCGGCAGTTCGGCTCTGGACTTCAACCAAGACGTCCCAGATCTGCAGGACGGCTCGTTCAG
>Ga0302325_10024408_pt1 | contig 12575 bp, 10 predicted proteins | sample Palsa_T0_2_FD_201948 | JGI IMG/M metagenome (GOLD analysis project Ga0302325, IMG submission 201948) | Peat permafrost microbial communities from Stordalen Mire near Abisko, Sweden - Palsa_T0_2 | ecosystem: Environmental > Terrestrial > Soil > Palsa > Peat permafrost | place: Sweden: Abisko...
GCGCGTTGGTGGTGTTTTACTTTTTGGCTCGGGGGGGGGGCGCGCTCGCCGGGGGCCCCGGCGCGCCCCGCCCCCGCCCCCCCCCCCGCGCCGGGAGGGTACCTGGCATGCGCGCGGACGATGGAGTGGGTTTGCCGTGGTCGGTCGGCACTCCTAGGCGGCCGACCCTCCGGTGTCCTCCGTGCCGCGCTGACCGCCATCGGGGTGGTGGCCTTCAGGCCTGTCGTGGCGGGGGCCACTCCCGGCTCGTCGGCAGGAAGCAGCCGTTACCAGCCCTGACCACGGAACCAGCAAGCCCAAGGGAGGCGGCCCGTCCACCCCCTGGCGCCCCGGCCCCGCCGCGCGGCCCCAGGAACCACTGTGCGGGCAACCAGCCCAGGACAAATCCCAGTACCTGATAAGCCCTCCAGGCGCCCCTCTCCGCGGACTCCGGCACATAGCCCAGCGAGTCTATGCGAATGTATGAATCGTGCATATGGTCGATGATCGCGGTCACGAGCTGGATGCTGACTACCACGGCGAACCCGATAGGCCGTATATCGCTCTCATCTTGGAAAGCCGTAGCGGCCGGAACCCCCCGGAGCCGCCGAGGAACGGGGACTATAACCCGGTACTGGAACTCCTGCTGGCCAGGTTGGGCAAGCTTGGCGCCGTGCTGGTGGACGTGTTGCTTGATACGGGTTACACCCAGCGTCTAGGCATACCGGAAGCTGACCGCAGGCTCATCAAGTCCCCTGTCCGGCTAGCGCTGGAGCCTGATATGGCTACCTTGAGGCGCCGGATAGGCAACGCGCAAGCCAAGATTGGAAGGACCTCTAGAGCCTCCACGCGCGGCGAAAACCGTAAGCGCATCCGGCTGCGCGTTGATGTTCCTGACTATCAGCCAGACGACGCGGCGCGGCTGTCTGAGAGACTCGCGGCGCCCATAACTGAGACAGCCGATACGGGACTTAGGTACTCGCCGGTCGAGCAAGCCGAAGAGGCGGTGCAGGACGCGGCTGGGAAGGTAGTGCGACGAGGGACAGGGCAGGGATTCCAGCGCGACCAGGAAGTAAAGGCGAAGGTCGAAGCACGCGCGATGAGCGTAGCCACCGAGTTCTACGCCGAGAAGGGCTGGATCGTCCGGGATGTCCATAGCGCCGAAAGCTATGATCTGCTCTGCCTCCGCAATGGCGAAGTAAAGCATGTCGAGGTCAAGGGGACCACAGAAGACGGCGCCATGGTGCTCCTCACCCTGAACGAAGTACGGCACGCCCGGGAAAACCCGTCCACTGCGTTGTTCGTTCTCAGCAACGTGAGAGTCGAGCCGGCCGAAGACGGAACCATTAACGTCACGGGAGGAGTGCGCCACCTTAACGACCCATGGCACATAGACGACGGCACGCTGACACCCCTCGGCTTCCGCTATCAGATACCGGCCCAACGGGCAAAGGACTCATGAACTGACAGCAACGACCGGGCGGCGCGGCACCCGCGCCACCCCGCACAGCGGCCACCCACCCACCGCACAGCGCGGCGCCCGCGCGTGCGAGCCCTGCGCGCCGCGATTCCGGCTCGATCCCCCTCCTGCCTGCACTAACGCGCTCGCTTCGTGCCGCCTCCGTTTTCCTGACCTCACCCCTGGGAGGAATCCACATCAGCTCCGGTGACATACCTGCTTGCGCCACTCAGCACTCAGAGCAACGACTGCTGCCCATGGAGATCACCCAACTGCCCCCGAAAATGCTGACCCTCCCAGACGGAGGTAACACCGTTTCGATCGCCAGGCAGCTATGGGCGCTTGAGCCGTGGGAGGGCGACGACGACGAGCCGGAGCTACCCGGGTACTGGGCCATCAAGGGCATGTTCTCGGTTAACGGAAGCCGGTCATGCGCCGAGCTGGCCGTGCTGCACCACTTGCGGGGCTCTGGCTGGGATGGCAGGTGGGTGAGCGCCTGGGGTGACGGGACGCTGTTCTCCGAGTGGCCCCCGGGCCCAGGAGTGAAGTCGATCACCCAGGCTGGCGCTCCACGCTGGGCCGCTGAGATCTTCGAGCGCCTGCTAGATGCGAACCCGAACCGCCGACGACCATTCGGCGGCTTCTTCGACGTGTTCGCCTGGCGGGAACCGGGCGAGGTCAGGTTCTACGAGGTGAAAGTCGGCAAGAAAGACGACATCAACCTCAATCAGTGCAAGTTCGTTGAGCGGGCACTCGCCCTTGATCACCGCCTGGAGGAGTTCACGATCATCGAGGTACTGAAGCCTACGGCCCGGGTCTTGCATGGTGAGCGAGCCTCTGACGTCCACATCCAAACCACGGAGCCTGGCGATGAGGCTCGGCAAGGTACGGACGGAACGACTGCCGACGTCCTGGCAAGAATGGAAGCGAGCCAGGATGCCAGCTTGTACCTGGGACCCGCAGCCGAAGCGCTGCAAGCGCTTGGTTACGAGCTGCGTCCTTCTAACCTGCGGAAACCCGGAACGAAGCCACGGGAGAACCATCTCCGGATTATGCACCCAGCTTATACCCCGCACGGAATCGGCTACCTCAAGCTGTCCAACGTGACGTTTACCCGCCGGTCGGACCGCAGCCCGCTGGGGGGCCTGAGCGGCGCAAGGCTTACCGACCGCGAAGTGATCTTCTCCATCGCGAATGGCATCGATGAGGCGCTGAGTGCTGGAAGGCTGATCGCGAGCCTAATCACTGCCAGCGAGGCATGAACGTTCGTGGCCGACACGCCGAACCGCACCTCCCCGGTTGGCGGATGGCGTGCGCGGGCCGTGCATATTGACCGATCAAGCGTCCGTCCACAGCCGCATCGGCCTCCGAGGAACTGGGCAAACGTTGCCGGGTTGCGGCACTAGCATGATGTTTGCCGCTAACATCGCCCTCGCTTACCCGGTAATCTTGCAGGTTGCCCGGATCGGCCGGTGCCGCTGCCGTTCCAGGCCAGCGACGAACTCACCCAGGTCAAACGGCGCGGGATGTCAAGTTCCCGGACGAGATCGGCATGCCGTCCCTTCCCGCCTGCGCCAAGCCTTACCCACCTCAACACACTCGGTGGACTCGCCACCTGGGGGGCTAGCAGTCACCGAAGGACTCCGGGCTTCCCTGCGGGCGAGACGGCTACGCCGTCATTTGTAGATGCGTGTCCTGGCGCGAATGGTTTAGCCGGTTTCACCTTGGGCGCCGCGCCGCCGGGTTTCGTCGCGGCTGGTCACGGCGATGAGGTCGGTGATCGCCTTGCGGGCTTCCGGGCTCAGCGCGAGGATCGCGCGGAGCTGCCCGGCGTCGACGTGTGCATCGCGGATCATGGCCAGCAGTTCCACCTGTTCCTGGAGCAGGCCGGCCTGCTTCTCATCGAACTCCGGAAAGAAGAAGGCGGCCGGCACGCCGAACGTCTTGGCCATCGCCTCGATCAGGCGCATCTGCGGGTTCTGTGCCTGGCCATTGCGCAGTTTCCAGATCTGGGTGTAGGAGATCTGCTCGCCGGTGGTCTTCTCGATCAGGTCGGCCACCTCGTTGTTGGTGTAGGGACCCCGGCCAGCAGGGTGCGCCTGGTCGATCAGCCAGTTCACCTTGTCGGCCAGCGTACGCAGAACGGGCGTGCTCTCTGCGCCATCCGCTGCCTCACCCGGCATCACTGCACCTCCCTGGACGACACCGCACATCATCTTATATCAAGAGCGGACCCTGCTCGTCTCGTACTCAAGTTGACAGTCTTCCGTTCCCGGGACCTATATTGGAGTCAACCTGAGTTGATTCCAGCAATAGATTCGGTCAACTTGAAGGTAGTGGATAGTGACGGCAGGCGGCAGTGCCCGCAGCTGCGGGACGCGAGGGGAACAAGCCCACCAGTGCGGCCAGGGCCGGTGTCGGCGCCCCTGGCGGGTCTCCGCCGCGCAGTCGCCGCCGGGACCGTCCCGGGCGTATGCCGTCCAGGGAGGCTGACGCGTGACGGGCCAGCATTCACATACGCGGGAGACGGCAGCGTCCGCGGCCCAGTATGTGCTGCTCGGCGGGTTCGCGTCGACTGCGGCCGGCATCTCCGCGCAGGGTCTGGTGGGTTTCGCCCGCTCGAATATGGCTCTCCGCGGGCCGTGGCCTTACCTGCTGTTCTTCGCACTGGATGGCGCAGCAGGAGTCTGCGCAGTGCTGCTGGTGCGCCGCGCAGCGCGGGCCGAGCCGGGCCTGGCGCCCCGGCTGGCCGTGTGGGGCCTGGTCGCCTCCAGCAGCTTCTTCAACTGGACGCACGCACCCCGCCGTCCTGCCGCGCCCGAGGCGTTCGGGCTGATGCCGGTCATCGCCGCGTTGCTGTTCGAGTTCTGCCTGCGGGAAATGCGGCTGCGCACGGCGAACCGGGCGGACCGCACGCTCGGCGCGCTGCAGTGGATGCGCCCGGCCGAGCGCTTCCGGGTCCAGCTCTGCATGGCCGCTGACCAGCAGGTGTCGGCAGAGGAAGCTACCAGCCGGGTCCGGATCGACGCCGCCGCCAGGCGGCTGTACCATCTCCGCGCGCTGCTCCGCGCAGACGAGCAGGCAGCCCGTCCTGGCATGCTTACCGCGCGCCGCATCCGGCGGGCCGAGCGCCGCGCCTACGGCGCCCTGATCCGCGCCGGGTTCACCGAGCCGCTGATCGCCTTCGCGGTGCTCCGCCAGGTCCAAGTGATGACCCAGGCGGCAACGCTAGCCCGGCTGGATTATGGCACCGCCGACGCTGCCCACGCGGCCATCGCCAGCCTCATTTCCTCCACGCCCGCCGCGGCACCGGTATCCGATCCCGCGCGCCCGGCCGCGCGGGACGTGACCGCCACCGACATCGCCGTGGAGGACGGTACGCATACAGCCAGCCTCAACGGACACCGGCTGGGCGGAGGCACGCCAGCCCATGCCGTCACGGCTGCCGCGGCAGAACCGGAAACGAGCCAGCGCGAGGACGATCCGGACCCCGGCGACCGTGACACGGAGCTCGTCGCAGCCGCCAGGCGGATCGTCGCCGGCACCAGGCACGCCGGCACGCGCCTGAGCCAGATCGCGCTGGCCGAGAAACTGCGCAGCGAAGGTTACAAAGTCGCGAATAACCGGCTCCGCTGGTTGGCAGCCGTCAGCGGCCTGGAAGAAGGCCAGGACGGCGAGCCGAGCACGCGAGCTAACGGTGGCCGGTGATGGCCCAGACCAGCACGCCAGCACACGCGGGCCGGCCCGGGCAGGACGAGGACCGAGAGCAGCGGCTCGCCGCACTGCGCATCCGCCTGCACGAGACGGCCGGGCAGATCGGCTCTGCGGAGGACTGGACCAGGTACCTGCGGGCAGCCGCCCGCCTAGGTGAGACATGGGCGAACGTCCTGCTGATCTCCTCCCGGATACCGGACGCGACCTTGGTCAGGGGATACGAGGCGTGGCGTGCAGCCGGACGCCAGGTCAATCGCGATGAAAAGGGCATCGAGATCTTCTCCGGCATGCGCCGGAAGGAACCAGACCGCCACGGCGCGGAAGAGGCCGGCCAGGTCCATAGCTGGCGTGACGCCCGGCGTGTCGCCTACGTCTGGGACCTGTCCCAGACCACCGGTCAGCCCGTCCCGCTCCCGCCGGCCTTCCCCGCGCAGGCAGGGGAGGCGCCGCCCGGCCTGTGGGACTGCCTGTGCTGGCTAGCCCGCAGGGAAGGCTTCGCGGTCGAGCGGGAAGACGGCAGCCCCGGCGACGGCACTACGTTCTGGGCCGCCCGGCGCATCCGCATCCCGCCCGGTCTCAGCAGCGGACAGGCCATCTGGGCGCTAGCCCACCAGCTCGGCCACGTCCTGGTGCACAACACCATTGCCCACCCGCCGGGCACGACAACCTCCGGCTGTCACGGCATCCACAAGGCCGAAGCCGACTCCGTAGCGTTCATCACCTGCGCCCGGTACGGCATCCGGGTCGAGCACGCATTCGCCAGCCCGCGGACATGGGCGGGCACCGATCCGCGTGCCCAGCCCGCAGCCGCCATCCTGACCGCCGGGGAACGCATCACCATGGCCGCGGCGAGAATCAGCCGCCTGCTGAACCACTACCTGGCCGACAACCGCCCGGCCGCACGGCCGACGGCGGAACCATCCACGACCGCACGCCATCACGAACGCCCGCCACAGCCCGCCGCAGCTCAGGTCACCGCACCGCTACCGGCTCCGGAACCCGATCCGCGGATCACTGGCGTCCTAGACGACGCCATGCGGTTCTACGACGGCCAGCTTGCCGGTAGCTGGGTACCCGCCTACCTCGCGGAGCGCGGCATCGGTAACGCCACGTTGCGCCACTGGCACATCGGATACGCCCCCGGCGGATGGACCGCTCTCACCGATCACCTCCGCGCCCTCGGTCACGACGACGACGCGATCCAGGCGGCCGGGCTCGCCCGCCTCTCCTCCCGAGGAAAACTCATCGACCACTTCCGGGACCGGGTCATGCTCCCGGTCCATGATGAGCGCGGGAACATCGCGGGGTTCCTCGGCCGCGCCCGCCCCGGAGCCGACCCGGAGGTCCCGAAGTACCTGAACAGTCCCGAGACCAGCAGCTACCACAAAGGCAGCCTGCTGTTCGGCCTGCACCAGGCGCGCGATCTGCTTGCCGGCGGCGCAACGCCGGTCATCGTGGAAGGCCCCTTCGACGCGATCGCCGTCACCTTGGCAGATCCCCGCCATCACGTCGGCCTGGCGCCCTGCGGGACCGCCCTGACCAGCAAGCAAGCCGCTATCCTCGCGCAGTCCGCCGACCTCGGCAGCACCGGCATCCTCGTCGCGTTCGACGACGACCCGGCCGGCCGCAAGGCCGCCGTCCGCGCCTACGACGTCCTTCGCACGGTCAGCGGCCGGCTGCAATCAGCGGTTCTGTCCGGCAAAGATCCCGCTGAGATCTTGCAGACCGAAGGCCCGGCGGCTCTGCGGACGATTCTCCGGGACCAAGTGCAGCCGCTGTCCGCCGTCGTCATTGACGCCCACCTCGCCCCGTGGGAACGGCGGCTGCTAGATCCCGAAGGACCGCTGCTGGCCATGCGCAGCACGGCCGCGGTCATTGCCCGGCTCCTCCCCGCCGAGAGTGCCGTGGCGATCCGGCAGATCACCGGCAACCGTGAACTGGCCACGATCGATGAGCAGATGCGGCCGGTCGCGAACCCCGAACTCCCCCGGATCGCGCACGTCCTGCCCGCCGACGCCGCCTACCAAACCATGCGCGTGGCCGAGCGACTCGGCTTCACCGACTACTCTGATGTCCTGGTCGAAGTCGCCAACGCGGTCATCCGCGATGCCGTCCGGCCTGTCAGCCCCGCGGCACGGCTGGCCAAAAGCGGCTTCCCGCACCCTCCCGCGACCATCCACCACGGCTATCAACATGGAATATCCCGTCCGTCAAGTTACGGCAGCCGCCAGACGCAGGCGCACGGATCACCAGGATCACGCTGGTAAACCCGAGATCGTCATGCAGCACACATCCAGGCGTCATAATCCGGTGACGACGGTCCGCTGAATCTGCCCAGTGGCGGCCATTCCTGATTAGCTACCCGGCGGCGGACAGCGCGATTATTTTGCGTGACTGCTGTCCATGGTGAGGCGTGCAAGTAGCAGCCGATATACATGTTCTTTAGATCGGTCGCCAAGGGGTGTGTAATCGCCGAGAGCGAATGTTCTGAGCTGCAGGACGGCGGTCTCTGCGATGCCAGTGATCCGCCTCTTATTTGTGCCCCAGTCAACAGCGTAAACTCCTCGCATTGGAGGGCCTAGAGAAATCTGGAAGATTCGCTCTATCGGGCAGCCTTCGCCGTGGCTCGTGGCTTATGCATGGAAGAGTTTGAGTTCGGACGGCGCATGCCACTGGAAGCGCATTTCGATGTCGGCGGGAACGCCGCGGATATGAGCCTCAACCCATGTTTCGTCCGGACCAAGGACGATCCCGACCTGACGCGCCAGGTCGTGGGCTTCGTCCCTGGCTGTTTGGCCATCGGGCAGGCGACGCACGTGGGCGACAACGATCGAACCGCTGTATCGGGTCCAGCGACCAACCGGCTTGAGGTACCTCGGCCATCGCGACCTTCGCGGCAGGGTCCGCATCGAAGGGCGACGGTCTGATACCGGGGAGGCTGGAAACCTTGGTCTCGCAGGTTCGCGGCGTGCTGTCGGCTCGGCCAACTCGCGCTCGACGCAGGTCGCGTCGGCGAAGCCGATCAGTACATGGGTCCACGCCGTGATCGCGTCCGCGTAGGCGACATTTTCTCCGATGAGAAGCGGCAAGGGGTCGCGGTCAACGAGAACGAGAGCACCTTCCACGGTCTCTGTCCCGTTGTTGAGACGGAACGGCACAAACAAGCGCGGTGCGGTTCCGACGATGGGCATCAGCGTCAGCTCGCCGACGCCGTACTCCAAGATCACCGGGCCTTGGTAGGCCAATCGCCGCTCTAGACGTATCCGTCGGCTGGCGTCAAGACAGGCGTCGACGAGTTCTGGGGTGAGGTCGTCTGGCAAGCGGCTAATGGACCGTCGTGCTGCTGACCTGGCGGTCGCCTTGGTTCCCTGTTCGTGCTTCCGTTCGGCCACTATCTCCGAATCGGCCCGGCGGACGGCTTTAGCCAAGTTCTTCCAGTGGGACCCCGGTGTCAGGAAGTTCGCGTAGATGATCAGCCGGTGCAGGACTTGCGCATGGGTCGGGTAGATGATCGCCAGCTGCACGCCGCCGCGCATGATTGCGAATCCTCGCTCGTGGTCGCGCAAGAAGGGGCGAAAACCCTCACCGAAGCGGGCATAGTCCGTCACCGCCTTGATGAACTTGTCGCGGACGTACGTGAACGCTAGCTCGTCGACGGTGGCCTTCCATTCGATCGTCTTGGATTCTGTTAGGTGGCCGAGAGGCTGGGTCTGGGTGCCGTCGATCCACAGGCACTCATCGGGCGTCACTCTTACGTCGATACCAGCGGCGCGGAAGAATGCGAGCACGCGGTCGATCCTCGCCAGTCGGTGCTCAGACTGTTGGCGCTCCTTCCTTGCGATCGGCCGCGGCGGTTCCGCGTTTGATTGCCGGGGCTCAAATTTCGTTGCAGGCTGCCGCTTCGCCTGCACGATGCGACTTTCGTCCTCTGCGATCTTCTTAGCCTTTTCGCGCTGCGTGTGCACCAGAACGCCATAGCAGTGTTGGCATAGTGTCTGCGCCCAATCACCGTCCATGGTCGCGACCAGGCAGGCCGTCTTGACCTTCCGACAGCGGGTGCATTGAAAGCGGACGCGGACGCCGAGGCCGTAGAGCTGCAATTGCCTGGCTGGCCTGAACGTCCGGACGACGGCGGCGGGAGGCTTCGCCATGGGCAGAGCCTAACTAAGCGGACCGCAGAATGTTCACCAGACCCCCGGTCGCCGTCCACAATCTGGCCTGGCGGGCGCACAAGCGTTCTTGCTACGGCAGGACCGCACGGGCCGGGATCACAGCCCGGCCATGCGCGCTGCTGTTACCAGTAGCCTCTCGGAGCATGCTGATACTGGGGAGGGTACTGGCAGGGGATATAGGTCAGCGGCGGCTCGCGCCGGGGCAGCATGAACGCCATTACGATCGCGGCAAACCATCCGACGCCGGTCGGCAGCACGTTCAGGAAGATGAGCAGGCCCAGGCTCTCGACCTTCCGGATGAGCCCGATCATGGTGGGCAGGAAGTAGATCAGCACGAGCCCGGCGATCAAACCGACCCAGAAGACGCCACTATGGGCAAGCGTGTTCATGTCTCTCCTTCCCTACCTTTTTACTGTCTCATGCCGAACGGCCGGGTCGACGGATTTGCACGGTCGTGTTCGCCCGGGCGGGGGATGGTGCCGCATGGATTGCACCCGTGGCCGCCGCGGTGACCGCATCGGCGGCGGTGCACGGGAAGCTCTCGGCTGCCAGCCGCGTCGCGCCGCGGTCGCCAGCGGCATGCGCTGCTGCCGTATCCGCCGTCAGCCGGTCCTGCACAGCCGCGGTGGCATACTCGCCGTGCGCGATGCCGCCGGGGAAGGAGGAAGCCGAGGCACTGCCGAGATCATCAGCGCGGGTTCGCTCAGCACCCCACGCCACGCGGTCCTGGCTGTCCGCGTGGGCAAGCCGGGCGATGACATCGCCCGGCAGCGTGGTGGTGGCGCCCAGGGTCGTCACCAGTTCGTCCGGGCTCAGTGCATACCCGCGCTCGGCCAGGGCGCGGGCTTGCAGTTCCTGCACGATCTGCTGACCACGCTGCTCAGCCTGCCGGATAGCGCTGGAATCAGCAGCAGCCCGGGCCACGCCTGGGTCGTCCACGCTGCTGCCCCAGGCTGCGGTGCCAGGACTGTCCGGGGCGGCCAGGCCGCGGCGGCCGGCGGCCGGGTCGCCCGGACGCGCGTGCGGGGCGCGGGCGAACAAGGGCAGCGCCTCGCGCATCGCGTCGAGCGGTGCGGCCCCTTTGCCGCGGAGCCGGTCATACCAGGCCATCGCGTACGGGTGCAGGACGCGCAGCCGTTGCTCGCATTTGCGGACAGCATCAGCGGCTTCGGGGTCGGCATCGGCGTAGGCCGCTGATGCGCTCCACGCGCGGGCTGCCTGGAGCAGGTCTGCCTGATCCAGGAACCGCGGATCGCGAGCCGGCGCCCAGCCGGCCCGTGCCAGCTCATAAGCGGCGCGTTCCTGATCTTGCAGTTCGCGCAGCGCACGCTCGCCGCGAATGGTCTTGGCGGCGTTCCGCTGCGCTTTGCGGCGGGCCTCGACCGTGGCCGCGGCGGTGACCAGCGATACGAGCTGGGCTAGGCGCTGGGACGAGGAGCTGAGCGCGTCGCCCAACAGGTCGGAGTAGACATCAGAGGTGTCCATCAGATTCTCCTTCGAGATCGTTGTTCACTGGCGTCGTGGTTGCTGCCCGGGACCCGGTGGCGCTGGCGGCCGGGGTCGCGGTGATGGTTCCGGAGCGGACGGCGTGGCCGGGACCGGGCGGGGCGGCACCGGGAATCCGGCACCCGCCAGCGTGGCTGCCGACCGCGCCGGGCGCTGGCCGGCTGCGCCTGGCGCGGCATAGATCCCCCGGGCAGCGTGGAGCTGCTGGGCGGCGCGCAGGGCGCCGGCGGCCTGGGCAGCGTGCTGCTGGCTCTGCCGCAGGTCGGCGACCGCCTCGGCGAGCACAGCCAGCCGGATCATCAGCACCAGCGGCCGGAACGATGGGTCGCTAGTGATGTATCCGTAAGCCGACAGCAACCGGGCGGCCCGACGCAGGCCATCCCCGGCCGGGGTGGGCGCGGGGGTGCGCCCGTACGGTGCCCGTGCCGCACGGTCGTAAGCGTCGGCGGCCTGCCGGAGAATCCGGCTGCCTAGCGCCGCGGCGGCTGCGTGCAGCGTGTCCGACGTCGCCCACGCGGCGTCAGCAGCGGCACCCGGATCGTCCCCCGCGAGCAGGCTCCGGATGTGAGCTGAGGCATGGTCCACGACCTGCGCCACGTGCTCCCAGGCCGCGCTCCGCTCCGCGGCGGTGAAACGGTCATCGCGGCCGGGCCGGGGCCAGCGGCGCCGCAGCTTGGGCAGGGTCAGGTCCGCGGCCAGTTTCCCGCCGCCGTACCAGACCGGGTCCCCGGTCCTGGTGGTGTCGCCGGGAAGGGCGACGGCATACCCGGTGACCTGCCCCGGGTCGCGGCTGCTGCGCCGGGTGCGGACGAGGACCCCGGCTTGGCGGAGCCGAGCGAAGAACTCCTGCTCGCTGGCTGCCGCCGCGGCAGCGGTGCTCACCTGGCGTCTCAAGGTGACGCGGGGTGCTTCTTCCGCGCCGTGCCGGGCCGCCTTCTCGGTCTCGGCCCGGGACGGCTGACGGGCGGCCGTCCGGTCGCCGGGCGCGGTCGGCCGCAGCCCGTACCGCCGTTCCGCAGCCAGGCAGGCATCCCGTACCCGGTACCGGTCATTACGCACGCTGGGACGGCGTCCGTCCTGGCGCGCCAGCATCGCCACAATGTGGATATGGTCCTCGCCGTGCCGGATCGCCACCCAGCGGACAGCGTCGTCTTCCTCGCCGTAGGGCGCCAGCCCGGTGCGGTGCATGACCTCGCAGGCGATCTGCGCCCACTCGTCGTCGCTGAGCGTCTTGTCCTCGGGCGCGGCGCGCATCGAGCAGTGCCACACCGGCCTGGCGAACCCCCAGCTGCCCATCGCCGCGTGAGGCTGGTTCAGCAAGCCGGACAGCTTAGGGAAATCCCGGGTGCCGTCTGGCCGCAGCGGCGGTTCCAGCTCAGCCGGGTGGCGCCAGCCCGCAAGAATATGGGGATCAGTATGTTCCTCTCGGCGGCCCGGCCCGTACAGATAACGGATGAGCGGCTCGACGCGCTCTCCGTGCGGCGCGGTGATCTTCCCGATCACGCGGACGCCTTCCGCAAGCTGCCCCCGATCCCTTCCGGTCTACCGGAAGAGATTCCGTCCGCCGCCCGGTAGATCGGAAGCAGTCCCGCGGCGCCGGAATGTATTCCGGCTGTCACCGGAGAGCCTTCCGGATTTCTTCCGCGACTGTATCGAGGCGTTCCGCCCGGCGGATGCTCTCCGCCGCGTACGGAAGAAGATCACCAGAACGCTGCCCGGTCGCGTTGAGCTTCGCGACCGCCTGA
>Ga0302325_10024409_pt1 | contig 12574 bp, 7 predicted proteins | sample Palsa_T0_2_FD_201948 | JGI IMG/M metagenome (GOLD analysis project Ga0302325, IMG submission 201948) | Peat permafrost microbial communities from Stordalen Mire near Abisko, Sweden - Palsa_T0_2 | ecosystem: Environmental > Terrestrial > Soil > Palsa > Peat permafrost | place: Sweden: Abisko...
GACGGGCGGCGCCTGAACATCGCCCAGGTGCTGGAGCTCACCGTGAGCGAGGCGCGCGCCTTCTTCGCCGATAGCGCCGAGATCGCGCAGCGCCTGGGTCCCCTGGCCGACGTCGGCCTTGAGTACGTGAAGCTCGGGCAGCCGGTGCCGACGCTCTCGGGCGGCGAGGCGCAGCGCCTGAAGCTCGCCGGTCATCTCGCGGAAGCCGGCTCGGTGCTCTCGAGCACCACCCACCGCGGCAAGCTGTTCCTGTTCGATGAGCCGACCACGGGGCTGCACTTCGAGGACGTGGCAAAGCTACTGCGGGCTTTCAGGAAGCTGCTGGTCGCCGGCCACTCGCTGCTCGTGATCGAGCACAACCTCGACGTGATCGGCGCGGCCGACTGGGTCATCGACCTGGGCCCCGAGGGCGGCGAGCGCGGCGGGCAGATCGTGTGCGCCGGTACGCCGGCGCAGGTGCGCGCCGAGCCGCGCTCGTTCACGGGCCAGGCGCTCGCCGCCTACGCCGAGGCGCTCGCCCCGCCGCTGGCGGCGGTGGCCGAGCCGGTCGTCCCCTATGCGCCGCATCCGGCGCGCGCCCGCAACTCGATCGTCATCCACAACGCGCGCGAGCACAACCTCAAGAACATCGACGTCGAGATACCGCGCGACAAGTTCACGGTCATCACCGGCGTCTCCGGCTCGGGCAAGTCCACCCTCGCCTTCGACATCCTCTTCAACGAGGGCCAGCGCCGCTACCTTGAGTCCCTGAACGCCTACGCACGGCAGTTCGTGCAGCCCGCCGCGCGTCCGGACGTGGACGCCATTTTCGGCATCCCGCCGACGGTCGCCATCGAGCAGCGCACCAGCCGCGGCGGACGCAAAAGCACGGTGGCGACACTGACGGAGATCTACCACTTCCTGCGCCTGCTGTACGTGAAGCTCGGCACCCAGTACTGCCCTGACTGCGACGTCGCGATCGAGCCACAGAGCCCGGCCTCGATCGCCGCACGCCTGATGCGCGACTACAAGGGCAAGCGCATCGCCCTCCTCGCCCCGCTCGTCATCGCCCGCAAGGGTTACTATACCGACCTTGCCAAGTGGGCCGCGAAGAAGGGCTTCCGGCAGCTGCGCGTCGATGGTGAGATGCTGCCGAGCGCCCCGTGGCCGCGGCTGTCGCGTTTCAGCGAGCACACCATCGAGCTGCCGGTGGCCGAGGTCGACGTCAGCGTCAGGAACGAGGCGGCGCTGCGCGCCGCCCTCACGCGCGCGCTGGATTTCGGCAAGGGGCTGCTGCACGTGCTACCGCCCAAGGCGAGCCGCGTCACGGTGTTCTCCACCAAACGCGCCTGCCCCGCCTGCGGCAGGAGCTTCGGCGAGCTCGACCCGCGCCTGTTCTCCTTCAACTCCAAGCACGGCTGGTGCGAGGGCTGCTTTGGCACCGGGGTCGAGATGGACGGCTTCGATGCCGAGCAGAGCGGGGAAGAGCTGTGGTGGAACGAGTGGTATGCGCGCGAGCCGAAGCCGTGTCCCGGTTGCCAGGGCGGGCGGCTGAATCCCACCGCCCTGAGCGTGCGCTTCCGCGAGCGCTCCATATCCGCGCTGGCCGGGGCGCCGGTGGCCGACAGCGCCGAGTTTTTCGCCAAGCTGCGCCTCGGTGCGCGCGAGAAAGAGATCGCGCGCGACCTGCTCGCGGAAATCCGCGCGCGGCTCAAGTTCCTCGAGCGCGTGGGCCTCGGTTACCTGCAGCTCGACCGCGCCGCGCCGACGCTCTCGGGCGGTGAGGCGCAGCGCATTCGTCTCGCCGCGCAGCTCGGCTCGAACCTGCAGGGCGTGTGCTACGTACTCGACGAGCCGACCATCGGCCTGCACCCGCGCGACAACGAAGTGCTGCTGCAGTCCCTCACCGAGCTCGCCGGCCACCGCAATACCCTGGTGGTGGTCGAGCACGACGAGGAAACCATCCGCCGCGCCGACTACGTACTCGACTTGGGGCCTGAGGCCGGCGTACGCGGCGGGGAAGTGGTCGGCGCCGGCACGGTGAAGGACCTCATCAGGAACCCGCGCTCCACCACCGGGCGCTTCCTGCGCGCGCCGCTGCTGCACCCGGCGCTGCCGCACCGCGCCGTGAGTGCCGCCACCGCGCACCTGACCCTCGAGCGCGTCGCGCTGCACAACGTCAAGGGGACGGACGTGCGCATCCCGCTCGCGCGCCTGGTCGTCATCACCGGCGTGTCCGGCTCCGGCAAGTCGACGATCGCGCGCGACGTGCTGTACGCGAACCTGAAGCACCTGCTCTCCGAGCAGCCCACGCGCGCCGCCAAGCGCAAGCGCCGCGCCGCGCTCGCCGACCCGCTCGGCTGCCGCGCCGTGCGTGGCACCGAGCACCTCGAGCGGGTGCTGGAAGTCGACCAGACCCCGATCGGCAAGACGCCGCGCTCCTGTCCGGCGACTTACATCGGCTTCTGGGACGAGATCCGCCGCATCTATGCCGGCACCACCGAGGCGCGCATCCGCGGCTACACCAGCAGCCGCTTCTCCTTCAACACCGCCGGCGGCCGCTGCGAGGGCTGCGAAGGCCAGGGGGTCAAGACCATCGAAATGAGCTTCCTCCCGGACGTCAAGGTGCTGTGCGATGTGTGCCGGGGCGAGCGCTTCAACTCCGAGACGCTCGCGGTGCGCTGGCGCGAGAGGAGCATCGGGGAAGTGCTGGCGATGAACGTCGACGACGCCGTCGGCTTCTTCGCAGCCCATCCGCGCGTGCACCACGCGCTCAAGCTGCTGCAGGACGTGGGCCTCGGCTACCTGACGCTCGGGCAACCGAGCCCCACCCTCTCGGGCGGGGAGGCGCAGCGCATCAAGCTCGTCACCGAGCTCTCCAAGGTACGCGACGAGGTCGCGCGCGGGCCGCGCCACAAGGCGCGTCGCACGCTCTATGTCCTGGATGAGCCAACGGTGGGGCTGCACATGGCGGACGTCGAGAAGCTCACCCACGTGCTGCATCGCCTGGTGGCCGCGGGCAACACCGCGGTCGTGGTCGAGCACAACCTCGATATCATGGCCGAGGCGGACTGGATCATCGACCTGGGGCCGGAAGCCGGCGACGGCGGCGGCCGCATCGTGGCGCAGGGGACGCCGGCGCAGGTCGCGCGCCGCCGTGCGCACTCGCACACCGGGCGGGTGCTGGATGAGTTCCTGCGCGAGCGCACGCTGCCGGTGGCCGCGACCGGCTAGGGCTGAACTTCCAAGGGGAGTGCACCATGCAATTACGGGCCTGCCTGTTCCTGATGCTGGGCGCGCTGCTCGCGCGCGGCGCGGCGGCCGAGCCACCCGAGGCCACGCGCTTCCTCGGCCAGCTCGCCGGGCAGTGGATGATGCAGGGTAGCGTGCTCGGCAAACCGGTGCGCTATCGGGCGACCGGGCGCTGGGTGCTCAATGGTGCGTGGCTCGAGCTGTCGATGGTCGACCTCGGGCGGCCACCACAGTACGAGGCGCAGCTGTACTTAGGCTACGACGGCAAGGCCCACGACTACATCGGGCACTGGCTCGACCGCTTCGGTGCTGCCGGCTCGCGCGTGGTCGCCACCGGCGAGCGCCACGAGCGCACCCTGGTGCTGAACTTCCCCTACGCCGAGGGCGCCTTCCGCGACACGCTCACCCTGGCCGCGGATTCGGCGAGCGCGACACTCCTCATCGAGGCCGCGAAGCCCGATGGCAGCTGGTCGAGCTTTGCCAGCTACCGCATGCAGCGCGTCGCCGCCGGCGCGCACGCCGCGCGCGCGCCGCAGTAGAATCCGCCTCAAGGTCATGGCACACGATCTCATCTGCTGGAAATGCGGCGCCTCGCTCGCCGCCCTCACCCTGCCGCTGCGGCGCCTGGAGGAGTGCCCCAAGTGCCGCGCCGAACTGCACGTGTGCCGCATGTGCATCGACTACGACACCCGCATCGCCAAGCTCTGCCGCGAACCCACCGCGGAGGAAGTCAGCGACAAGACCCACGCCAACTTCTGCGACCACTTCAAGCCGCGCCCCAACGCCTATACCCCGCCCAACACGGCGGAGGTCGACAAGGCAAAAAGCGAGCTCGAGCGCCTCTTCGGCAAGTCCTGAGAAAGCCTCGCTCCGTCGCGCCAGCGCCGCGGAACGGCGCGGCGGGCGCGCCTTCGCGCTAAACTTCGCAGGATACCAACCCCAACCTGCTGCGGCACCTGACCCGCTGCATGGCACCAGGAGTCGTGGCTCATGACTGACACCATTCTTCGCCCGCGCGCATTGCTGCGCGCCCTCGCCCTCGCGGCGGTGCTGCTCCCGGGCCTCGCCCTGGCAGCCAACGCTGCCGCGGCGCTGCCGGCCGCCCAGCACGCCTGGGAAGCCGGCGATACCCCGGCGTCCCTCGAGACCTGGGTGAACGCGAAGCTCAAGAGCGCCGATGCGAAGGTGGCCGAACTGCTCGCGGTGCAGGGCGCGCGCACTGTGGAAAACACACTGCGGCCCTACGACGACGCATTTTGCGATATCACCGATGCGCAGGCGCAGGCGCAGGTCCTGTATGGGGTGGGTGCAACCAAGGAATTGCGCGATAAGGCGCAGGCGCTCACTCAGACAGCCAGCGCCGCCCTCACCGCTCTGGGCCTCAATCCGGGCGTCTACAAGGCCCTGAGCGCGGTCCCGGCCCCTGCCGATGCCGGCGTGCGCCACTACCTCGAGCATACCCTGCTCGAGTACCGGCTCGCCGGGGTCGACAAGGACGAGGCGACGCGCGCCAAGATCAAGGCGCTGCAGGACAAGATCACGGAGCGCGGCCTGGCGTTCGAGCGCACCGTGCACGATGACGTGCGCAGCGTCATGGCGGACAAGTCGCAGCTCGCCGGCCTGCCGGCAGACTTCATCGCCTCCCACAAGCCCGACGCCTCGGGCAAGGTGAAGATCACCACCGATCCGCCCGACGCCTTCCCGGTCCTCAAGTTCGGTGACAACGCGCAACTGCGCCACCAGCTGTGGCTGGCCGCGCACTCGGTGGGCTTCCCCGCCAACACCGAAATCCTGAGGAGCCTGCTGCAGGCGCGCGAGGACCTGGCGCACCTGCTCGGTTACGCGACCTGGGCCGACTACGCCATGGCGGACCAGATGATGGGTTCCCCGGCCAAGCTCGCCGAGTTCCTGAAGAAGGTGGACGACGCCTCGCGCGAGCCCGGCGCGCGCGAGGACGCGGCGCTTCTGAAGTTCGTGCAGGAGAAGGACCCGTCCATCAAGAAGATCTCGGCGGCCGATGCGCGCTACTGGCAGGAGCAGTACCGCCGTGCGCGCTTCAACTTCGACTCGCAGAGCGTGCGGCCCTATTTCCCCTACGCCGCCGTCGAGCGCGGCGTGATCGACACCGCCTCGCACCTCTTCCACGTGCAGATCAGGCCGGTGACGGGGCTGAAGACCTGGCACCCCTCCGTCACCACCTACGAAGTGTTCGACGGCGCCACCAAGCTCGGCACCATCTACCTCGACATGCATCCGCGCGAGGGCAAGGACAAATGGTTCTCGACCTCCCCGCTCACCGCCGGGGTACACGGCCGTCAGCTGCCCGACGGCACGCTGGTGTGCAACTTCCCGGGCGGGGTCGCCGGCGACCCCGGCCTCATGCAGTACGGCGACGTGGTGGTGTTCCTGCACGAGTTCGGTCACCTCATGCACCACGTCATCGGCGGCCAGAACCGCTTCGCTGGCGAAGGCGCCTTCTTCGTGGAGGGGGACTTCGTCGAGGCCCCCTCGCAGATGCTGGAGGAGTTCTTCCACGACTACGGCGTGCTCACGAGCTTCGCGCACCAGTACCAGACCGGGGCGCTGCTGCCGCGGGAGCTGTACGAGCGCATGACGCGCGCCGACACCTACGGCCGCGCCAGCGATGAGCAGCGCCAGCTGATGTTCACCGCCGTGTCGCTCGACTTCCACACCATGAAGCCGGCGACCCTCAACTTCGACCAGGTGTACCAGCGCGACTTCGAGACCTACAACAGCACCGCATACGTGCCTGGGGACCACTTCTGGGCCTCGTTCACGCACCTGAACGGCTACAGCTCCAACTACTACACCTACGTGGTCGACAAGGTCATTGCGCTGGATTTCTTTGCGCAGTTCGATCCGAGGAACCTGATCGGCGGCCCGACCGGCATGCGCTACCGCCAGACGGTGCTGGCGCCGGGGTCCTCGCGCCCGGCAGCCACGCTGGTGCGCGACTTTCTCGGTCGCGACACCAACCTGGAGGCCTACAAGCGCTGGATGCTGGCCGAGTTCGACAGCCCGGCTACGGCTTCTTCATCCGCTCACTGAGGCGCTCGAGGAGCTTCGAGAACGGCGAGTTCTTCTGCACCTCGACGCGCAGGTGGCGCACGCCGCTCTCGTTGAGGGTCTCGCCGGTGCCGTTGTCGATCGACAGCTGACTCGCGCCGAGAATCTCGAGCGTCTCCTCGAGTGACTGCGCGCCGCGTTTCTCGCCGACGCCGATGCGGCCGGCGGTGCGGCCGCGCACCGCGGCCGCGGCTGCCGGGGAAACCGCAGGCGCGGCGGCCGCCGCTGCTGCAGCCGGCTGGGTGACGGCGCGGCCCACCGCGACCTTGGGGATCGGACGCCCCGGCAGGGCACGACCCTTGCCATCGGTCAGGGGCTTGGGCGCGGGGGCTGCCGGCGCGACGGCCGCAACGGCCGCAACGGCCGCCCGCAGCTTCGCCACTTCTGTCTGCGCGGTGTCATCGTCAATCAGCTTGAACTCATCGACCCGCTGTTCCGGCGGGGCGATCGGGGCGTTGAGGGTCGCGGCCTGCTTGTCCTGATCGGTGGCGCGCATTTTCTCCTGCGTGCTCACCGGCACCACGGCCACGGCAGCAAACTCCGAGCGCACGTAATGGGCGACCTGCTTGGCGGAGATGGCGTCGCTGAAGAAGCCTAAGCGCAACCCAAACCACTTGCGACCGTCGCGGCTGCCCTCGACGGTGTAGAGCGTGTAGGCGCTGAAAATGGCGAGCGGCGGCACCTTGTCGAGCTCGACCGGCTGCACCGACCACTGCAGCTGCACGGCGAACAGCACCGGGGCATCCTGGGTGACGGCGTCCTTGAGCGCCTCACGGGTGCCGGTGTCATCGGGCTTCAAGAGCGGGATGGCGCCATGGGCCGCATCCGCAGCCGTCGCCTCGGTGCCCGCCGGGCGGCGTGTCTCCAGGAGCTTGAGCACCTGCGTGTCGCTGAGTGAGTTCTTGGCAGGCGCCGCCGCGGCCGCCTTGGCGGGCGCGGCCGGCAACGGCGGCGGGGCGCGCATCAGGCGCGTCTCGCCGGTGGCGCTCGCATCGCCCAAGGCCTTCAGCACCTCGCGCACGTTCGAGTCACCGAATGCACCCTTGGGCTTGTCATCCTGCGCAGGCTCGCTCTTCGCTGCCAGGGGTGCGCTGTGAGGTTTCGCGGCGGGTGTCGGCGCCGCGGGAGCGCGCGCGCTCACCGGCGGCGCGCTCGCCTTGGGTGCCTGCGGCACCGGGGCGGGAATCTTCGGCGCCACGGGTGCAGTGGCCTTCGGCGCAGCAGGGGGTTGCGGCTTGCGCGGCGGCGCTGCGGGAGCGGCGGCGGCGGCAACTGCCGGGACAGGCTTGCGCGCGACCGGCGCGGTCACCGCGGCAGGCGCTAGCGAGGGCGCCTTCGGCATCGGGCGGGGCGGGGGCGCAGCCATGGCGGCCGGCGCGGCCTTCAGCACCGGCAGACGCAGCGAGAGCGCGGCATCGAGCGGTGACATGCCGGGCGGAATTTCGGGCTCGGCGGCGGGCACTGGTGCCGGCGGCGGCCGCGGCGGGCTCACGCTCACCTGAGGACCGGCAGCGTGCTGTGCCTGCGCGGCCTGCGCGGCGGCTGCGCGCTCGCGCAGCTTGCGCCCCGGAGCTTCACCGGCCCAGGCGCCCGGATAGATCTCGCGCACCACGCTCAGCCACTCCTCGGCCTCGGCGAGGGTGGCGAAGTAGCCCATGTGCAGCCGGAAGCGCTCGCGGCCTTCCTCGAAGCGGCGACTGACGAAGAAGGTGAAACGCTTCAGCTCGGCAAGATCGGTCTGCGCGAGCGCCATCGGCGTCGTCGATGAACACAGATTGAGAACGAACGGTCCCACGTTGGCCGTGGGTACCGCCGCATCTCCTGCTCCGACGGCAGCGTCGGTAGCGAAGTTGGGCGTTGCTGTCATAACTTCCCCGAAAACCGAGACCTTCGACTTCAACGGTCTTGAAGGATGCGCGTGGATTCGTGCAACGGCGATGGGAGTGCGGACGTACGCGCTGATGCGCGTTCGTGGCAGCCCCGCCGTCATAGGAACCCGTCCTTTAGACCGGTGGCTTTGCGTCCCCGTCTTTCGACGGGTTTGCCCTTATCACTGCACTCAGAGTGTCAAAGCGTCGCGGTTTGGAGTCAAGTGCGGAAATGTGTTCAGTCTCTCAAGTGAGACGCTGCGCGCGCGGCGAGCGAAAGCTTCGCCGTCTTATGTCTCAACGCGACGACACCGCCGCACTCACGAAGCGTCCGCCATTTACCAGATGACGCGCGTAGTAGCCGTTCGCAAGATCCGCCGAGGAAACCGCGACGCCCTGATGGGGCGCGTGCACGAAGCGCCCGCCGCCGATGTAGATGCCGACGTGATCGATGCGGTGGCCGCCCATGCGGAAGAACACGAGGTCCCCGGGCGCAAGCTCGCTCAGCGGCACCGGCTGCGCGGCGCGCTGCTGCTCGGCGGCGGTGCGCGGAATGCCGATGCCGGCGCGTTCATACACGTAGAGCGCAAGGCCGCTGCAGTCGAAGCCGCCAAGATCCGCGCCGCCGAACTCGTAGGGCGTGCCGATGAGCGCGGCGGCCGCGGCCGCGATCGCCGCCCCCGCCTGGCTCTGCGGCTCGGCAGCCGCTGCTGGGGTTGTTACCGCGGTCGGGCGCGGCGCGCGCGGCGCCACGAGACTGCAGCTGCTGAGCGCCGCGAGCGCAACTGCGAAGGGAAGATGTCGGCACGCGCGGCTCGCCGCGGCCATGGGGCTAACGGGCGCGCGCGGGTGCTTTCGCCTGCGGCAGCGCGCGGGCGCGCGCCGAGGTGAGCCGCGACAAAGCCTCGATGCCCGCGAACGTGTAGCGCTGCACGCCGCGGCGCCCCGAGCGGGTCGCCCCGAGCATCGCCTGGCCCACGGTACGCACCGGGATGCCGCGATAGTCCTGGTACTTGCCGCCGAGCAGCGGGTTGATGAGCGGCATGAACACCACGCCCAGGAGTTCCAGCGGCCGCATCTCTTTGCGCCAGCCGATGAGGAGCGAGGGCTGCAGGATGTCGAGCGACTCGAAGCCGAGCGCCTCGAGCTCCTGCTCCATCTCGCCCTTGGTGCGCAGGTAGAAATTCTTCGAGTCGGGATTTGCGCCGACCGCGGAGATCACGACGAAGCGCCGCGCATTCGCAGTCTTAGCGGCACGCGCGAAGGCGAGCACGGCACCCACGTCGACGGCGCGGAAAGCCTCCTGGGAGCCGGCTTGGCGCAGCGTGGTGCCAAGGCAGCACAGCGCCGCCTCGCAGCTGACGCCCTTCAGCTGCGCCTCGATGCCCTCGAACTTCACGATGCGGTTGGCGAGGCGCGAGTTCTCGCGCCCGAGCGCACGGCGCGACACCGCGATGACGCGGCCTACGTCGGGCGCCTCGAGCAGCGCATCGAGGGTGCGCTCACCGGTGAGGCCGCTCGCGCCGGCCAGCAATATGACTTTGGTATCCCCGTCGGCCATCTTCAGCACCGCCCGTCTGATGGATGTGGCTCGGCCACAAGCTTAGGAGTGCACGCAAGCCGCGGCAAGCACAGGTGAGTTCAGCGGCGCGCCCCGCGCGCCGCCTCTCACAGCGGCTCGTAGCAGCTGACGCTGATGGTCTGGGTCTGTCCGGGACTGACGCTGATGTCGCGGCGCACGTCGCGGTAGCCCTCGCGCGATCCGACCAGCGTGTAGCGTCCGGGCTTCAACTCGACGTCCCGGCGCGTGAAGCCCCCGAAGGTGCCCACGCCCATGACCGTCACCTGGGTCAGTCCATCGGAGACCAGCGACAGGTGCACGGGCTTCTCGAACTCGGGCAGCAGCGCTGAAACGCGCGCCATCTGCAGCCGCAGCACCGGACCGGGCGCATCGATCGCCTGCGCACTCTGCAGCAGCGTCGCCGCACGGGTGCGCGCATCCGCAGCGGCCAGCAGATCCGGGCGGTCGATGATGGCCTGTAACGAAGTGTCGAGGTCGAGCCGTGCCTGCGCGCGGGTGCGGCCGTCCTGGGCGAAGGCCTGGGAGGGATCGGACTTGAGGATCGAGGCGTAGGCGGCGACGGCCTCGTCCCAGCGCTCATCGGCTTCGGCGTCCTCGGCACGGGTGCGCAACGACCCGAAGCCGCGGGCGCGCATGGCCGCATCGACACGCTTGAGGCCGTCCTGCGCTTCCGCACCGTTCGGGCGCGCGGCGCGGGCGCGCTCGAACGCGGCGCGGGCTTCCTCCAGGCGTCCGGCGCCGAGCGCCGCGAAACCCTCGCCCGCCGCCTTTGCGTAGCGGTCCTCCCCGAAAGCTGTGTCCGCCTTGGGTGGCGCGGGCACTGCGGCCGGCGCGGAAGTGCCGGCAGCGGGCGCCGCGAGCCCGCTCGCGGGCAGCTCGCGGGCCCGGGCACGGCCATCCAGTGCGCGCTGATCCTGTGGGGCGATCTGCAGCGCGAGATCGAACGCCTGCAGCGCCAGCGTGCGCTGCCCATCGGCCAGCGCGCGCTCGCCGGCGCTGAGCTGGGCGGCCAGCGCGGCGGGGGCCGCCTGCTCGACGTTATCGAGCAGCCCCTCGGCCTGGGTCAGATGCTGCTCGGCGGTGCTCACCGTGGCCGGGTCGTGTGCGGCGGCGGCTTCCGCAGCGCTCGCCTTGGCGGCCGCGAAATCCGGGCCGCCCCAGACATCCGCGCCGCGCGCCTCGAGCGCCTTGATGCGCTGCTCGGTGAGTATCCGGTCGGCCTGAAGTTTCGCGCTCGCACTGGCCTCGACCGTGGCGGCCATGTTCGGCGCGCCAGAGGGCGCCGGAGCCGCCGTCACTGCGGAGAAGCCCGGCGGCAGCCACTGCGGCAGCCAGTAATAAACCGCAAAGGCCGCAGCAGCCAGCAGGGCGAGCACCGCGAGCGCGCGCGGCACGCCGCTGCGGATCGGTTCCAGGCGGGCGCGACTCGGGAGCGCGGCGCCGCGGACCTCTTCCCAGATCGCCGGTCCGTCGAGCGCCCCGACCGCCGGCAGCGGCTCCGCCTGCAGGGGCTTGAGTGACTCGGGGGTGAGCCGCGCGGCCGGCACCTTCGGGGGCGCCGCGTGCGCGGAGATCGGCGGCAAGGTGATGCGCTCCTGCGGCGGCACGGTCTCGTTGGCGGCGCTCTCTGGTACCTCCTCGTCGAAGTCAAAAGTGAGCGTGTCGTTGAGTGAGGCGTCGAGCTCATCGATCACATCGCGCATGTTGGCGGGACGACGCTGCGGGTCCTTCTCGAGCATGTTGCTCACGAGGGTCGCGAGCTGCGGCGGGATCTGCTGCGCGGGCACCAGGGGCGGCACCGCTTCCTCCTGCACGCGCTTGGCATCGAAGTGCGGGTAGTGCGGCGGATAGCGCGACAGCAGCTCGTACGCCAGTGCGCCGAGCCCGTAGATGTCGTCGGCGGGCCGCGCCGGCTCGCCGCGCAGCTGCTCGGGGCTCGCGGTGAACGGGGATAGCCCGCGCACCATCGAGTCGGTGCCCGGATCGAGTGAGCTCCCCGAGACCCCGAAATCGGCGAGCTTCACGCGCCCGCGCTCATCGAACAGGACATTGCCCGGCTTAAGGTCACGGTGAATCACACCGCGCTCGTGCGCATGCTGCAGTGCGCGCGCTGCCTCGATCAGCACCGGGACGATGGTGAGGTAGCCCGCACCGCGCAGGCGCTTCAGGTCACCGCCCGTGGCCAGCTCCATCGGCAGGAGGAAGGTCTTGCCGTCGCGCTCGGGAGGATAGACTTTGAGGATGCCGGGATGATCCAGGCGGCTGGCGCTCTCATGCTCGTGCACGAGGGCGGCCCAGGCCGCCGCGCTGCGCCCCGGCGCGGGATGCAGGATCTTCAGGGCAATGTCGGCGTTCGCCTGCGGGTCGAAGGCGCGCCACACCTCGCCCTGGCCGCCCACGCCCAGACGCTCGCGCAGCACGTAGCGCGTCTTGAGGGGCTGTCCGTTGTTGGCCGTCGCCGCGTCGCTCAAATCCGCTCACCCATCGCCGAAAATATGGAAAAGAACTCACCCCGCACCGCGTGCGGGATGACAGCTGAAACAGCCTTGTAGTATGCCACCGGCCGCGCGTGCCAGCCGCGCGGGTTTGAGCAGGTGCGGCGGGAGATTCCGCTGCTTCAGAGCCCCAGGGTGAACTGGCCGCCCGGTGGCGTGGGCGGCCTGAACAATGTCGTGTCCAGCATCTCGCGGGTGCCGCCGTTGAGGTTCAGTCGCTTACAGGCGATGCGAAAACGACTGCGCAGGAGCTCGGCGAACGCACCGGTGCCCTTCATGCGGGTGCCGAAGCGCGGATCGTTGTCGCGGCC
>Ga0302325_10024410_pt1 | contig 12574 bp, 10 predicted proteins | sample Palsa_T0_2_FD_201948 | JGI IMG/M metagenome (GOLD analysis project Ga0302325, IMG submission 201948) | Peat permafrost microbial communities from Stordalen Mire near Abisko, Sweden - Palsa_T0_2 | ecosystem: Environmental > Terrestrial > Soil > Palsa > Peat permafrost | place: Sweden: Abisko...
TCTCGGCGTAGATCTTATATATGTTCTCCGTGCCTGAAGGCCGGGCCGCAAACCAGCCGCTTTCCGCCGCTACTTTCAACCCGCCGATGGGAGCGTGATTGCCTGGAGCTTGGGTCAGCTTGGCGGTGATCGGTTCGCCCGCAAGATCCGACTCTTTTACCGCATCCGTTGAGAGCTTCTGCAATTTCGCTTTCTGCTCCGGAGTGGCTGGCGCGTCGATGCGCGTGTAGTACGGCGTGCCGAACTCCTCCGTCAGATCGCGGTATTGCTCTCCGGGATCCTTGCCGGTGCGAGCCGTAATTTCAGCCGCCAGCAGATCCATGATCAGGCCGTCCTTGTCGGTGGTCCACGCCGCGCCGTCGAGGCGCAGAAAACTCGCTCCAGCGCTCTCTTCCCCGCCGAAACAGCACGAGCCGTCGAAAAACCCGGGCACGAACCACTTGAAGCCTACCGGCACTTCCAGCAGTTCGCGGCCAAGCTTCGCCACCACGCGATCGATCATGCTGCTGCTCACCAGCGTCTTTCCAACCGCCGCGTCCTTGCGCCACTGCGAGCGATGCGTGAGTAAGTAGCGAATGGCTACCGCCAGATAATGGTTCGGGTTCATCAATCCCGCGATGGGAGTGACAATCCCATGCCGGTCCGCGTCCGCATCATTGGCGAAAGACACTTGGTATTGGTCTTTCAGGGCCACCAGCCTCGCCATGGCGTACGGACTGGAACAATCCGTTCGGATCCGGCCGTCGTGATCGACTGTCATGAACGAAAACGTAGGGTCAATGATCGTATTGACGACCGCGATGTCCAGTCCATAAACGGAGTTGATATGTTCCCAGTAAGGCAGCGCCGCTCCGCCCATTGGATCGACGCCGAGTTTGAGTTTGGCCCCGCGAATCGCGTCCATATCCACGACGTTTTTCAAATCGTTCACGTACGGTAGAAGGAAATCTTCCTGGTGCGTGGACGCGGCGTTGATGGCTGTGTTGTACGGGATTCGCTTAACCCCGGCATTCCCCGCGCGCAACAATTCGTTCGCGCGATCCTGGACCCAGCGCGTAACCTCGGTATCGGCGGGGCCTCCGTTGGGCGGGTCGTACTTGAAGCCGCCATCCTCCGGCGGGTTGTGCGATGGCGTGATGACAATGCCGTCAGCCAGATGCTCCTTGCGGCCGCGGTTGTGTACGAGAATGGTTCTCGATATGACGGGGGTGGGAGTTAAGCCATCGCCCTGCTGGATGACCGTCTCCACGTTGTTCGCCGCCAGCACCTCGAGTGCGGTGCGCTGCGCGGGCTCGGAAACCGCGTGGGTGTCTTTGCCCATGTAAAGCGGTCCGTCCGTTCCGTGCCGCTGCCGGTAGTCGCAGATCGCCTGAGTAATCGCCAGGATGTGCGCTTCGGTGAATGTGCCACGCAACGGCGAGCCGCGATGTCCACTGGTGCCGAAACTAACCATTTGGTTGGGATCATGCACGTCGGGACGGCGCTCAAAATAATCCCGCTCCAGGCGAGCCACGTCCACCAGCATCTCTTTCGGAGCGGGTTTGCCTGCGAGGGGCGAAATGGTCTCGTCGGGATTGCCTGCCCCGGGGTTGCCTGCCCCGGGGTTCCCTACCAATGACTGCGCCGCTAAACTACTGGACATGGTTTTGCCTTCCAAATTTCAGTGGCGTATTCCGCGATCGTGCGGTCGCTCGAAAACTTCCCGGAACTTGCGACATTCAGAATCGCCTTGCGCGCCCACGCGTCGGGATCGGCGTACAACGCGCCCAGCCGTTCGTGAGCCTGAAGGAAAGCGGTCAGATCGGCTAAATGCATGTAGTGATCGCCGTTGGTCAGCAGCGTATCGCGCAGCGGAGCGAACACTCCTGGTTCGTTGCGGCTGAAGTGGTCGGAGAAGATGAGGTCTAAAGCTTTTCGCGTCTCCGGCTCGTTCTCATAATGCCAGTAAGGACTGTACCAGGCGCGGCTGTTCTCCACTTGTTCCACAGTGAGGCCGAACATGAACATGTTCTCCTCACCAGCTTCTTCCACCATTTCTATGGTCGCTCCGTCGCGCGTTCCCACTGTCAGCGCTCCATTCATCATGAACTTCATATTGCTGGTTCCACTGGCTTCGTAGCCGGCTGTGGAAATCTGGTTCGAGACATCGCTGGCAGGGATCAGCCGTTCAGCCAGCGAAACATTGTACTCCGGCAGAAAAACGACCTTGAGCCGGCCGCGCACGATCGGATCGCCGTCGATGGTTCCTGCAAGATTGTTGATGAACTTGATGATTACCTTTGCCAGGTGGTAAGCTGGCGCCGCCTTGCCGGCGAAGAAGAAGGTCCGCGGCGCCATTTCCGTGTCGGGATGCTCTCGCAGCCGATTGTAGATTACGACAATCCGCAGTGCGTTCAGCAGTTGCCTTTTGTATTCATGGATGCGCTTAATCTGGCAGTCGAAGATGGTGTGCGGGTCAACGCTCTGGCCCGACGTCGACTTCAGCCAATTGGCAAACTGCGTTTTGGCCTCTAGCTTGGACGCAAGGAACGCATTGCGAAAACCGCGGTCCTCGGCAGATGATTTTAGTTTGCTGAGCTGGCTCAGGTCTGTAATCCACCCATCGCCAATAGCCTCCGTAATAGAGCGGGACACGCTGGGATTCGCTTCCAGTAGCCAGCGGCGAGGTGTCACCCCGTTCGTCTTGTTGCTAAAACGCTCCGGAAACATTTCGGCCAAGTCTTTGACCGTGGTGGAGCGCAACAACTTGGTATGGACGGCAGCCACGCCGTTTGTGCTACGCGAGCCGACAATCGCCAGGTTGGCCATGCGGATCTTGGGCTGGCCGCCCTCTTCCACCAGGCTCACGCGCTCCACGCGACCCTCATCGCCAGGGAAACGGCCGCGAACTTCGTCCACGAGACGCCGGTTGATCTCGTAAATGATCTCGAGATGCCGGGGAAGAAGATTCTGAAACCACGCGACCGGCCATTTTTCGAGCGCTTCCGGCAGCAAGGTGTGATTGGTATATGCCAGCGACCTCTTGGTGAGGTCCCACGCCTTGTCCCATGGCAAGTGCGCATCGTCCAGCAAAATTCGCATCAATTCGGCGACCGACATGGAGGGGTGCGTATCATTGAGTTGAATCGCCACCTTCTCAGGTAGCTGGTCCCAATCCACATTGAGACGCTGAAAGCGGCGTATCAGGTCTGCCAGTGAACACGCCACCAGGAAATACTCCTGCAAGAATCGCAGGCCTTGCCCCGCGGTGGTGGAGTCGTCCGGATATAGCACGCGGGTCAGCGATTCCGCTTCGAGAGTCTCGCCCAGGGCGGCGATGAAGTTGCCCGTGCCGAATTCCTGAAAATCGAAATAGTCGGGCGTTGCAGCGGCCCAGAGCCGAAGAGTGTTGATGGTCTTTCCGCCGTAGCCCACTACGGGACGATCGAAAGGAATGCCGATCAGGCTAGACGGCCGGTTCGGGATGACGTCAAAGCCGCCTCCTCGCAGCTTGAACGAGCAGTTCAGCTTCACTTCCACCTTCTCGTGCTGCCGCGCGATCTCCCATGGATCTGTAAAGCGCAGCCAGTTGTCGGCGCTCTCCCGTTGCCAGCCATCCACGATGGACTGTTTGAACATGCCGTACTCGTAGCGCAGACCGTAGCCCGTGGCCGGAAGCTGCATGGTGGCCATCGAATCCAGGAAGCACGCCGCGAGACGACCAAGGCCACCGTTGCCTAAGCCCGCGTCCGGTTCCTGCTCGATCAGTTCCAGCCAATCCAGACCCTTCACTTGGGCTACGTGCTCGACAATAGGATCCAGCAGAAGGTTGGTAACGTTGTTCGCAAGCGACCTCCCGATTAAGAACTCCAGCGAGAGGTAGTAGATTCGCTTGGGATTCTCGCGTTCATACGTTCCCTTGGTCTGCACCCAGCGCTGCGCCAGGATGTCGCGCACGGAACTGGCGAACGCCTCGAAACGCTCGCGGGCGCTGGCCACCTTGGGGTCGATCGCTCTGTCAAAAACCAGATGCCGCTCGTAGAAGGCATTTTCTGTTCCGACGAACGGAATGGGGCCGCACCCGTATTGTTGAAGCAGCTCCGAGGTTTTGGCCGGGCTCGGTGCCTCAATCACAGTTTTTGGGCTCATCAAAACTCCTCATTATTTAAGACGCTTTATGTCGCTACGCCGCCACGTGGTGATTCTCATTCCATAGCCGGATCGCGGGTTGAGCTAGATGGTGCTCATAACCGAGTTCGCTCAGGCTCGCCGTGCTGAGCAGCAGATACTTTCCCGCGCAGCCTGGAGGAAGATCCAGCCAGCGGTCGGCTAAAACCCGGAGAAAGTGCCCACTCGAAAACAGCAGCACATCGCCAGCCACTGCGCGAACGCGCCGCACCACGCGGTCCGCCCGCTCACCGATCTGTGCCGGCGATTCGCCACCGGGGCAGCCATCGCGAAACAGTTGCCAGTCCGGGCGTTTCGCGAGAATGTCAGACAACAGCAGTCCCTCATATTCACCGTAGTTCCATTCCACAAGGTCGGGATCGATTTCCGCCACGTCTCCGAACCCGGCCAGTTCGCAAGTTCGCCTGGCGCGCTGCAATGGGCTGGTAAATACTTTCGCGAACTGCATGCCTTTCAGTCTTTCCCCCAAAAGCCGGGCGTGCTGCTCACCCTCCGGGATCAAAGGCAGGTCGGTAAGGCCGGTATGCTGGCCCGAGACGGTCCATGCGGTGTCACCGTGCCTGGCCAGATACACGACTGGAAGTTTTTCGCTCATGCTCGCTCACTGTGAGCATTCGCAGTTCCAACTTGCGGCCGCTGCACGAAATGGATGCGGTGACCTAAGTGTCGAAAATCTGTGACCGCAGCTTGGCATTCCGACACGAAAGCAACACGGCAGAGATGTCCGCGTCGGATTTTGGCCCTAGAGTAAAATGGGCCATGGCGACTCAGCGTATCGGCATTCTCACGGGCGGCGGCGATGTGCCCGGTCTCAATTCGGTAATCAAAGAAGTCACCTATCGGGCCACGGAAAACTGCTGCGAGGTTATCGGCATTCGCCGGGGATGGGAAGGGCTTACCCACGTTAAGTTGGATGATGAGCCAAGCAGAACACGTTATATCCTCCCTTTAACGCGCGAGAACACGCGAAACATCGATCGTTACGGCGGCACGGTTCTCCACAGTAGCCGGACCAATCCCGCCAAGATGTCGAAGTCGAAGCTTCCGGAGTTCCTGCAGGATAAGGACTTTCCCTACAAAGAGATTACCAAGGGCGGGAAAACCTCGATTGCATACGACGTCAGCCCGCAGGTCTTGAAAAATATCGACGCGCTGGGGCTCACTTCGTTAATCGCAATCGGCGGCGATGACACTTTGAGTTACGCCGCGAAGCTGCACAGCATGGGCGTTAAGGTGATCGCAGTTCCGAAGACTATGGACAACGACGTTCACAACACCGAGTATTGCATCGGCTTCTCTACCGCCATCACTCGCGCCACGGATGCGATTGCTCGCCAGCGGACTACAGTCGGCTCCCATGAACGCATCGGCATTTTTCGCGTGTTCGGCCGGGACGCGGGTTTCACGTCCCTCTACACGGCCTATGTGTCGTCGATTCGCTGCTGCATCCCGGAATACAAGGTCAACCTCGATAAGCTAGTGGATCTGTTGATGACCGACAAGAAACACAACCCCAGCAACTATTGTTTGGTGATTCTTTCGGAGGGCGCGGAGTGGGAAGGCTACCAGGTGCGGGAGTACGGCGAGCCTGACGCGTATGGTCATCGCCATAAAGAGAGCGTAGCCGAGGCCCTGGCGAGCGAGATCCATGCGCGATCATCGGAAGAGACCATTGTGAGCGATTTGACTTACGACCTGCGCAGCGGCGTTCCCGATTTCGTGGACAAACTGGTGGCGTCCACATTCGGGACCATGGCGCTCGAAGCTGTGCTGGATAATCAGAGCGGTTTGATGGCTGCTTTGGTAGACGGGCGATACGCGATGGCTCAGATTCCGGATGCAGCGCTGGGACCGCGCCATGTGGATGTCGCAACGATGTACAACACCGAGCGCTATCGTCCGAATTACGCCAACAAGACCGGGCTGCCGATTTTCCTGACTCGCGGCTGATGTTCTGGAAAAAACCGCGCCCGCCGGCGCCGGCGGTGCCATTAGCCGATATTGTCCGGCATTTCAACGAAGCGGCCGCCGACGAAGAAAATTTCCCGTCGACTATCGATCCGCGCATTTACCATGTTCAATTGATCCTCGAATACTTCGGCGATCTGAACGGTAAGCGCGTGCTCGACGTCGGATGCGGCAAGGGGCGGTTCGCGCGCGTGCTCGCCGAGGGTTACCCGCAGGCATCCATCGTGGGTTTCGACCTGGCCGAAGCCATGTTGCGGCATGTGCCGGCGGGCATCTGCGCCTGCGCTGGATCAATGACGGCGCTGCCGTTTGCAGCCGGCGCCTTCGACTGCGCCTATGCCACCGAATCGCTTGAACACGCGGTCCAGATTGACGTGGCCGTGGCCGAGATCTGCCGCGTAGTCCGGCCCGGCGGTCGCATCGTGATCATCGATAAGAACGCCCAGCAGTGGGGCCGGTTGAAAACTCCCGGATGGGAGAAGTGGTTCGGCCGAAAAGAGCTGGAGAAGCTGCTCGCCCGGCATTGCGCCAAGGTTTCAAGCCGTCCGATTTCGTATTGGGAAGACGTGGCGCCGGACGGTTTATTTCTGGCGTGGTTAGCGGAGCGGTAGTGTCGAGATATACACGCAGGCTCGAACGACGCGCCATGGACGGTGTCGCCTTAACCCCGTCTGCGACGATGCCCAGCTATCAAAGAGAAAAAGTCGTTGCCAGATCAAGCAAAATTCTTTTCTCCTCCACGACAGTGGTTTACAGCTTGATCGGGAATTCCCCACCACTAGCTTCGGTCCTCTTCTGTGATAGCCTCGGAATCGGCTGGACCTCGGCGAAGTAGTATACTTCCACGGGGTGGCAAACGGCGGCGGAAATTGGAAAGACTCCAGGATCTGGGGGCATGTTCGGGATGTCATCTTTTTGTCCAGCTTCTTGGCTTTTCCAGCTTCTTGGCTTTAACGGCCGTTCCGCTTTCCGTTCTAAAGGGCTTAAGGCATTTCTTTGAGGAACCCGATCTGTGGGACGTGCTCTCTGAAGTCGATAAGATTGGCACAGTAGTCATCTTCACGATGTTTTGGATAGCAATCATAGTGCGGTTGTGGGCCGAGATCATTAGAAAGCCCAGGAGGGGAGGGGGGCCGCCGAATGGACAAGCTGGACCAGTTCCTAACGACTGACACCCGCGCCAGAGATCGAGCAGCGCTAACTAGCGTGACAGCTGGATTTGTATTTGGCTTGTTAGCGGACGCCTTTCGGTACCCCTTCGAAGTAGCTGGTTACGGCGCGGCCATCACGGTTGCCATCTCGTACTCTGTTCACGTGTGGGTCTACTGTCGGGTTAGGGCTGATGTGAACAAGAAGAGGTCGGGGGCCGAGCCGGTCTCACGTCAAATTGATCGAAGATGGTACCTGCTAGGAACTGCGGTTGTAAGTGTTTTGCTTTTGGCGATCCTACCGGCTGGCAATGTCGATGCGGCGGTTATCGACTGGCGACTCCGCAGAATATCACGTGATCGACCTCTATCCCCTGCTCGTGCACGTGAGGCTTCTGAAACCTTGGACTTGGCGAGTGAAAAACGGATAATGATCGGTCCCACAGTCAAAATCCCCGTACGCGATAATATCAGCGCCGCGGCTTTACAGAACCCATATCCTCCGTTTACAGATGCTGCTAATTCGCTGGTGAAGTACATTCGAGCCGTCGAGATTCCGCCAGCCGTGCAAGCAATGGCGAGAGCCACTGGCCATGATGTAAGAGCCTTCAGGGCGCTCCCTGGCGGTAACTCTTCCATCAATCACCAAGAACTACAGGCGGCAATTTCTGAGCTTACTAGGGCCATAGAGCTATCGAGAGATAACCCCAGCCTACAGTGGTATGCATATATGCTGCGTGCTAGCCGCTATTACTTCCAGGGCGAGCCGGACAAGGCGCTTGCGGACATAGCAATCGCGGAAGACCGTGGCGCAGCCGACCTATCGGGCATTGTCTATCTCAAAGCGAGTGCGCTAAATCAGCGAGCCTTGCTGGTATTGGAACCAACAAGCGAGCAGCGAATCGAGGACCTGAAACAGGCGATCAAGCTATTTACGCTGGCCTTGGAGCTAACGCCCCCGGAATGGATAGTCGACCCGGCCAACACTGAGATGACCGTTCAGCAGTACCGCGCCGCCCTTTATGGAGAGCGTGCGATCGCACGTTTCGACCTGCTCCAGTTTGAACTCGCGATCAGTGACTACCGCAAGGTTCTTGAGCTTGAATCGTCTGACCCCATCGCATTCGATACCTGGCTCTCTCTTGCGATGACCATAAGTGCTTACCTCTACCTTGGCGATATTCAAGGCGCGGTCAACACGACAAATGAATGGGAGCGGACCACTCACGACCAAAGAGCTACCCAGATACGGCGGCTCATACAATCCGATCCGCGTGAAGCTCTGCGTTTTTTGCATGACATGACGCAAGCCAAGTGCCCTTATCCAAGCTGCTCTTAGGAGATCGATATCTTGCGCGGTCTGTCGCATGGCGGTGAATCTGGCGTGTCAGGAGGAGGCACGGCTTCACCGGCAGATTGCTCCGACATCGCGGCAGTGGGGCCGTTTGAAAACTCCCGGATGGGAGAAGTGGTTCGGACGAAAAGAGCTAGAGAAGCTGCTCGCCCGGCATTGCTCAAAGGTCTCGAGCCGCCCGATTTCGTATTGGGAAGACGTGGCGCCGGATGGTCTGTTCCTGGCGTGGTTAGCGGAGCGGTAGTTTCATCTTGTGGTGTTCCCCCAAATTGTCGTCTGGGGATTATAATTCCGCCAGTCGAACCAATAGTCTTTGAGCATAGGGATGCGCTCCAGGCACCCGCCCTTTGCTTTTCCCGAGATGGCGCAGCCCTGAAAGTTCCATTCGCTGCCGGTTCCCGCGTCCAGCATAAGCGCGCCCGGTTTGTCCGCGTTCAAGCGATAGAAATCGGGCACGCCATCCACGCCTGGGATTCGGTCGCGGAACGCCCTGACGGATTGCCCATCGGGACCCACTACAATCAGCACCGGTTGGGTTCCTACGTAGCCCTTGACCAGCTTTTCCTGAATGACCCGGTCATAGAGGAATGCTCGGCTCGTGCCCAAAGTCTGAATTCCCAGGATTAAATCGCGCGACTGCATCCCGTACTCTGGAAACTGGATGACGGCCGGCCGAAGCTTCATCCGCGCATCCCAATCCTTGGCCTCGTATTCCGAGGCGTACCGCACTACTGGCTTGAGCACCATGCCTTCAGGCTCTTCCGCTTTCCAGGTTCGGAAGGTAAGCTCATCGGAGAGTATCAGAGTGAGTTGCCGGCCTTTCAGCGGACCAGAGATGGCAGTTCCACTAATCTGCTGCCAATAGCTGCCGGTTTCCTCGTCGCGCATGAGGAAGTTCTGATTATTGATGCCGGCCAGATGAAACGTCAGCCGTCGGCCATCCACATCCCTCATCCACACCAGACCGGTGTGACAGAGCGTTCAATATGTTGCGACCAGCGCTGTCCCGCCCACCATATCGTTGACGACATGGTGGTAACCCATCTCGCGGACCGGGTAGGCGCGTGCGCTGCCGCCGATCTTCACCACGATCAGTTTGTCATCGTCATCGAGCTTTACTTCACTAGGTGTGGCGAATGCCGGATGCTCCAGCGGGTGGAACATCAGCGACTCGAACACATTCACACGCGCCAGCACGGCGAGGACGCACACCAGCATTGCACTCGCGGCCGCCAACCTTCGCCACAGCAGGGGAGCCGACGAACGCCAGTAAGCAACCGCAGCCGCCACCGCCGCGAGCGCTGATACTGCGCTGACGAGGGGCCCATACCGGGCAACCACCAGCGCCGCGATCAGCTCCCGCGCTCCTTGGGCGCGGAATGGCCGGATGACGTAGAGTGGGTACGCGACACTGACCAACGACCCGGCCAGGCAGGCCACCAGCACGAAAATCCACAGAGTGCGATCCGAACGTTGCATCTTGTCTATCTTCTCACCTCGGCCCCGCTCGTCCCGGCGGCCCGTAGAACTTTCCCGATTATGATTTCTGCAACCTTTCGCTGCTGTAGGGTATCCTAAGAGCGGAAGGAGTTCCACGTATGAACGACACCAAAAACCAATCCAACAAGCAGGACCAGAAGAATAGACGTCAATCGAACCAACAGAAGCACGGTTCGAGGAAGCAGGGCAATAATACCGCCAAGCTCCACGACAACCTGAAACCCCACGAGCAGGAGCACCCCGAAACGCGGATGACTCGCTAGTTTTCATCTCGTTTCGAAAATTCATTTAATTCTCCTGAACTCCCTCTTGCGGCAGCGTGGGAGGGAGTTATCAGCTTTCCGTCCCTCGGTTTCCCAGCCTCAAAGTCGAGTTTCCCCTCCAATAGCAGGTATCCTATATTTTGGAACTCAGTAATTTGGAAACTAAGTCCGAAACCACAGCAGCGCCTACTAAGCCGCTCCCACTGCAAGAGCGCGTCGAGGCCCAAGGTCACCTCATCGATTCCCACATCATGGAGCAGATCTTCGACACCGTGGTCGAATTCGGGGGCCGCTTCGAGGTGGAGCAGTTCAGCATCGGCCGAACTAACAGCGATGGATCCTACCTGCGGCTGAAGATCGACACCGACGATGCCGAGTCCATGGAAAAGATTCTCTCGCAGCTGCTCGGCTTGGGCTGCTCCATGGTGGATTCCGGGGAAGCTGAGCTATTCACCGTGGAGCAAGATTGTTGCGCGCCCGAGGATTTTTACTCCACTAGCAATCACAAAACTTACGTTCGCCACGCCGGCCGTTGGCTGGAAGTTCAGAATCAGCGCATGGACGCGCTCGTCATTGTCCGGAACGATCAGGTAAAGGACGATCCAGCCCAGGAGATTCAAGCTTGGTGCCGGCGCCTGCGCGATATCAAGACCGGGGATAAGGTGGTCACCGGGATGCGCGGCATTCGCGTGGTTCCCGAATCCAAAGAGCGCGACCGGCTGGCCTTCGCCTTCATGAGTAACGAAATCTCTTCCGAGCGCCAGGTGGAGACTGCGGTGAAGCAAACCGCCGCCCTGATTGAGCAGGCGCGCGCGGCCGGGCAGGGAGTTATCGCGGTGGCTGGGCCCGTTGTAGTTCACACCGGTGGTGCCGGACCGCTCTCGCGCTTGATCCGCGAGGGCTACATTACCGCGCTGCTGAGCGGGAATGCGCTGGGAGTGCACGATATTGAAGCAGCGCTGCTGGGCACATCGCTCGGAATCCGGCAAAGTGACGGGCGTCAGGAAGAGCACGGGCATCGCAATCACATGCGGGCCATCAATGCCGTCTACAATTGCGGCGGCATCCGGGGCGCCGTGGAGCGCGGGCGATTGCGCAGCGGCATCATGTATGAATGCGTGACGAACAACGTGCCGTTCGTATTGGCCGGAAGCCTGCGCGACGATGGGCCGCTGCCTGAAACCATCACCGACATGAATCGTGCGCAGGACGCCTACGCCGAGCGCTTGAAGGGTGCGGGATTGGTGCTGTGCCTCGGCTCTATGCTGCACTCCATCGCGGTGGGAAACATGCTGCCAAGCTGGGTGAAGATCGTCTGCATCGATATCAATCCGGCCGTAGCCACCAAGGTGAGCGATCGCGGCACGGGGCAGATGGTGGGTGTAGTAACCGACGTTGGCCTCTTCCTGGATCTGTTGTCGCGTACGCTGATTCCGGCGAAATGACCTCGGTAAAATGAAGCGTCAATATACCGATGAACACGCCTCAGCGGGCGTGCGCGCCCCGCTGCCTGAGATCGAGACCTGGCCGAATCAATATCCAGGCTACGAGATCGAGATTGTCCTGCCGGAATTCACTTCAGTTTGTCCCAAGACGGCGCTGCCGGATCACGGCGAACTGACGCTGCGCTACATACCGGACAAATTGTGTCTGGAACTGAAGTCGCTCAAGATGTACATGCTCGCGTATCGCAATCTGGGAATCTTTCAGGAGAACGTGGTCAACCGCTTTCTGCGCGACGTGGTGAAGGCGTGCCAGCCGGTGGAGGCGACGCTTACCGGGGAGTTTACGCCGCGGGGTGGTGTGTACACGAAAATTACGGCGAGTTGGAACAAAAATTCGAGCCGCAAACATGGACGATCCAAGGGGTGAAGAGCTTGCGGCGGTAATCGCCGAAATCCGGCAGCGCGTACGTTCGCGCAATCCCAACGGCGTGGCTTCGGGCAACATCCCGCTGCCGGACCTGACGCCATTGCTGCACGCGCGCGACGCGGCGGAAGCCAAAGTGGCCAGCATCGGCACCGTGAATCCGCGTCGAGGGGGACTGAAGAATTCGATCATCCAGCGCGCCAAACGCATGGTGGCGCGTGCGCTGGACTGGCATGTGCGTGAACAGGTGGAGTTCAATCGAGGCGTGATGGCGTGCGTGCAATCCACCGTGGAAGCCTTAAACG
>Ga0302325_10024412_pt1 | contig 12574 bp, 10 predicted proteins | sample Palsa_T0_2_FD_201948 | JGI IMG/M metagenome (GOLD analysis project Ga0302325, IMG submission 201948) | Peat permafrost microbial communities from Stordalen Mire near Abisko, Sweden - Palsa_T0_2 | ecosystem: Environmental > Terrestrial > Soil > Palsa > Peat permafrost | place: Sweden: Abisko...
CACGGATAGAAACTCGAATGACGAAGCTCGAATCCTCGAATCAAATCCGAATGTCGAAATCCGAATGTCGAAACAAAGACAGCGCACGGCACCACGAGGTACTGCGAGGACATGCGTCAAGCATAGGCGGTGGGCCCGAGCATTGTGCCCTCCCCGTTTTGAACTTCTTCATTCGAGCTTCGAGCTTGATTCGAGGATTCGAGCTTCTTCATTCGAATTTGCTGAACCCTGAACCCTGACACCCTGAACCCTTACCCCGCCTTGAGAGACGTTATGCACGCCACGCTCATTCGAGGGCTCTCGGGCTGGGACTACGCGATCATCGGCTTCTATTTCGCGTTCATGATCGGCATCGGTCTTGTCTTTCGCCGGTTCAGCCACGACATCAGCGACTATTTTCGGGGCGGCGGGACGATGCTCTGGTGGATGAGCGGCGCGTCGGCGCTGATGGGGGGGATCAGCGTCTGGAGCTTTACCGGCGCGGCAGCGAAGTACCATGAATCGGGGCCCTGCCTGTACGCCCAAACGCTGCCGGGAATCCTCATCGCGGGACTGGTGCTCATTTTGTTCGCCAGCTACCGCTTTCGCCAGATGCGGGTGATCACGGGAGTGGATGCGATCCGCCGCCGCTACGGTCGCTTCAACGAGCAGTTCTATGTGTGGTGCCAGGTGCCGATCGGCATTTTTTATGGCGGTCTGGGTCTCAATACACTGAGCGTCTTTATCTCCAGTGTCTTCCACACCAGCCTTACCGGGACGATTGTAGTCGTCGGGATCATCGTGATTTTCGTCGCCTCCAGCGGCGGAGTCTGGGCGGTCGTTGCCGGCGATTTCGTACAGATGCTGATCATGTTGCTCGTGGCCGCCGTAACCGCGGCGCTGACGCTGGCGCGGCCGGAAATCGGCGGGCTTGGCGGATTGTTGCGGCAGATGCCGGCGGAACATTTTCACTGGACGATGCTGGCCCGGCCGCAGGTCATCCTGTTCTGGATCGGCGCATTCGCGCTGCAGGCAATTTGCCTGAACCTCGATCTCTCCGGCGGCGCCGCCCGATACATGACCGTGAAGGATGGCCGCCATGCGCGCAAGGCCGCGACGATGGGGGTGGTGGTCCTCGTGCTGCTTCCTCTGGTGACGATGATTCCGCCTATCGCCGCGATCATTCTCGCTCCCAATCTGGCAGCGGAGTTTCCAGGCCTGAAACAGCCGACCGAGGCAGCCTACGTTGCAACCGCGATGAGGGTCCTTCCGCAGGGAGTATTGGGACTACTCGTGAGCGGCATGTTCGCCGCCGCGATGGCAAGCATGGACACGGGCCTCAATCGCAACGCCGGCATTTTTGTAAAGAATTTCTATAGTCGGGTGCTTCGCCCGGATGCCACGGCCAGGGAGTTGCTCGTGGCTGGCAAGATCGTGACGGCCGTGTCGGGAATCGTGATCATCGGGATTGGCGTGTTGATCGCGGCCTTTCGAGAGATCAATTTGTTCGACTTCGTGGTCATTCTCGGCGCGCTTCTGGGGCTGCCGCTGATTGTTCCGCTGGTCTGGGGAATCATCATCCGCGGCACCCCGCCCTGGGCCGCATGGAGCACCGCGACGGTGGGATTCATCGTCGCAGCGACCGTTCGGTACGGAATTCCGCCCGCCTGGTTCGCTCACTTGATGGGATGGACCCAGCCGCTCTCGGAGCGGGAAGCCAATGACGTGGTCTTTTCCACAATGGCCGTCGCCGTCATCGCCGCGGGATCCGCCTGGTTCCTGTTCACCACATTCTTTGCCGCCGGCGCGCCGGCGGAGTACAAGGCGGAGGTCGACCGCTTCTTCCGCGACATGCGGACTCCCATCGATCCAATCGCCGAGGGCATCAGGTACGATGACGCCCGGCAATATTCCGTGGTCGGGAAACTATGTATGACCTACGGAGCTGTCATGCTCCTGGGTATTTGTATTCCCAACGCGGCATCCGGACGGCTTTGTTTTGCATTCATCGGGGGGATCGTTCTCGGCATCGGCCTGGTCCTCTATCGCGCGGCCGTTCGGCAGAGTGCTGTGACCGGAGCCGAAGGGAATCAAGAGCACACACCTCTTCAGCACGCCATTGTCCCAGCCGCATCTTGTGAGCAGCACGAGCAGATATGAGTGACAATCGCCCGATTTCGCTGGATGGGCCATGGCAGTTTCGCGCCGTTGCGCCCCTGCGTGGCGATGTCCCAGCGGAAATCTCCTGTGACAAATGGATGCCGGCGGTGGTCCCGGGAACGGTGCATTACCAACTCCAGCAAAACGGGAAGATTTCCGATCCCTGGTTCGGGCGAAACGAATTGCAACTGCAGTGGATCGACCAGCAGGACTGGGAGTGGGCGACGAGGTTCGTGGCCGATGCGCCGAGTTGCCAGGTGGTGAGGCAGGAACTCATTTTCGACGGGCTCGACACGGTTGCAACCATTTATCTCAATGGCCGCGAAATCGGCCGCAGCGCGAACATGTTCCGCCAAATCGTCTGCGACGTGCGCGGCATTCTGAAAGTCGGACCCAACGAGCTGCGCGTGCTGCTGCGGAGCCCCACGGCATTCGCGCAAGAGGAATTTGAGCGGGGCGGCCGCCGCGTTCCGTTGGGTGAGTTTCGCTGGCAGACCGGAGAGTGTCGTTCCACTGGGCGTGCCTGGATTCGCAAGGTCCAATGCCATTTCGGATGGGACTGGGGCGTATTTCTGGCCACCAGCGGCATATGGCAGCCGGTCCGACTTGAGTGCGGCGGGGGGGCGCGGCTGACTTGCGTCCAGATCGAACAAGAGCACATCGGCCCGCCTGGCGCTCCTTCTGAAGTGCGGCTCCACGTTACGGCTCGATTTGATTCTCCCGTTGCCCGGCGCGGAAGCTTGCGTCTCCATTGCGATGGGCAAACCGTCGAAACGCACGGTCGCCTCACTGCGGGGGAGAATTCAGCAACCGCGTCCCTCGTAATTGCCCATCCGCGGCTTTGGTGGCCCAGCGGCTCTGGCGAGGCGCATCTCTATCAATTGGAAGTCGAGTGGGAAGACGAAAGCGGCGAGATTCAACGCCGCACGCGGCGCATCGGTCTGCGGACCGTGGAATTAGTGCGCAAGCCAGACCGCGCCCCGGACGGGTCGCCTGCCGAATCTTTTTTCTTTCAGATCAACGGCCGCCCCATTTACGCCAAGGGCGCTAATTGGATTCCACCCGACCAGTTCGTGGAGCGTTGCACGCCGCCGGTCTACCGTCACCTGCTGGGCAGCATGGTGGAAGCGAACATGAACATCGTCCGCGTGTGGGGCGGAGGATGGTATGAGCAGGACATTTTCTACGAGCTCTGCGACGAATTGGGGTTGATGGTCTGGCAAGACTTCATGATGGCCTGCGCGCTCTACCCCTACACCGATACCTTCCTCGAAGAGCTCACCGCCGAGGCACGCTATCAGGTGCGCCGGCTGCATACCCATCCCTCGATTGTGCTCTGGTGCGGCGACAATGAGAACGCGACCGCCGTTTGGGAGTGGTGGCGGAAGACGAACGACTTCCAGAAGAACGTGGAAATTTACAAAGCAGTGATGACCGCCCTGCGCGGGATTGTGCTTGCCGAAGATTCGACCCGCCCCTTCTGGCTCTCAAGCCCTTCGAACGACGAATTCGGTGAACACCCAGGCGATCCCAATCGGGGCGACGTGCACTATTGGGATGTCTGGCATAAACATCAGCCATTTGGCAACTATCTGACAGTGAGGCCGCGATTCGCGTCTGAGTTTGGCTTTCAATCGTTTCCCGAATCGCGAACGATCCGTCCCGTCGTTCCGCCAGGCGAGCTCAATCCGTCCAGCCGCGTGATGGAGCATCATCAGCGATCGCTTGACGGGAACATGCTGATCACCAACACCATGGCCCGAGAGATGCGAATTCCCAAAGACTTCGATTCCTTCTGCTGGGTGTCGCAGATCAATCAGGCCATGGCCGTCCGCACCGCGGTGGAGCATTGGCGACGGCTCCGGCCATGGTGCATGGGGACAATCTTCTGGCAACTCAACGATCTGTGGCCGGTCGCCTCCTGGAGTTCGATTGATTACCACGGCCGCTGGAAAGTGCTCCAACACTTTGCCGCACGCTTCTATGCCCCCTTGCTCGCGAGTTTGATTGCCAGCGATAACCGAATGGAGATCTGGGCCACGTCCGACCACCACAACTCCCTGGAGCTGCAAGGCGAACTGGAACTGTTCACCTGGAACGGCCAGCGCATTGCGCAGCGCAGTGTGGGAGGGGGGCTGCAGCCGGGAGAGAGCAGGAGGCTGGCAGAGCTGCCTCTGACGGAACTGCTCGATGGAAAGGCGGAGTCGCACGAGGTCTGTGCATTTGTGCGCCTTACCGGTGGTGAACTGACGTCGGAAAATTTTGCAGCGCTGGTGCCTTGGAAGTGGGTGACGCTGCCGCGTCCGGAGATCGAAACTTCGCTTCGACAGAACGAAGATCGGCTGGAGCTGCTTGTGCAAAGCGAGCAGGTGATTCCCTTTTTTCACGCCGAGCTGGAGAACCTGGAAGGGCATTTCCAGGGAGACTGGCAGATTCTGCGGCCCGGCTCGCAGTACGTTATGCGGTGGGTGCCGCACATCGATCGTGGCGCCGCCGCGCCGAGTCTCGCGGACGCCCGCAACTCACTCAGAATGTTCAGCCTGTGGGATAGCTATGAACACGAGTGAGCGACCCCCGTCGGCAGGGCGACGCGCTCCCGCCCCCGGAAAGCCAACGGATTGCCATCCGTTGGTCTCCGTTCCCACGTGGTCCCCGGTCGGGAACGAAGCCCACGGATGGCAATCCCTCGGCTTTGCGTGTGCGCCCCGTTGAACATGCGCAGTCTTGAGAACAAGGCATCGCCGCAGGTTTCGCCGGGAGATGGCCGCCGTCAATAAGTACGAGTGTCCGGTTGCACTTCGATCGAGGCCACTCAGCGGTACCGGCTGGACGGGGCGAGTTCTTGACGCTATCGTCGAACAGAAATGGTGGCAGCGGTGGAAAATTATCCGGATCTTGAGCGCCAGGTGAAAAGGCTGGTAGCGCAGCACCGCACTCAGTGGAATAAGCAATTGCACCTTGCCGTCTATTTTGCTCCGCCGAAGCGGCCCAAGCGCGACGTCTATCTCTTCGAGATCATCGACGGATTTGGCGGTGGTCATGTCGATCCAGACCAGAAGCTCTTTCGCTTCGCATACGGCTCAACGCCGGGTTTCCCTCTCCCCCCCGGAGCCAGCTTGCAGATGGTTGTAACCAATCCGAGCGAGTTGGATGAAGCTGTCCGCGACAACTGGAAGCGAATCGATGAAATTCGCGCCGCCCGGCAGACCGGCAAGGCGACCGTCATTTACACCGACGCCATCGGTAGGAAGCTCTGGAATAAGATCAAATGACTCTCCCTCAAGCCTGGATGCGACAGGCGGAGGCTGATTTCCGCACCGCCCAGCGCATTGATAATGACGCGGATGCGCGAACACGCTGCCAGGCCATTTCCAAGTATCAGCAGTGCGTCGAGAAGTCGGTCAAAGGCGTGCTCGACAAGCTTCATATGGCAAGGTTGATTCACGACGGTTCGGATCGCAGGCACCACGTCGCTCGTTATGCCGCTTTGTTCAGGAACATCCCAAGGACCAATAATACGCGAGACCTGCTTAATCAATTGGGGAGACTGTTTGGTTCTGCCGTCGTAACGCAAATGAATCTGCTCGACTCATTCGTGCCGGAATATCCCGCAGCCGGCGCCTTGGCAAGAAGAAATCACGAGTATCCCTTCCAAGTAACCGCCGCGGATTGGCGCGCTCCCTCCGATGACGACGCCTTCTCGGCTGGCGAAATCAAGCGCATCCGAAATTGCGCTGGCTCTCTCGTCGTTGGTCTGCGAAGAATCCTTGACGCGCTCGATCTGCTTTTTCCGTGAACGGTCCAAACTCAGCAGGTGACCAGCAGAACCCCTATGTGATCCTCGACGGCATTCGTGGCTCCGGCCGGTACGTCGGAACGTTCCTCTCCTGGACGCAGCTTTCCAAAGGCTGGTTCGGCGAAGGGGAAGTCAAGTTCTACATTGACGGCGACAAAGAGTTCCCCACGATCTGCTTTGACCAGGATTTGCGGGTCACGATCCAGGCGCTGGGTTGGAAGGGCCCAAAATACGATAAACTTTCGGATGACATCGCGTCGGTCGCGTACTGGTATCAGACCGACCGAGCCGCACGCCCCATTTCCACCGCTGCCATCGTTGCAAACGCCTCAGCGGGAAGACCAACCCACGTCGGTTCGAGCAGATTTATTCAGAAGGCGGCCGCTGCGAGTCTCGCTGGCGGTCAGGGAAAAACGAATACTCCAGGAGCGGGTCGCATGCGGCAACAATAAATCGTCCGTGGCCGCATCCGCATCACACGGCGTATCAGCAGCGTGGGTGGTGGGCTCCAGGGCGAAATGGTCGAAACCGTTCCATCCGCCGCGGGTGATCCAGATACCCAGATGCAGGCGCCGTTCTGATTCGAAGTCGATGTCGAGACGATCGCCGGTAATGTCATTGGCGATCGCAGCGCGATTGCAGTTGGGATTGGTGACAAACAACTTCGCACACCATGCGGCGCCGGCGGTATTGGTGAGCGTTGAGAAATTCACGCCAGCGTTGGGGCTCGGCCAGGCGACAGCCGCTCCCGCGGGTAGATCGAGGCCGAGTTGCGAATCGACTTTTACGTCGGCCACGTCGCAAGGCAGCTCGATGCGATCCCCCTCGCGGCGGGCGAAGAGCGGATGCAACGCCCAAAAGCCGGGTTGAGCAACCGACGAAAGGTTGATCAATCTGTACCGCAGCGTGAGCACGGCGGCCTCGAGCGTCAGTTCCCGCTCGATTCGCAGGGGAAGACACTCAAGATCGAGACTGGTGTGCAGCCGACCCTCTTTCAGCAAAGATTTGTTCACCGTCCACGCGCGAGCCCATGCCTCGCCATGGTCCGGCAGCATCTGATCGCCAAGCCGGGAGGGTGCGATGGTCGGAACACATTCATCGATGCCGGCCATGCTGCCAGCCTCAAAGGCATCTCCCGCACTATTCTCGCGAAGCTCGCGCCCATCCGGCGCGGACCAGAGCCATTCGCGGCCGGAGCGGAGATCGCGCAAGCTGGTGATTTTGGCGCCCAGTGCCGGCACGACGCGCACTTCGGCTTCACCGCTGCGCAGCACGTAGGTCGCAAAGCCGCATCTCGAAGTAACGTGCGTGTGAGACCTTGGGGAAAGACACGAATTCATTGTTCTGACTTCCTGATGTTCGTCATCGTTGTCTCGCATCCGCTCACTGAACGATCGGGACACCTTGGCCGCGCCAAGGCTTTACTCCCCCGTGCAGCCGCCGAGCTTGCTCGCCCGCTGCACGGGAAGTTTTGCCATTCAGGTGTTGTACAGATCCTTGTGCTTCTCAACCGGGAACACTTTTTCGTGGTACGGGCCGGGGTGGTCATGTTCCCAAAAGATTTCCTGGTGATCGAAGGTGCCGTCGGGCTTGAGGTCGAATATGAGGAACACCGGGCCGAAATGCTGGTAGTCGCCCTCCCACCATCCGCCGCTGACGGCGCCGCCGCAAATGTAGGTGACGCGGTCCAGGCGGCAGCAGTCCACCATGTGCTGGTGGCCGCTGAGCGCCAGGCGGACCTGCGGGTGCTTGTAGAAGAACGCGCGGTAGTCGAAGCCAACTCCGCCCACGGCGCCCCCGACATGCTGGGCGGTCATGCCCGCCAGCGGCGCGTGCGTGACGACGCATACCGGCTCCTTGTCCTCTGTCTTTCCCAATTCACCGATGAGCCAATTGCTCTGTTCGGAGTTGACGTCCAGCTTGCCGTCCCCCCCGAACACGTCCAGCATGATGAATTTCCAGCCCCCCATCTTGAAGGCGTAGTAGCGGTGCGGCATGCCGTAAGCCTCAATCGCCATCGCCTTGGGGGTTGGGCCGCCCATGATGTCGTGATTGCCGATGATGCTGTAATGCGGCACCGACACTTTTTCCTTCACCACCGTTGTCCAGCTGGCGAATTGGGCTGTGGCGCTTGCCTCGGTGGCGCCGTCCACGGCGAAGACGTTGTCGCCGCCGAAAACATAGGCGGCAGGCTTAAACGCATTGGCCTTATCAAAGGCTCGACGGATGCGTTCCTGATAATGCAGTTCTGCATTCGAGATGCTGCCGCCCCGGTCATGCTCGTGTGTGTGGGGGCCGGGAAGGTGTGCATCGGTGAAGAAGCAGATGCGAAACGCGCCTTGTGCCGGTTGCTCAGGCAGCGCGGGCGCCGACAGCGTGGCCTCGGCGGCGCGGCCCTCGCCGGCCATCCCAGCCAGACACAGGCCGGCGGCGCCGACGAGCGAACGACCAAGGAACTTGCGGCGCGGCAGCGCCGGTGACCTATCCATTTTCATATCTTCTCCTCCATGTGCGTATTAGGTGCAATGCTCACGTTGCCGGTGTGTTGACTTCGCCAATGACGGCCCCATTATCTCCATACATCTTCAGATGGATGCGGTCACGGTTCACGTCAACGAGCATCACCGTGCCGATTCCCGTCCTTGGGCCGCCGCCGATGACCACTGCAAAGTCGTGACCGATCGCCGGATCAGGCTTCTTGATCGTCGGCAGGTGTGTGTGGCCCCCTAAATACAGATCCACCTTGCGCTGGTTGAAGATCGGCCACCACTTGGCTCGCGAATCCATGGCGCCGTGATTGAGATAGTTGTCGTCCGCAGCAGGCGAGACATTGTAATAGGCGGGGATGTGATGGATCGCGATGCGGAAACGAGCCGACGTGAATGCGTGGGAGGCAGTTTCGCGTTTCAGCCACTCCTGCTGAACCGTGCGATAAGCGTCAAAATCGGAGAGGCCTGCGTAAGCGGGCGTGCTATCGGGTTTGTCTTCCCCCGTGTCGAGTACCACGAACCGCGCGCAACCCCACGAAAATCCATAGTAATAACGGTTATCGGGGTTTCCGAGATATTGGCACATCTGCTGCGCCAAGGCGCCGCGGGTTTCATGGTTGCCGCGCGTATAGAGAAACGGCACGTTCGTGGCAAACAATTCGGTGCAGACATCCAGGAAATGCCCAACCATCTGATTCTCGTCCTGCATCACATCGGTGATGTCGCCGTTGAGGAAGACGAAATCGACCGCTTCCCGCGCCACCAGTCCGTGCAATGTTTTCCAAAGCCCCACGTTGTCGTGAAAATCGTTATAGACGAGGAACCGAAGGCTCTCCGATGCGGGATTGGGCGTGGCAAACGAATGGACCGGTGATTCAAACGGCGCGCCATAGGTGACTTTGTACGGCTGGAACGTCGTGACTGGCTTGCAGGTGACCTTATAGAAGTATCGCGCACCTGGCGTCAGCCCGCGGAGCCGGACGCGATGCAGCACATTTCCCGCCTGCCACTGGCCGTTGACCTCGGCATGGGCTGCAAGCCCCAGCGATTTGGTCGGACCGTATTCGACCGTGCCGAAACATGGCACGGTTGTCATCCACATGACGGTCATACCATCCGTCGCGGGATCCTGCAGGTACGGCCCCGTGCGCAAACCTGGTTGGGGAGGGTCTGCAGACTGCGCGGGGGGTGCGAGCGAACCAGCAGCTAATGCGGCCAGTCCAGCCTTGATAAACTGTCGACGATCCATGTGAGTCTCCGATAGAGCCTTATCCGAATTTTATGCCGGGGAGAGTTCGGTCAATGCGCCCACTTTCGCCCGTGCGTTTCGAGCATCTGGGCCCTTGGTTCCAGCAGCCTTTTCCGATAATCCGTCAAAAGAGGGTTTCCAGCCGCGGCCAGATGGCTTGCGGCTCCATGCCGGCTTCGCGCCAGTTCCTGTTCATTCCGTTGCGCCGTTGTCGCTGTCTTGTGGCGTGACTTGAACCACCTGGGAGCCGGCAGGACATCCCGGATCGAGAATTTTGGAGACGGAGGCGGTGTCCACGTTCGGTCCGTTGGCGGCCGTCCACTTCGAGTCGCCGGGCTTCTTGACTTCGCGCCTCGACGACGCAAACAGCAGCGGGATCAACCCGGGCTGCGCGGCGATTGTTTTCTCAAGATTCGCCTTGGCCTCCTCGGAATACCTCTGGAGATATCCGACAAACGGGCGGCCATTATCACAGCGGAACACTGCCGCCACGCACGCCTTTTTACCATGGTGATCGAATGGCGAAATCCGCGCGACGTCATCGGCAAACCAAGTCTGGCCGTCATCGTCGGAATAGAACTGCTGTTGAATCGCGGAGCCTCCGGACCCAGGCGCACGGCGCATCTCGCCCCAGATTACTGCGATCCCAACGACGATAATCAGCCCTGCCGCGATCGCCGGCCACCGCTGATTCTGTTGGATCGTCTCGCGTATACTCATAAAAGAGAATCATTTGTATCCCGCCGGCATGGCATTCTCGACGGCAGTGGGCACAGTCTGGCTGTAGCTCTTGGCGCCATTCCAGTCCAATGTCCACAGTTCAATGATACGAACACGCCGCACGGTGCCATCGCCAAAGGCGACATTCACACCGCCGAAATGCCGGTCCATGCAGCACCGGGAGATTCCTGCCATCCCGTTGCTGAAATCAGCCACTCCGTTGGTGAAACTCGACGGCACGGGATCGGTGGCGGGGTTGCAGAAGCAGTCGATCCAATAGCCATCGGCGAACACTGGAGTGGCGTCAGGGTGAGCGCCGCTGGAGAGTTTGGGCAGGGGGTATCCAAACCCGGAACCAGTGGTTGAATATCGAAGTCCGTTAAAGCAGTAGCTTCCCGATATCACCGGCGTGCCTGCCGAGTATTCCCAGATCCACGGAGAGCTTACGGAGCCGGCGGCATATAAACTGCCGGGGAGAGGCGGCACGTCGGCCGCCGTCGGGCACATCCTCGCGTAAGGGTTTACGAGGCTGGCGCCCAAGTAGGGGCTTAGAGGCGTAACCCAAGGCCCGTTCGGCAAATTATATGGAACTGAATAGCCTTTGTTATCAGCGCAGAACGCCATCCATGCGGTGTCCAGTTGATGCAGGGTGCTGGCGCACGCCGCTGACCTTGCCGCCTGGCGCACCCGGCTTGCGGCCGGCAGGAGCAGCGACAGGAGCACCACGATGATTGCAATCACAATCAACAGTTCGGCCAGCGTGAAACCGCGTGCAGCGGCGGGCCTGTTGATAGTTCGAGAAAAACGGCTCATTGGAATTCGTTCTCGCACAGGAACTCTGCCAATCGACGCTGGATCGCCGGAATTACAACGCGTTTGCCCGAAACCTCAATTACATTGCTGCCGCCGTCGCCGACGCGCCAGGAGCAGCGGGCCGGCTGCCGCCATCAGCATCGCCGTCCCCGGCTCGGGGGCGGCGTTGTATTGGAGCACCAGATCATTATTGCTGCCGACGGATTCGAAGAGAAGCGAGAACGTACCGGCGGCCGTGGTCGAGGCGCCGCCATTGATGCTGGCGTTCAACCCCGATGTGTCCAAGGCAAAGCTGGCGGAAGGAACCGGGCTCGAGCTGGCGGAAATGCCGGCCCCGCCGTTCGCGATGATCGAGTTGCCCGAGCCGACCTGGGCGATCGCCCAATCGTAGGTCGTCCCGCCGGTGACGCCGGTCAGCGACCCCAGCGGTTCGATGGTGACAACCGCTCCGCTCGACGGAACCGTTAGCTGGCCGGTGGTCCCGGTTCCAATCAGCAGGTTATCGTAGGTGGTTCCGGGCGTGCCGTTGATGCTGGTGAAGGTGGCGCCGCTGGTCCCGGCACTGCTGCCGATTTTCCATTGGTAGACCGAGCCGTTCTGCCACGTCTCTGCGCCGGTTTTCAGCGTTCCGAGCCCGCTGGTGGTGTTGCTGCTGGAGCCGGCGGCGATGATACCGCCTTGCTCCACCGCGCCGCTGCCGAGAGTCACGGTTCCGGTAACCACGCCGCTTCCGCCCAGCACTGCGCCCGCGTAGTTGCCTGCCGGGGATGAAGCGGCGACGGTAATATTGCCGGAGCCCGTCGCAGAGCCATTGCTGACACCGTTGTTCGCCCGCAACGTGCCTGCTGAAATCGTTGTGCCACCTGAATACGTGCTGCTGGCTGAAAGGATTTGCGAGCCGGTGCCGATCTTGGTCAGTTCCATCGTGCCGCCGGAGGAGCCGCTGTCGGCCAGGACGCCGGAAAATGTCCCGCTGCCATTGGCGGCGCCGATCTGGAGGTTTCGAACGGTTATGTATCCTGCGGCGATCGTACCACTGCCGTTGAGCGCATCGAACTGGAGAGTGGCTCCCGCGGTGCCGCTGCCAGCTTCGTAGAAGTCTATAGTGCCGTTGACCGTCAACGATGCGTGGTTCGTGCTCCAGACTCCCTCGTAGCCGCCGCTGCCGGTGACGGTCGCACCCGAAGGGACGTAGATCAAGCCGCCAGCGCCCATCGCGACGGTCGTTGCGCCGTTCGAGTTATTGAAATCAACACCGTTCCCGAGTTCCAGCGTTCCGGCGCCGCTGATCGTGCCGGTGGTGGGTGTGCTTTGCAGGTACAGGGTTCCGGCACTGATCACCGTGCCGCCCCCATAACTATTGCCTGA
>Ga0302325_10024414_pt1 | contig 12573 bp, 8 predicted proteins | sample Palsa_T0_2_FD_201948 | JGI IMG/M metagenome (GOLD analysis project Ga0302325, IMG submission 201948) | Peat permafrost microbial communities from Stordalen Mire near Abisko, Sweden - Palsa_T0_2 | ecosystem: Environmental > Terrestrial > Soil > Palsa > Peat permafrost | place: Sweden: Abisko...
CACTTGCCGCTACTTAGCCACGACGAAGAGGGGCTGCATGAGCATCGCAGAGGCACCGGAATCGACGGGATCATCAGCATTCGTGCGCCAGTCCTCGGGACTGGTCAAGACCGGGACCCCGTTCCGGACCGCGGCGATGGTGATCTTCAACAACGGGCTGGGCGTCTTCATGGCGTTCTTCTACCTGACCAACCCGGGGGTGTTCCCGAAGACGAACCTCGTCCTCGCCTTCGTGATCGCCGGCTTCTTCGCGACGTCGTTCAACACCGCCTACGGGATGCTCGCGGGCGCCTACGCCCGCTCGGGCGGAGAGTACCTCTACTGCAGCCGCACACTGAACCCATTGCTCGGCTTCCTCGCGGGGACCGCCAGCTTCTGGCTCGGCATCTTCTTCACCTGCTTCGTGCCCTATCTGGCCTTCCAGCAGGCGATCGCGCCGGCGCTGAAGGCCTACGCCGCGCAGACCGGCGCGCACTGGGCATTGACCTCGGGCAACTGGATCTCCGTGCCGTGGCATGCCTTCTGGGTCACGACCGCGTTCATGGTCGGCTTCACGGTGCTGATGAGCTTCGGACTCAACGCATACTGGAAGCTGCAGCGGATCGTGATCATCCTCGGCGGCCTCGCCATGCTGCTCGTCATCGGTGTGATGCTGTTCAGCTCGCACGCCGACTTCGTCCACGGCGTGAACCACTACGGCGACGTCACCGGCTTCAAGAACGGCTACTCCCGGACGATCGCCGCCGCCGCGGCAAACGGACTCCCGCACGGGCACAGCCTCAATGCCACGCTCGGCATGCTCCCAATCTGCCTGACGACGTTCGTGCTGGCGGGATACATGGGCGGAGAGCTGCGAACTCCGCGAAAGACGCAGCTGTTCACCACGCTGGGCGGCTCGATCTTCTTCTACATCATTCTGATCATCATCGCGCTGCTGATCGGCAAGACGGTGGGCTTCAGCTTCAACACCTCGGCCGCGTTCCTCAGCACCCAGCACGCGACCGCCTACGGGTTCAACCAGTCCCCGATCTACACCTGGTACACGTTCGTGCTCACGAGCAGCCCGGTGCTGTTGCTGCTGATCGGCATCGGGCTGGCCACCATGGGACTGTCCAACGGGCCGCAGCAGATCATCTGGGGGAGCCGCATCCTGTTCGCGTGGAGCCTTGACCGCATCGTGCCGGCGCCGATCGCCAAGGTGTGGGAGCGCACCGCCAGCCCGGTGATTGCAATCGTGATCACCGTGATCTGCGGCGAGATCGTGCTCTACCTGTACGTCAAAGGCACGCTGACCTACTTCGCGCCGATCATCATCTTCGCGGTCGACTACATCCTCGTCTCGATCACCGCGATCGTGATCCCGTTCGTCAAAAAGACCAAGACGTTCTGGGAGCGCTCCGGCAACAACTACAAGCTGGGACCGATCCCGGTGATCAGTATCCTCGGCGTGGTGTCGCTGTTCTACTGGATCTACGTGTTGGTCCGTGGGATGTCGGACAGCCTGCTCGGTGCAAACACGACCAGCAATATCGAGCTGTCGGTCGGGGTGCTGCTGTTCGGGATGATCTATTTCGGAATCGTCTGGATGGTGCGTAAACGTCAAGGCATGAGCCTGAGCCGCACCTACGCCCAGCTCCCACCGGACTAGGCAACGGGTTTGGTCGTACTGCACATACCCGCGGGCGCCGGCTAGCGTCAGAGAGAGGAGAACGAATGTTCAAGAAAACCCCCAAAGAGCCTCTGATCAATGTCTTTTATGTCACCGATCTCCACGGCTCGCAGGTCGCCTTCCGCAAGTTCCTCAACGCCGCTGAAGCATATGGTGTCGACGCACTGATCTGCGGCGGCGACGTCGCCGGCAAACAGATGTATCCGATCGTCCCGGACAAGGCCGGAATACAGTGCGTCGAGCTCGACGGTCGGACGCATCGCCTGGACTCGACGGAGGCGATTGCCGAGGCCAAGTCCGCGATCGGGAGCCGCGGCGGTTACGGGGTCGAGCTCAGCCAGGAGGAGGCGAGCGCGCTGGCCAAGGATGAGACCGGCCGCGACGCCCTGTTCACGCGCTTGGTTCAGGAGCGGCTCGCGGAATGGATCGAACTGGCCGAGGAGCGACTCAAGGAGTCCGACATCAGGATCTATATCACCGGCGGCAACGACGACAGCGTCGCGATGCTCCAGCCGCTCATCGATGCTGGCTCCGACCGGGTCATCGCCTCCGAAGATCGGCTCGTCGATGTCTGCGGCTACCCAATGGTGAGCCTTGGCTGGAGTAACCACACCCCGTGGGACACGCCGCGCGAGACCGACGAGGAGACACTCGCGGCGATGCTGGCCACCGCCGTCGGCAAGGTGTCGGACTACGAACGAGCGATCTTCAACCTGCACGTCCCGCCAAAGGATTCCTCGTTGGACACGTGCGCGGTGCTGGACACGACGAAGTGGCCGCCAGAGCCCGTGTTCGTTGGCGGCGAGCCCCAGACATTCGGCGCCGGCAGCACGGCGGTCGACGCGATCATCCGGGAGCGCCAGCCATTGCTCGGCCTGCACGGTCACATCCACGAGTCCGCCGGCGTCAAGAAGATCGGCCGGACCACGTGTATCAACCCCGGTAGCGACTACACCGACGGAACGCTGCGCGGCGCGGTCATCGCACTGCGAGCCGGCAGCGTCAAGGGCGTACAGCGCACGACGGGCTAGCAGCGAATACTTGAGTAGGCGACACCGCAGTGCGAACCGGCAGCAGCAAACCAAGCTCAACGGAGGCGTGGTGACTCATGGACCTAATCGCAGAAGCCGAGCAGCTCGTCAAGGCAGGTTCCGATAACGGGACCACGGTGCGGATGCTGGGAGGGATCGCCATCGCGATGCGATGTCCCACGGCGCTCACACCGAACTTCAAACGTGAGTACTCAGACCTCGACGCCGTCGTCCCCTACGATCAGCGCGGCCAAGTCGATGCGGTTGCCGCTCAGGTCGGTCTTGAGGCCGACCGCGCGTTCAATGCTCAGCGGGGCAACGAGCGCCGCTGCTACCACCGCGCCGACGGCCTCAAGCTCGACGTCTTCGTGGAGAAGTTCTCGATGTGTCACGAGGTGCCGCTCGGCGCCGGCCTCCTGAGCATCAACGAAAGCACCGTGCCGCTCGCCGAGTTGCTGCTCACCAAGGCCCAGATCGTCGAGCTGACCGACAAGGATGCCGGCGACCTGTTCGTGCTGTTTCACGACCACGACCTCAGCACCGACGAGAGCGGGATCAACTATGTGCGGATCGGAGAGATCTGCGGCCAGGACTGGGGGATCTGGCGGACCGTGTCCGGGACCCTCAGGCAGCTCGAAGATGCTGTGTCGCACATCAACACGACCGACGAGGAACGCGCGCTGGTGACAGACCGCATCGAGCGGCTGCTCGCCGAGATGGAGGCGGCGCCCAAGTCACGCAAATGGAAGCTGCGCAACCGGGTCGGCGATCGGGTCGCGTGGTACGTCCTGCCCGAGGAGCCCAACGAGGCAATCGATCTCCGTGCCCTCTAGGCCGGTCCAATCAATCGGCCTGGTCTTTCCGGCACACGCGCCGGCCGAGGACCTGCCCGCGTTCGCCGCTCGCGCCGAGGCGCACGGGTACGACGAGCTGTGGGTGATCGAGGACTGTTTCCTGTCGGGCGGACTTACCCTCGCCACGGCCGCGCTCGCGGCCACGGAGCGGATCCACGTGGGAGTCGGACTGCTACCGGCCGCCGTGCGCAACGCGGCGATCGTCGCGATGGAGATTGGCACTCTCGGCCGGATGTTCCCCGGCCGACTGACGGTGGCCTTCGGTCACGGGGTCGAGTCGTGGATGACCCAGATCGATGCCCGGCCCGCGAAGCGGCTGGCCGCGCTCAGCGAGGTGGTGGCCGCGGTCCGGCGGCTGCTCGCCGGCGAGATGGTCGACGCCGCCGGCTCGTTCGTGACCCTGCGCTCGGTCGCCCTCGAAAATCCTCCGGCCGTGCCGCCGACGATCCTCGTGGGAACGGCAGGCCCCCGGGGTATCGCCCTGGCGGGCCGACGTGCGCAGGGGCTGCTGCTGCCCGAGGGCTGCGGCCCGAGGTTCGTCGCCGACGCGAAGGAGATCGCCGAAGCGGCGGCCGAAACGTCGGCGGCGCCTCCCCGGATCGTGGCCTATGCCTGGCTGCGCATTGACGACGACGAGCCGGCACGGCTCGCGCTCACCGACGCGGTGTCGCATTGGGTGAACTCCGGGCTGTTTCCCGGGCCGGTGCGCGCGGTCGGGGTCGACGCGCCGCCGCAGGCGGAGAGGCCGGTCTCGCGAGCGCTCGCCGACGAGCTTTCAGTCGTGGGGAGCGCCGACCAGTGTGGCCAAGCAGTGGGCCGCTTCGCCGGCGCCGGCGTGGACAGCCTGGTGCTCGCGGCAATCGGCTCCGACTACGCCGAGCAATACGAACGCTTCGCTGATCAGGTTCTGCCGACGGTTCGCGTCCAGCCGAGCGCCGCTGCGTAGCCGTTACTTTGGCGAGGCCTCGGCGCTGGCGCGTCCCTCCAACACCTCTCTCGCTCTCAGCGCAAGATAGAGCCGAGCACGGTGATCGGCCGGCTCGATCGAGCGGCCCAGGAGATCCTCGATCCGCGTCAACCGATAGTAGATCGATCGACGCTGGAGGAACAACGCGTCGGCGGTGGCCGCCTTATTGCCGTTGTTCTGAAGGAACGCGTCCAGTGTCTTGAGCAGATCAGAGTTGTGCTCGGCGTCGTACGCAATCAGGTCTCCCAGCTCGCTCTCGACGAAGTTCGTGAGTTGTGGACCGGTCTTGGCGAGTGGGGTCAGCAGTCGATGGAGGACGAGATCGTTGTAGTGATGCACCGAGTCATTTGACATGGCCGGTCCGAGGTCGTACGCAATCTGCGCCTCGGCATATGCCCGGCGCAGCACCGACGCGCGTGCCGGACGGCTGATTCCGACCCGGTAGACGAATGCCCCGTCGTCAAGACCTTCAGCAAGTTCCGCGAGGCGTGGCCGCATTCCCCCGCGGGGGCTGGAGGCGGCGACCGCCACGATCTGGCCCGACAACGTCCCGACGACGCTGGGCCAGCCTGACAGCCGGAACCAGTCTCGCAATCGTTGCTCACCCTCCTCTTGGGCGGACTCCTCGGGGTCCTCGTTCGCACGGTCGGTTCGGGAGGCGACGATCATCACCAGATCCTCGTCGAATCCGATCCCCAGACCGGTCGCGCGACTGAGAAACTCCTCGCCGCTGAAGTTCGCCCGGTTTGCGGCGTCGCTGACCAGCGACCGCTCGGCCGTCTCGCTCAGGTAGGCATCTCGCTCGGCCAGAAGATAGAGAGCGATATTCGACGCGGCCCGGCCAAGCGCCAGCTGAGCCACCGCGTCGACTGCGGAATCGACCTCGAGCACGTGCAGCCGGCCCCAGATCTCGCCCCGCAGCGCCACGCTCGTCCAGACGCACCGCGGCTCGCTCTCGGCGGTTTGCACTCCCACCGCAGTGCCCTGATGGCCGCGCCGAGAATGGTGATGCCATTCCCGCAGCACGGGAGCCATCGGCCCACTGCCTTGACCGTACGCGACGACGCGGCGCAGTCCGTCCTCCAACACCACCGGATTGCCGAGTCGGCTGGCCAGCAATTCCAGCATCTGCGGAACGTGGGCGCCCTCCAGCACGAGCCGACTGAAATCGTCGCCGATCTGCGTGGCGCGCTCCTGCGCCGCGTACTGCTCACGAAGAATCGCCGTATGGACCAACCGCGTGACGGCGGCGAAGGGCACTTCTCGCTCCAGCACCGCGATCAGAAGCCCTCGTGACTCGGCCTCGTCGATCATCTCAGCCGGCAACTCGGTGAACGTGCGACCGAGCTCGACGATCAGCGCGGCGGCCCCCGCTTGAGCGAGCTCGCGGACGTACGCACGGCGATCGGCCGTCGGGGAACTCAGCCCGGTGGCGGCCGTCAGCAGCACCTCGCCTCCGCTCAGATAACGGGCGATGTCGGCGATCTCGCCGGAGTGCACCCAGCTGACGGGTCGGTCGGATCGCTCAGATCCGGTGGCAATCCGCAGGCCGGCCTCACGCAGCAGATCCAGCTCGAGGACATCGCGCAAATACATGGCGAGCGAAGGTAACACACTGTGAAATCAAGTCGTCTTCGTTTCGTACCTCGTGAGTTGCGCCGCCGGACCGTGTCGTCGAGAATCGATGGCGGCCCCGCGGGCCCCCTCCCGCGGGCCACCCTTCGTGCGGGCAGGATCGAGCAGCCGTAGCCGTCGAAGCTTGATGCGACGCCCAAACTTCGAGAATCGGGAGGATCGAGAGGTTGTCCAACGACCCGTTCGCACCCACGAGTCCCAAGATCATCGGGGACCCCAACGACACAGTTGACTGTGACATCGCGATCGTGGGGTCAGGCGTCGGCGGGGCAACGCTCGCATGGGCGCTGCGAGACTCCGGGGCGCGCGTGCTCGTCCTTGAGCGTGGCGATTTCCTGCCCCGCGAGTGGCAGAACTGGTCCGCTCGCGCGATTCACCACGAGAGCCGCTATCGGAACTCCGATCCGTGGATCGGACCGGACGGTGACGCGGCGATCCCCGGGAACTACCACTATGTCGGGGGCTCGAGCAAGCTGTATGGGGCGACGATGCCACGCTTCCGGGAGACGGATTTCGGTGCGGTCGAGACGCAAGACGGCATATCGCCTGCTTGGCCCGTGTCATATGCAGAGATGGAGCCGTTCTACGCGAGGGCCGAGGAGCTCTACTGGGTTCATGGAGATGACAGCGATCCGACCGCTCCGTGGCGTTCCGGTGCGTATCCGTTCGGGCCGCTCTCCCACGAGAAGCCGATCGCCAAGATCTCCCAACGGCTCGCTCGTCAGGGTCTGAACCCGTTCACGCTGCCCCAGGCGGTGGACCGGCGCGACGGAGGCAGTTGCGTGCTCTGTCGGACGTGTGACGCGTATCCATGCATCTTGGACGCGAAGGGCGACGCCGACGTATGCGCGATGCGGCCGGCGCTGAAGTCCGCGACGGTTCGGCTGATGACCAACGCCGACGTCCGCACGATATCGGCGAGCGAGAACGGCTCAACGATCAGCCACCTTGACGTCACCCACGGCCACCGCAGGTTGAAGGTCAGGGCGGCCAGGTACGTCGTTTCGGCCGGCGCGGTCAACACCGCCGCGCTCTTGCTGCGCTCGCGAACGCGTGCGTTGCCGAACGGGATCGCCAACAGCTCCGGCATGGTCGGGCGCAACTACATGGCCCATCCGACCTCGTTCATCGTGGGCGTTCGCCCCGGCCGTGAGAACCGGCTCGTATTTCAGAAGACGCTCGGGGTCAACGACTGGTATCACGCCGGTCCGGACACCCCGTTTCCCCTCGGAAACATCCAGGCGCTCGGCAAGCTGCAAGGCTGGACGATCAAATCGCAACGCAAAGCGATCCCCCACGCCGTGCTCGAATGGATGACCCAGCGCAGCGTCGACTTTCTCGCCGAGTCAGAAGACCTGCCGATGCGTGACAGCCGTGTGACCGTCGACGACGCCGGTCGGGTGCATTTGGGCTGGATTCCGACGAACGTCGCTGCGCACGAGGAACTCGTACGTCGGACCGCACGGGCGATCCGCAAGTGCGGGTATCCGCTGATCTTCACCCAGCGCCTTCCCTGGTCGGCGAGCTCGCATCAGTGCGGAACCGCGACGATGGGCGAGGATCCTGAGCAGGCCGTGGTCAGCAGAGACTGCAAGGCCCACGACCTCGACAACCTGTGGATCGTCGACTCGTCCCCGTTCCCGTCTTCAGCCGCCGTCAATCCCGCGCTCACGATCGCGGCAAACGCGCTCCGCGTCGCCGAGGTGGGGGAGCTCACGCTCTGACGACGGGTGGCTCACGGGTCCGGTGCAGGCTCGAGCTCACGTTCCAGCGCCTCTAAACGAACGGCTACGTGGAGTTCGAGGCGGCGGTCGGATTCTCGCCAATCGGCGCCGAGCACTTCGTCAAGCCGCGCGAGTCGCTGGTAGAGCGTGTTGATGTGAATACCGAGCCGGCGCGCGGTGTTCGCGAGCTGGCCAGTCTCAGCCAGGAACGCCTCAAGCGTGGGGAGTAGGTCAGTCCCGCGGCTCGCGTCGTAGGTCTGGACTGGCCCGAGCGTGCGGGTGAGGAAGGCACGCAGCTCGCCGGCGCCGGCGTGGCCGAGCATCTGGCCGAAGATCCCGAGCTCGGCCACGCTCGCCGAGCCACCGGCACGGTCCAGCGCCAACAGGATGTTGAGGGCACGCCCAGCGTCGCGGTGAGATGTTCGTACGTCATCGGCGCCCATCGCTCCCCCGGCGACGCCGATCGTGGGCCGGCTTCCATCCGGTGCGCGCAGTACATCGGACCAGATTTGGGCCACACCGGCGCCATCATGGCCCTCCTCGATAACGACGATGCGTCCGCCAACGGTGCCGACGACGGCGTGCCGCCGTGCAGCCGACCTGGCCGCGGTCAGCCAGGCCCACCGTTCGCCCGACGCGTGCGGGGCAACGACGAGCACGACGTGTTCGGTGTCAAGCGCGATTCCCGCCCGGACGGCGCGGCGTCGTAGTTCGACGCCGGCGACGCGCTCGGTCAGCAGTTCCTCCAAGAGCATGCTCCGATAACGGTGCCGCGCCTCGGTCTCGGCTTGGCGGGACAGCAGCAGGCTGGCCAACAGGACGGCGGTGCGCTCCAGCACGTCCTCAGCGAACCCCTCGCTGGCGATCGTTCGCATCCTCAGAATGCCCAGCTCGTCGGCCCCGGCCAGGATCGGCGCGGTGATCGAGTGCGTCAAGTCGTGCCCGTCTGTGCGCGCAGCGCGAGCTTCGAGCGGTTCGCCTGACGCTGCGAGAAGCTCGATCTCCCCTGGCAGGTGCCGGACAACGGTCTCAAGCAGATCTCCGACCTGAGCTCCCTCGAGCGCGAGCGCGGCCAGCTCCTCGTAGATCTCACCGACGCGCTCTACCCGGTGAGCGTGCTCTCGCAGCGCCTCGTGGGCGCGCGCCAGATCGGCGAGCGTGTCGTGTGCCCGTTGGATCAGTCGGGCGTTGTGCAATGCGATCGCGGCATGGGAGGCCAGCGAGGCGAACAGCGAAACCTCGGCCGGCTCGAACTGCCGACGTTCACGCGATCCCGACAGCAGCACGCCAAAGACCTCGCGTCCTCGCTTCAGCGGAGCCGCCACGATGCCCGACAAGCCCTCGGTGCTCACCCGTCGATCGATCTCCGGGTCGTGCTGAAGGCGGCCGTCGTTGACGTAGTCGGCCGTGGCCTCTGGCCGCCCGGTCTGGGCAACGAGGCCGCCGAGGCCGGTCCCGGTGGGGAGTCGCATTGTCCGAAACGCCTCCGAGACGATTCCGTCGGTGGCATGCACGTAGGTGTCGCCGGCGGCCTCGTCGCGCAATGTCACGTAGGCGACGTCGGTGCCCAGCAGCAGTCGCGCGCGGCGGCAGATCGCCGCGAGCAGCTCATCCACCTCGAGGTGAGCGGCGAGATCGGTTGCGGTATCACTCAGTGCGGTGAGCCCGAGCGCTCGCCGACGGTCGTCGGCCCGGGCACGATGGAGCTCGAACGCGAGCCGACCCAGCTGCTCGATCCTGAGCCGTTCATCCTCGTCCCTGGCGGCGGCGAGCTGGCGCGCCAACGCGTCGCGCAGGTCGGCGTCGGATACGTCGTCGACGAGCAGGGCCAGGATCATGGCCTCCGTCGTGCTCGGCCCGGACACGGTGGGAGCTTAGCCTCAGACTGCTGAGCCGCGGGACGCTTCAGGTTGCGCACTTCGAGCAACCATGTCAGTAGGTTCTGCACACGCGCGCCATTGCGCCCTGCCTCCGACGACTTTAGATTCGGCGCGATGCCGGGTCACTCCGTCGATCTCGCAGGACGGGTCGCGCTCGTGACCGGAGGAGCGCGCGGTATCGGGCTGGGTGTCGCCGAGGCGTTGGGCCGGGCCGGCGCGGCCGTTGCGATTGCGTCCCGAACCAAGCGCGACCTCGACAGCGCTGTCGGGCACCTGGACGCCGGCACGAACGTGAGCGCTCACGTCTGTGACGTCGCCGACGAAGCCGACGTGAGCGAGTTGATCCGCGGCGTGGTCGAGCTTCACGGCCGGCTCGACATCCTGGTCTGCTCGCACGGCGTCTATCCCGGGGTGCGCGAGCTGACCGAGATCACCGCCGAGGAGTTCGATGACACGATCGCGGTCAACCTCCGCGGCAGCTTTCTGGCGGCTCGCGCGGCCGTCCAGCGAATGATCGCTCAAGGTGATGGCGGCCGCGTCGTGTTGATCTCGTCCATGAACGCGCTTCAGTCGCAGGTCGGCGCCGCCGATTACGATGCCTCGAAAGCCGGCATGCATGGGCTGATGCGGGCGATGGCGGTGGAGCTTGCCCCGAGGCGCATCACGGTCAACGCGATCGCCCCCGGCTGGATCCGCACCGAGATGTCAGCTCCGGAGCTCGAGCAGCTCCGGGATCGTGTCCTGAATCCCTCGCGGCGGGTCGGCGCCCCCGCGGACATCGCTCGAGCCAGCCTCTGGCTGGTCGATCCGGCAAATCAGTACGTGACGGGGACGACAGTCGTCGTCGATGGCGGTCAGACCGCGATGCTGCCGACCCCCTGGAGCGAAGGCGCCGAGGTCCTCATCTCATGAAGGCGAGCGATGGACATGTCTGACGCCACCCCTCCGGAGCTTGCGCCCCTGTTCGAGCCGCTCACGCTGGGCACGGTGACACTCCGTAACCGGATCGTCATGGCGGGTCACAGCACCGGGATGGCGGAGAACCACCTTCCGTCTGAGCGTCACGTCGCCTACTACCGGGAGCGAGCGATCGGCGGGGCCGGACTGATCGGTGTGGCATTCCCGGCCGTGCACCCGAGCACCGAGGAGAACGGCGAACTGCGCGCCTACGATCCGGCGATCGTGCCGGGGCTCCGTCGCATCTCCGACGCGGTGCATGCCCACGGTGCGCGGATCGCCATGCAGCTCGGTCACGCCGGCCGGCAGAGCTCTTCGATACTCACCGAACAGCCGCTGTGGGCACCGTCGAACGTCCCGTGCCCGTTCAACCTTGAGATGCCCAAGGAGATGGAACTCGAGGACATCGATGCGATCGTCGACGCTCACGCGATCGGCGCGCGACACGCCCGGGAGGGCGGCATGGACGGCGTCGAGCTCCAATCTGGCTATGGGGGGTATCTGCTCGCGTCGTTCCTGTCGGAGTTCTCTAATCGACGCGACGACGAATACGGGGGCGAGCTCGAGAACCGCGTGCGGATCCTGCTGCGCGTGATCGACGCGATCCGCGCCGAGGTCGGCCACGACTACCTCGTCGGTCTCAATCTCCAAGGCCACGACTTCAGCCCCCACGGACTGGAGGCGCCCGACGCGCAGGCGATCGCGCGCGCGGTGGAGGCCAACGGCGGCGTCGACTACATCTATGTCAAGGCCGCCACGTACTTCGAGGCCAATCAGAACGTGCCCGACATGCAGCACCCGAAGCTGATCTGGTCGTCGCTGGCCGCTGCGGTCAAAGCGGCGGTGTCGATCCCGGTCGTGGCCGTCGGACGGATTCCGGCCGGCGTCGAGGCGGCGGAGCTGATCGCCAGCGGCAAGGCGGACCTCGTCGCGTTGACCCGCCAGCAGATCGCCGACCCGGAAACGGTCAACAAGCTGCGCGAGGGGCGCCTCGACGATGTCCGTCCCTGCGTTGCGTGCAATCAGGGTTGCATCGACAGGCTGTTTGCAGGCTCGAGCGCCTCCTGTATTCACAACCCCGCCGCCGGCTACGAGCTGGAGCTGGGCGTCGGCACGCTGAAGCACGCCGCGACCCCGAAGCGCGTCGTCGTCGTCGTCGGAGCGGGCCCGGCCGGGCTGAAGGCGGCTGAAGTGGCCGCGCGCATCGGGCACGACGTGACCCTGATCGAGCGCCGCCCGCGAGTCGGCGGGCAAATCCGGCTTGCCGCATCCGTCGACGGCCGTGAGGAGATTGGGGGCGTGGTCACGCACCTCGAGGGCCAGGTCGCCAAGCTCGGCGTCGATCTCCGGCTCGGTTGGGCGCCGACGGTCACTGAGATCACCGCACTTGCGCCCGATCACGTGATCATCGCCACGGGCTCGGCGCCGTCCGCGGAGATTGTCGGCAACATCGCTCGCGGCGTCTGGGACACTCCTGGCCTGGACCTCGACCACGTGCTCAACGTGTGGGATGTGCTCGAGCACGGCGCGACCGTCGGGCACAACGTGCTGGTCGCGGACGACGGCGAAGGGGGATGGAAAGCGATCGGGCTCGCGCTGCAGCTCGCCAACCACGGGCACGCGGTGCAACTCAGCTCGCCGTTGCCGTACGTGGCGGCAAAGATCGGCCCGTTCAGCCGCAACCGACTGATCCCGCGAATCTTCGCCTCGGGCATCAGGACGCGAGAGTTCGCGTCGATTGTCTCGGTGACTCCGGCGGCCGTGACGCTCTCCGAGCGTGGCCGCGAGATCGTGCTCGAGGAGATCGACTCGGTCATCCTGGCTGGTTGGCATCGCCCGGTGGCTGACCTGTATTT
>Ga0302325_10024415_pt1 | contig 12573 bp, 7 predicted proteins | sample Palsa_T0_2_FD_201948 | JGI IMG/M metagenome (GOLD analysis project Ga0302325, IMG submission 201948) | Peat permafrost microbial communities from Stordalen Mire near Abisko, Sweden - Palsa_T0_2 | ecosystem: Environmental > Terrestrial > Soil > Palsa > Peat permafrost | place: Sweden: Abisko...
CACGAACGGAGGATAGGCAAGGTGTTCAAACTCGGCGCGGTCCGGGTCGAGCTCTGCGATGAACTTCCAAGGATTGGACTCGAGGCTCCGCTCACGCAGATAGAACTTCAAGTGGTCGCAGTTCGAGCAAACGACCGCCTTGGTTAACCCGACCGACTCGTCGCTGTTGGCCCAGTGGAATGCGGGCTCGAGTACTATTTCCTCTTCGGGCGTGCACTGCGATTTGTAGAACCCCGCGGCGGCCTTCGGCTCGCGAAAGATATCGAGCACTCCGTGATAACAGATGCGGTCGCCCGCTCCGAAATTCGAGTGGGTGTTGTAATCGAACGCGCACCAGCCGATCCCGCCGGAATACTGCGGATTAGACGCAAGCTGGTTGTGGATACGCGCGTGGCGTAGCGTATGCTCGCGCTGGCGCTCGTCGTCGTCCGTCGGCTTGGTTGGGTAGGTGTGGCCGACGAACTCGGTGTTCAGATAGCGCGAGTGGTTAGGCGCTTTCAGAGGGAAGCCAAAGTCGTTCATCGTGAAGACGTCTTCGAGGAACTCAGACTCCTGGAAGTAGCGGATGCCGCCGGTCTGCCGCATTGGATCGAGCGCGTGCGCAAGTGCGTTCGTGCGGACATAGAGGCTGCGGTCGTCTTTCGACTCATTGATGCGCACACCCCACATAATGATCGACGGATGGTTCCAGTCGCGCCGCACCATGCGGCCGACGTTGTCGATGGCGAGCAGCTTCCAGGGCTCGGGGCCGATGTGCTGCCAGCCCGGAATTTCTTCAAGCACCAGCAGGCCGATCTCATCGCAGCAGTCGAGGAAATGACGCGACTGCGGATAGTGCGACGTGCGCACAATGTTGCAGTGCAGACCGTTGCGGAGAATTCTCGCATCCTGTCGCTGAACGCGTGCAGGCATCGCCTGGCCGGCGAACGGAAACGTCTGGTGGCGGTCGAGTCCACGCAGCTTGACGATCCGGCCGTTCAGGCTGAAGCCACGGTCTGTGAACATGGCCTCGCGGAAGCCGATGCGGCAGCGGTCTTCGTCGACCGGCGTACCGGCACGGAGAAGCCGGACGTTCACCGAGTACAGATGCGGCCGGTCGAGATCCCACAACTCGACTTTGCCGAAGTTGGAAAGCAGCACAGTATGAAGCGCAGGGTCGTCGCCGTACTCGTTGCTGGCATTGACCGGCGCACTCTGTGGATTGTTGGCTTCAACGGCAGAGCGCAGCTCGACCCGTTGTACGCCGTGCGCGATCACGTCGTCGCCATTACGCAGTTCGGCCTCAAGCGTGTACGAACCAGCGCCCTCCGGTGTGCCGGCGAGGAAGCATTTCACTTGGACCGACGGATGGTCGCTGAGGACGTCCTTCGGCATGGCGAAAATGTTGTCCAGATACACTTGCGGAACGATGCGCAGCGCGACTTCGCGGTAGATGCCGCCGAAGGTCATGTAATCGACCTGGAAGCCGAAGGGAGGAATATCGGGACGCTCGGTCGAGTCGACCTGAACGACGAGCACGTTCTCGCCAGCCTTCAGGTGCGAGGTGAGCTCAAAGGAAAATGGAGTGAAACCTCCCTCGTACTCGCCGAGCCGGACACCGTTGATCCAGACGGTCGAGGCCGTCATCACTCCTTCGAAGTCAACAAAAACGCGCTTGCCGCGTGTCGCTTCAGGAAGACGAAAGCGGCGGCGATAGGTTGAGATAAATTCGTAATCCATGTTATCGAAGCTGTGCCAAGGCAGGCGAATGTTGGTATGCGGCACCACCACGCTCTCGAAACTCGCGTCATCAAAGTCGGCTGCCTCCGCGCCCTCGACCGGTGCCGGGTGATAGCGCCATTTGCGATGGATGGGAAGAATTAATCTCGAAGACGACTCAGGAGCGGAGGCGCCAAACAGTGCCGTTTCAGGAAGCGCCGAGGTCGCCAGAACGGCTCCGGCTGTCTGGATGAAATCGCGTCGAAGCATAGATGTATTGAACGGCTCGCGCTGATTTATTGCAAGGATATCGGCGTCGAACCAACCCTTCCTGGCCCGCGACTATCCGGTCTCATTTAGCAAAACGGAAACTTGGACTTCCAGACGATTCTTGCCGGGAAGAACTCGGCAAAAAGATCCTTTGTTGCGCGGCGAATGCCCACGTGAGAACTGCCCATGTTAGGATCGACACGCCACGTAAGGGGTTACGTTGAGCTAAACCCTATAGAGCGCTCACCCGTCTGTCAATCTGCAGATTAGCGCATGCGCCCACTCGTAAAGCAGCGCATTATCGGCGATGGTCACGCCTGAATCGAGGAGAAGTTACAGCATGCAAGAGCGCGTACTGACATGGCAATGTGCGCACAATGCGATCATAAGAAGCACGACCTCACTGGCACTGGTGAGCGGTCTGGCCTGGGTCTTTTCGCTGGGTCTGGCTTCCAGCTCCGCCGCCCAGGTTCCCTCTGATCCAATTCGCCTGGTCAACGTCTTTATCGGATCCGGTAGCGGACCCATCGGCTATGGCGGCACCATGCCGTTCGTGACGCCGCCGTTCGGCATGACGGACTGGACCGCACAGACACGACAAAACAAAGTCTCCACCGTCTCCTACAAATATGAGGACACGTCGATCTCCGGCTTCATGGGGACGCACCAGCCGGCAATCTGGATGGGCGACTTCGGTTACGTTACGCTGATGCCCGAACTCGACAGCCTGAAGTCCACGCCGGACGAGCGCAAGCTACCGTTTACGCACGCGGACGAAACGGCACGGCCAGACTACTACTCCGTCTCGCTCCAGGCCGGCGCTGCACGTCGCATCCGCACGGAGATGACGGCTACCACGCACTGCGGCTATCTGCGATTCACGTTTCCCGCCAGCAGCGCGTCCATCGTGATGGTCGAGGCCTCGCGTCCCGGAATAGAGGGCTTCGCGAAGGTTGATGCTGCGAAGCGCGAAATTGTTGGCTACAACCCCGACCGCATGGATTCCGTGCTGGGGCCGCTGAAGCTGCCCAATTTCAAGGGTTACTTCGTCGTTCAGTTCCGGCAGCGCTTCGACCGATCCGGCATCTATGGCATGGGTCCAGAGGATAGCGGCAAAGCGCGCGGCGCGTATGCGCAATTCCATACCCAGCCGGTCATCGAGGCGCGCGTCGGCACCTCCTTTATCAGCATTGACCAGGCGCGCGCCAACCTTAAGGCGGAGATTCCCGGCTGGGAGTTCGAGAAGGTGCGGGCAGCGCTCCGTGAGGCGTGGAATGAGAAGCTGCGGCGCATGACGCTCGAAGGCGCAAGCGACGACCAGCAGCGAATCGCCTACACCGGGCTCTACCACGCGATGCTGTATCCGCGGGTCTTCTCCGAGCAAGGCCGCTACTATAGTGCATTCGACGATACCGTGCACAAGGGCGAGTCCTACACGGCCTATTCCATCTGGGACACCTTTCGCGCGGAGAACAGTCTATTGACGTTGATCGCGCCCGAACGCATCGACGGCATGGTGCAGGCGTTGCTGCAGAACTATCAGGAGGGCGGATGGATGCCAAAATGGCCCAATCCTTCATACACCAACATCATGATCGGGACGCATGCCGACTCGCTGGTGGCCGAAGCCATTCGCAAAGGCTTCCACGGCTTCAGCTATCCGCTTGCGTGGGACGCGGTTTACAAGGACGCAATAACACCACCGGACGGCGACACCACGCGGCGCTGGTATGACCGCGAGCCGCACACGCCGTACGAAGCCCGAGCTGGCCTGACCTACCTGAAACAGCTCGGATATATCCCGGTCGACAAGACGGCGGAGGCAGCATCCAGCACGCTCGAAGACTCGTACGACGACTGGTGCGCCGCACAGGTGGCGAAGGCGCTCGGCAAGACCTCCGACTACCGTTTCTTTGTGCAGCGCTCCTTGAACTATCAGCACCTGTTCAATCCTGCTACCGGTTTCATGCAGGGAAAGAACTCCGACGGCTCGTGGGCCAAACCTGATGAAGGATGGACGGAGGGCAACACCTGGGTCTACACCTGGGCGGTGATGCACGACCTACCCGGGCTGGTGAAATTGATGGGCGGACCCGCTAGATACAACGCCGAGCTCGACGAGCACTTCGCCGGCCACCACAACATACATTCCAACGAGCCGAGCCACCACTACGGCTACCTCTACGACTACAGTGATGAGCCCTGGAAGACGCAGCAGAAGGTGCGCGAAATTGCCGCAGCGGAGTATGCCAATTTGCCCTCCGGCATTGACGGCGACGATGACTGCGGCCAGATGTCGGCTTGGTACATCTTCACGGCCTTCGGATTCTACCCGGTCAACCCGGCTTCTGGCGATTACATGATCGGCAGTCCGCTGTTCTCCAAGATGTCGTTGAGGCTCGCCAATGGAAAGACGTTCAGCGTGACGGCGGAAAACAACTCCGCAGAAAACGTCTACATCCAGTCGGCGACGCTCAATGGCCAACCGCTGACCATACCCGTCATCCGCTGGGAGGACATCATGGCTGGCGCGTCGCTAAGAGTAGTCATGGGACCGTCGCCATCAGGTTGGGCAGCGGATTGGAAGCCGGCTCCTTTGAGCGAAACGCTCAACCAATAAAATGCACCTCGCCAAGCATGTCTTCGGAAGGCACCTCGACCTTGCAGGAGCGTGGCTTCGGGACCGTGGCGCCCTATTTACGCGGATCGTCGAAGCAAAATGAACGGATTTCACTTCTCTCCTCGTCTATGACGCGAGCCGTTGGGGTCGGTTCCAGGACGTGGATGAGAGCGCGTACTACGAGTATGTGCTCAAGCGAGCTGGGATCCGCGTTCACTACTGCGCAGAGCAGTTCGAGAACGACGGCAGCATGTCGTCTCCGGTGCTCAAGACTTTGAAGCGCTCGATGGCTGCGGAATACAGCCGCGAGTTCTCGGTGAAGGTGTTCTCGGGCGAGTGCCGCCTCATCGAGATGGGGTTTCGACAGGGTGGCGGCGGCTAGCTGTGACGAAACCGGAGATCCTCGAGGAGGTACCGTCTTCCAGAAAGCTGCAGGCCACCTCGATTGCAGCGCGCTACATCACGGTAGTTAAAACCTTGAAAACGATCCGAGAGTTGTAGGAACCAAACGCTGAATCAGTGGACGATGAATAGCTAGCCTTAATTGCGGTAGAACAGTTTCGTAAGGGAACCAGTCTGCAGGACGATCAGACCATGCTCACCATCCAACGGATCGCCTGAGGCCATTTCTGACGTGGCCGTGTGGGCGAAATTGAATCCGCCAGTCAAACGCTGGTCGGTAGACCTAGACCCGTCCGAGATAGTGATCAAGCCAATCGAGGACACTTTGTACCAGATGTGGGCGATCCTCAGTGACATCGTGTGGCGTTTCCAGAATGATGTGACGCTTGTCCTTCTCCGGCGTCCCAAGCATTGCGAACATCGGGTTCTGCGCTTTGTCCAAAGAAAAGACGTAATCAAAGCGCCCGTTTACCATGAGGACAGGCTTCTTCATTCGCGGTGTGAAATCGGCCTGATCGCCGCCGGGCGGCGGCGGATCGAGGAAGTAGCCTCCATCGAGGAAAATAGCGGTCTTCAGGCGGTCCTGCAGCAGAGTAGCCGCAATCGATCCTTCCGCCGAACCCATGCTGTCACCCAGGTAGGCCAGTTTACTCGTGTCGATGTCGGGACGGGTGGCAAGGTAGTCGAGCGAACGGGCGGCATCCTTGTACCAGTCCGTCGTGAGCTGAATATTCTGCGATCCACCGGGGAGAGAGAACGTTACGCGCCGTTCGTAGGTATCCTCGTAGATCGGATACATGACGGCGCGGCCGCTCTGAACGATGTAGTCGAAGAATTTGATGTCGCCGAGGTTGCGGCCGCCATTGTTGTCCGGAATATACATGATGGCCGCACTGGGAAAGAACAGTACTGTCTGATACGGCGGTCGCACATTTTTCGGAAGGAATAAATACGCAGCCATCCGTTCGCCGCGGTACCCAGTATCGAATTCGACCTTCTCCTCGCGCCAATCGGCGGTTTCTTTGATGAGGCCATCATCTTTCTCGTGGAGAGGCGCCTTCGGATACGCGTAAAGAAGCTCATAGGCGTGGAACACATCGTCCGATGCGGGCTTGAAGTGAGAGAAATCCCGAGCCTGATGTTTTACCGGGTTTGCCGCCCCTTGAGGCATCGGACCGGAATTCCGCACGCAGCGGAATCCATCTGTCTCCGAGCGATCGAACGGCGAGAGCGCCTCCGGGTCGTAATACAGGTAGGAAAGCGATTTCCAGGAACCGCCCAGGATGAATCGATGATTGGCGTCGTCGGGATTGGCAATCCACTCGCGGACATTGCCCGCCATGTCGTAGGTTCCATAGGGGCCGACTCCTTTGTAGGCGCCTACCGGCGCCAGAGCGCTGCTGGAAATATTGCTGGCGGACATGATATGGCTCCCCACATCCGGAGGCGCCGCCTTATACCACTGTGCCATTACGGGCAGACTCTTTCCCGCGAAAGCGGCGTAGGCGGACGCCTCGAACCAACTTACACCGGAGACGGGAAAGTCCGCCTGGCCCTCCGCGTAGTGGCCCGCCACCCATCCGGCCGGTCCCGGCCGGCCTGTCGTATCCCGAAATTCCGACATGGCTTCATCCCAGGAAAGTTCGCGGCCGTCGCGTATGAACTTCTCCGTCCAGTATTCCTTCTTGTCATAGCCCCCGCTGTCGACGAAACGCTGGTAGTCGCGGTTTGTTACCTCATAGCGGTCTACATAATATGGGGGCAGTTTGTAAGGCCCGGCCCAGCCGATAAAATCGATATAGCCACTCCAGTTACCGCCGGGCACGGGGACCATTCCACTGGGAGATTTTTGAAAATCGGCGAGCGCGAAGTCCATAGTCTTGCGGGTCTGCAAAGCCACGACCAGCTCGCCTACTCCCGGCTTCGACACCTTCCAGCGAAAGTAGCCCTTCGGAACCTGGATCCCGTTGAGAGGAGTCGTACCGAGGCGGCGCCAGGAAGCATCCGATGCGAGGTAATCCTGAATCTCGATTTCGGCCCCCGAGGGCGAAGACGTGATTGTCGCGCCTACAGTGTTTTCATTGGCCAGTTGTATCAACTGCGGGTCGGAGGGCACATACTTCTGAGCCTCTTTGAGAAGAAGGAACGCGGCGAGCGGCTTTCTTTCAGCGACAAGGCTCGCGATCTGCTGCGTCGCTTCCGCCCGCGCCCACTGTCTTCTGGACCAGCGTTGGTAAAGCCATACGCTCCCGGCCAAGGTGAGAAGAACTGCGGCCGATGCTGCGATGACGACCGCACGGGATCGAGGTCTAACCTGTATTCCCGGCAACCGCGCCGACGGGGTAAAGGAAGTGAACAGATTCGAGGCATCTCCGGTCACCTCCGTCGCGGATTGATATCGGCTGGCGGGATCCTTTCGCAGGGACCGGGAGACGATTTGATCTGCGAGCTCTGGAACATCAGGCCGGAACTTACACAAGGATGCCGGGGGATCCTTGATGATCGCATGCAGAATGGCAACATGACCTTCGCCATGAAATGGTGTGCGACCGGTGAGCAATTCGTAGTAAATGACGCCCAGGCTCCATAGGTCTGTCCGGGCGTCGACCACGGCTCCTTGTGCCTGTTCCGGAGACATGTAGAGCGGGGTGCCGACCAGAAAGCCGGTCTCCATCGAAGCGGTCGCATCCGGGTCCAATGGCGCAAACAACTTGGCTATCCCGAAGTCCAGCACCTTCACATGTCCCTTCGGCGTGATCATCACATTGGACGGTTTTAAATCCCGGTGGATGACACCCTGTTCGTGGGCCTCTTCGAGTGCGCCTGAAATCTCAAGAATTATGGAGGTGGCATCCTCCACCGAGAGAGGTCCAGACTTCAGTCTGGTTGCCAGAGTCTGGCCCTGGATGCACTCCATTACAAGGTAGTCGACCCCGTCCTGTTCGCCCACATCGTACACGGCGGCAATATGGGGATGGCTCAGCTTTGCCAGTGCCAGCGCCTCCTTGCGAAAGCGGCGACGTGCGTCATCTCCAGTCACCAGGCCGGGAGACAGGATCTTGATGGCTACCAGACGCTCGAGCCTCTCGTCGCGCGCGCGATATACCGCGCCCATTCCGCCGGAGCCCAACGGTTCTATAACGGTATAGCGACCAAGCTTCTTCCCCGCCGGCATGATCCCTCCACTAACTGGAGAAGTGCAGGGTTGATGCCGGTCGCCGTTGTCCGCCGCTATGAGAGGGTCGTCCAGCAGAGTCCCAATTCCGCCGTGATCAAACAGCAGTTTTTCGACCTGAGCGCGAAGTTCAGACGAGCCTCCGCACGCCCGCACCAGAAAGCCGGGTCGCTGCTCGGCAGGCAGCTCAAGGGCAGTCCCAAGTATCTCCGCGGCGGATTGCTCCTGGTTGGCCATGTGCTATTCAGGCGAGCATGAAGGGATCGTCCGAGTGGCGTTCCTATACCGCATTGCGTAAGTTAGGCTCGGGTGAAGGTAGATAGTACCACAGACAGATAAGCAGAGATCCGATGAACACTGAGAAGAGACAGATAACGGGATCGTTTACCGTGACTCTCGCGACCTTCGGCAGAACACTGACGGCCCCCTGTGCCGCTGCGCCGTAAGTCAGTACAACTGCCGGGGCAGGAAACGTGAACACGAAGAGAAGCTTTGCTTTGTTCATGGCGCAACCTTTCAGAATGAACCGTGAAGTGGAGACGTATCTCGCCTGAACGGAGTCTCCACCGAATCGCAAAGAATTGTACCGTTCGATGGGCATTGCAGGCCTAACGCTGCAAGCGTGGTCGGAACGTGTATTGGACAATAAAGGCGGTGCTTAGCCGATGAGTGCGAGCGGCGACCGGTACGCGAGAACGATCTACACCCCGGCGACATGCAGGTCCAGTTGAGCGATTCCAAGGCCGCGTCGGCGGCCCTCATCGATCCAACGCCTGAGAGTGAAAAAGACTTCATTTTTTTGTCGTCTTGTCGCGAAAACCGCCGCCCAAAGCGTGGCCTGCTTCTCTCTCGACAATCTGTTTCATTTCGCCGATACAGACCAACTCATCGGCCTGTCTCAGAAAGGGTGAGTTTGCGACGCTTCGCGTACCCGCTGAAATCAGAGGGCTGTGCGTCTCAAAGAGTCGGTCGTAAAATGGGTAGCATCGGTGCTCACGGCTAAGAGACAAGCTCATATCCAGAGAGTTGAAGAGTTTAACGAATCAGCCGTGTTTGTCCGTATCATTCTTTGCAGAATATGCTCTCTCTAAACTTGGATGACAAACCGCCTATTCGACTGCCTGAGGTCAATGAGGATGATGCGAAGTCCGTCCGTCGTTCCCCATGGCGAATTGCTTCGATTACATCCGCATGGTTGCTGACTGCCATAATTCTGGTGCTTGATTTCTATGCGACGGCTGGGTGGGCTGCATTGATCGCGGCTGGGACGATGAGCCAGGGAAGCACGGAGGCCCTTCCTGATGTCATTCCCACGGTCTTGCAGATTAAAGCAGAAATATGGCTGGTTCTGTCTGTGCTGGTGGCCTTGTTGGTGTGGAGGGTTCGGCCGCCGCGGGGATTAATCGTGGCGTGGGCAGTGACAGGAGCTGCGTTCTGCTCCCTTATGTCCACCTTCATTATCGCTTTATAGATTCTTTTGTACGTCGGCTGGCGTTGGGTCACAGCAGGCCAATTTATGTATCAAACAAGTTGTTCTGGTTGTTGACAGCGAGCATACTGAAGAAGGCGCCGAAAGTATGGCAAGAAGCAGAGATGAAACTCGACGCGGGCGGCGTCGGTATGGTCCTCGCTTCATAGCCCCTACCCCTACCTAGTGGAACTGCCGAGTCGGCGCGATTCGGTCCTTGATTCTGTGAGGTTTAGGCCGCGGAGATTTTAAGGCCTTTTAACCCAGCGTTCTCTGGCTGGATTCTGGTCGGCTCAAGCGGCTCGCTATCTAGAGTAGGGACACCGAAAACGCACTCTTTCCGCCCGGCAAACCTCCGCACAAGGACGGCCCTAGCAGCCGCCCGCGAGTGCGGAGAGCCCACCGAGTGGGCAATCTTAGCCGTTTTCGAGGTCAAGAAGGAAATCTCGGCTTGCCAAGGAGCGTGATTATGAACATGAGGAACGTTCTGACCATCGTCTACTCCGCCCTTGACAATCGCTCCGTTCGACCTCAGCAATGGAGCTTCATCAGCGATTAACTAGGTGTTTCGCCTCTCGCTCGAAAACGCCGAGTTCATATCCACTGCCGGAGATAGCCGCCCGGATGTCGTTTCGCCCAGTGTTCACAGGGCTTTTCCGGCTATTCCTGCCTGGTCCCGGCCCCGGCTCTTGAGCTGGAGAACCTTCGAGTGTCGGGAAATGGGCTCAGATCGCTGCCGAGTCGGTTCGATCCACTGCCGGAAGTGGATGGCCAAAGTGATGCCTGGCCCTGTGATGACGGGGCTTCCGTGTTGGTTCCGACATGGTCCTGAGCAGGCTTTCTGGGGCCAGATGCTGTCGAAGCGTCCAGGTTCCGGCGAACCGACTCGGATTCCGCCGACTTCAGCGATCCACTGCCGCGGACCGTCCCTCCGGACGCCGTGCGGGGGGTTGCCGGCGCGGCTCTCTCCCGCCGGCTCCAGTCTGGGTTCTGGGAGATGGATGCCGGTCATGGCATCCGGGTTATGGACTCGGGGAGGCCAGCGCTTCAAGGCTCCTGCGGGTATGTAGCTCTGAGGAGTGTGTGGCTCTGGGTTGTGCTGCATGGGGATGCTTCCTTGGGGATGCTTCCTGGATTCTGCTTCCCTTAGTGAGGCTCGTAGAGATGTATAGGGAGAAGTGCTTCAAGACAGAGACCTCTCTCTTACGCCCCGGCCCCTTCGGCCCGAGGCTCACCATTGCGCAAACGCGCATTACGCCGGGAAGAGCTTTGTCAGGGCACGGTTTGTCTTTCACCGTCATGATTCCTGCCTAGGTGTCTCATAAGGGGTCCGTTACGGCCCGCTGAACGAAGTTGCCGGAAACGCCGACTTTCACGGGCAGTTCGATTTCGAATAGCAAGCGCGTCTACCGCACAGTTTGCAATCAGTGAATGACAATCGCGCCGGGGCTGAAGAATTGACCGTTGCCACTTCCGGTGGTCCCAAACTGGCTTAGGTAAGCGCCGCTGCTGCTGAACTCCTGCACGCGGTTGTTGCCTGCATCCACGACCCAGGGGTTGCCAATCGCATTGACTGCGATGCCCTGAACGCCCGTGAATTGACCATTGCCACTTCCGAAGGATCCGAATGTGCCCAGGAAGGCACCGGTGCTGCTGAACTCCGATACATTCTTGTTTGCGCTGTCGGTGAAATAGAAGTTACCGCTCGGAGCGATTGCCATACCCGCGACGCCGAAAGGAAACCGGCCGCCTCCGTTGATGGTGAATTGGCTGAGGAAAGCGCCGGTGTTGTCGAACTCCTCCACTCTCACGGTTCCACTGCCATTGCCGTCCGTTAACCAAATATCGGCGGCAGGGGTAATGCTCGGGTTGGTGAAGAGAGCGGTCCCAAGCGCCGTCTCGCTGCCCGAAGCGAAGGTGAGTCCCGCCTGAATCGGCCCGGGAAAGGTGATGTTGGCAACGCCCAGCAGGGTGTAGTTCACTCCATCCGTGCTGTAGTAGCCGGCGTAGGATCCAGCGGCGCTGCCGATCTTGAGAAAGAGCGGAAATCCGGTGCGAGCGAGTTGGATGTTATGTGTGCTTCCTCCCGCGTTCTGCCAGGTGAAAGACAATCCACCTGACCCGGTTGCAAGCAATGCTACGAAGGACGTCCCGGTGCCTCCCGTGCCGGTGAGCAGAAGACCACCCTCGGCCCCGGGGCCTGCTCCTGAAACGTTGAGCAACTCCGCGGCCAAGGTTCCATCCGAGGTCCACGACTGCGACGCAAACTGTCCCTCGCTTACCGGATTCAAGCCGCTGCCGGTAAGCAGCCACTGATTGGTGAAGGGATTGTAAGAAGTGGCGCCCTGGATCGGCGTACCGGTGATATCCGCGGCAGCCCATGGCGCCGGCAGTACCAGGCTGTTGGCGTAGACCTCCACGTTGGTATAGCCGGTGGTTCCGTACATCGCGGTTCCCGCAGTCGGATCGGTGATGCTGATGCCGTTTACGATCGCCCAGTAGTCGGCGATACCGGTTCCGCTTGTCTCCATAAAGGGTGTGCCGGAGGCGATCGTTCCATAGCCGTCGTTGGCAAGCCCATTGGAGCTTTGGCTGGAGTAGATCTTTCCCGACGTACCCAGCGATGTCACATCGCCGAGAACAAAGGTATCAACCGCGTCTCTAGGGAGCGCTCCAACGGAGGCAACCAAGCCGGCATACGCATCTGCAGCACTCAGGGTTGGGATCGAAGCGGTTGTCGACGCCCACGGAGCGCTCAGGACCAACGCGCTGCCAACCGTGTTGTATGCCGATCCATTCAGTACGCCGTCCTTGTTGCTGTCCAGCATGTTGCCCGTCGCGTAGGCGCTCTGGGTGTTGTTCATCTGATAAAAAGCGTCCCCAGCGGACGTGGTGCTGGGGCCTGTGATGAAGTAGTTGTTGATGATGTCGTGAGAAAAA
>Ga0302325_10024419_pt1 | contig 12572 bp, 12 predicted proteins | sample Palsa_T0_2_FD_201948 | JGI IMG/M metagenome (GOLD analysis project Ga0302325, IMG submission 201948) | Peat permafrost microbial communities from Stordalen Mire near Abisko, Sweden - Palsa_T0_2 | ecosystem: Environmental > Terrestrial > Soil > Palsa > Peat permafrost | place: Sweden: Abisko...
CGAAATCGCGCCAGCAGGGATGCCGGCCCCGCCACTGCCAGATCGACGAAATCGCCAGAGAACTCGCGCTTCAGAATCAAGGCTCCGGCGTCCAGGGCTGCCAACACAGCGCCCTCTCGCTGCGGAACCACAAACTTGTCTTCGACAATAGGGTCCGCAGTGAGAGCCCGGTCCATAAGCTCAAGCAAGTGGTCGATCCCCTCCCCGGTTGTCGCCGAGATGGCCGCAGACAATGGATCAGCCAAACACGCTGATCGTTCCTCTGGCGGCAATAGATCGACTTTGTTCATCACCGAGACAATTGGCTTGTCCAGCGCACCCAGTTCGCCAAGAACCTTTTCCACGTCCTCCTTCTGTTGTTCGCGCTGCGCGCTCGAGGAGTCCTGCACATGGAGAAGCACTTCTGCCTTTTCCACCTCTTCCAAAGTGGCTCGGAATGAAGTAACCAGGGTGTGCGGCAGGTTGCTGATAAAGCCGACGGTGTCCGATAAGAGAACTTTTCTGCGTGAGGGCAGCACCAGGGCGCGCAGCTTGGGGTCGAGGGTAGAAAACATACGCGACGAGGTCAGCACCCCCGCGTCGGTAAGCCGATTGAAGAGGGTGCTCTTGCCGGCATTTGTGTAGCCGACCAGGGCGATCGTAGGCACCGGCACTGCTGCCCGGCGATGCCGCTGCTGCGTGCGCACGCGGCGCACGTCTTCGAGTTCGCGCTTGAGTTGCAGCAGTTTACGTTGAATCTTGCGCCGGTCGGTTTCCAGCTGGGTTTCGCCCGGTCCCCGGGTCCCGATTCCGCCGCCCAGCTGAGACATGTCTGCGCCTCGCCCGGCCAGCCGGGGCAGCATGTACTCCAGCTGCGCCAGCTCTACCTGCAGCTGGCCTTCGCGGCTGCGCGCGTGGCGCGCAAAGATGTCGAGAATAAGCTGGGTGCGGTCCACGACCCGTACGGGTAGTGCGCGTTCAAGGTTCCTGAGCTGGGTCGGTGTCAGGTCATGGTCGAAGAGAATCAGCGTAGCCTGCGCCGATTTCGCGACCGCGGCGACCTCTTCCACTTTGCCTTTCCCGATCAGCGTGGCAGGGTCAGGCCTGGGTCGGCGCTGCAGCACTTCGGCGACAATTTCGGCCCCCGCACCGGCGACCAACTCGCGGAATTCGGCGAAGGCCGCACCGCTATCCGCGGGTGCTGGATGAGGTTCCTGGCTGGTCGCGTCGCCCCCGGTTCGGGTGATTTCCGCCAGCTTTGCCGCTTCCCGCGCCATTGCCGCAGAACGAGGCAGGGCCGACGGCCGAGAGACGAACTCGACCCCGACCAGCAGCGCCCGGTCCGACGGAACGCCAGTGATTTTCAGCAAACCCTCATCGAGGCCGCAGCAGATCCTGCGCTAGCCTTCTGCCACCGCGCTGTCAGGGCGCGCCCCGCCAAGGCCCGGAGCACTCGCGGGAGGATGGCCAACCCCGGTGCTCGGACGATGATCACTGTGCAGCACAGACCGCGTGCTGACCACCGTTGAGATGGCATGCTTGAAAATCAACTGCTCCTGGCTGTTGTTCTCAAGCAACACAGAATACTTGTCAAACGAGCGTATTTTGCCTGTGAGTTTGACTCCGCTGACCAGGTATATCGTGATCGGAGTCTTATCTTTGCGGACCGTATTAAGAAACGTGTCCTGAATGTTCTGTGCCGGCTTATTGTCCATGTGCCGATCTCCCATTTCTTAATGTCAAGTTACGTTATGGAAAATGCTCAAGCACTTGCAGTAACTGCAACGTCGGGCTATGAGCCGAAGTAGGCTCAAGTCCTGCTACAGAAAGTTTACACGCCTTCCCCGGTTGAGATGGGGCTCATAGGGCCGTCGGTCCAAAAACCCTCCATCGGCGCCATTTGGCATACGTGTTCCCAAGCTTAGATGCATCCCAGGGCCCCTCGGCGACGCGATTCAGCGGGTGTACCATTACGAATGTGGGAGACAGGAAAGAAAGTCCAGCCGGTACCCCGCTGAGGGTGCCCAGCCTGGACCTTTCGCGTGAATATCGCGCCATCGGGCCGATGCTCCTCAAGGCCGTGGAAGGCGTCTTTTCCTCGCAAAGCTTCATCATGGGACCGCAAGTGGCGGAATTTGAGCGCGCCGCCGCGGAAAAATGCGGAGTGGCCCATGCGATCGGCTGCTCTTCCGGCACCGATGCCCTCTGGTTGGCGCTCGAGGGGGCGGGAATTGGTCCCGGCAATGCGGTCGTCACCACCGCCTTCACTTTTTTTGCTACTGCCAGCGCCATCCTCCGCACTGGAGCCCAGCCGTTACTTGCGGATATCGATCCGGAGACCTTCAATCTGGATCCAGCAGCGGTCAAGGCATGCCTGGCATCTGCGCCTGCCGTTCGGGCAATACTGCCCGTTCACCTCTATGGCCAGACCGTCGATTGGGATTGCTTCGAGCAACTCCGGCAGGAGCACGGCGTGATGCTGATTGAAGATGCTGCCCAGGCGTTCGGAGCCCGCTGGGATGGGCGCCAGGCGGGCGCCCTGGGCGACGCGGCCGCTTTCAGCTTCTATCCCACCAAGAATCTCAGCGCCGGCGGCGATGCCGGCATGGTCACTACCGGAGTGGATACAATCGCTGAGCGGATCCGCCTCTTGCGGGTGCACGGAATGCACCGTCGCTACTACCACGATGAGGTCGGTTGGAACAGCCGCCTGGATACGCTACAGGCCGCGGTTCTGCTGGTGAAGCTAGGTTTTATCGACGACTGGAACGCCGAGCGCCGGCTCCTGGCTGAAAATTATCGGGCACTTTTCGAGCAGGCAGGCCTGGTTGAGGCTGGACCCTATCCAAAAAATGGAGTGGTCCTGCCCAAGACCAGGTCGAGGGCTACGCATGTTTTCCATCAATACGTAATCCGGGTCCGGCGCCGCGGCCAATTGAAGGAGTTTCTTCGCGACCGAGGCGTGGGATCAGAGATTTACTATCCCCTGGCGCTGCATCAGCAGCCGGCGTTAAGGAGCCTGGGATATCCGACCGGAGCCTTCCCGGAAAGTGAGCGTGCCGCGGCCGAGGTATTGGCACTCCCCATGTTCGCCCAACTCACATTTCAGGAACAGGAGATCGTGGTTGCCGCCATTGCCGATTTTCTGAGCTGAAGCCCAGGCCAAAACTAGCCGCAGAACTCGCTTGTCAATCGGCTCTGAACGAAGGGCACGGCTTCAGCCGTGTCCCCATGAGCCTGCGGCTCACCCAAGGTGATGAAAACCACTTGGATTCGCCCATAATGATTCTAAGGGGCTTAGAGGTGGTTTTCGACTGTGCCGTAAATGCTTCCGAGCTTGACGGCTTTAGCCACTGAGGTACGCTTTTCCCCTCTGCAGCCTCGAAGCAGGTCAGCCCGAAGACCGGAAACACGTACTTCATGGGCCGAAGCCTTCGTCAGCCCAGCCCTTTGCGGCAAGGATAAACCCGTGCCCTTCGTGCCGAGACCCTTTCCGCAGTCTGTGAAGCCCGTATTTTTCTTAGCCGGCTCTGCAGATTCCCTACTAACCACCCGCCTTTTTCCCCTTGCCTCGATGGTGATGGGCAGGTGCTTCGACGGGCTTTGACTTTGCGGATACCGGGGCCGATCCCGGCGGGCCGCCCGCCGTGACCCGCTTCACCATGCCTCCTTCGAGCTGGTAGTTCAACACGTCGGTTTGGTCAGGGCGGGCACTCCCGGTAAGTGGATCGACCTTGACCGCATCGCTGGCAGCAACCGTGATGGAGAACGCGGGCACAGGCTGGCCTTGAAGGTTCTTAGTCTGGCTGACCGTAACCGGTAAATAGCCTTCGACATTTCGTTGCCGATAGGCCGTTTCGTAGCGGTGTTTTTTCACGTTCCAAGTAAAAACCCGCACCTGGTCGAAATCGTAGGGGAGCCCGTCTTTGTAAGCATTTGTAACCGAGACGTACTCAGGCACCATCTTGTCGGGCAACGAAGATTCCGGATCGTAGACCTTGGTCAGCACATAGGCGCCTACGATTTTCTGTCCCTCGGAATATCCCGCAATCTCATCCGGAACATCCACGTCCAACCGGCGTGCGAGCATCCAGCCCACCTGGCCGCGGCTGTCGCGCACCAGCCACCAATCTTCCATGGGGACTGCAGGTTCACCTGGCAAGGCTGCCTTTGCACTCGACGATCCAGCCTTTTTTCCTTTTGTCGCCGCAGCTGGGTGGGCCGCAGGGAGCAAGCCTTGCGGCGGTGCCGGTTTGGCCACGGAAGCACGTATCAACAACTGAAGTTTTTCATTTTCCGGCAACAGATAGAAGCGGTCAGTTTCGCGGCCGGGTTTCACGTGCAGGTAGAGATCGTCGCGCAGGACCGCGGTGGCGACCACAGGGTCATGCGCATGCTGTTGCCCCAGGGAGGCAAACTGATCATAGGCCGCCTGGTCAATGACCATGTGATCTTCGATCCACCCTACTTCGCCCTTGGCGGTCTTGGTTTTGAGAAAGCGGCGTCCATGTTCGATGACTTCAAGCGGTTCTCCGTTGTTTACCAAAGCGACTCGATTTGAGACAGCGGCCACCCGATCTCTCAGATAAGTTTGCTTGGCCACGACGTAGACCATTTCGGGCTTGAGATGCTCGCGCAAACGGGTGCAACCGCTCAGCGCGGCCATCAGAGCAACGCATATTGCGATGCAAAGCAGCCGGCGCGGGCCAGTTCGGCGAGAAAACGACAATGCAGCGAACATTCGAGGGGTGAGTCTCCCTGTCAGCATTAGACCATCGACTTCAGAGAAAAATTCAAGGCACAGTGTCCCTTATGGTCTATACCCGAGAGAGTGCAGCGGAATAGCGCATGGGTGGTATCGAGACTGAATGGTTACTGCTGACGGCATTGGAAAACGAAACCCTGCAACTTTCGTTGTAAGGATTGTCGGCCTTGCTGAGGCAATCCGCTACGGTTGCAATCAGCTGGGTATCACGATAGGCAGCTATCGAGACAAACATCAGATCGTTCTCAAGCTCCGTGGACACTCGGCTCCGAACTAATGCGAGGCTGCGATGGACAGAGGGTTGGTAGGATCAGTGCCTGTGGTGGCAGTCGAAACAGGATCGAGCTGTCCGTCCGTAGTTGTGTCGAATTTAAACACTTGCATATCGCTGTTACCCCCGGTGCCGTTCCCACCTGAGTTGATAACCGCCACGAATTTCTTGGTATTGTCATTCAGCAGTGCGATCGGTAACTGTCCGCCAGAAGCAAAGGGTGATCCTGCAATTGCCGTCAGTTTGCCCGAAGCCGCGGTGAGGGTGAAGGCGCTGATGTTATTGCTGCCTCTATTGGCGACGTACACATAGCTTCCCGTAGCATCCAGGATCACTCCTGCTGGTCCGGTCCCTACGGCATATGGCGAACCGGAGACTTCTTTGAGCGAGCCACCCGTGCCGATGCTCAACACTCGAAGCCCGGTGTTGATCTCGGCCACAAATAGGAACGCAGAGAGAGGATCGCTCGCGAGCCCCGCGGCCCCCGGGCTGGTCGAAGTACTGATGGGCGACAGAATCGCGGGTGCGGCGCCGGCACTCAGAGCACCCCCAGTACCAAGGGTGAGTATCTGCACGCCCAGCGCGCCAAGGGAGACGTAAACGTAAGAGTTATTGGGAGTGATCAACAGTCCGGTCGGCGCCACCAGGGTCGCAGTGGAGGCGTTACCGGTGTAGAGGGGCAGGGGGGAACCCGTGATCGCGGTCAGCAATCCTGTCGAGGCGTTGATCTGGTAAATGCCGATTGCCTGTGCCGCAGTCGACGTACCAACGCCCGCTGCCAGCAGATAGCCTCCCGTGCTGTCCACTTGCATGCGTGTCGCAACCATGTCCTGGGCGACCGCGCTGCCGCTATTCTGCACCGTAATCGAACCATTGCTGTTGATGGCATAAGCGTAGATGCCGTTGGTGGTTCCGGCGTAAAGGAAAGTATTGGCCGGCGTCACTGCCAGCGACTGCGCGGCAACCCCGTTGTTGTAGGGGGAGCCGCTGAGAACCGACAGAGCTCCGCTACTGTTGAGGCCAAATCCGGCAATGTAGGTATTATTTCCATTGCCGACATAGATGTAGTCGCCGGTGTTGGTGCCCCCGCCGCTGTTGGTCTGAGGAACAAAGAAACCGCCGCAACCCACCACACCGAGGAGAAACAGACCACACAAACCCTGAAATCGGCGCATCAATGTCCTTACCAGTAGACCAGTCAAAGCACCAGACGATGAGGCGCCGGTATCCGCTCAGTGAAAGTACTCGGAAGAACTCCATTATACTTTCCCGATGCGCTCGTTTCCCAGGGCAGTTCTCTGTGCGCTGTTGCTGAGTGGGACCGCCTGCTTTTCTCAAACGATGAAGCCAATCCAGGCATCCCTGTGCGTCCTTTGCATCCGGGGAGATATGAGCTTTCTTGCGTCCGATGAATTGCAGGGCCGCGGTAGCGGTACCCGGGACGAGCACCTGGCTGCACTCTATGCGGCCTCCTTGTTTGCCGGCTTCGGTCTGGAGCCGGGCGGCGATCAGGGCAGCTTCCTGCAAAAGGCGCCGCTGCCCGCCACTCTGCCGCTACCGATCGCTCGCCACATGGCTGGGTTCGCCCAGGTGCCCAGAACCGAAACCTGGAACGTGGTGGGCATTCTGCGCGGTTCCGATGCGGGAAAAGGCGCGATCCTGCTGACTGCACATCTGGATCACCTGGGAATTGGGCCGGAGAAAAAAGGGGACCGCATCTACAACGGGGCCGATGACGATGCTTCCGGAACCACCGCGGTCATCGAACTGGCGCGAATGTTTGCTGGCAGGGCCCGCCCGGCGCGCACCATACTCTTCGTCCTGTTCGGTTCAGAAGAAATTGGGGGCTACGGAAATCGATACTTTCTTGACCATTCCCCGGTATCGCTGGATCAAATCGTGGCCAACCTGGAGTTTGAAATGATTGGCCGCCGTGATCCGGCTTTGCCGCGAGACGGTCTATGGCTCACCGGGTTCGATCGCAGCGACCTGGGGCCCACGATCGCGCGCCATGGCGCCAGCCTGGTTGCCGATCCTCATCCCGAGCAAAACTTCTTTAAGCGGTCGGATAACTACAGTCTCGCGCGGCGCGGAATCATTGCTCAGACCGTCTCCAGCTTCGGGCTTCACGCGGACTACCATCAGCCAAGCGACGAAATCGGCCGCATCGACTTTCCCCATATGACGCGAGCAATCGCATCGATGGTGGCACCGATCGAGTGGCTTGCCCAGACTGCATGGAAACCGCAATGGCTTGCGAATGGAAGGCCGAACTAATTCTTTGCCTGGACGTCACCGCAACGGGCTGTCAGCTCCACCCGGAGCAACCCGTGGTCCAGGCTCATGCTTTGTATCAGGGCACGACTTTTAGTCGGGCCATAAAGGCATAAGAAGATCTGGGCTAAAGAGCCTGCGTGAGAACTCGAACGTTTTGAAGGGTACGGCCTTTAGGCCGTACGTTTAACAGTCAATATGAATCGGCTTTAGCCGCTGAGGGCTGCTTGCGCGAGTACAAGAGGTGCCCTCAGGGGCTAAAGCCCGTCCTAACTTGCGTGATTAATGTACGGGCCGAAGCCCGTACCCTTCAAGGAGCCAGTTCTCACGCAGACTCTTTAGGCCGTGGGCTTTTTCTGGCCTGGCACTCTCTCCCGACAATCGGGCAGGAAACGCCGTAGCAGGGGCTGAAGCCCAATTCTCTTTTCGTCATTTACGGCCCGACTAAAGTCGTGCCCTGATACAAAACCGAGTTTCTCCGCAGCCTCTAAAGTCGTGCCCTGATACAAAACCAAAAGCTCCGACCCCAAAGCACCTTCCCTTACCGTCAATGCTTGCGCATCTTGTTGAAACGGTAGAGCACACCCACCGAGATGGCGAATTCGTTCTGCGATACGCCACCAAAGCGAGTGAGAAGGTAATCCGGAGAAAGGCGCACGGAAAGCCTCGGGGAGCGGTTCAGATCGAGGGATCCGCCCAGCGCCGTTGCCAGGGCCACGCCATTGCTGAAGAGCCCCAGATTCGGTCCTGTCAGTCCCTGGTCAACCGCGGAGTCAAATATTCCGTAGGAACCCCCAACAAGAGCATGGAAGGTCAACGCGGCGTGTTCATTCTTCGGGCCGCGGATGGACGGTCCAGCCATGAACAAGTGCTCCATGATGAAGGGGCCGTGGATGCCGTAGGGGTTAGGAACCACACCAGTAGTGCCGTAATAGCCGCGAACGTTGGCAGTAGCCCCAAGCCGCATGCCTAACCACATCGTTCCCTGGACATCAAACCCCCCCAGGTTTGCCCCTGGAATCAAGGCAGGGCCGGCGTCGAAGTGCGACGAGGCGAAGCCACCATAAATATCGTATTTATTTCGATAATCCAGTGGTTTCAGCGACTCATTCTGGAGCGAGGGTGCTTCCGGTATAGTCTGCGCCGGCGGAACCACCTGCGCGTCCGCCACGCTGCCCATCATCCAACCCGTACTCAACAGACCCATACCCAGGAGGAAAGCCCTCCACTTCCGTGCAGCAACACCAAATGCCTTCAACCAAACCTCCGCAAACTGTACGCCCAGTCATCCCGCCCAGTAATCCCTAAGATACATTGCACTTCGCTTCCTGTCAGACGGCGGAGGCGTTAGGCTGAGGGTATGAGCCCTAAAGCGATTTCACTTCTGGTGTTTACAGAGGGACGAAAGCCGACGCGGCTTTTCCTTAAGAAAAGACGCACCTCGCTAAACTTGCCTGTGCAGGGTAGGAGTGAAATTGCTTAAAGCGAAGCTGGCCGAAAGCAACTTCGCATCCCTCGCCGACATGATGAACGCGTACGCGGAGGAAGCCGTTCGTGTTGCCTGGAGTGACCACGGCCGCCGGCTCGACCGGAGTGAGTCCTCGATCGACGTGCTGGAGCAGATCCTGGACGGCCAGTCGACCGAAGATTTGGAATTCCAGACCCGTCTTTGGGGAAGCTACTTTGGCGAGGTGATCCGCAGCCGCTTTGCTGGTGAATGGGAGTTGGGACCGCATCCCAGTGGTGGGGTCGCCGCCGTCCCTACGTTAGTCGTCCGCGGCGCGCATCTCTACCCCCTCATGAAGGTCTACCGTCGCCTGACCCTGGGCGAAACAGAAAACCTTTCCGTCTTCTACAAGATGGTCTCGAGCCGCCTGGAAGAGCCATCCAAATAGCGTGCTAAGGGCGTACTATGACTGGGCAGGATCGCGCGGATCACAGGCACGTGCCTACTGTGCGACAATAGAAGAAGCGGAGAAATTCCATGGGCGAACTACTCACACCAACTCACCTGATTGTCGTTCTGGTGGTCGCACTTTTGATCTTCGGCCCTCGCAAACTTCCTGAGCTCGGTAAGGGCCTGGGGGAGGGAATGCGCGGTTTCAAAGATGCCATCAAGGGAACGCCGGATCCTGTCAAGCAGGACACTCCCGCACCCAAGTCTGAAGTGACGACTGAGGTCAAGTAACTTTCCTTACAGCGAGAAGAGCACGACGGCGCCTAACGCCAGTGCCATTCCCAATGCCTGACTCGACGTTGTCCGTTCCTTCAGAAACCAGGCCGCCAGCAGAATCGTGACTACCGGGTAGAGAGACGCCAGTACTGCAGCCACATCCAGGCGACCCTCGGCAGCCGACCGCATATACAGCAGGCTCCCCGTAGCCTCGAGCACCCCGGCAGATCCGGCGATCAAAAAGAAACGATTCTCGCGAGCTTGCTTGCGCCAAGTCATCGCATCCTTGTCTCTTCGTAGCTGGACCCAGATCACAATCCCACACGCCAGCGTAGCGCTAGCCGCGCGGGAAAAAATGAGCGGCCATAACAGGCCGTGCGCGCTGCCGACTTTTAATACCACCAGAAACACACCAAAGCCGAGGCCTGCCAGGGTCGCGAGGCCAAGCGCGAGGGGGCGGGGCGTGCCGGCCGGTTTATAAGCAATCAGCGCGATCGCGGCTGCGGCCAGCAAGAACCCCGCAATCTGGCTCGATTTCGGTGAGCCCTGGGCAAAGAATGAATAGACCACCGGGACCAAGGCAGTGAGCAGGCCGGTGAGGGCAGTCGTGATCCCCATCTCGCCCAGGGACAAGGCTTGGTAGTAGAGAAGGAGAGCCAACCCTCCAAAGGCTCCGGCACACAGGCCGATCAAAGCGAAGTGCTCCGTGGGGAGGGCGGGATGGGTGGACAACGCAATCAACAGCAGTAGCCCCAGGCTGAGGCCATGGGCCATCGCGACCACCAGAACAACGTGGGCTTTGCGGGTGGCGAGTCCGCCGAGAAAATCGCTCGCGCCCCAGAACGCGGAGGCCGCCAAGCCCAGGCCGATAAAGCTCGAGCCCGGGTGCCCGAGGGCTGCCAGGGTCATCGCGAGAGGTTGGTTGCCGTAGGGTAGTACCCCTTCTTGGCGACGACATCGACGTTCGCCCGCTTGACCCGAATATCCAGGTTACGGAACCTTCCGTCCGTCACAGGAACGTGACTGTAGTAGCCAAGGGTGTACTCGGTGCGCGCCAGAACGGCGAGATCGGCGAAGCTCCGCTCGATCCCATTGGTCGAAAATTCGGAGTAGAGATGACCGCCCGTATCAGCCGTGTACTTGGGCAGAATGTTGTCCGGGGAAAGCGGCAGCAGAGGGATCTTGAACTTATCCAGATAACCGATACCCCAGGTGGCCGAATCGCCGACCAGGGTGCCGTAAACCGCGATCTGGTTGCGTTCGAGGTAACGCACTACCTCGTGGTAGTTGGCTTTGCTGCGCGATTCCTTTCCGTCGCTGATCACGTAGATGACCCGACGGGTTCCCTGCGGCCGGGTAGAGAGAGCCTTGCCCGCCGCCAGGATGGCATCGTTGAGCGTATGAATTTCCTTGGGGTAGACAAGGAAGCCGGAATTCCCGCGCTGTGGGCTGAGATTCGGATCTACGAGAACGCCGTTGATGGTAGGGCCGCTCGCTAACGGTCCGCTGGTGATCGGGGACCCCAGATCCTCGCCTGGCTTCTTGGATTTCTCCAGCACGGCTGGCAAACGCGCACTCAACGCCGCGGTAAAGTCGGTCGGATTGTTCACTCCGTCGGCATAGGTGAATACCGCAACCTCATCGTAAGCGGTGAAGCCACCCTGGATCGCAGACAGGCTATCGTTCACCTTCTTCATGGTGTCTTTTTGCAGGCTCTGGTCGATGACCAGGGCAACCGAGAGCGGATAGGGGTCGGCACTGAACAAATCGATGCGCTGGCGAACGTTATTCTCATAAATCTCAAAATCGCGCCAGGTCAGACCGGCCACCTGTTGATGTTTCTTGTCCAGAACTGTTACCGGGACGAGGACGTAATTGACCCGGGTGACGAAGCGTGTGATGTCTTTTTGCAGTTCGCCGTTTGTTGGAACTTCGGGCGGGGCTTGCTGAACCTGGTCCTGGCCGGCTGGCTGGTTGCCGGCGGCGGGCGGCGGCTGAGTCGGGGTGGCGTTCTGGTCCTGAGGAGCCTGCGTTCCTTTTCCCGGGGTAACGCCGCTTGTTAGATTGCCCAGGCTGTCAGGCCCTTGCGGTGTCGGAGCATCCGGAACCTGTTGACCCAACGCTGCAGACGGCAGCACCAACGGCAGCAAAATCGCGATTGCCAAGACACCCTGCCTCACCAGAAGATCCTCCAGGCGGACGAAACGGTTCATGGCCATCCTCGGTCCCGCTCACTCGTTGTGACTTACTAATTAGATAGATAAGATTACCAGACGCGCCGTTAGCGTTGTAAGGCTGGGCGCTGTTCCGTCTTCCGAGGTATCGTTCGCCATGTTTCATCGTCTAACCTCCATGAAATTCCGTCTTCCGCCTTCCTGCTGGGCGGTCTTGCTGTGCGCTTTGCTGTGTGCTGCCGCTGTCCCCGCGGTGGCCCAGGTTGCGCCGTCCCCCGACGCCCCACCCCAGGGACCCGCGGGAGACCCGAATCAGGACGACCAGCAGCAGCCGCTCGAGACGCTCAAAGTGAACGTCAACCTGGTGAGCCTCTATTTCACCGTCCACGACAAGCATGGCGCGCTGATCCCTCATCTCACCAAGGATGACTTCAACATCCTGGAAGACAAGGCGCCGCAGAAGATCAAGAATTTCGCCGCCGAGAACGACCAGCCTCTGACCCTGGGCATCCTGCTGGATACCAGCGGGAGCCAGCAAAACGTCCTGCCTTTGGAGCAACAGGCCGGCTCCGCTTTTCTCGCCCGCGTTCTGCGCTCGAAAGATGAAGCGTTTTTAATCTCCTTTGATGTCAATGTCGATCTCCTCTCCGACTACACCAGCAACGCCCATGCACTCGCGCACGCCATGGACAAGGCGGAAATTAATGTGGGAACAGGCGGCATGGGCGGCATGCCCTCGGGTACGCCCAAGGGCACTCTCCTCTACGACGCGGTTTACCTGGCCACCCATGACAAGCTGCAACAGGAGACTGGGCGCAAGGCCATCATCATTCTTTCCGATGGCGAAGATCAGGGCAGCACGGAGAAGTTGCAGGGAGCGATCGAAGCCGCACAGAAAGCCAATACCATCGTGTACGTTCTGCTGATCGCCGATCG
>Ga0302325_10024420_pt1 | contig 12572 bp, 6 predicted proteins | sample Palsa_T0_2_FD_201948 | JGI IMG/M metagenome (GOLD analysis project Ga0302325, IMG submission 201948) | Peat permafrost microbial communities from Stordalen Mire near Abisko, Sweden - Palsa_T0_2 | ecosystem: Environmental > Terrestrial > Soil > Palsa > Peat permafrost | place: Sweden: Abisko...
CTGCAGCCAGGACCACCAGGCTGACCACGAGCATCGGCGCCAGCACGACGGCGGCGAAAATGAGGAGAGCTTTTCTCAATGTTCGAAGTGCGTTCGAAATATGTCCGGAACATATCCGGAATATGCCTGAAGCGTGCTGAAAGTGTGCCTGCGGTTTCGGCCTAAAATTTCTTAAGCGCGAATTGCAGCACACACTCTGGGGCATAAAGACAATTCTGTCAACCTTTGTAAACCAAATATGTCGATCAAGCGCCGTTCGGGGAAACGTCTATGCTATGGTTATGGACCGCGCCGCCGATACGCACGACTCTTGGCCGCGCCGGGGTGATCTCTATGGAAGTACTTCATTCCACAACATTTACGTCGTCGGTTGGGCCGTTATTCCTGGCCGCCTCCACCCGAGGATTGGTGGCTCTGGAGTTCGACGCCCGGCTCCCCGGGCAACACACCGTGCGTCCGAATCCGCGCCACTTGCGGACAGAGAAGTCACGGCCAAAGCAAGAAAATGGAAATGGCATTCGCTTCGAGGAATCCGCCGACGCCATGCGGCCCTACACTCGCGAACTCGAAGAATATTTTGCCGGCACGCGCCGAGAGTTCAGCTTTGCGCTCGATCTGCGTGGGCTCGATCTGCGCGGGACTGACTTTCAACTGGCCTGCTGGCGAGCGCTGCTCGCGATTCCCTACGGCGAGACTCGCTCCTACGCCGACATCGCCCGCGCCGTCGGCCGTCCCCAAGGATTTCGCGCCGTGGGCATGGCCAACAACCGCAATCCGATTGCGATCGTTGTGCCCTGCCATCGCGTGATCGCCTCGGATGGAACGCTCTGCGGCTACGGCGGCGGCCTCGACCTGAAGCGCAAGCTGCTGGAACTGGAAGGCGCCCTCAGCGGGACCTTGGCAGCCTAGGGAAGAAATTGAGTGATTGAGTCATCGGGCCATTGAAAATCTGTTGCCGCATTTTTTTCAATGACTTAATCACCCAATCGCTCAATCACCCAATCACCCAATCCTTTCTCTCCGCGCTAGCCGTTTTCGACGCGCGACTTTATGTCCACGTACGCCGCAGCGATGAGCCTGCTCAACTCTGCTGAATCTGTGGTCGTTCCCGGTCTCAACTTCACATGGCGCATGAACTTGCCGGTACCTTGCAGCAGGTGCGCGGGGTCCCGCAGCGCCGCGCCTTGAAAGAATCCGACATTCACGTGCGCAGTGAATACGTTGACATAGCCGAAGGGCACGTCTCCCAAACATGCAACCGGACAGCCGTCATGCAAAAGCTCCCGCACTTCGTCTCCGCATTTTCGCATCACCGCAAACCACTGATGTGCAATGGCTCCCAACGCACCGGCATGCGCTTTCATCCACGCATCGATGGCCGGATCGCGCTCGACCGCGCCGTTGAATCGCAGCAATTCCGTTCGCGTCGTTTCTGTTCTCATCGTTTCTGTTCTCATCGTAGTTCCACTTGCTGTTCCACTTTCTTAATTTAGGGAATCCTTGGGCCAGCATCTACAATTTTATCCGCGAAGAACTCATTGGACACCGCCGACAATCCGCCGGAATTAATGCCCGACTCCGCACTGTGCGAGCCGGGGCTGCGCAAGGCGGGACTGTTCTATCTCGTCTTCGTAATGTTCTCCTACACCACGGGCGGGCCCTTTGGGCTCGAGGACATGGTCACGACCTCGGGCCCGGGCATGACGCTGGCCTATCTTGTTGGACACTACTGAACGTTACTGAACGTTATTGAACGACGATGGTCGCGGTTGCGGGCGTGAGTACATTGGCTACGTCGCTGATCGTAATATTCACAGTTTCGGCGGACGGATCCATGAACCAAATCGACTCGGTTCCCGCAAAATGCGGCGCGTATTCTCCCGTTGGAATCTCAATTCCTGCCGGACAACCAGTGTTAACCGGAGTAAGACTGACGGGCGTGGAGCAGTGTTCGTCCTGATAAAACTTTCCTGAGCCGGTTCCACTTACATTCAAATACGTGTCAGAGAGCACCGAAGAAGGACTGCCTGCGGAATCGACGCTGCGAATTTGAAATATGGCGCAGGTTCCGGCCTGAATCGTGGTCGCAGACCCGCTAAGTTGCAACGCCGTCGGGGAACCTACCTGCAGAATTACTACTCCAGTTCGGGTAGTAGTACTTCCATCGGTAGCGGTAATGGTCAGAGGATAGAAACCCTCCGGCGTACTGGCGGTGGTGGAAATAGTCAGTGTGGTTGGAACCGGTGTGAGCGTACTATCCGCCGACAACGTCAATGCCGGGGTACTAAACACCCCGCTAACTCCACTTACAGGCGATCCCCCCTCTTGTTGAGTAGTATCGAGGCTGAGCGACACGCTACCTGAAAAACCCAGCGACACAAGATAGATGGGAACTGGAATAGACCCGCCAGCAGTCGGGACAACTGCCGCCGCTCCGGTATGCGGGCCAACTACCAGCCAGAAATCGGCAGCGTCTGGCTCAGGAAGAGAACACTGCTGGGGAACAGGAGCCTGAGGAACAAAGGTTGACTGTGTATCCTGTCCCACCCCTTGCGGAGATGCGCTTTGCCATACAGATAAGGGAACCGGAGTGTTTCCCAGAATCCCCGCCTGAAAGAATGGGAAGGCAGCGCTTGCGGCAGCTGTGTCGCCCCAGGTATTGGATTGCGACGACAAAGTTCCGCCGAAAGTTTGCCACATGTTGGAGATCGCCACGCTGCAAGATGGCGCAGTCGTGTATGAGGTGTAGAAGCCCAACTGACTGGCCGTCCCCGTGATTGTGTTGCTGGTCTGCGTGAGATTCTGATTAAAGCGGACCAATGGGGCCGAGGGTTGCTCCCAGTTCGTGCCGGCTCGCCCTTGCCCCTCAATGTAGATTTGTTCTGGAGCTGAATTGTAGAGAGTGTTTCCAGTCAGAGTGACAGCGGAGGAATCGTCGACAATTACATTCCCTGTCTTGCTAGCGGGCACCAATGAGTTACTGCAGAATGTACTGCCCTGAACCGAAAAGGGACCTTCGCTGGCTTCGACGAGTAGACCTTCCAGGTTGTTTCCGCCGGCTTGCAGGCTGGTTACCTGGTCATTCGCGTTGTCGGTGTCGAAGTGAATGCCGCTGCTCAGGTTGTAGTAAGCGGTCAGGTTATTGAAGTCGCTGTTATGGTGCAGGAAGAAATCGGATCCGTCGAAAGCGTAGGAATAATAACCTCCCAGAGCTCCGCGCCAGCTGTTATAGGAACTGTCATCGCTCTTATAGAGACCGTACTTTACTTCAGTACCCGAAAAGCCAATCTGCCCGTTGTGGTTCGCCGTCGTATTCTGGATAGTTACATTTTCTACGGGCGTGCTTTCTCCATAAAAACCGAATCCTACGGAGTTACTCCAGATGAACTGGTCGGTATCGATCAGGATATTCGACCCGTTGCTGACGCGTGACCCTGATTCGACGCAGGAATTGTCATATTCGAAAGTCAGGTTGCGAATCACGAAGTTGTTAGTGTTATTGGTCATCAGCAGAGGGCTGCGCGAGGCCGTCGATACTTCGACGTCGGCGGTGCTCATATTCGTTCCAGCGGGCGGCCAGATATAAATCTGCGGACTACTACTCCCGTTATTGGCCCAGAACGTTCCCGGTTGCAGTTCGTTAGAGAAGAACACCTGATTGAGATGGGTACCGTTCACAAAAACCATTTCTCTTCTCAGGACAATCGGAGGCACGGGCGGCCATCCCGACGGAGTAGCACATGCCGGATATACATAACTTGAGGTGGCCGGATTGGTGTAAACATTCGCGCCGTAGAATGGCGCAGGCGTCCAACTGCTTCCGGGAAACGCATCAGCTCCAGAGATGAATACAGTTTTCCCCGGCGTCGTCGCCTGAAGAGTAAAGGGCAAGGAGGTAGTGGATGCGGGAATCGATAACTGCTCCCGGTAAATGCCGGGATTGACGTTGATCTGGGTTCCCGTTCCAGCTACATTGTTCGTGCCCGCGACGGCTAACGCCTTGTTGATAGTTTGAAACGGCGACGTCTGCGAACCGGGATTCGAGTCACTCCCCGAGGGATCAACGTAAACCGTAACTGTCTCCAGCGATTCGTTCACACTTGCACCGACGGTTGGCGGCGGGGGTGGCGGCGGGGTTGTCGATTTTGAGCTCGAACCACAGCTCTGCGCCAGCACAAGAAGAACGGCCACGGAAGTAACGACACTTAGTCGGCGACTTACGGTCAACGTTGTATTCACTCTATTCACTCCAGGTCATCCGGACGGGTAGGTTGCCTCTGCGTCGATCAAAGGTTCGCGTTGGTTGGATTCCAGGCGGGAAGCTCCACTTCCGAAGCTATACCTCCACCGCTTGCGACCGGGTTGCGAGTAACTGTCGGAGTACGTACTGCAGGATGCCTCCGCTCGCGTAGTACAGGCCTTCCTGCGGGGTATCAATCCGTACCAGGGCCCTGAATTCGACTGTCTTTTTGTTTGCGCTGCCATTGCCGGTTGCACGCACTCTGGCCTCGCGGCCAGCCGCGAAATGCTCGATGAGATCACGAACGCCTTCGATCTCGAACACTTCCTCACCGGTTAGCCCCAGGGAGTTCGCGGTCTGGCCGGCTGGAAACTGCAACGGCAACACGCCCATGCCTACCAGGTTCGAGCGGTGAATGCGTTCGTAGCTTTCTGCGATCACGGCACGAACACCCAGGAGCGCCGGGCCCTTGGCCGCCCAGTCGCGCGACGATCCAGAGCCATATTCCTTGCCGGCGAGGATGAGGAGTGGCGTGCCCTCGGAGCGATACTTCTCCGAAGCTTCGAAGATCGACATTTCCGTCGCAGTCGGAAGGTGCCGGGTAAATCCTCCTTCGGTGGCGACCAACTTATTACGCAGCCTCACATTGGCGAAGGTGCCGCGCACCATCACCTCATGGTTGCCGCGACGCGACCCATAGGAGTTGAAGTCCGCCGGCTTTACGCCATGTTCCTGCAGATATTTTCCCGCTGGGCTATCTTTCTTAATCGATCCCGCAGGCGAGATATGGTCAGTGGTTACGCTGTCGCCCAGCACCGCGAGCACGCGCGCACTCCTGATGTCCTGGACCGGCGACGGTTTCACCGCCATGCCGTCGAAGTACGGCGCGCGCCGGATGTAGGTTGAATTGTTATCCCAGGCGTAGGTCTGGCCTTTGGGTACAGCCAGTCCCCGCCAGCGCTCATCTCCCTGGAAGACATCCGCGTAAGAATTGGAAAACATCTCTGAAGTAATCGACCGTTGCATGGTTTCTTCTATCTCGCGCTGCGAGGGCCAGATGTCGGCCATGAACACCGGCTTACCATCTTTGCCCTTACCGAGAGCTTCCTGGCGCAAGTCGATATCAATGCGGCCCGCTAACGCGAACGCAACTACCAGCGGAGGCGACATAAGGTAGTTGGCGCGCACTTCGGAATTGATGCGACCTTCAAAGTTGCGGTTGCCAGAAAGTACCGACGCCACGACCAGCTCGTTCTCGTCGATGGCCTGCGAAACCTCCGCGGGCAGCGGACCGGAATTTCCGATGCAGGTGGTGCATCCGTAGCCTACGAGATGAAACTTCAGCTTCTCGAGATACGGGGTCAACCCAGCCTTCGCCAGATAATCGGTCACTGTCTTCGATCCTGGAGCCAGCGACGTCTTCACCCAGGGCGGCACGGAAAGGCCTTTTTCCACCGCCTTCTTCGCGAGCAAGCCGGCGCCGATCAGCACGGAAGGATTCGAAGTGTTGGTGCAGGATGTAATGGCAGCAATGACAACGCTGCCGTGCTTCAGCGAAGCCTTAACCGACGCCGGGACGTGCTCGTGAACCTTGGGGTCTTCGACTCCGATTGCTACTGGATTGCCGCCTTCCTGCTCCCATCGCCCGCTGTTGGCAGCGGAAATTGCAGTCGCCTTCCCGCCATTGGTAGACGCGGACTTTGGTTTGATAAGCGACGGCAATGCCTTGCGAAACGATTCTCCTGCCTGCGACAGCAAGACGCGATCCTGGGGTCGCTTGGGCCCGGCCAGGCTGGGTTCGACCGTGGCCAAATCGAGGGTCAGCAGTTCGGAGTACTCCGCTTCCGCCGTATTCTCGTCGTGGAACAGTCCCTGCTCCCGGCTGTAAGCCTCGACCAGTGCAATCTGCTCCGCGGTTCGTCCCGTTAGACGCAGATAGCGCAAAGTTTCCTTATCGATAGGAAAAATTCCGCAGGTCGCTCCATACTCGGGCGACATATTCGCGATGGTGGCGCGATCCGCCAGTGGCAAATCTTTCAGCCCCGGCCCAAAGTACTCGACAAATTTCCCTACAACTCCGTGTTTTCGCAGCATTTCAGTTACGGTTAAAACGAAATCTGTGGCAGTTGCTCCTTCACGCAATCGTCCCGTGAGCTTCACGCCCACAACCAGCGGAATCAGCATCGAGACAGGCTGACCCAGCATCGCAGCTTCGGCCTCGATTCCGCCTACGCCCCAACCCAGCACGCCTAAACCGTTAATCATGGTGGTGTGACTGTCGGTGCCGACAAGCGTGTCAGGGTAGGCGGTGCGCTTGCCTTCGGCTTCGTGGACGAAAACTACTCGCGCCAAATATTCCAGATTCACCTGATGCACAATCCCGGTATCGGGCGGAACGATGGCCAGATTGCGAAACCCGGTCTGCCCCCAGCGCAGGAAGGAATACCGCTCTTTATTGCGCTGAAACTCGAGCAGCGCATTCATGTCGAAAGCGCCGGCGGTGCCGAATTCGTCGACTTGCACCGAGTGGTCGATGACCAACTCCACCGGCTGTAGCGGGTTGATCAGCGCGGGGTCGCCGCCCAGTTGCTGCATGGCGTCACGCATCGCGGCCAGGTCGACCACGCAGGGGACGCCGGTAAAATCCTGCAGCAGCACGCGGCTGGGGGTGAAGGCGATTTCCTTTTCCGGCTTCGATTTACCGTTCCAGTTGGCCAGCGCCTTCACTTCTTCGCGGGTGACGTTGCGGCCATCTTCGGTACGCAGCAGGTTTTCCAGCAGGATGCGCAACGAGAACGGCAGGTGCACGGTAGAGATCCCCTGGCGATCGAGGGCGTCGAGACGATAGAAGTCGTATTCTTTACTGCCGACTTTGAGCGACGAGCGGCTGCTGAAGCTGTTTAGGGTCATGATGGCTTCCTTGGAAACTGACCTGGCGCATGGGAGAAGTTCCCGCGCAGATGTCAATCTATCCAGTGTAATGCGTTTGAGCGGGGTTTGAGTAGCACTGAGGGTCGCAGGTAGCTTTACGGTTCTCGAAAGCCCCCGTCTATGTGGGCAGCGTTCCCCAGCGGCTGAAGTCGGGATTCATTTCGCAAGATTTACGGCGCGGCTGGGGCCGCGCACCCTTTCAAAACGCCCTTCCGAAACTTTACCCCTGGGAAATTCTTTCGATGGTGGGAATCAGGTCGGCCGCCAGCCGGCCTTTGTCGATGCAGGCGAGCGCCCCGGCTTCGCGTGCACGGGGTAGTAGCAGGGCAGGATCGTATTGGCTCATGACCACAATCTTGACATTGCTTACTTTCTGCCGCAGAACCTGTGCCACTTCCAGGCCGCTTATGCCGGGCATGCTGATGTCGAGCAAGACTACATCAGGCAGCATGTCTGTTACCTTCAGAATCGCTTCCGCTCCATTGGCGGCTTCACCGCAGACTTCCCACGTCGGGTGCGAACTCAGAATGCCCGCGACGCCGCGGCGGACGTCGGAATTATCGTCCGCTATAAAAATTCTCATGGATGCCGGTGACTGCCCTCGACTAGCAGGGTATCACCAAACTGCAGAGTATCAGCCGCCGACCTGCACGGGTTGAGCATCGCTCGGTTGCTGACCGATATCGTCCCGCCTGGAACGAGCCACATTCGAACCCTGGTTCGAAGCTGGAAACTGAAATGAGATCTTCGTTCCCTTGTGGTTGGACTCTATCATCATGTGGCCTCCGAAGTGCCGCGCTCTCTCGCGCATGCCGCGGATGCCCACGCCGGAACCTTGCGATTGAATTTGCGCCAGCTTCTCCGCCGATATTCCTTTGCCCTTGTCCTGCACCTCGAGAGTGACGTTGTCGCTGCTGCGGCCGATACGAATAACCGCCGCCTTGCTGCCGCTGTGACGATGAATATTGGTCAGGCACTCTTGCACCAAGCGGAACATCACCAGCTCCATCTCGCGGGAGAGCCGTTCAAAATGTTCAGGGAACTCCAGCGCAATTTCCAAACCGTTTCGTTCCGAGAGCCCCTGGATGTACCAGCGCAGCGCTTCCGACAAGCCGGTTTCGTCCAGCAGCGGAGGATGCAACAGATAAGACATGGTCCGTATTTCCTGGCTAAGTTGCTGCACCAACTCCTGACTCTCATGCAGATAATTCGCTGACTTGGGAGCATTTCCACTCGCCGCCTGCGCCAGGGTCATCCCCAATGCCGCCAGGATCTGGCCGGCGCTGTCGTGCAGTTCGCGTGCGATGTGGCGGCGTTCCTCGTCCTGTGCTTGCAGTAAGCGGCTGGATAGATCTCGCAGTTGCTCCGACTGCTGCACTACCTCAGTCGTGCGGGAGCGCACTTCGGCGTCCAGCGTTTCCGCCAGCGTCCGGTATTTCTCCTCTGCTCGTTTCAGGTCGGTAATGTCCACCCCGGTGGGATGGAGAAAAAGGATCTTCCCATGTTCGTCGTGAATGGGGTGCACAGCAAGGTCAACCAGGCGCTCGGTATCATCTGCCCAGTGGTAGGTTAAGGTCTCGCGGTAGGGAATTCCCTGAGCGGCCTGCGCGGTGCCAGCCTGGATTTTGGCTTGCACCTCCGGGGACCGGCGCCACCATCCCGTTTCCCAGAAATTTCGGCCCAACACGTCTTCGGAGCGATAACCGCACGCCTCCAGGGATAGCTTATTAGCGTCCATCACTGTGCCGTCCAGGGCCATGATGCCGGCGAAGACGGGAGTCTGCTCGAAGACGGCGCGGAATTTAGCTGTCGCGGCTACGGCCTCCGCCGCCATCTGCCGTTCCCGTTCCTCAATCAGCCGGCGCTCCGTAATGTCGGTGCTTACGCCGACAATGCGAACCGGTTTCCCCGCCTCGTCGAAAAAGATCCGTGCGGTGGATTCGAGCCAGCGCTCGGGACCATCGGCGCGGTTGATCCGGAACTCGACGTGGAACTCACCTCGCGTCTCGATGGCATGGGCCAGCGCTCGATCGACCTCGGGCAGGTCCTCGGGATGAAACATCTTCCGCCATTGCTCGACCGTACGGGTTCCCTGTCCCGGCACCAGACCGTAAAGTTCTTCGAGCTCCGGCGAGAAAATGATCTCATCGGTCGCGCAATTCCGCTCCCATGTACCCGAGTGGCCTACTCGTTGGGCCAGCCGCAACCGCTCCTCGGATTCCACAATCGCTTCGCGCGCTTGAACCTGGCGGGTGATGTCCCGGAAATAACACACCACCCCGTAACGGCCGTCGGGCAGGGCGATGCGGTTGATTTGCCAGTCCACCACCCGGTGCTTGCTCGAGTTGAGTCGCCGCTTGTTCCACTCGGGCTCAGAGTGCGGCACTCCGGTTTCGAGGGTATGACGAAACTTCTCTAAAATTTCCTCGGCCTCGGCTTGCGGCCAGCGGCTTCGAATCCACTCGACCCAATCCATGCCGATAAGGTCGCCGGGATTTCCGAAGAGTTGTTGGGCCGCAGGATTCATCTCTCGAATCCGAAAGTCCGCATCCACCAGGTAGGCGCCGACCGGGGCTTCATTGAGCAGAGTCTCGAACTGCTCGGTACGATGCCGCAACGCTTCCGCGTCCTGATTGCGCTCGATGGCGATCGCCGCCAACCGAGCGGCATGTCCGATGACTTGACAATCATGCGCGCTGGGCTGGTGCGGCCGTCGGTAGTACATGGCCAGCGTCCCCAGCAGGGCGCCTTTGCTCGAAATGATTGGCGTGGAACTGCACGCCGCCAGACCGTGAGTCGCCGCCAGTTCCTTGTAATCCGCCCAAAGTGGGTCGCTGGAAATGTCCTCGACAAAAACTGGTTTGCGCAAGTGGGCAGCGGTGCCGCACGATCCAACCTTCGGTCCAATCGAGACGCCATCGATGGCGTCGCAGTAAGCGCGCGGCAGGCTGGGGCCGGCGCCATGCCGCAGCTTCTTGCCAGCCTCGTCGAACAACAAAACCGAGCAGAGCATTCCGTCGGTGGACTGGGCCTCGGTGTCGAGCGCCAGAGTCTCGAGAATCCGCAGCAGGGCCGTGCCCAGCGCAATCTGTTCGAGCACGTTCCGTTCCGCCGCCAACGTGCTCTCGGCCAGTTTGCGTTCGGTCACGTCCAAGAAATAGAGCGAGATTGCGTCGCGCGAAGGATAGGCTCGAACGTCAAACCAGCGCTGCAGCGGCGAATAAAACGACTCGAACGCCACCGTCACCTGGTCGCGCATGGCCCGGCGATAGCTTTCTTCAAAAATGGTTCCCACTGTGCCAGGAAATTCTTCCCAGAATACCTGGCCTTCGAGTCCCGCCTTGGTCTTGCGCAGGGGGTTGACAATCTCCAGCGCCCGCGGGTTCACATAGGTGATGCGCCAGTCGCGGTCCAGAATGATAAAACCATCGGCAATGCTCTCGACAATATTTCTCGATCGTTCTTCGCTAACGCGCAGAGCCTGCGCCGCTTCCTGGCGCACGCGGGCCATTTCCAGATGGGTTTGCACCCGTGCCAGCAACTCGCGCGCGCTGAAGGGCTTGATCAGATAATCGTCAGCCCCGTGCTCCATTCCCTCCACTCTGGATTCTTCGCCCGCCCGCGCCGAGAGCAGAATAATTGGAAGGGTTCTGGTCCTCGGGTCCGCCCGCAATTCGTGCAGCAAGCCAAAACCGTCGAGATTCGGCATCATTACATCGGAGAGCACCAGTTCGGGTGTACGCTCCCGCGCAGCCTCAAGAGCAACCACGCCGTCCGGCACCGCTTGCACCTCATACCGCTCCCCCAGTAAGCGCACGAGATACTGGCGCATGTCGGAGTTATCGTCAGCTACCAGGATTAGCGGGCGTTTCTCGGCCTTGCCGCCGGTAAACGGAGGACACGGGACGGGAATCAACTCGCCGGCGGATGGAATTTCATCCGCCTCGTCGGTGTATGAGGAATCGGGAAGCCAGCGCAGAACTTCGTCCACGAAGGGCGCCGCCCCCAGTGCAGTGGTAGCCAGGGTGCGAGTTCCGCCAATGCGGTCTTCGGGCAGGTGCGCCCGGCCGCGCGGCAAGCTCACAATGAAGGCGCTGCCTTCACCCGGCGCGCTCTCCACGCGCACCGAGCCGCCGTGCAGCTTGACCAACTCCTGCACCAGCGCCAGGCCAATGCCGCTGCCTTCATGGGTTCGGCTGCGCGTGTTTTCGATGCGATGGAAGCGGTCGAACAGACGCGGGATTTCGTTGGCGGGAATGCCGACTCCCGTATCCCGAACCCGCAATTCCACGTTGTCGTCAGCTTTGTGTAAGGCGATCGCAATGCTGCCTTCAAACGTGAACTTGAAAGCATTGGAGATCAGATTAAGAACAATCTTCTCCCACATGCCGCGGTCGACAAACACCGGCTCGTCGATTTTCGGACAGTCAAGTTCCAGCCGCAGGCCCGCCTTCTCCGTCGCCGAGCGAAATACACTGGCCAGTTCAATGGTGAAACTCGCCAGATCGGTTGCCTGATAAATAGCCTGCATCCGTCCGGCTTCGATCCGCGAAAAATCCAGCAGCGTATTGACTAGCCGTAGCAGGCGAGAGCCGTTGCGATTCACCAGCTCGAGCTGGCTCTTGGCCGCGGGCGAAAGTCCGGTGTGGCTCTTGGCCAGCAAATCCTCGACCGGACCAAGCATCAGAGTCAGCGGCGTGCGGAATTCGTGGCTGACATTGCTGAAGAAGGTCGTCTTGGCGCGATCGATCTCCGCCAGCGCTTCCAGCCGCTTTCTTTCTTCTTCCGCCGCCCGCACGTTCTGAATGGCGGTCGCAATCTGCCCGGCGATCAGCTCATAGAAGGTCCGGTATTCCGCATCCAGTTTGCGGCCGGGACTTACTCCAGCTACCAGCGCTCCCACGGTTCCGCCTTCGCCGCGCGAAGTTACGGGCAGAACAATCGCCTGAGTTAGCTTTTGCTGCGCGACTCCAAGCGGCAATCCATCAAGCCCCTTTACGGAAAGCACCTGCGACTGCCCCGTCCTCACTGCTTCTGCAAGCGGCCAGAAACACTGCGTAGCGCCTTCAGCAAAATCAACTGACTCCGGTGTGAGGCCCTCGATCCCCTTGGGGACGCCGCAGGCTTGCTCCAGCTGCGCCAGGTTGCCCGCGGAATCGATCAGATAGAGAATCGCAAAAGGAATATCATCAGGATTCTTGGCCAGTGTCGCGGCCACGGAAGCGCAGGCGGCGTCCGTCGTCTTCTGCACCAGAGCATCGGCGGAGAGTTCCGACAATGTTCCCAGTCTCCGCGCATTCACAACCTTCGGCGTGACCTCAGTGGAAGGACAGAACAACCCCGCCACCGCGCCCGATTCATCGCGGATCGGGCTGTAGGAAAACGAGTAATAAGTTTCCTC
>Ga0302325_10024422_pt1 | contig 12571 bp, 8 predicted proteins | sample Palsa_T0_2_FD_201948 | JGI IMG/M metagenome (GOLD analysis project Ga0302325, IMG submission 201948) | Peat permafrost microbial communities from Stordalen Mire near Abisko, Sweden - Palsa_T0_2 | ecosystem: Environmental > Terrestrial > Soil > Palsa > Peat permafrost | place: Sweden: Abisko...
GAGTGCCTTCGTAGACGGCCGCGGCTTTGGCTTTATCGCCCTTGAAGCGGACTTCCGAAAATTCAGTGCCACCGCAAAGGCCGGGCTCGATATTGGTAACGCGGATGGGCGATCCCACTAAATCCGCGCGCAGATTCTGGCTGAATTGATGGACGAAAGCTTTGGCCGCACCATATACGTTGCCGCCCGGATAAGGAAATTCTCCGGCGACCGATCCGAGATTGATAATGTGGCCGCGCCCCCGCTCGAGCATGCCGGGAAGAAGCAGACGCGTGCAGTACATCACGCCTTTGATGTTGCTATCTACCATGGCGTCCCAATCGTCCAAGTTGGCAGTTTGCGCGGGATCGAGGCCTAACGCACCGCCCGCGTTGTTCACCAAGACATCAACCGCCGCGAATTCCGCAGGCAGGCCGGCAATGGCTTGCTCGGTCTGTTGGCGTGAGCCCACGTCGAAGGTGACGGGCAGAAAGTTAGGGCCGATCTCTTTCGCGAGTTCCGCGAGGCGGCTAGCCCTGCGCCCGGTGCCGATGATCTTAGCGCCATCCTTGGCAAATTTGCGGACAGTGGCATGGCCAAAGCCGGCAGTGGCGCCGGTAACGAAAACGGTCATGCCTCTTAGGTTATCCCGGGGGCACGTCCGGCCACAAGACGCTGCAACGCCGCAATCAGCGCATCAATGTCCGCGCAAGTGTTATAGAAAGCCAGTGAAGGCCGCACGCTGCTTTCCACGCCGAAGCGCCGCAGAATTGGTTGCGCGCAATGATGGCCCGAGCGCACGGCAATTCCTTCTTCGTTCAGGGCGGAGCCAATGGATTCGGTAGGGAAGCCGTTCAGGACGAAAGACAACACGCCGGCTTTGTCGGTCGCCGTCCCAATCATCCGCAATCCAGGAATCTCGTTCAACAGACGAGTCGCGTAAAGCAAAAGCTGATGCTCGTATTCGCTAATGCGCTCCATGCCAATGCGGCTGACGTAATCGATGGCCGCTCCCAGGCCTACCGCGCCCGCAATGTTGCCGGTGCCTGCTTCAAAGCGCCCGGGCGCCGCGTGATAAGTGGTTTTCTCAAAGGTCACGTCCCTGATCATGTTGCCGCCGCCTTGCCATGGCGGCATCTGGTTCAACAGGTCTTCCTTGCCGTACAGCACGCCGATGCCGGTGGGCGCGAACACTTTGTGCCCAGAAAAAACGTAAAAATCGGGGTTGAGGTCCTGCACGTCCACGCGCATATGCGAAACCGCCTGCGCCCCGTCGAGCAGAACTTTCGCACCCATACTGTGCGCGGCTTCAATCATCTGCTTGGCAGGCGTGATGGTGCCCAGTGCGTTTGAAACCTGCGGAAAGGCGAGCAATTTCGTCTTAGGGCCCAGTAGCTTTTGATAGCCATCCAGCAAGATTTGCCCACTGTCATCGACTGGGATCACTTTCAACTTCGCGCCTTTTTCAGTTGCCAGCTGTTGCCAGGGCACGATGTTGGCGTGGTGCTCCAGTACCGACAACAAAATCTCGTCGTCTGGCCCGATATTCTGCCGGCCCCAACTTTGCGCGACGAGATTAATGGCCTCGGTCGCGCCGCGGACAAAGACGATTTCGTTTACCGAGGAAGCGTTGAGAAATCCGCGCACTTTGTCACGCGCCTGTTCGTAGGCATCGGTGGCGCGCGCGGCTAGCTCATGAGCGGCGCGATGAATGTTGGAGTTTTCGTGTTCGTAAAAATACTTCAATCGGTCGATTACCGACTGCGGTTTCTGGGTGGTCGCGGCGTTGTCCAGCCAGACCAAGGGCCGGCCATTTACCCGCTCTTGGAGAATGGGGAAATCGCGGCGGATTTGGAGCACGTCGAACGGTTCGCGACCTCCCGCGGGAGCGATGCCACTCACCGTTTGCTGGCCGGAGGGTGCGTATTCAAGGAAATAGAACGGTGAGGACGAGGCTTGAGGAAGGGACGTAGCGGGTGTCAACAGTGCGCGCAATTCCGCTTCGCCCGGAATACCAACCACCGGTGGGACCGTTCCCCCCAGCGGATTAAGCGCATCGAGAGGGGCACTATCGGGAAGGCCGGGAGGCGCTTGGAAGAACTGATTGGCAAGCCGCTTGATCGTCTCAACATCCGGAAAACCATCGGGCAAACCCGCATCAAGACCACTTATATTCATGGTATTTCCCCGTGTCCACGTCGTCGAGCACGGCCAGCGCATCATCTGTAAGAACGGCCAATGAGCAATACAGTGAGATCAAATAGGACGCGATGGCCTTGTGATTGATTCCCATAAAGCGCACGGACAGCCCCATACTTTGCTGGCCGGGTAGGTTCGGCTGGTAGAGGCCAATGACACCTTGACGCCGCTCGCCCGTGCGAATCAACAGAATGCTGGTTTTGCCATTTTCGATGCCGATTTTGTCGGATGGAATGAGCGGGATGCCACGCCACGTCACGAACTGCGATCCAAACAGCGAGACTGTGGGAGGAGGAACGCCGCGGCGCGTGCACTCCCGCCCGAAAGCGGCAATGGCTGTTGGATGGGCTAGGAAGAAGCCGGGCTCTTTCCACACCTTGGTCAGAAGCTCGTCCAGGTCGTCTGGGGTGGGAGCGCCTGCTCGCGTCTTGATGCGCTGCTCGGGAGCGGCGTTCTGCAGCATACCGTATTCTTTGTTGTTGATGAGCTCGTTTTCCTGCCGCTCCTTCACAATCTCGATCGTCAAGCGCAACTGCTCCCCAATCTGGTTGTGCGGCACGCTATAAAGATCGGAAACACGGGTATGCACGTCCACAACGGTGTTGACCGCGCTCAGCATGTACTCGCGCGGCTGTTCCTGATAATCGACGAAGGTTTGCGGCAATTCGCGTTCATCGCGGTCGGAACAATCCACCGTAACCTTAGCTTCGTCCTTTACTCGGTTCAGGCGGTATATGCCCGCCTCGACCGGTACCCATTGCAACAGATGGGTCAGCCAGCGCGGGGTAATGCGCTTTAACTGCGGGGTGGTTTTCGTGGCGTTCGCAAGCTGTCTTGCCGCTACATCGCCTAATGCGGTTGGTCGTTCGGTTTCGTTCGCCATATCCCTCTCGTGAATGCGGAAATCTATTTGGAAGTGACCCTATAGACAATAACATGATGGGTGATTATTTTGACATTCCCAACGAAAAAACGCTGAAACTCGCGGCAGGCGGATCGATGGAGATGACAGGAGGCGAACCAATGATAGATGCAATCGACGGAGTGAATGCCAATTCAAATTCAGCGATTGAATATACGCTCACTTTTACGCATAGAACAGCGCCGGCACAGGACTCAGTCGTCCTTTCAATCGATGCACAGGCTAGATTGCTCGAAGAGCAAGGTCTGAGCATTGAGGAAATTGCCAACGCGCTCGGTATCGCGAGCACCGCAGCACAAAGCGATCTCGGGATTCCCATTACGATCACGCAGAGCAAAATGGCGACGGCTTAGGGAACATAGGCTGACCGCTTACCCACCGAGGCAGATCAATAGTTTGCGAGGAAGGTGGGGCAGGCATTCTGCCTGGCGGTCCGCCTGCCGTGAGTTTTGCCAGAGACTGTTAGTTTTGGGGTGTGGCTTATTTCGCCGCTCTCTGGGTGGCGACGGCTACTTTGGATTCTTCGTATCCTTCGATCCGGCGGATTAGCTCAATCAGCGAAGTAATCTCGGCGGCGATGGATGCGACGTCATCGTGTGCGCGGATCGCTTGCTCGGCCCTGCGGGCTTGCGGCGAAACCGGCGCGAAGCCATATCCGCCCGCCGTGCCAACCAGCTCATGCACGACCTGCTGTAACGCCACCAGATCCTGCCGTTCCAGAAAGTCGAGCATTTTGTGTACCTTGCTGGGTAGCCGTTCCACGAATGCGGGGATGATTTCCAGCATGCGCGGATCTCCGGCCAAACTGCTCCTGATGCGCCCGCGCTCTTGGTCGAGAACGCGATTCTTTTGAGGCACCGGTGTACGATCATTCCCGAGGACGCGATTGACCGCCGACAGGAGGGTTTCCTCATCAACGGGTTTAGACAGATAAGCGTCGCATCCGCTTGCTATACATTTGTCGCGATCTTCCGCCATAGCGTACGCGGTCAGCGCGATGATTGGTATCTTGATGCCCCGGCGGCGCAGCTCGACTGCGGCGGTGTAGCCGTCCATTACGGGCATCTGCATATCCATCAGGATCAGATCGAATGGTTGCGTGGTCGCCAGTTCGACGGCCATCTGGCCGTTGGCCACGCTAACGACCGAAGCGCCCGCGCTGCTGAGCTGCATGCGCAGTAACCGCTGATTGTCCGCTCCGTCCTCGACAAGCAGGATGCGTCCCCGAAGGTAGATTTCATTCTTGACGCTGTGATCCAACTTTGCGGGCAAAGTCTCTTCCGTCAAACCGCGCAGAGTTGCCACACCTGCCGAGGGGCCGCCATCGATCCGCATGGTGAAGGTGCTGCCCATGCGCGGTTGGGATGTCGCCGAGACGTCGCCGCCCAGGAGCTTCGCTAATTGCCGGCTGATCGTCAGCCCTAATCCCGTTCCACCGAACTTGCCGGCAATCGACACGTCGCCCTGGCTAAAGGGGCGAAACAGCCGGCCGAGTTGTTCCTGCGTCATGCCGATCCCGTTATCGATCACGTCCACCCTCAGAAGAATGTTGGGGCTTCCCGCTCCTTCGTCCACGATGCGCAGATCGATCTTTCCGGATTCGGTGAACTTCATGGCATTGCCAATCAGATTGAGTAGAATCTGCCTCAGCCGCACCGGATCGCTGTGGATCAGGCGCGGGATTGGACCGTCGAAGCGGACGTCAAAGCCGAGCCCTTTCTCGGCCGCGCGCGGCCGCGCCAGCGAGACAATCTCGAATAGCAGCGTGGGCAGGTCGAACGAAATGCGCTCCACCTTCATTTGCCCAACCTCCACCTTGGAGAGATCAAGAATGTCGTTGATTAGCTCCAACAAGTGCTGAGCGTTCTGGCGAATAATCCGGGCGCAGCCAATTTGCTCGCACTCTTCCGCGCTTTTTTGGAGCAGCATCTCGGCAAATCCTAAAATGGCGCTCATGGGCGTGCGGATCTCATGACTCACGTTCGCCAGAAACTCGCTTTTGGCGCGGCTGGCGGCTTCGGCGGCCTCTAGAGTTTTGGCCAAATCCCGGACGGCATTTTTACGTTCGGCAACGTCGCGGATGTTGCATTGAATCATATTCCGTTTGCCTTCCAGGTATACGGTAGCGGCGAGCTCGACTGGGATGTGCCGGCCGTCCGGGCGGCGCAGCGGCAAATCGTCCCAACGCATCGAGCCTCGCCTTTCAAGACTCTCCAGGGCACCCTTGGCGCTTTCGGCATCTTTGAAGAGACCGATCTCCCACGGCTCTTTTCCCAGTAGGCGTTCCCTGGTAGCGCAAAGGGCACGTTCGTGCCGCGAAACAATGTCAGGAATTCGCGCGGCCTCGACGTGCCCGTCTTGCGCGTGTTCCTTAGAATCGCCGAGCAAATCGGCCATGCAGGGATTCACGTCGAGGATCTTCGCCGTGGCAGCATCGAGGATCAGTATGCCCTCGCCGGCGGCTTCAAACAAGCGCCGGTAGCGGAGCTCGGAGGATGCCAATTCCTGCTCCACCTTGCGCCGCTGGGCGATTTCGTGGAAAATCAACACCACGCCGGTGATGCGTCCAGCGGTGTCCAGTATGGGAGCTGCGCTGTTGTCAATCGGCCAATGGCTGCCATCGCGGGCGATCAGAATGGCGTGGTCGGACAGACTGACGGGCTCGCCTGCCAGGATGGCTTTCTCCACCGGACTCTCGAGCTTAATGGATTGCTCGTTCACAAGCTGGACGATGTCCGGCAGAAGCCGATGTAGGGCATATTTCTTGCGCCAGCCAGTGAGCCGTTCGGCGGCGGGGTTCATGAACGTAATGCGGCTTTCGAGGTCGGTAGCGATGACGGCGTCGGCGATACTGGCCAGGGTTGTGCGAAAACGGGCGAGCGACTCGCCGGTTTCCTCTTCGATGCGCTTTTGCGCTGTGGCATCCTCAATGGAGACAAGGATCATGCCATTTTGTGCGGCTTCGAGCGGTGGGAGTCGGCGGCCGCCGACCAGGATTGTCCTATCGCCCAAGCCCGGAAAATGCTGTTCCATTTCGAAATCGGCGAGTTCGCCCTCGTTCTCCGGCAGTTCGTTCAACATAGTGAGGAGCGTTGGGATGTTCCACTGGCCCTTGCCGATGGCGGCGAGTCTTTTCCCGATGACCTCATCGGGCGTGGTCTGGAAGGCGGTGTAGAAAGACTCGCTCGCACTCTTTACGCAGAGGCGGGTATCGAGCACCAAGAGTTGCTTTGGAAAGACTTGGCTGACGCCATTGGGGAGGTACTTAGGTTCTGAGGTGGGCATGATTTCCCTTGGAATTAGTTCAAGCAGGTGGCATAATTCTGCGAAAGAAGCGCCCTCGTGCCAGACGGAGGCAAGGTCTTACTCCCCGCTGAGAGGGCGTCGTAAGGTCGCGGGAGGGTTTGTTCAGACGCCTCACTCTCTCCTCTAATCGTCTGTTTCTGAAATTGGTTTATATCTTTGTTAATTCATGTTCCCTAACAAGTGCTAGCATCGGATGGTATGGAGTTGGCCTTACAGATCCAAGTCGTGGAGTTGCCGGCTATTTCTTGCCACTTCGGACGAACTGAGCGGCGTCGTCGCGCAGGGCCGCACTGTCGCAGAGGCCCTCGATATCGCGAGGGATGTCGCCAGGAAAATCATTGAAGCCAGGCGTGATCGTGGCAGCGGTCTCAATTTGCCTAACACTGCAGAGCGTCGCGATTACACGATTGTCGTTGCTGCGTGAGCCAGTCGCCAGAATGGGCCGTCTCGCCGGATTCCGATACAGGGACATCGTTCGGAGGCTGAAGGCGCGGGGCTTTGAATTCGACCGGCAAGCTGCCGGCAGTCACGAGATCTGGTTCAATACTCAGACGAATCGCTACACGACGGTACCGAATCATCCTGGCGACATGCCTGAGGGTGCACTTCGCGCGATTCTGAAGCAGGCGGCAATCGATCCGCAGGATTTCCTTGAGACTTGATGTTTGCCATTGGGCCGCGCATAGCGCCGCCCCACCGCTCATTAAAGGAATTCGGTTGATATACTGCGGGTTCATTCAACAAAGGGACAGCTATGAGAAGAAAAGTAACGGTGGTGGGCGCGGGTAATGTGGGTGCGAACACGGCGCAGAAAATAGCAGCCAAAGAGCTGGCGGATGTGGTGTTGGTTGACGTTGTTGAGGGGGTGCCGCAAGGCAAGGGGCTTGACATGCTCGAATCGGCCCCGGTGGAGGGATATGACGTTCGCATCGCGGGAACGAACGGTTATGAAGAGACTGCGAACTCCGACATTGTGGTGATTACGGCGGGCTTTCCGCGCAAGCCAGGCATGAGCCGGGACGATTTGCTGCTTGCCAATTATGAAGTCGTGAAAAGCGCCACCGAGCAGGCGGTGAAGCAATCGCCCAACGCGATTTTGATCCTGGTGACCAACCCGTTGGACGCGATGTGCTGGACGGCTCTGAAGGTTTCCGGATTCAAGCGCGAGCGGGTGATTGGCATGGCCGGTGTGCTGGACACGGCACGCTTTCGGACATTTATTGCCGAAGAACTGAACGTCTCGTTCGAAAATGTGACGGCGATGGTGCTGGGCGGACATGGTGACACGATGGTGCCGCTGGTGCGCTTTACGAACGTGAGCGGCATCCCGCTTTCCGAGTTGACGGATCAGGCCACCATTGACCGCTTGGTGCAGCGCACGCGCGACGGTGGGGCCGAGATTGTCAAGTATCTGAAGACGGGGAGCGCGTACTATGCACCCGCGGCGTCCACGGTAGAAATGGTTGAATCGATTCTGAAAGATAAAAAGAAAGTTTTGCCCTGCGCTGTGAGCCTCGAAGGCGAGTACGGGATTCATGGGCTGTTTGTGGGCGTGCCGGTGAAGCTAGGCAAAGAGGGCGTTGAGAAAATTTACGAGATCAAGTTGGATGAAAGCGAAAAGGCGGCGCTGAAAAAGAGCGCGGACGCCGTGCAAGAGCTGGTGAACGTGTTGCAGCAGAAAACGCAGGCTGACACGTAGGGCAGGATGGCATCCTGCGCGTCGATTGTCAATCGGCGCTCACAACCTGGAAAGCTTTCCATCCACTGGTGACCCTCATGCCGCCCTCGCCTTTTCTCCAGCTACGCTTCTTGTGGGCGGAACGGTCGATTCGCCTCGCCGCCTCTTCCGCGGCCCCGAACTCAACAAACACCTCCAGCACGGCTTCGATTTCGATAACACTGTCCTCCGCATCGGCATGAAAATCCTCCTTCACGCTGTTCAGGATCGTGGCTGAGTTGGGCGAAAGGCCCATTCCTGAGCGGTAGGACTCTTTGCGGTTCTTTATAGGGAGCCAAGAATCCTCTCAAAAGCCATCACATTTTGCGGTAAAAAACCTCATCCTAACCTACCAACGTCCGGACTGAGCGCCATCGCCTCATCATCGCTTTTTGCGGCGCTACGTAGCTCAGGCGGCAGCCCCATTTTTTGAGTCACAAGGAGCCGAAAAAAGTTTTTTTCATTCCTTTCAATCACTTACCCCTTTTTTTTTCAAGAGCCTGAACGGCGCGAATTCAAACTCGAACTGGAATAAGTTCTCCGTCCGGGACCCTGGACTGCGATCGAACTTCTAGAGACAAAAAGGATTTGATTGTGGAAAAACTGATTACCATCACCGCCTCGGGCGCTCGAGTGCAAAGGACATCAAGCGTCGGAGCGTTCAATAATAATTGCAATTTTAAGCAGGGGCTGCGATTTGCAGCCCTCTCACTCATCTTCATCTCTGCGGCGTGCGCGCAAACCTGCGCACCCATAAGCTTACCCGCGGTCATCGTGCAAGGACAGACATTTCACCCGGCGATTGTCAATGGGATTGACCAGGTGAGCACCAACTCCGTGCGCGTTCAGTACACTTCGACCGGGACGACGAATGCGGTTCAGATTGCCTACGCGACGGCGGCGCAATGGGCTGCCAACGGGAACACCATCATCGCGGGAACGGCGGGAGTCAATTACTCGTTATTCCAAGGCACGCAAGGAGTGGATAACATTCCAGCCGGCAGTTTCTTGGGAAATAACATCACCAACCTAGCACCGAATACCAAATACTACATTGCCGGGCAAGCGTCCAGCGATGGAGGAACAACATGGTGCCCTGAAGTGGATGAATCCTTCACGACTCTCCCATGGACCGGTGTGCAGAAGCCCGCATCGCCCAACACGTTCAGCGTTACCAAGCCTGCCATCACGGGAACCGATTACACAGTCGGCGTCGGGCCTTGCACTACGTTTGCGGCGTGCATAGCTGTGGCAAACCCGGGCGACGGCATAGGCATTCCGCCGGGGACACCGGTAATCCTGCCAAGCGGCGGTGCGGCCCCGGCGTTCACTTCGTGGAAGGTTCCGGCCGCGGCCATAGCCGTCACGCCAAATTACACTACCAGTTCGTTTAGCGCCGCGTCCGTTGCAGGGCTGAGTAATGGGCAGCAAGTGCATCTGGGCTCCGCCTATTACGTGCCCAGCCCCATCAATCCCGGCGTGACATACTCGCTCATCAACCTCAACTCAGGCGCGAACACATTTCAAATATCGCAGGACGGCTCAACCGCTCTGACTCTCAATGATAATGGAAATGGCTCGCTCTATGTGCTCCCATGGCCTCTCACCCAGAGCTATGTAGTGATTCACTCCACCGCAAACTCCGCGAATCTCCCGCCCCCTGGCGTGAGGCTTGATCCGCTAGCCTATGGTCCTTACCTCGGCGTAATCCAAATGGCATCTCCGGGCGAGACAGTTTTAGGCTTCGGTTTCACCGCTTACTATTGGCTCAAAGACATTGAAATCATGATCGCCCCCGACCCTGCCAGCGCGACCGAGACGGATCCCACCCCGAGCGGCCAAATCTTTCAAACCGACCCGCAAACGGATCATGTGGTTTTCGATCAATGCTGGTTGCATCCGGCCCCGGCCCCGGATCGAATTACGCTCGATGCGGCGAGAGTGGGAGGTACCAACATCGCCATTTTGAACTCATATATCGACAACGTGGAATCATGGAGGCCCACGGACACTCTACCAGCCTCGACCGTGGGCACCAATACAATCGCCATTAACCCAGGCAATTATTATTCGGTCAGTGCCACTAACAGCAAGATCACCTGTACGATTTCTACTCCACAAACGCTTACTGTGAGTGGCACGTCAGGCTTGTCTTTCTATGTCTCTATGCCACCCAGCACCTGCCAGTTAACCGTTACCGCGGCGACCGGCTTAACCGTCACGGGATCGGGTTTCACGGTCAACTATGTAGCTTCCCCTGGCTTTCCCACCGACAGCAACAGCAATTCTACCCAGCTCAATATCGGCTCCGGCACATGGTACGGGACCTACATTGGCTGGGGCGATATCAATGGCGGAGGAGCCGGACCGGCAATGCCCTCCCGCTGGGTCAGTGAGACAGCCGCCGGAGTCCAACTGGCGGACGGCCCAGGCCCCTTCATGTTCGTGAACAACACTTATATCGGCGATGGCATTATCGGCTTCTTTAAAGACGAGTTCACGGGCAACGGCTGTTCGGGAGTAACAGCCTGCAACTACATCTACAACACGGTTGATCTGACCGTGCAACGCAATTCGATCTTCTGGGACCCTAACTATATAATCACTTCGCCAACCTGGAACGGTAGTTGGTGGTTTGGGCGCAACGGGCCGGAGATGAAGCAGGGTAGCCGTGTTCTTTACGACGGCAACATCATAGGCCCGGTTTACGGCGGCCTCGGGCCTGGAGAATGCCTGGACTTATTCACCTACGTCGGCAGCAATTCATTGACTCAGGTGAACGTTGAAGCCACCAGCGATATCGAATTCCGCAACAATACCTGTACGGCCACAGGGGACGGTATTCAAATGTCGGGCGGTTCTATCAACGGGCTCACGCCCGGAAGGGGCATGAAGCGAGTGTGGGTTCACAATAATCTTTTCGACAATGTGAACGGCTACTTGCAAAACCCCGCTCCGGCTTCGGCCAATGCGCACGGTTTCGGTGTTCAGTTCGCTGCCGTACAAGACCTTGCGATTGAGCACAACACTTTCGCGCCGAATCAGGCGGGGGATGGATCGGGAAGCGTGATTGAGCAGATTACCCAGAGCGGTAGTTTAAGTGTCCAGAACAACATCTTCGGCTACGACACGGAAAGCGCAACGCCTGGGTTTGCCTTCAACACTTCAGGCCAAACCACCCCCGTCCCAGCGCCCGGCAACGGAGCACAGGGCACTTCATTTCTAAGCTACCTGAACAACGTAAATCTCAACAACAATGTTTTCTTGTGTACCTGGAGCAATGGCAATCCCGGCAGTCTGGTCGAGATCACCGGCTCGGCTTGCGCGTCGGCGGCGGCGATGTACTCCGCTACAAATTGGTTTCCCGCAGGCTCGGCGCTCGCCAACCGGATTAGCGACGTTTATTGGTATAGCCCGGGAGCCTATGGAACCAGCGGCGGCAATTACCGTCTCAATTACCAGTCGCCCTATTTCAGTAGCGGATCGGATCACCCGACCCCTGGCGATTTCGGGGATGTCGGCGCGGACATCAACGCGCTGGAAGCGGCGCAAGGCAAAGTGTTAAACGTTCATGTCTCGGCTCTCGGCGCCAACACCGCCAGCATCACTTGGCTCGCGCCGGACAGCTATGCTTGCACTCTGGATTATGGGACAAGCAATTTCTTCAACGGCTCAGGCTCTTGGACACGCGTGAACAGCACCGCCACTGGGTCAGCGGGTGCCCGCGTGCAAACGGCGGCGTTATCGTCGCTGCCCGCGGCAAGCACGATTACCTATCGCGTAAATTGTGCGGTCATGCAGCCCACGGGCACTTTCCAGACACCGTAGCCGGGAGGACCTTAGCTTGCGGCGCTCTGCAAATTACAGATATGCGCGGTGGCGCAGGCGGTTTCGCCTGCGGTTTTCTACCTTCGCAGCTTATCTTAACCGAAGTTCGTCACGGACTTCGGTTAACGCCCATGAGCTTAGGGTGTCCATCTCTCGCGCAAGCGAGGGGTGGACGCTCCTTCGTCTATCTGAATCGATTGAAGCGAACCGGTCTGCCGGAAACCGTGGGTGTGTGCCGCGGCGGTAAACGATCCTGGACTTTAACATAAACGGAATCGAAGGCGAGTGGGGCTTTCGGTCCGGCTTCCACCTCGGCTGTCAATTCGCTATTCGCAGCACTCTGTAGCTTTTCTTCGTACGTGCGCCGCAAAGCTACCGTTAATCCAGCCCAGACGAAAATTGTGAAGTCATAAACAACCGCGAGGAAGAAGATACAGACGCAAATCACGACCAAGGAAAGCACCAGTGATTTGGCAGCGGTATAAGCGGCGCGATCGGGTTTTTCACCCTCTGGCCTGGCTCCTTTGAGAACGACGCTCAGGTTCTTGAAAGAGGCCCCAATCAGGCAGAGCAAAAGAATCAAACCTGGAAGTCCGGTCTCACTCGACAACTCCGTGTAG
>Ga0302325_10024423_pt1 | contig 12571 bp, 14 predicted proteins | sample Palsa_T0_2_FD_201948 | JGI IMG/M metagenome (GOLD analysis project Ga0302325, IMG submission 201948) | Peat permafrost microbial communities from Stordalen Mire near Abisko, Sweden - Palsa_T0_2 | ecosystem: Environmental > Terrestrial > Soil > Palsa > Peat permafrost | place: Sweden: Abisko...
CGCTGGGAATGATCGGGCGATCGCTTATCAAGCTCCTGCGCTTGTTCGATCTGCGCGTGGTGGTTTTCGATCCATTTATCTCCGATGAAGAGGCCGCGCACCTTGGCGTGAGGCTGCTCTCGCTGGAGGAATTGTTTCGGGTGAGCGATGTCGTATCGCTTCACACGCCGCTGCTGAAGGAGACTCGAGGATTTATCACCGGGGCGCATATCGCATCGATGAAGGACGGCGCGACATTGCTCAATACCGCGCGCGGGGCAATCGTGCGGGAGGAGGAAATGATTGATGTGCTCAAACAACGGCCCGATCTGCAGGCGGTGCTCGATGTGACTTACCCCGAGCCGCCGACGAAAGGATCCGCCCTATATACACTTCCCAATGTGGTTCTGACCCCGCACATCGCTGGATCGAAGGATATCGAATGCCGACGAATGGGGCGGGCGATGGTCGATGAGCTCGATCGCTATCTGTCGGGCCAGCTGCTCAAATGGGCCGTGACGCCGGAGGTGGCGAAATTCAGCTCGCATCGGCCACTTTCGTAAGGCATTGGACGTACACCAAATCCGCGCGTTGTCTCATGCGGTTGAAGACTCGGGTTGCCCCATTACAATCCGTGGCGAATGGCAATCCAGGGAACTCCAAGCATCGATCAGCAGTTGCAATTGCTCGGCCGGCGCGCCGAGCGCATCCTCAGCGAACACGATTTGCGCACAAAGCTCGCTCGCGGCAAGCCGCTCCGCATCAAAATGGGCATGGACCCCACCGCCCCGGACGTGACGCTCGGCCATGCTGTGCCGATGAAAATCATCCGGCAGTTTCAGGAATGGGGACATAAAGCCGTCATCATCATTGGCGATTACACCGCCAGGGTGGGCGATCCATCGGGCCGGAACGAAATGCGGCCGATGTTGAGCGGCGAGGAAATTGATAAGAACGCCAAAACCTATGTGGATCAAGTCGGCAAGATCCTCATGACCGATCCAGAGCATCTGGAAGTGCGCTACAATGGTGAATGGCTCGCTCCGATGACGCTGGTGGATGTAATTCGCCTCGCCGCTCGCAAGAGCGTCGCCCAGATTCTCCAGCGGGACGATTTCGCCAAGCGCTACGCCGAAAATACTCCCATTCGTTTGCACGAAATCCTTTATCCACTCCTGCAAGGTTGGGATAGCGTGATGATCGATGCCGACGTGGAAATGGGCGGCAGCGACCAGCTTTTCAATAACCTTGTCGGTCGCGAGTTCCAGGTTGAGGAGGGGAAAGAGGGCCAGGTCGTCATCGTTACGCCATTGCTCATCGGTACCGATGGGCACGCCAAGATGAGCAAATCCAAGGGGAACTACATCGGTGTCACCGATGCTCCTTCGGGCAGGGACGGAATGTTCGGCAAGATCATGTCGTTGCCCGATGCGCTGATGCATTCCTACTACACGTTGCTCACCGATCTTCCGGAGGTGGAATTCAAGCCGCTGATCGCCCAGCGTCCGCGCGATGCCAAGATCAAGCTGGCGAAGTACATAATTTCATGGCTGCACGGCGATGCCGCCGCGGATGCGGCTGAAGCGGAGTTCATCAAGGTGATCTCCAAAGGCGAGATGCCCGACCAGATGCCTGAATTGAAGATCGGCCCAGGCCCGCACAAGCTGCCCCCCCTGATGGTCCAGGCCGGTCTTGTCTCCAGCAACAGCGAGGCAATCCGCAAGATCAAAGAAGGTGCGGTGAAGATCGACGGGGAGAAGGTCGCGGAAAATCAGAAGGAGCTCAGCTTCGAGAAATCAGTCGTCCTGCAATTGGGAAATCGGAAGTTCGTGCGGCTGATGATTTAACTGCGATACGTTATAATAAGAACCATGGTTCTACGCGCTCGCTTTGACGGAAAGGTCTTCATTCCAGAGGGTCCGGTAGCACTGGCTGCCGATCGCTTGGTCGATTTGGATATTCGCGAAGTTGAATCGCCTCCGAGGGGATCGCGCGAGGCTATCCTTCGAATGCTTCGGGAACTGCCACCCTTGGAGCCTGGCGACGCAGATGCCCTGATGGCGGCGATCAATGAAGCGGAGATACCGCCTGAGCGTGGCGGTGTTTTCGACGAAGACGAACCGCTTTCAGGCAGTAAATGATTTACCTGCTTGATACCAACGCCGTTAGCGATCTGATGGGCGGGCATTCGCGAATCGTTTCGCGCTTGGCCGCGATGGCACCCAATGATCGTGCCGTTATTTGCCCCATTGTTCGAGGTGAGATTCTCCACGGCATTGAACGCTTACCCGCCGGCAAGCGACGATCCGCTATCGCAGAGAATGCCAAGAAAGCATTTGATACACTGCCCTGCGAGCCGCTTTTCGAGGCTTCTGGCGATATTTATGCCCGGTTACGAAGTGCTTGCGAAGCAAAAGGCGTTTCAGCTCACGCGAACGACCTCTGGATCGCGGCGGTGGCCCTCCATCTGGGTGCAACTCTGGTCACTCGTGACAACGATTTAAGCAGAATGGCGGGCATCCAAGTTGAAGACTGGACCCTCTAATCACGCTGATATCTTTTGGAGATTTTTATGCCCCGTGAATGGCGATCCGCTGTGGTTGGTACCGGCACCGTCGGTGAATGGCATATGAGTGTTCTGGCCAGCGGGATGCTGTCGGGCGCGCGGCTGGTGGCCGTATGCGACAAGAAGCCCGAGCGCTTCCATGCCGCCCTGGCCGCCAATAACCTCACCGGCATCCCCGTCTACACCGACCAGGCCGAAATGCTCCGCAAGGAAAAGCTCGACATCGTGCACGTCTGCACCCCCAGCGGCGAGCACATGGACCCGGCTCTTCTTGCCATCGAAGCGGGTGTGAACGTCATCTGCGAAAAGCCGATGGAGATCCAGATTGACCGGATCGATCGAATGGGGGAAGCCGCCGAAAGGAAGGGCGTTCGCCTGGCGGGCATTTTCCAAAACCGCTGGAACAGAGCCAACCGCGCGATCAAAGCCGCCGCCGATGAGGGCCGATTCGGAACCGTCGCCTTTGCAGGAACTTACACGCCCTGGTATCGCGATGATAAATATTACGCCGACAAAGGCGGCTGGCGTGGAACATGGAAATACGATGGCGGCGGGGCGATCATGAACCAATCCGTCCACGCCATCGACCTGCTCCAGTGGATCGCCGGCCCCGTGGAGACGGTCAGCGCTTACGGCGCAAGCCGCATCCACGCCGCCATTCAGACCGAGGACACACTCGCCAGTTCCTTGCAGTTCAAGAGCGGCGCGTTTGGCGTCATCATGGGCACTACCGCGATGTATCCCGGCGGCTCGGTCAAGCTGGAGATCGGCGGGTCCGATGGCACGGCGGTGTCCGAAGGCGGATTGAAGGTGTTCAAATTCCGCGATGAACGACCCGAAGACAACGCGATGCTTCAGAAGGTTGCAAACGAAGGCACCGCCGGCGGCGCCAGCGCCACCGATGCCAAGCTCGACCTGCATGGATTGAATCTCCAAGCGATTCTTGCGGCATGGTCAGATGGAAAGGACGCCGAGACCGCCGCGCCCGAGGCCCGCAAGGCCGTCGCGATTATCCTTGCGATGTACGAGTCCATGCGCAAGGGCGGGGCGCCCATCAAAGTGCGCTGATTGTCGCAGCGACATCAGCGGGCTACGTCAATTCGTCGGTCGCAGGCCGCACTGCACGAGCAATAGAGCCGGGCCGTCCCCGGCCCGAGTTCGCGCTATTCCCGCGAATGTGACCAAACACGATGAGTTGTCCAGTTGCACAAGGGTCTTCGGTAGGCCGCCGCTTGCTCAATTCCATTGGTATAAGCTTTGTAAGGATCAATTATTCTTACAAGGAGCATTGCATGGGCAGCGAAGACGTAGCAGCAGGAAAGATAAAGCAAGCCAAAGGGAAAGCCAACGATATTGCCGGTGCCGTGAAGGGCGACACCGCTCAGCAGATCAAGGGCAAAGCCCAGAAGGCTGTCGGGAAAGTACAGGAGAAACTCGGCAAGCAATGATTCTCATTCCGGAGACGGAAACGAAGCCCCCGGTGATACCGTTAGAGGATCGCCGGGGGATTTTTTTGCGCCATGTCCGACGCAAGTTTCAAATCTCTTTGAAATCTGAGAATTGAAGTCTATGCCCTCCCGTAAATGTACTCACTAAGGAAGTGAATGTGGGCCTCCTGATTGATCGAACGGAAGGCGTTGAGATCGCCGATGGAAATCATGCCCAGCAGCTCTCCGTCCTGATCGCAAACCGGCAGATGGCGGATGCGGCGCTGCTGCATGATGGCGCCGATTTCGTCGATATCAGTGGTCGGCCCAACACAAATCACGTCGCTGGTCATCACTTGGGCCACGGTTGCGGTTGAAGGATCGCGCTGTTCACCGACCACGCGCCGCAGCACATCCCGCTCGGTAAACATCCCGACGATCCGCCCCTCGTGCTTTACCACCAGCGCGCCCAGCTTGTGCTGATTCATCTTGTTCGTGGCCGCCAATACCGTCGCATGCGGTTCGATGGAATGAATCGTCGATTCCTTGTTACTCAAGATATCCAGAGCTGTAGGCATAGCAGACTCCTTTAAAATTGCGCCGTCCGAGAGAGCAAATCACGGCAGAAATGGAACGTCTAATTCAGAGTGTACAAATGCAAGAACAGAAATTGCAACATTGTGAATTTAATTGCAAAGAATTTCGTGCTTCGAATTTCGATTTTGTCCGCCAGATTTGACATCTCTCCCACTCCCACTGACAACTTCCCTATGCCCTCCCTCCCCGTCATTGCGATCGTCGGCCGGCCCAATGTGGGTAAGAGCAGCCTTCTCAACGCCCTCATGCACAAACGCATCAGCATTGTGCAGGATATGCCGGGTGTGACGCGCGATCGTGTCGCCATTCCCATCCAGATCGATGGCCACTGGGTCGAGCTCATGGATACCGGCGGTTACGGTTATGTCGATGCTGACGACTTGACCGACCACATCAAACACCAAATCGAAATCGCCATGAGCCGGGCGGCGTTGGTGCTGTTTGTCGTCGATTGCCAGGACGGCCTTACCGCAGCCGACAATGAAATCGCGTTGCTTCTCCGCACCCGGTCGATCAAAACGGTATTGATTGCCAACAAAGCCGATGGCGAAAAAGCCGATATTTCGCTTGGCGAGTTCGCACGGCTGGGATTCGGCACGCCCGTGGGTGTGTCCGCGCTGAATAATCGGAACCTCGATTTGGTTTTCGAGGCGATTGGCAGGAACATCAATCTGAACGATGCTCCCACCGAGCTTCCAACGCCACAGATGCTCGTCGCCATCGTCGGCAAGCGCAACGCCGGCAAAAGCACGCTGGTGAACTCCATCGCCAAACTGTACGAAGGCGATCCCGAGCGCGTCATCGTCTCCGAAGTGCCGGGCACCACGCGCGACAGCATCGATGTGCGATTCGAAAAAGAAGGCAAAACCCTCATCGTCATCGACACCGCCGGCGTGCGCAAAAAGAAGCACATGGTGACCAATGACATCGAGTTCTACAGTTTTCATCGCGCCCAGCGATCCATCCGCCGCGCGGATGTGGTGATGATGCTGATCGATGGCACCCAGCCCTTGAGCGAACCTGACAAAAAGCTGGCGCAGTACATCGCCAGCGAATTCAAACCGGTTATTCTCGTCGTCAATAAATGGGACCTCACCAAGGCCAAGGCAGCCGGGATGGACGGAGAAAAAATCTCGGACGAGAAGCTGATGGAGCAGTTCGGCGTCTATCTCGAGCAGGAATTGCCGCACGTCAATTTCGCACCCGTGGCCTTCGTGACCGCCAAGGATGGGCGTAATATTCAGTCGGTGGTCGATCTTGCGCAGCACCTGTTCAAGCAGGCCAACGAGCGCGTCGGCACCGGCCGCTTGAACGCCGCCGTCAAAGCCATTTTCGAAGAAAAAACCCCCAGCACCTCCACCGGTCGCAGGGCGAAGATCTATTACGCCACTCAGAGCGATGTGGCTCCTCCAACGATTGTCCTCTTCGTGAACAAACCCGAGTATGTCGATGAAACCTACCAGCGATTCATGATCAATCGTTTCCGCGAGAAGCTGCCGTTCGACGAGGTGCCGATCAAATTGATTGTCCGCGGCAAAACGGCTCGCGACACCGTGCCGGACGGGGTCGCAATCGACGTGGATGATCGAATCCGCCGTCCCAAAGCCAAGCCCGCCGCTCGCCGAAAACCCGAGCCAAAGCCCCACCCCAAAGCCGCCAGCCGCACCGGCAGCCGCGGCGCGCGAAAACGATAACGACGAGAACTTTCCCGCCGCTCGCGGCTTAGCGGGCCAGCGACTCACCTCATCCCGCCGATGCTGTCGGAGCGAGTAGGACGAGCAAATCCCCCCAAGCAAATCCTCGCTTTTCCATTTATGGCACGGCGTTACTTTCAGGGGGCGTTTGCATACGCTGGACGCCAGGCTGTTCCCAGCACTTTCCTGTCTTTGCCGAACACGACGTGAACCTCTCCCTCAAGGTAAATGAAGGTATAACCACCATCCGGAGAAATAATCCGGGAATCGGACCTAGTGTCAAAATATGGCGGGCCAAGCAACTGCCTAACTTCAGGCTCGCCCAGCCCTTTCAGCCGCGACGTGGAATACTCCCAATCCGTGATTTCATTCGCCGCTACCAACGCCGCGATCACCAGAACGGGTATAGATAAAATGATCCACTTCTTTCGCGACATTTCGAATGCCAATCATTCATTGCTTAATTCCATTCGACCAATCTGCGTGGACTAAAGCGGAAACGGCAGCTCATCCCCGTTCTGAGGTCACGACAATGACTCGCGACCGTTCCGGCAGCCGAATCTCGGGATCGAGCAAACGAACCATGCCGTTTTCCACGATGCCCATCACAGCCATCGGACGCCGTCGGAGGAATTCTTCGACCGGAGCGGGGTGGTGTTCAGTCTCCAGATTTGGAGCGGCCAACTGTGGCTCGTTGGCGAGTTGCTCGTCCTGGAGCTTGCGGCGTTCGCTGCGAACGTCGGGTTGCGGAAGCGTCATAAGGAACTCCTCCCAATGATACGCGATTGCAGCAACCGTGGTCTAATCCTCCGGGGCATTATCGCGGCAATGATCGGATCGGGGTATCGTTACACATAGCGGACTGGTTCCGTGGAAGGTAGAATGCATCGGGCCAACAGGAGCACGGACATGCCAGCGATTGCCTACCCCCATATCGAGATTACTCCCCAGGGCGTGCCCCTCCTTCCTGGTACGACGATCAAGGTGGTCGAGGTCGTCATGGACCGGCTGGCGCACCACTGGGACGCCGATGAGATCCAGCGGCAGCACCCGCACCTGGGCCTCGCACAAATCCACAGCGCCTTGGCGTACTATTACGATCACCAGATCGAAGTGGACAAGGACATCGACCGCCGGCTTCGCGAATCGGATGAGGCCGTGGCCCAAGTCGGTAATTCGGCGCTTCGCGCCAAGGTGCAGCGGGCCAAAGTCGAACGGGCGCGCCGCCCGTGAGTCTCAGTTTTTACATGGATCACCACGTTCACAGCGCCATCACGCAAGGCCTGCGCCGAAGGGGAATTGCCTGCCTCACGGCCGAGGAAGACGGCACGGAGCGGCTGGCCGACGATTTGCTGTTGATGCGCGCCTCTGAACTGGGCCGCATCATGTTCAGCCAGGACGATGATCTCCTGGCGATCGCGGCTGATTGGATCCGATCATCAAGACAGTTTGCCCGCCTTATCTTCGGTCATCCGTTGGGTTTGACCGTCGGACGAGCGGTCGGCGATCTGGAACTGATAGCGCAAGTACTCTCTGCCGAGGAAATGCGCAGCCAGATCTTCTGGATACCTCTGTAGGTTTGATTCAGCCTTCGCTGTCGCGATCGTTCAACTGTATTACGGGTACCGGGTCAAGGAGGTCGAGCAGGTTGCTGACGATCTGGTCGACCAATGCAGCGTCGCAGCAAGCGAGGAATGTGGCCGAGCGTTCGCGGTAGTCGAAGCTCTTGAGGCAGTCGCACAAGATCAGGCTGCGATCTCCCGGCCAATTGGCGGGTCGGCCAGCAATTCGGCGGTTCGTCTGGCATAGCTGGCTGGAACGAGTCGCTTTGCCAACTCGCCGCTCCGCCGCCGTTGTCGGCGGCCGGCGCGGCGGAACAGGATGCCTGCGGCCGTGCTGCTAACGTCAAGAGCAGTCCCCTCCTCAAGCCGCGACTCGGCGGCGATTGCGCGCGGGATAACCACTGCCAAACTGCCGCCGATTCGCTTGACCGTCACCGTCATTCTCGCTCCGTGTTTAAGTTAATTGTATTCTTGCCCGCCATGAGCCCCAAATCGCTGCCGTCCCGCGCGGTGGCCCCATCCCCAAGCCGCCAGCCGCACTGGAAGCCCCAGGGAACGGGAACGATAAAATCATCGGAATGTTTTCAAAAGCTCCCGACGCCGGCTCTGAGATCACGACACCTTCGAATTCGCCGCGATCTTGTTGTCCGTAATCCAACCGAGGATCGGCTCATCCTTCGAGCCGGTTTTGGTGACGAACACGTCCTGACAGTTGGTGATCGAATCCATCCTTGATTTGGCATCGGCCAATGTCGCATCTTGAGAGACGAAGCCAGCCAAGGTGGAATATTGCTTGATCTGCGCATCGTCTCCGAGCATATCTGCCAAGGTAATCGCGCCCGCCGCCTTGCCCGCCGGGGCAGCATGCGTCCCAAGGGTGATTGACAACAGGTACTTTTCCACCATCGCCTTGTGGATAATGTACCGCAGCACGTCACCAGCGCTGAGGATCACCCCGCGGTCTACCTTCGCGAAGTCGATCGAGAATTGGGCGAGCGTGTAGGTTGCGTCTTGGGCCGGTGTGAGTCGCGTAACCGTTATCTGGGCCAGCGGCCGCATCTTGTCCTTTGCCGCCACACTCGCCAGGCGCTCAGTGAGCGATTTGGTCAGCGTAGCGACAGATTGCGTCGCAGCCGCAAAATTGTCCTTGGAAAAGTAATAGGCCATGATCGTGCCGATCCAACTGGCAATTAGCGGCACGATGCTCGCGAAAACATATTTGGCATTCTCTTCAGAAGACTTTGGATCTGAACTGCCCACGGCGAGCACAATGTGCCCGAGATACGCAATCAGGCCTAGACCCCCAAGGCTCATCACCATTGTGAGGATCGTGCGGCTATCGATCCAGCGACCCCTGCCGTTTTCGTCTGAATCAGGCACAATTCGCCTCGTATGAGTGGCCCCACACTACGAATCGTGACAGAATCTTGCAAAAAAGTTGGCTCCGATTGACAATCCACTAGAACTGGATCGATTCGAAAGTCCGGCCAAAACCCAGCTATGCTTATGGCCGCTCAGCAATTCTTCCCGCCGTCTTCATCGTCCACAGAATCAGATTCTTCATCAGTCCCTCCGCATACTCCGATTGATATCCCTTAATTCCCCACGTATTGGTTCCGAGCATTCCGCTGGTCACATCTACATCACTCACGATCAAATCCCCCTTCCCCAGATGCAAAATGCTGCACCGAAAAAGGGCCTGCGCATACGTCTCCAGGTCGAACAAACGCAGTTTTGGCCGGGTCAGATCGACCATGCCATCGGAGCTGCGATTTAGTAGCGGATGCGAAGCATCCACCGTCTCCATGGGCGAGTCGGGCGAGAGTCTGGCGACCAGATTCTTGTTCACCGAGTCAGAGAAGGCGCTCGATCCCCCGCATGAATCGACCAGGAGAACCCCCCCATCATTGAGGTATTGTCGAACCGCATTCACCTCCGCGTCCGTGAACGCATATCCGCTGGTTCCCGTCAGATGAGCCAGTGGAGCAAGCTGCGCATTGAGCTTGTCCAGATCGACTTCGACCACAGACGGCAGTATGCCGGTGTCGAATTGCATCAATCTCACCATCCGCGCCCACGCCCCGGGTTCCGGATCCCAATTGCCCCCATAGCGGACCCGCGCAACGGGAATATTCGCCAGCGGCAAACTGGTGATCGGCGGGATCGCGATGCTGTTGGTCCGGTTCAGGAAATCACTTCGGCCGGCCGCATAAACGGCGATGTTGGTTCCCAATTGTAACGCTGCCGGCTCGCTTTTTTCGTAGCGTGGATGCCACTGTCGGCTCAGGTCGGTGCTGCAATGCACCATGAGCAATCTCGCCCCATTTGAAACCGCCGACAGCCGGGCCCCCTCCGGAGAATTCACCAGAAACATCGACGAATAAAGCGGATGATCCGGTGGAAGCGGTTCAAGCGCAAGCGAAGGATATAGCCGGCGCGCCAGGTCCGACGCGAACCGATCAAACTCCTCGCTGCCCCGATCCGACTGAGTGAAGAGCAATCCGCCCGCCTCGATGAAATCGTGCAGCTTGGCGACATCATCATCAGAAAAGGTCGGAGCGGTCGGACTGGAAATGTACAGCACGGGGCTGTCGCTCCATTCCAAAGCGCTGCGCTCCAGCCCAACGACCTGCCAATTGAGCGGTCGCTCGAGTTCGTGGCCGGCAAAGCGAGTGAGATTGGCGACATCGCGCGGCCGAAACGCCCAATCGCCATCAAATCGAAGCTTGCTCACCAGGATCGGAGCCCGCCCGCGCGAAAGAAACAGGATGCGGAAAGCGGTTTCGGCAGGCCCCGGATCACCGCCCGTCCACGCGCCGTCCTTTTGTTGCTGCGTGATGGTTTGCTGGGCCAATTCAAAATACCAGTCGTGGTTTCCAAAAAACTTGTATCCTGACGCCAGCCCCGCCCGCTCGAGTCCATACAGCGTGTATCCCGGATGATCGCCGGGAAGCTCGATGCAATGGTCCCCCTCATCGAGCCATTCCAAACCAAGGTTAATCGATCGCGACAGTGGGGTTGGCTGCGCATCGGTAACACCGGCGTCGGCGGCAGTTTGATCGCGCGCGGCGAATAAAATCGAAACACCCGCCGCCGTCATCGCCAACGATGCGCTCTGAGCGCCACCGGAATAACCCCATCCGCCGGAATGAACCTGGCAATTTTCCCAGTGCTGGGTCACGTCCTCCCAATAAGTTCCCGCCGGCCGAAGGCCCGCATCGCTGGCGGCCCACATTCCCAGCGCCCCATACTGTGAGTTGGAATTATCCCATAGATCCGGTGACCGCTTCTGCTTGTCCGGTGCGGCGTCGTAGGTGTAGGCACCGCCATTGACATTCTTGAGCAGCCACGAGTAGTCGGCTTCAATGGCATCGCGGTCTTCAGGCCGGTTGTACATCGTCAGCGCCGAGATTCGCAGAGACCTGCTGTAGGTCGCGCGGTTGCCGTTCATCGGAAATGTTTTGATGCGATCGATCAGCCCCTTCATGAACTCCGATTGGGGCTTGAGCCGAGCATCATCGATCGCCTGACCGGCGTGCAAAAGTGCGTAAACGCACAGCGTGTCCACACCGGCGAAGGTTTCGGCATCATACGAATCTGCATCGCGAAGACGGGAATCGAAGAACTGAGCCACCAGATAATCCGCACCTTTCTGGATCGCCGCGCCGATCTGGTCGTCCAGCAATTTGCCAGGCCGGGGCGGAGCGATTCTGTAAGGATGGACGTTTTCCAGCGCTGCGAACGGCCCGGCGGGCGGGGCGGGCGCCGGCGGCGCCACGACGGCGATTGCCGGAGCGGGCGCCGTCGCCGGCAGCGTTGTTTCTTCTGGAGTGGGAGTTGGTGTTGGCGTTGGTGTTGGCGTCGGTGTTGGCGCGGGAGGCGTCTGGTAGACAATGATCGGCGCGGGAGTCGGCGCAATGGTGCCGATGGGCACCAATCCCTTCTGGTAAATCCGCAATCGCATATCGTCGATGCCGACCACGAGCAGGACTAGCGCCAGCACAATCGCAATCCCAGCCCACAGCAACAGATACTGCCGTGCAGGGTCGATCGGTCGGAAGACATTGGGTTGCCCCGCGGGTTGCCCGGCGGTTTGCTGGGAAAGGGGTGCGGATAACGATGATGGAGGCAAGTTAACTGGCGTCCGGCACTTAGGGCACATCGCCGGCAGGCTCGACACCCTCAGTCGCCGGCCGCAATACTGACAACGCGTTTCCACCATGAGCATCCCATCTTAGGCTTTTGAGCCAGTAGTCTAACCATAAGCTTACAGCAGCCTTGACTTTTGCCGGCGCAGACCACATAATTCTCCTGATCGTTGATCTTCAACCCTTCGACGGTGTGCTTGCTGTGGTGCCTTAACCGCAGCGGTTAGAAAGCCTCCGTCGCTCGTTGCCAAAGCTTAGTAGCCCGCGCAACACTGAATGATCGTGCGGCTTTCCTCCTGCTAATGAGATCGCCATGAAAATGGCAATCGATTTGGCGAGGGATTTCGTCGTCTGATGATTGTTGTTTTGGTGCCGCCTGATCGGCGACCCAATTCAGCGAGATTGCCAGACGACAACGCGACGAAAAGAAAATCTAAACGTCCCGTTGACAGACAGAAAGCGGACGATAGTATTCGCCTCCCCCCGGCCGGACGTTGGTCTGAGATTGAAGGGGATGTGCTAGAGGAAAACGGCGCGAATGACGAAAGTTGTTCACGACGATTGCCGTGAGAAATCACGACTAAAGCTCTTTGAAAAG
>Ga0302325_10024424_pt1 | contig 12571 bp, 13 predicted proteins | sample Palsa_T0_2_FD_201948 | JGI IMG/M metagenome (GOLD analysis project Ga0302325, IMG submission 201948) | Peat permafrost microbial communities from Stordalen Mire near Abisko, Sweden - Palsa_T0_2 | ecosystem: Environmental > Terrestrial > Soil > Palsa > Peat permafrost | place: Sweden: Abisko...
CGAGGGGATCGTAGCCTGGGCAGTAGAGGGAGCAGTGGAGTTGATAGGATAGGCCGGAAGCTCCGATTGACGGTTCGACATCTGCGTTAGTTTACATAATACCTGTTATCGGACATTATTGATGGACCCGACGCGGCGGGGGCGTCAGGGGTTTGGGGAAAACAGGCGCCCGTGTCCAGTGGTCAGGGACCAGATCAGAATCCTGCCCCGGAGTTTGAGCCCTTCCAGCCGGGCATTCAGTGCTTTCGCTGGCTTGGTTCCTTCAAGGTGTACTTTAACAGGCACCAGAGGGCGCGAAAGCCGTCTTTCCAACCGATTTTTTTGCCTTCTTCGTAGGTGCGTCCCCAGTAGCTGATGCCGACTTCGTAGACGCGGAGGCCGCGTTTGGCGATTTTGACTGTGATTTCGGGTTCGAAGCCGAAGCGGTTTTCCTCGATGGGGATGGATTGCAGGATCTCGCGGCGGAAGACTTTGTAGCAGGTTTCCATGTCGCTCATGTTCATGTTGGTGAGAGCGTTGGAGAGAATCGTGAGCAGCCAGTTCCCTACCGAATGCCAGTAATAAAGAACGCGATGCGGGCCGCTGCCGAGGAAGCGGGAGCCGTAGACGACGTCGGCTTTGCCCTGGATGAGCGGGCCCAGGAGCGCGGGATAGTCTCCGGGGTCGTATTCGAGGTCGGCGTCCTGAATGAGGACGAAGTCTCCGGTAGCTTGCTGGATGCCGAGGCGGAGGGCGGCGCCTTTGCCGCTATTTTTGGGCTGCAGGAATACGCGGATCTGGGGGTGGGCGGCGGCGAGTTCGGCCAGGATTTCACGGGAGCCGTCGCGGGAACCGTCGTCGACGCAGATGAGTTCCAGGTCGATCTGGTTCAGATCATTCTGGTTCAGATCATTCTGGTTCAGATCATTCTTGTTTAGATCGGGCACGGCGAGGACTCGGGCTATGACTTCGCGAAGCGTGGGCTGCTCGTTGTAGACGGGCATTACGACAGAGAGTTTCATGGGGCGGGTTCCAAGTTACGGGGCGGGAGTGGGGAGCGTCAAGGGTTGGGGGAAACAGGGGTCAGGGGCCAGGGGTCAGTTTTGTGGGGGAAACAGGGGCAAGTCGACCGACAGGAGGCTCCGACCTACACGGCAGCTTTACTACGGTGAACCAGAAATTCTCTACTGCGCGGACGATGCCCTGGAAGGTTTTGAAGTCGATGGGTTTGACTACGTAGCAATTGGCCCCCATGTGGTAGCTTTCGAGCACGTCGACCTCTGCGGCGGAAGAGGAAAGCACGCATACGGGAATGTGCCGCAGTGCGTCATCCCTCTTAATGTTCCACAGAACTGCCCGGCCATCGAGTCCGGGCAGGTTCAAGTCGAGCAGAATGAGGTCGGGGGTGAGGCGCGAGGCGAATTGTCCCCGCTTGTGAAGCAAGTTGATCGCCTGGGTGCCGTTCACTACCACCGTCAGTTCGATCTGCAGCTGGCTTGTCTTCAGACTTTCCCGGGTCAGGTCCGCGTCTCCTGGATTATCCTCCACCAGCAGCACTTGAATGGGCTCGGCCACCATCTACCTCCTTTGCAACCGCACGAATTGTGAAATAGAACGTGGTTCCCTCGCCGAGAACGGACTCGAACCATATGGTGCCGCCGTGGCGCTCAACGATTTTTTTGGCGATGGCCAGCCCAATGCCGGAGCCATCGAATTGTTCGCGCGTGTGCAGGCGCTGGAACATTTGAAAGACGCGCCCGCTGCTGTCTTTCTCCATCCCGATTCCGTTATCGGTGACGGCGAAGCGCACCATCTCGTCGACCGCTTCGGCGGTCACGCGAATCAGAGGCGGCCGTTCGCCGCGGAACTTCAGTGCGTTGCCGATCAGGTTCTGAAAGACCTGGCCCAGTTGGACGTCATCGGCCTGGACGGTCGGAAGGACTTCCTGCACGATCACTGCCTGATTGGCCTGCACGGTGTTCTGCAAGCCGTGCAGTACAGAGGCGACTACGGCTCCAGCGTCGGTGAACCGCAAGGGCTTCGCCGCGGTGCCGACCCGGGAGTATTCGAGAAGATCGGTGATGAGACGCTGCATGCGGCGGGCGCCATCGACGGCGTAACCGATGAATTTGTCGGCTCTTTCGTCGAGCTTGCCGCGGTAGCGTTCGCCGAGGAGTTCGCAATAGCTGGAGACCATGCGCAGGGGTTCCTGCAGATCGTGGGAGGCAATGTAGGCGAATTGTTCGAGCTCGTGGTTGGAGCGCGCCAGCTCTTCCACTTTTCGGGCCAACTCCTCCTCGCCCTGCTTGCGCTGGCGGCGCAAGCGCTGCTCTTCCAGGGCGCGGTGGATGGCCACGGGGAGGCGCGCCAGGTTGCCCTTCAGCACGTAATCGGTTGCGCCCTGCTTCAAGCACTCGACGGCGTTTACTTCGCCCAGCGCACCGGTGACCAGGATGAGGGGAACGTCGAGGTTTTCGCGGCGCAGGACTTCGAGCGCCTCCATGCCCCGCCACTTTGGCAGATTGTAGTCGGCGAGGACGATGTGGGGGCAGTGGGCGAGCACCTCGCGGGTAAAATCTTCGGCTGTTTCCACCGCGACGGCGGTGAAATCAAACTCGGCGCGGCGCAGTTCGAGCTCCACCAGCTCTACGTCCACCGGATTATCTTCAACCAGCAGGACGCGGAGCGGTGCTGGCTTTGGCATCGGTTGGGGAACGGGCTGCGAGGGAGTTGGGACACTGTCAGCGTTCATTGTTTTTGGCCACCGTTCTTGACCCCGGTTTCTACCGCGATTCTTGATTCATGGTTGACCGGCAACTGGTTGACGACCAGCCAGTACATGCCCAGGGTCTTTACGGTCGCGCGGAACTGCTCGAAGTCCACTGGCTTCTGGATAAAGCTGTTGACTCCTGCGTGGTAGCCCTCGATCAGGTCGCGCTCCTCTTTCGAAGAAGTCATGATGACGACCGGGATTGTCCTGGTGCGAGGATCGCTCTTGACTTGCTTGAGCACCTGCAAACCGTCGATCTTGGGCATCTTCAAATCCAGCAAAACCAGTTTGGGAGGGTGAGTAAAGCTGCGTTGGGAGTAGGCTCCACGGCAAAAGAGGAAGTCCAGAGCCTCCTCGCCGTCGCGTACCACGAAGACGCTGTTGGCCAGCTTTTCCTGGCGCAGGGCGTGTAAAGCCAGATCGATGTCGTCCTGATTGTCTTCCGCCAGGAGTATGTCTACGACTGAATTCATGTTCGGCTCCCACTACTTGCTGCTGCGGCGATCGATTTCGAATCGGAATGTTCGCAGCTGCCGAGTGTGAAATAAAACGTTGCGCCGCGATCGGCTTCGGCTTCCGCCCAGACGCGGCCTCCGTGTTTGTGGACGATGCGTTGCACGATGGCGAGGCCGACACCGGTGCCTTCAAAATCTTCGGCACGATGCAGGCGCTGGAACACTCCAAATAGCTTATCGGCATATTTCATGCTGAAGCCCACTCCGTTGTCCCTTACGAAGATCACGGGCTGGCCGTTCTTCTCGGTCTGGCCAATTTCGATCACGGCGGGCGAGCGGGGGCGGGAATATTTCAGCGCGTTGTGGATGAGATTTTGAAACACTTGCCGGACCAAAGTGGGATCACATTCCATAACGGGCAAGTCGGCGATCTTCCATTCGATGTTTCGTCCGGCGATTTCCGGCTCGAGTAAAGCCAGGACATCCTGCACGATCGAATCCAGCTCCGTGGACTGAATGGTGAGCGCCTGGCGGCCCACGCGGGCCAGGTTCAACAATTCGTCCACTAACGTGCCCATGCGCGCGGCGCCCTGCGCGATGCGCTGTAGATGGTGCTGGGCTTCCTCGGGCAGGGATGCAGCAAAATCTTCCAGCAGAATTTTGCTGAAGCCGCTGATGTGGCGCAGGGGGGCGCGGAGATCGTGCGAAACGGAATAGGTAAAAGCTTCGAGTTCGTGGTTGGCGATTTGCAGAGCAGCGGTGCGCTCGACGACTCGGGCTTCCAGTTCGTCATTGAGTTTGCGGATTTCCTGTTCGTCGGCTCGGCGCTGGGTGACGTCGCGGAACGCGACCACGCCGCCGTGAGCCACGCCGTCGGGGCCTTTCAGGGGATTGGCGCTGGCCTCGATCCAGGCTCCGGTGTCGAGTTCGGCATTGCGGATATACATTTCGGCAGTGCAGGCTTCGCCACGAATGGCGCGCAGCAAGGGATTCTGTTCGGGGGAGAAAGGGGTGACGGTATCGGGGAGGTAGGTGCCGTAGTGATCGGACCATTGCTCGGGAGGAACGTTGGCCGCGCCCAGGCCAACGATTCTGGTGGCGGCGGGATTCCAGAGGATGAATTTGCCGGTCTCGTCGGCAGCGACCAATCCCTCGGAGATGCTATCGAGGACGGACTGGAGCATGAGAGTTTGGGATTCCAGCCCTTGCCGCGAGCGGCCCAGTTCCGCGGATTGCCGGGATAGCTCCTCGGCTTGTTCGGCCAGTGCGAGCGCGATTCTTTTCTGCTCGGTGATGTCGCGCAGGATCACGGTGAATAGTTTCTTGCTACCGCTTTCGGCTTGCGAGATGGAGGCTTCGAGCGGAAATTCTTCTCCGTTGGAACGCAAGCCCCAGATGGCGCCCGGGGCGCCGACGGCCCGGTTAGTAACTCCGGTACGGCCGAAGCGGCGGATGTGCTCGGCGTGTCCCTGGCGGAGGCGCTGCGGGATGAACTGCTCCAGGGACTGGCCCGTGGCTTGGGCCGGAGTGCAGCCGAACATTTTTTCGGCGGCGGCGTTGAAGATCACCACTCGCTGGGCCTCGTCGATGGTGATGATGGCGTCCATGGCCGACTGGATAATGGCGGTGACCTGGGCCTGGCTCTGATGGAGCGCGGTTTGCGTCAGCTGCAGATCCTCCAGGGCGCACTGGTGTTCGGACAGGGCCGCCTGCACGCGTTCCTGTTCGGCCTGGGTGCTCGCGAGTTTTTGTTCGGCACGCTCGCGTTCCGCTACCTGCAAGTGGAGCTCATAGTTGACGGCGCTTAACATCTCTTTGCTGGGCAACGCGATGGCTTTCGGAATCAGCGGTATCAGCATGATGGCGGTGGCCGCCGAGGCCAGCGCCGTAATCGCCTTGACGATGCCCGAGAGCAGATAGTTGGCGTGCCAGATGGTCCATATTTCGAGGAGGTGGGTGGTGCCGCAGCCCACAATGAACAGGCCGAACATCCAGAAGATCCAGTTAAAAGGCAGGTCGCGGCGCCGCCGCGCCAGGTACACCAAAGCCACGGGAATGCAGAAGTAGGAGAGGACGATTACGCCATCAGAGATTACGTGCAACCACAGGACAAGCGGATTCCACTGGAAGCAATAACCGTGCGGCATGAAATCTGGCATAAGTCTGGAGTGAAGTTGCGGGCTGATCACCAGCTTTATGTCTAGCCATCGGCGGTGGGGGGTGAAACTTTAGGGGGGTGGCGGGCGTAGGGGGTGGGTAGACGGCAAGGGCGAGACCAAGATCAAAGTCAAAGGCGACGGACAAGAGTGTCCGCCCTACACGAGCAAAATCAAGAGCAAGGGCAAATCAAAGTCAAAGGTCTAGCCGGTAGCCAGGACGATCTTGGGATGAAATAGGGTGCCGGCTACGCGGGTGGCGATGGCGATGAGGTTTTTCTGGCCGGAGAAGACTTTCACCTGACGAGCGCGGGACAGTTCGGGCAGGTTGACAGGGCGTCCGGCGCGAATGCGGACGGTGTTGGCTTCGTCGGCGGTGACGCAAGGGAATTGCGGCAGTAGCATGCGGGGATGGATGAACAGGTTTTCGAGGGCGTGCGGGATGGATCTCATCGCGACGGGTTTTTCTGGCTGCGAGGTTTTCGGCTGCGTATCTTCTGATTCAACTTCCGGATTCGTCCGCTTGGTGTTGGCGGCTGCTTCGAGTTCTTCGAGGGTGTGAGCGTCTGCGATGGAGAATTCCGCGACCGCGGTGCGGCGCAGGGATTCCAGATGCGCGCCACAGCCGAGTTTCTGGCCCATTTCATGGGCTACGGAGCGCATATAGGTGCCGGAGGCGACGCGGGCGCGAAAGCGGGCGCGGTCGCCTTCGACGCCGAGGATTTCGAATTCCTTGATCTCGACCTGCACCGGCTGCAGGATGACTTCCTTGTGCTTGCGCGCCAGTTTGTAGGCGGGGACGCCATGTATCTTCTTGGCGGAGAACGGCGGAGGCATCTGCTCGATCACGCCGCGGAAGCTGGCGGAGAGGGTCACGACCTGGTCGAAGTTGAGGGTGACGGGCTGGGCAGGGGTTGCGGGTTCGCCTTCAGCATCATAAGTATCGGTCGCGAAGCCGAAGCGAATTGCGCCTTCGTAGGATTTTTCCGAGGCCGTGTAGAACTGCGCCAGGCGGGTGAGATTGCCGATGACAAGCGGGAGAACGCCAGTGGCCAGAGGATCGAGCGTCCCCAGGTGGCCGACAGAGCGCTCGTGCAGGATGCGGCGCACGCGGTTGACCACATCATGGGAGGTGAGGCCGCCGGGCTTGTCGATAATCAGGACGCCGTTCATGGGGATTTGGTAAGTTGGTGGTGGCTCGACTACTAATACCAACTTAACAGACTCGCTATGCTTCCTCTCAAAGACGACCAGCCGAGCTACAGCACGCCATATATCAACTACTTTCTGATCGGGCTGAATCTTCTCATTTATTTGTTGCAGGCGACACTTGACCCACGGAGCTCTGAACTGGTTGTCAGGCAGTTCGGCGAAGTGCCGTCGCACCTGGCTGCGTTTCTGGCGGGGTCACATCGGTACTCCCTGCCACAGGTGGTGCTTCCCTTCTTCACGTCGATGTTTTTGCATGGAGGATGGGCGCACGTGATTGGCAACATGTGGTTCCTGTACATCTTCGGGGACAATGTGGAGGACTACCTGGGGCACTTCAAATATCTTGTGTTTTACCTGATCTCGGGACTGATTGCGATGGGGACGCAGGTGGCGATTAATCCGCACTCGAATGTGCCGACGATCGGGGCCAGCGGAGCAATTGCGGGGGTGCTGGGAGCGTACCTCATTCTGTATCCGCGAGCGCGCGTGCTGACATGGTTTTTTGTGTTCATCGTGTACATCCCTGCGTGGTTCGTGCTGGGGGAGTGGTTCGTGATGCAGTTTCTCTATGGGACGGCCAGCCTATCGGCGGCGCAGGCGGGGCGTGACCTTGGCGGTGTCGCCTTCTGGGCGCACGTTGGTGGATTTGTGGCGGGGATGCTGATGATTAAGTTATTTCCGGAGCGGTCGCGGCGGTCGCCGTATGCGTATTCGTGAGCCGTCGGCGTGACAGGCCGAGTGACTATTTCACGCGCAAGAACTAAAGTCAAAAGCGGGCGGGCAAGAGTGCCCGCCCCACGCCGGCAAAACAAAATCAACGTCAAGAGCGACGGACAAGAGTGTCCGTCCTACCTATTTCTTCGGGCGTGATTCGGGCGGGACAAGGCCGGCTAGGCGGTAGTAGACGACGAGTTGGCCGTAGTGTTCGCCGGAATGTTCGATGAAGCCGTAGGCTAGGTCGCCGATTCTTACCTGTTGATGCGCGAAGGGATCGACGACGAGGTCGGAGATTCCCCTATCGCCTTTGGCTTGGATCGCGGCGGCGCCCTCGGCGAAGGATTTCTTGACGAAGGCGACCACATCGGCTTTGGTCTTGTACTGGTCGCGCTTGGGGTCTCCGTCGGGAGGCTTCTGGCCCAGCACGGGAGCGGTGAAGAAGTAGTTGGCTCCGGCGGCATGCAGAAGCTGTTCGGCAAAGCTGCGCTGGGCTGGGGTGGGTTTGAAATCGTATTTGTCTTCCGGGAAATCTTCCGCCATGGCGATGAGTTTGCGGCCAATGTCGTTCCAGGAATCGAGCACGACTTTGGACGGAGCGTCGGCGGGCTTGACGGCGTCCTTTTTCATTGCGTCCTGCGCGTGGGCGGATGGGGCGAGAATTCCGGCGGCCAGGGCGATTGTGGCTACTAGTGATGCCATCTTCATGGGTATCCTCTGAATTGAATTTGCGGCTGCAATTCTAATCGGACTCATGCGGGTTGAAAAGGTGAGCGAAGATCGGTCGAGCTCTCAGCTCATAACCACAGAGGATACAGGGGAACACAGGGTGGAGCTGAAATCGATCGCGGAGAAGGCGGCTGGCTCGCTCTAGGTTCCGTTGGAGCGTTGGCGGATCAGCGAGAGGAATTCCGAGCGGGTTTCTTCCTCGCTGCGGAAGCAGCCGAGCATCGCCGAAGTGACCGCGGCGGAATGCTGCTTTTCGACTCCACGCATCATCATGCACAGGTGCCGCGCTTCGATGACCACGCCGACGCCTTGCGGCTCGATCACTTTCTGGATGGTCTCGGCGATTTGGGTGGTGAGGCGCTCCTGAATCTGCAGGCGGCGGGAGAAAATTTCGATCAGGCGGGGAATTTTGCTGAGACCGATCACTCGGCCGTTTGGAACGTAGGCCACGTGGACTTTGCCGAAGAACGGCAGCAGGTGGTGTTCGCAGAGGCTGAAAACTTCAACGTCTTTCACGATCACCATTTCGTCATAACTCACCGTGAATAGCGCGCCTTTGAGCATGGCTTCGGGATCTTCGTGGTAGCCCTTGGTGAGGAACGTCATGGCCTTGTGAACGCGTTCGGGAGTGCTGGCGAGGCCTTCGCGCTCGGGGTCTTCGCCGAGGCGAACGAGGGTTTCGCGCACCAGTTCTTCGTAGCTGGCGCTGGTCAGGGTGGCTGGTTCGGTGGTGGGCTTGGTCATGACTGTTTCGGTCTCGGTGTTTTGGTCTTGACGCTTCGGGCCTGGCGCGTTGGAACCTAGCGCTTTGGTCTCGTCTTGCAAATCTGTCGTCGGCCGCTTCCCTGCAGTTATTTCTGCAGTTCGGCTGCGCCGGAGTATTCGAAGGCATTCATCATGGTTTCTTCGATTCGCACCCTTTCCAGATGCGCCTGGTGGAAGCCACGCTGCAATATTTCAAAAATCTCGACGCACAGATTCTCGGTGGTGGGCACGCTTTTGGCAAATTCCTGCAGCGTATTCAAATTCTCCAGGTCATAGCGGGAGAGCACTTCCCTTTCGATGAAGCCGTCGAGGTTGACCAGATTGCAGACCATGCCGGTGCGGTCGTCGACTGTTCCGCTGACCGTGACTTCGAGCCGGTAGTTGTGGCCGTGGCCGTGAGGATTGTTGCATTTGCCGTAGGTGTCGCGATTTTCCTCCGCTGACATGGCATCGCTATGTAAGCGGTGCGAGGCGGAGAAGAGATAGCGACGGGTGAGGTAGGCTTTCATCGGTTACGGTCGGTTCAGACGTCCCTCCGGGACGCGGTTCACTTTTCTGCTCGCAATCCGGTTTCTTCCTTCATTCTTCTCCGTAGAAATCGACGAACAGGTCTGGGGTTTCGTAGACACGGATGCGGTATAGTCTTGCCTGCTGCAGTTTGGTTTCGAGACGCTGCCAGATGGCGATTGCGAGATTCTCCGTCGTCGGAATTCGCGTGAGGAACTCGGGAACTTCTTTGTTCAGGAAGCGATGATCCATGGCGTCGAGCACTTCCCGGTGCATCACTTCTTTGAGTTGCTTGAGATCGACCACGAAACCAGAGCGGGGATCGACTTCGCCTTTGACGGTGACTTCGAGCGTGTAGTTGTGGCCGTGGCCATGGGGGTTGTTGCACTTGCCGAAGATGCGGCGGTTTTCCTCGGGAGTGAAATCGGGGTTGTGGTAATAGTGCGACGCGGAGAACTCGGCTTTGCGGGTTAGGTAGACCATAAGAACAGTTGCCAGGGGTCAGTTGCCAGTTGCCAGTAAAGCCGGTTTGTCGGAAACTGGTTTGTCGGAATATGTGCGGCCCTTCCAGGGTATGCGACCGTGGGCGTGGGCGCGCTTCGAGCGCAGCAACAGGTAGGCGAACATCGGCATGCCGAACAGGGCGCCGAGGATTTCCATGTCCCAGGTGAAGTTGGCCCGCCTCAGGCGCATCGTGAGATACAGAACACCACCGACGAAAACGGGGCTCCACCACCAGCGATGCGCTTGCGCGAAGCCTAACGCGACCCAAGGGATTAGCCAGACAGCTAGCGTTTTCAGTGCGAGCCATCCCGGCCTCGGAAACAGCAGGGCCAGGTTTTTCGTCCAGCCTTCGCGCAGTTGCGCGTAGTTGCGGTACATGCGGGTGCGGACGGCATCGGCGGCGTAGCGGAAACGAATCTTGCGGCCTGAGCTTTTCACGGCGCGAGCGAGTGCGACGTCTTCGAGGATGTCTCCTGCAACTGCGGCATGGCCGCCGACTGCGTCGTAGGTATCGTGGCGGACAAGAATGTACTGGCCATTCGCGGCGGCGACTGGAGAACTTGGGTCGCTAACCTCCGCGGGAGGATATTGCCGCGCTAATTCTGCGAAGACGACCGGAAGCGTTGCCAGTTCCCAGAAAGTAACAGCGATTTGCTCTGGAGAGTAGGAGAGCAGCTCCGCGTCGTTTTGCTGGGCTTCCGACAACGCGCGAGCGAGCGACCCAAGCACGTGAACCGTGTCTGCATCGGTGAACAGTAACCATTGGCCGCGGGCCAGGCGTGCGCCGGTGGCGACGGCGTTGTTCTTGCCGGTCCAGCCGCTGAGCAGCGGAGCGGCGTCGATCACTCTCACTTTCGGAAACGACGCGGCGATTTCGCGGGTGCGGTCGGTGGAGTTGTCGTCGACTACGATGACTTCGAAATCAACTCCGGCCTGGGCGACCAGCGATTCCAGGCATGTGCCCAGGCCGGCCTCTTCGTTACGCGCGGGAATAATCACGGACACCACCGGCGCCGTGTTGCCCGCTTGCCCCGTGATGGTTTCCGCCGCCGTCATGTCGCTGTCATCTGGTGGAATCTATTATTATAGCTGTGTGCGACACATCCCTGGTTCGTTCGGCTTGATTCCGGTTCTTCGGGCGATCATGTGCGGCGTTCTGCTGTTGGGGCTTACGGCCTGCTACAGCGGCTCGCGCCCGCCTCACATCGGTTCCAGTGCTCCCGAGTTCACGGTTCAGGACGACGATCGCAGAGTTACGTTGAACCAGTTTCGTGGGCAGGTGGTAGTGCTGAATTTCTGGGCGACCTGGTGTCCGCCGTGCATCGAAGAAACTCCGTCGTTGGTGGTGATGCAGGAGCGGCTCAAGGCCAAGGGCATCACCGTGGTGGCGGTCAGTGTGGATGTGGACGAAAGCGCTTACCGGAGGTTCCTGAAGGATCACGGAGTGAATTTGTTGACGGTGCGCGATCCCGATCAGAAAAGCAGCAGCCTTTACGGCACCTTCAAGTTTCCCGAGACCTACGTGATCGATCGCAACGGTGTGATGCGGCGTAAGTTCATCGGCGCGGTTGACTGGACAGAGCCGGAAATCACGGACTTCCTGAGCCGGTTGTGACCTCACCTCTCTTCATGCAGCGACAAAACAGATTGAACGTTCGGAAAAACAGAGTCGTCGTCTTGACGAGCATCTCCGTAGTGTTGGGTTTCGGGATTGTCTCCGCTGCTTATGGGAGCAGCAGAGCAGAAAATCGGCGTCCGCTGAGTGAGCATCAAACCACGCCTGCATCGTCGAATGTTCAGGAGAACGACAAGAATCTCATTAAGGTGATCGCGGTCGGGGATGTAATGCTGGGTTCGAGTTTCCCCGACGATTCTGGGCTTCCGCCGAATGATGGAGCTGATCTGTTGCACGATGTGACTCCGCTGTTACTGCGGGGAGACATAGTCTTTGGCAATCTCGAGGGACCGCTGGCGGACGGCGGTAAGACTAAGAAATGCGGCCGAAAGATTGGAACCTGCTATGCCTTTCGAGTTCCGACGAGATATGGAATTTATTTGAAATCCGCGGGCTTCACGGTGATGGGGTTGGCGAACAACCACGCGCTGGATTTTGGTCTGGCAGGTCGGGCCAGTTCCCGCGCGGTTCTCGACTCGCTCGGCATTTTGCATTCCGGCGAGATCGGCGACGTTGCGCGGCTTACGGTGAGGGGCGAAAGAGTGGCGCTGATCGCTTTTGCGACCTACCCGGGAACTTACAACCTGCTGGACTTGGACGATGCGATCGCAACCGTGCGCCAGGCGAAAACTGAAGCTGACATTGTGATTGTGTCGTTTCATGGCGGCGCGGAGGGTTCGACTCATCAGCACGTATTGCTGGGGGATGAAACATTTCTGGGAGAGGACCGCGGCGATTTGCGGCGGTTTGCTCACGCCATGATTGAGGCGGGGGCGCAGCTGGTTCTCGGGTCTGGTCCGCACGTGGTCCGTGGGATGGAAGTGTACTGCGGCAAGCTGATCGCCTACTCGCTGGGAAACTTCGCGACCTATGGATCGTTCAACTTGAGGGGAGAGAACGGCATATCTCTCATCCTGGAGGCGAATCTTGGCGCGGACGGTTCCTTTCAGGGAGGCGCTGTCTACCCGGTCAAGCAGGAAAAGCCTGGTGGGCCCCAGCTGGATGCGAGCATGAGCATCTTGCCGATTCTGCGAGACCTGTCGAAGACTGACTTTCCGTTTACCAATATTGAAGTCAGCGAGAACGGCCGGCTGACTGCCAAGCG
>Ga0302325_10024425_pt1 | contig 12571 bp, 11 predicted proteins | sample Palsa_T0_2_FD_201948 | JGI IMG/M metagenome (GOLD analysis project Ga0302325, IMG submission 201948) | Peat permafrost microbial communities from Stordalen Mire near Abisko, Sweden - Palsa_T0_2 | ecosystem: Environmental > Terrestrial > Soil > Palsa > Peat permafrost | place: Sweden: Abisko...
GCTGCGCAAAGCGGCGCGCGCGGGCTTGCGAGCGATGCGATCCTCACCGCTGCCGAGCAAAAATACAATGCCTCCGCGCGGTTCGGAGCGGACGCCGTCGATATGGAGAGCTTCGCGATCACGGAGCTGTTGCAGCGCGCCGGCGTTGCGGTTGCGGTCGCGCGCGTCGCAAGCGACGCGGTCGGCGACGACCTGCCCGAACTCGAGCGCGCCCTCAACGGCTCGGGCGGTATCGATCTCTTCGCGCTCGCGCTTGCGATGATGCGCCGCCCGCTCGCGGGTATGCGCCTGGCTCGCAACGGCACGCTCGCACTCGCCGCCCTCGAACGCGCCGTGTACGAGATCGCGGCGGCATAGCCGGTCGCGCGATGCGCGTCTGCGTCTTCTGCGGTTCGAGCGCGGGCAAGGGTGCGCGCTACGTGGCCGCCGCGGCGGAAACCGGCCGGCGCCTCGTCGAACGGGGCGCGGGGATCGTCTACGGCGGCGGCAGCGTCGGCTGCATGGGAGCGCTCGCCGATGCGGCGCTCGCGGCCGGCGGCGAGGTTGTCGGCGTGATTCCCGAGGCGCTGGCCGCGCGCGAGATCGCGCATCGCAAACTGACGGAGCTTCACGTCGTCGGCTCGATGCACGAGCGCAAAGCGCTGATGGCCGCGCACTCCGACGCGTTCCTCGCGCTCCCGGGCGGCTTCGGCACGCTCGAGGAACTCTTCGAAGTCATCACGTGGCGCCAGCTCGGCTACCATCGCAAGCCGATCGCCCTGCTCAACACGGGCGGATACTTCGATTCGCTGCTACGCTTCTGCGACGAGGCGACCGAACAGCGCTTCATTCGTGAACGCGATCGGGCGACACTGCTCAGCGGCGACGACATCGAGAGCGTCCTCGACGCCCTCTTCGCGCAACTTGACGGCTAGGCGCGCCCCGCGTTCTGCTTGGCTCTGACCAGGCGCACGAGTGCCTCGTTGTAGGGTGTCGGAATGCCGAGGCGGCGACCGGCGGCGACGATCGCGCCGTTGACGTAGTCGATCTCGGTATTGAGGTGCGCCGCGAGATCGACCGTCATCGAATTGCGATCCTCTGCGCTCGCCGCGACGATCGAGCGCACGTATTCCCAGGGGTTGGCGAACGGCAAGTTCACGCGCAACGCATGCGCGACCGCGGCGCCTTCGAGCGCAACCGCGCGCGCCAGCTCGGCGGCATCGGGATCGGAGGCGACGATGCCGTTCTTCGCGTCGGCGAGCGCAGAGATCGGGTTGATGGCGGCGTTCGCGAGCAGCTTGCCCCATTGGTGCGGGCGGATGTCGTACGCCACCGAGCACTCGAAGCCGCTGCCGACGATCAGTTTCTGGACGTTGCGAACCGTCTCGGTCGACGCCCCCGCCGAGCCGACGACCGTGGTGCCCACGCCGGCCCGGCGCGAGAGGCCGTGGCCGACGGCGAGCGCGGCCTCGTTCGTAATACCGAGCACGAGCGGAACCGTACCCCCGAGCGCGGTCTTGATCGCTTCCTCGTTGCCCAGGCCGTTCTGCAACGACACGATCGGCGTGGCGGGGTCGAGCTGACCCGCGAACGGGCGCACGGCGGCGAGCGTGTACGGTGCCTTGACGAACGCGAACAGATAGTTCGTCGCGAAAACGCGCGCCGGATCGCTCGTGGCGGCTACGCGGCGGATCGGCAAGTCGTCGATTTGGACCCCTTGCCGTTCGTTGATCGTGTCGACGACGTCGCCGCGGACGTCGACGAGCGTCACGTCGTTGTGTTCGGCCAGTGCAAACGCGAACAGCGTCCCCATCGCCCCCGCGCCGAGGATGGCGACCCGCGGCCGCGCGTCCGTATGCATCGCTCCTTAATGATGAAAGCGGTAGCGCCGGCCCTGCCGCGGGCGCGGGCTTTTCGCAAACAGACCGATGAGGATGACCCCGGCGAGGAACCCTCCGATGTGGGCGAAGTAGGCGATGCCGCCGCCCTGTTCCGAGAGCACGCGGCTCGACATCGGAGCGAAGCCGTGCACGAACTGAACGACGGCCCAGACCCCGATGATCAGAATCGCGGGCAGCCGCAGAAACAGCGGGAAACAGCCGATCGGCACGATCGTTTCGATGCTGTTGGTCGGATATCGCAGCACGTAGGCACCGAGCACGCCCGCAATTGCGCCCGACGCGCCGATGCCCGGCACGTGACTGCCCGGGCCGACGGCCATCTGCGCGAGGTTCCCGGCGACCCCGCAGATGAGATAGAACGCGATGAAACGGGCGTGCCCGGCCAGATACTCGATTTCCGGTCCGAAGACGACCAGAAACAGCATGTTGAAAAAGATGTGCAGCACGCTGCCGTGCAAGAATTGCGACGTCACGAGCGTTAGCCACGTCGGCGGTGCGGCCGCGAGTTGCACGCCGTGGGTGAGGTCGTACGGAATCAAGGCGGAGCCGTCGATGAAGGCGTTCCGCGCCGCCTCCGGCAGCTCGACTTCGTGGACGAAAACGATCGTGTTGAGCAGCACGATGCCGTAGACCGCGAGCGGGAAAATCGGCACCCGCCCGCCGTTGCGAATCGGAATCACGCCGCGGCCGCTAGCGCAGCGTCAGAACTCGAACTGCAGACCGAACGTCGTCCTGCGCGAGGAATGGTTGAGGTCCCGTTCGCCGCCGAAGAGTTGGAGCTTGGGCGCGAGCAGCAAGTTGATGTACTGGTCGAGCGTCGGATGGCGCAAATCGTATGCGCGAGTCTCGAGGCCGAACATCCGGGTCGCGATGCGCGTGGTGAGGCCGAGGCGCGAGTACTCCATCCCGCCACCGTAGGTAAAGCCGCCGCTGCGACTGAGCAGCATGAAGTTCGCGGTCGACGTCCCGCTGCTGCCGGCGTCGTTGACGCCCGCCTCGAGCCCGGTGCGCGCGTGCGGTAGGATAAAGAGGTTGAAATCGGATTCCGGACCGCGATCGGCCGTGAGCAGCGGCGAGACGTTGCGATCGGCGCTGCCCGGACGCGACGGCGAAAGCTCGCTCGCGCGAACCTGCAATTGCACGAGGTCTTTCGTAAACGCGTTGAGCCGGGCGCGTAGCGCCCCCAGGCCGTTCGCGATCGGTCCCGGCGTACCACTCGCACTCGCGGTCTGCGGCGCGGCCGTTCCAATCGAGGCGGCGGGTGGCGCGGCGCCGGGGGAGGGCGGAATCAACGGCGCCGAGGTGGGAACCTCGCCCGGCTTCGGCGTTGCCTCTGCGGGTGCCGGCGTTGCGCCCGCGTCGACGCCGTAGACCTTCGAGCGGCCGCCGAGCTGCCCGACCAGCGAATCGACCTTCTGCGAGGTTGCATCGAGTTGCGCGACGACATCGCGCAACTCGGCTTGGGTCTGCGGATTGCCGGTGACCTTACGCAGATCGCCCGTCAGGTCGGCAAACGTGCGCGCCGTGCGAGCGAACTCTCGCGTCGTTTCGATCAGGTTACTCTTCACCTGCGGATTGGTCGCGATGTCGTGCAGCGAGTCGATCGACTCACCGAACGAGCGCGACGTGCGGGAGAGCTGCACCAAGAGCGCGTCGATTTGCACCGAGTCGCGTTTGGCGACCGAGTCCAGCGTTCCGGTAAGATCGACGACGTTGCTGCTCGCGACCGACAGATTGCGTTGCAGCAGTCCGGTCAGCTGGGCGACCTCCGTCGTCGCTTGGGTCAGCGAACGGTTCGCGTTCGCGGTAAGCGCGTTCGCGTTCCCAAGCGTGGACTTGAGTTCCGTCAGCAACTGCGGCTCCGCTGACTCCACCTCCGCGAGCATCCGATCGACCCGGCGTATTTCGCCTTGGCCCTGCTCCAATAAGTCCGCGAAGGAAGCCGGGTTCGTGCCGTGCGGCTGCTGGTCGAGGGGCAGGATCTCGTGCGGCAGCGTCGCGACGTTGGCCGAAACGTTGGGGGGCGTTTGGATGAGGACGCTCGGCTCGCCGGTCAGCGGAGCCTGGATGATGAAGCGCGAGCCCTCGGGGATCTCGTAATCCGGCTTGATCGCCATCACGACTTCGGCGGAGTAGTCCTTGAGCAGCGTGATTTGGTCGACCGCTCCAATCGGAACCCCGCTCTCGAAGACGAGCGCCGCGTCGCGCAGTCCCGAGGCTTGGGCGAAGTGCACGCCGACCTTGTAACCGCGCGAGCGCGTCCCCAAGTCCGAGAGGACGTAGAAAACGACGAATACGGCGACGAATCCGATGATGGTGAACAGACCGACTTGAGCTTGTTTAGTCATATCGTTCGATCGCGGCCGCCGCTAGAGCGGAATCGGGCCGACCTCACTCCCCTGCAAGAACTGCTGAACGATCGGATTGGGCGAGCGCTTCATCTCGTCGACCGTTCCATACGCGATGATGGCTCCCTCGAAGAGCATCGCGACATAGTCCGCCATCGCGAAGATACTATCGAGGTCGTGCGACACCACGACCACGGTCCCGTCGAGTTGCTCGCGCTGCCGCTTGATCGTGTCGGTCAGCACGTGGGTGATGATCGGGTCGAGCCCCGTCGTAGGCTCGTCGTAGAGCACGAGGTTGGGATTGGTCACGACGGCGCGCGCGAACCCCGCGCGCTTGAGCATCCCGCCCGAGAGCTCGGCCGGCATGCGGTCGCGCACGTTCGCAAGTCCGACCGAATCCAGGGTCCGCATCACGACCTCATCGATCTGGGCGTTGCTCATCTTCGTGTGCTCGCGCAGGGGCAGCGCGACGTTCTCTCCGACGCTGAGGCTGTCGAAGAGCGCCGCGAACTGAAACGAGAAACCGATCTTGCGGCGGAAGTCGATCAGGTCGCGCGGACGCAACGTGCCGAGGTCGACCCCCTGAACGATCACTGAACCTGCGTCGGGCATGCGCAGACCGTTGAGTAGCCGCAGGATCGTCGACTTGCCGGCCCCCGAGAGGCCGATCAAACAGGTGATCGCGCCCTCTTTGACCTCGAGCGAACAATTCGACAAGATCACCTTTTCGCCGTACTTCAGCGTGACGGCGCGAATGCTCGCAAAGCTCACCTCAGTGGTTCGCCGAGCCGAAGAAGAACAGCGACATCACGAAGTTGGAAATGAAGATTAGGATGATCGAAGTGACGACCGCCCCGGTCGTGGCCCGGCCGACGCCCGCTGCGCCGCCCCGCACCCCAAAGCCCTGGTAGCAGCCAATCACCACGATGATGACCGCGAACACGACGGCCTTGAGCATCCCTTTGATGAAGTCCTGAAAATCGCCGTAGACGCGCGCCGACTCGATGTACTCGTGATAGCTGATCTGCGCGACGTTCTTCGCGAGGACCATACCGCCGACGATCGCGACGATGTCGGCGAGAATAGTAAGCAACGGAAGCATCGCGAGCATCGCGAGCAAGCGCGGTACGACCAGCATCTGGACCGGCGAAAGGCCGAGCGCCTCCAAAGCTTCGATCTGCTCGGTCACGACCATCGAGCCCAGTTCGGCCGCGATCGCGGCGCCGGCCCGGCCCGCGACCACGACGGCCGTGAGCATCGGTCCGAGCTCCCGCGAGGAGACGTAGGTGACGGCGCCTCCAACGAGGTCCGTCACGCCGTACGACTTCGCCGAGTTTGCGGACTCGAGCGAGATCACCATCCCGGTAAAGAGCGAGGTCAGAAGTACGATGACGGTCGACTGGACGCCGAGAACCTGCGCCTGCGCGATCGTCTCCATCGCCCGGATTCGCATCCGCCCGATGAAGGTCGCCGCGTCGAGCGAAAGCTTCGCGGTACCTCCGACGTAGTCTAAGAACCCGATCGTGCCGCGACCGACGTCGTCGAGGACCTTCATTGTCGCGCGAGTTCCAGAGCGCGCGCGAGGACGCCTTGCGTCGCCTCGACGCGGCGCACCGCCACACCGCGCTCGGCCGCCAAGTTGAACTGGAGCTGGCTGACCTTCGCCAGGCGCCGCTCCACATCGCCGAGGTGCTGCCGCGCCTCGCGCTCGAACCCCGAAAAATAGCCCCGTACCGCGCCGAGATAACGGCGCACCGCGGCTTCACCGGGCTCGCCGCCGTTCGCGAGGAGGCGCTCGATGTCGGCCTGAGCGCGGCGCATCGCGCGTTCGCGAATGTGGAAACGCCCGATCTCAGCGACCAATGCGGCCAGCGCCTCGCCGTCAGCCGGCACGGGCGGCATCGAGCGCGGCGCGCTGAAAGGCGAAGAGCTGCTCGATCCCGTCCTGCGCGAGACCGAGCATGATATCGAGCTGAGCACGATCGAACGGGCGCGCTTCGGCGGTGCCCTGGACTTCGACGTAGGCGCCGGCGTCGGTCATGGCGACGTTCATGTCGACCTCGGCGCGGCTATCTTCGGCGTAAGCCAAGTCGAGATGCGCGATACCGTCGACGTAGCCGACGCTGATCGCGGCGATCTGACCCTGCAGCGGCCACTTCGCCGTACCGGCGGTAAAGTCGCGCCGCAGGGCGAGCGCCAGCGCCACATACGCTCCGGTAATTGCCGCCGTGCGTGTTCCGCCATCGGCTTGCAGCACGTCGCAATCGACGATCACGCTCTTCTCGCCGAGCAGTTTCAGATCGGTCACCGCGCGCAGCGCGCGCCCGATCAAACGCTGGATCTCGTGCGTGCGCCCGCCGATCCGTCCGCGGGCGGCCTCCCGCTGCGTGCGCTCTTGGGTTGCGCGCGGCAGCATCGCATACTCCGCCGTCACCCAGCCGCGGCCTTGACCGCGCAGCCACGGCGGGACCTTTTCTTCGATCGTCGCCGCGCAGAGGACGCGCGTCTCGCCGACGGAGATCAGCGCGCTCCCCTCCGGATACGCTAGGGGGTTTGGTTCGATTTTGACATTGCGGAGCGCGGCGTGCGTCCGGCCGTCGAAACGGAGCGAGGCGGTTTCGGGCATTGCACCCTAGTGCCGCACGCGTCATTCGAAATCCCCGCAGCGCGCGAGGGCAGGAACGGCGCCGCGACCCTAACCGTGGTCGAGGAGCCGTTACCTCAGCTCGGTCCGAGCGGGGCCGAGTACGTCGCTGCCGGCCTTCATGCGCCCCGGCGCGATCCGGCTCGACTTACCGCGCTTACGGCGCGTCGAAAGGCAAAACTCGCGGGCGGGTCGCTCGCATCCTACTCGCCGCCGAGGCCTATTCGACGGTAACGGTTTTCGCCAGATTGCGCGGCTGATCGACGTCTTTGCCGTCGATGTCGGCGATGTGGTAGGCGAGCAACTGGAGCGGCACGACGTTCACGATCGGCGATAGCAGCTCGTCGACCTTCGGCACCCAGAAGATGTGGTCGGCAAGTGCGGCCGCCTCGTGATCGCCGTGGTTGGCGACCACGACCGTGATCGCTTCGCGGGCCTTGGCCTCGGCCAAATTCGAAAGCATCTTCTCCCGCACGCGGCCTTCCGTGACGATGCCGATCACCGGGACGCGCGAATCGAGCAGCGCGATCGGGCCGTGCTTCATTTCGCCGGCGGCGTAGCCCTCGGCGTGAATGTACGAGATCTCCTTGAGTTTGAGCGCGCCTTCGAGGGCCGTCGGAAAGTTCACGTAGCGCCCGATGAACATCGCGCTGCGCGCCTTGCGCAGTTTCTTCGCGACCTTGCGGATGTCGTCGGAATTGTTGAGGCAGAGGTCGATCGCGGCCGGGAGCAGCTTCGTATTCTCGCCGATCTCGCGCAGCCGCGCGATCGACTCGGTGCCCCGCAGCCGCGCGAGATACAGCGCGAACAGTACCATCGCGATCGTCTGCGAAATATAGGTTTTGGTCGCGGCGACGCCGATCTCGGGGCCGCCGCGGGTGTAGACGATTCCGTCCGCGATCCGGGTGAGATGGGAGCCCAGCACGTTGCAGATGCCGATTACGGGCGAGCCCGCGGCGAGCGCGATCTTGACGGCCTCGATCGTATCGGCCGTCTCGCCCGATTGCGACATCGCGATCGTGAGCGTGCGCGGATCGAGCGCGCGGTCGCCGTAGCGGAATTCGCTCGCGAGCTCCATTTCGACCGGCAGCTTGCAGAGCGACCGCAGCAGATACATGCCGACCATACCGGCATGGAACGCCGTGCCGCAGCCCGTGATCGAGATCTTGGTCATGGCGCGCAGCAGGCCTTCGTCGATCTGCAGTTCCGAGGCCAGCTGCGAGTCGCCCGACTCGTCGATCCGGCCCGCGAGCGTCTCCTTGACGACGCTCGGCTGGACGAACATCTCCTTGAGCATGAAATGCTTGAAGCCGTCTTTTTCGGCCGAGCTCGCGTCCCACATCACCTGGGTGACCTCGCGCTCGATCGGGTTGCCGACGAAATCGGTGAGCTGGTAGCCCTCGGCGTCGACGACGACCATCTCGGCCTCGCGCAGGATCACTTGTTTACGCGTGTACTGCAAGATCGCCGGAATGTCCGAGGCGACGAACATCTCGTGGTCGCCGATGCCCACGACGAGCGGGCTCGCGCCGCTGCGCGCGAACACCAGCCGGTCCGGGGCGTCGGAAGAAAGCACGCCGAGCGCGTAGGCGCCCCGTATCTCGCGCAACGTCTTGCGAACCGCCGCGACCAAGTCGCCCGAATCGTTCTCTTCGATCAGGTGCGCGAGCACCTCGGTGTCGGTCTCGCTGCGGAACGTGTGGCCGGCCGCCAGCAGGCGCGCCCGCAAGGCCACGTAATTCTCGATGATGCCGTTGTGGATGACCGCAATCTTCGAGGCGCAATCGAGGTGCGGGTGCGCGTTCGCGTCCGATGGACGGCCGTGCGTCGCCCAGCGCGTGTGACCGAGACCGGTCGAGCCCTGCAGCGGTTCGCTCACCAGCCGCTCCGCGAGCCGGCCGAGTTTGCCTTCGGCTTTCGATCCGGTCAGGACGCCCTCGCGGTCGATGACCGCGATCCCGGCGCTATCGTACCCGCGGTACTCCAAACGCCGCAACGAGTCCAGGATGATCGGCACGCTATTACGCGGCCCCACATACCCGACAATCCCGCACATGCTAGAGGCTCCCAGACCCCACTACTTGATGCCTTCTTTGAACCGCCGATAGGGGATTTTGCCGAGGGCGACTTCGGCGAATGCGGTCGAAACCGGCTTGTTGGGGTTGGCGTTCTCCGAGAGCGCAGGCGCTCCGTTGTTGAGCTGCTTGGCGCGCTTGGTGACCACGTTGACCAGGGTGAACTTGGAGTCGACGTGCTCGAGAAGCCCGTCGAGATCTCCGAAAACCGGTTCGCTCATGCGTTTTCCACGTTCCTAAAAATGTCGTCGTCGTAGTGATGAATGCGGAAGCGTTCTGCGCGCACGATCGCTTCCAAATCGTCGACCGCCGGGAGTGCGTCCCGGCGCTCCGGCGGCGCCTGTTCGTTGATGATGACGTAGTCGAAGCTACGTATTTGTTGGAGTTCCTTGTGGGCGATGGCGAGCCGAGCGGCGATTTCGTCGCTGCTCTCGGTGCGGCGGGCCGCCAGCCGCAAGCGTAGATGCGAGAATTTGTCGGGGAGGAGAAAGATCAGGACCGCGCGCGAGAACGCTGCTTTGATGGCGAGCGCGCCGCGAACCTCGGGCTTCATGATGATGTCGTAGCCGTCTCTTAGCGTACTTTCGATGAACGAGCGAGGCGTTCCGTATAAGTGGCCGTTGTAAGCATTCGTTTCCAAGAAGTCGCCGCCGGCAAGTTTCTTCTCGAACAGGTCGCGGTCGAGAAAGAAATATGCCTCGCCTTCGCGCTCGCCGTCCCGCGGAGGACGCGTCGTCGCGGAAACCGAGTAGCGCAAGCGCGGCATCCGCGTGCGCAAGCCGTCGACGACGGTGTCTTTTCCGGCCCCCGACGGCCCGGACACCACGAAGAGCAACCCCGGGCCCGGCCCCATCCCCATCCTCTCCAGAGCGAACCTGCGAGGTTCTGGGCCCTGGGCCGGGCAACCTGCGCCCCGGGCGCGACCTCACGCTTAGGGCGGCGGCGCCTCGGGTACTGCGATGGTAATGCCGGTTAAGAAGGGGCGCGCGAAAGCCTGGGCCGTCCGCCTCGCCGTCGCCCTCGGGGTGCTAGCCGTCATTGCCTTGATCGCCTTTGCCTTCGCGGACAAGGTCGTGCGGACGGCGATTGCCCAAAGCGGCCGCGCGGCGGGCTACGATATCGGCTTCGACCGCCTCAGCGTCCACGGCGGCCACCTGACGATCGACCGGCCCGACGTCGCCTCGCTCGGCGGGGAGCCCGTCTTCAGTGCCGCCCGGATCGACCTGACCTACGCGTTGACGGACGCGTTTGGCGGACCGCACCCCTACGGCATCTCCGAGCTCGAGATCGACCGGCCGAAAATCACGTTCATCCGCCACAAGGACGGCTCGACCAACATCGCGCTGCCGGCGAGCGGCGCCCCGAGCCAAGCCGCGCCGTTCGCGATTCCGCGGATCCACCTGATCGTGAAAAACGGATCGCTCGGCATCGTGGACGATTCGCGGATCTTCGCGCACAGCCGGCGGTTGACGATCGAGGATCTGCAACTCGACGCCGACCTCGAGGGGACGGGCCGTTCGACGCTGGCACTCGGCCTCGCGGTGCTCGAAGAGGGCGGAAAATTCCCGTTCGCCGGTCGCGGGACGCTCGACGAATCACGCGGCTACGAGATGACCCGCATTCACGCGAAGGCCCTCGCGCTCGGCCCACTGCTCGACTACGTGCTCAACACGCAGACCCTGCACTTCTCCAACGGCGTGCTCAGCGACATCGACGCGCGCATCTACGGACTGCTCGACCGCGGCGGTACGATGCGGCGGCACCTCTCGGTCACGGGCAAGCTCGACCACTTCCAGCCGTATCTCAACGGGATCGTCAAGCCGCTGCGCGACGGGCGCGGCGCGGTGCGCGTTTACGACGACGGCGTGACTTTTCCGAAGATCGACGGTTCGATCGCGGGCGTGCCCGTCCGCATCGCGGGCGCGCTCTACGGCCTCGCGCACCCGGTCGTGCGCCTCGGCATCACGGGTAGCGGCGACCTCGGCCGCTTGATCACACTCTCGGATGCGGCCAAGAAGTTTCCGCTCTCCGGCCCGCTCGGATTTACCTTGCTGGTCGAAGGCGACGCGAACTCGCCCACGACCTTCGCGGTTTTCCATTCCCGCCGGCTGTACTACGGGCGGATTCCGCTCGAGGGGGCCGGCGGCGTGGTAGCGCTGCACGGTGAAGACACGACGATCCTCGGCGCCCGTCTCCGGTACGACGGGATGCAGCTCGCAACGCAGGGCAACGTCGGCCTCGGCAAGCGCACGAGCGTCGATCTGCTGGCAACGATCGCGGCGCCCGCGCAGCGGCTTCCATACACGGCCGGACTGCTCGGCACGATGACGGTGCAAGGCTCGGCCGTGGTTTCCGGCGTCGACGCCGATCTGCGCACGACGGGCGTCGTCGCCGGGCGGACGGCGGCGCAGTCGCTGACCGGAACCTTTGAAGTCGACGGCCGCGGCGAAGGCACCGTCGGCCCGTTCACGCTCGATGGCCCCGGCGACCGGCACCTCTTCGCGCGCGTCGCGCTCGACCGGCCACGCGGAGGCGGCGGCGCAGCCTTCGTCGTGGCGCACGCGTTTCGGATCTCGACCGCCGGCCGCCAACCCGCGTTGCCCGGTATCGTGCTCGGCACATTGCCGCCGCTCGACCTCACCCTCGACGCGAGCGCCGCCGGCGCGTTCTCCGGCAAACGATTCGCCCTGGGCGGCAGCGCGCACGCCTATGCGGGACACGCGTTCGGCTTCCCCATCGACGACGTCACGGCGAGCGGCCGCATCTCCGACGGCCCGCAGGTGGCGCTCCGCGCGCGCTATCGCGGAGCGCTCGGGCCGCTCGCAGCGGCCGCGGGCGGCAAGATCGTCGCGACCGGGCGCGCCGACGTACCCGTCTTCATCCTCGCGAACGGAACCACGCACGTGCTGGCCCAGATCGCCGGCGCGCGATTCGAACGCGCGACGATAGGCGGAGTCGCGCTACAAGCGCTCGACGTTACGGCCGGGCTGCGCCCGGGAGCCGTCGATGTGTATGCGGCGCGCGTTCGCCTCGGCGGCAACGACGTCGTCGCGCGCGGCAGTTTCGGAAACGGCGGTACGCTCGACGTCAGCGCGGGCGGCATCGATCTCGCGAAATTGCGCGCAGGTCCCGAACTGCGCAGCGGAACGCTGGCCGCGTTCGCGCGAATCTCCGGAACCGCGAATGCGCCGCGCGTCGTGGGCGGCATCGTCGCTTCGGGCGTGACCTTACCCGACGCGCGCTATTCCGGCCTGCGGGTCAGCGCCAACACGGGCCTTTCGTTCGCCGGCGACACCCTCACCGTCGAAGACGGCCTCGTGCGCGCGGGCCCGGCCGTCGCGAGCCTCGACGGCCACGTGAGCGGTTTGCGCCGTAACCCCGCCGCGGCGCGCTACGCGTTCGACGCGCACTTGCGCCAAGCCGACATCTCGGCCCTCGCGCGGGTTGCGAAGGCGCCGCTCCGCTATCCGGAGGGAAGTTTGAACGCAGACCTGCACGTTTCGGGGAGCGGGACGCGACCCGATATCGCCGGCACGATCGCGATTCCCGAAGGCTCCGTAAACGGTCTCGGATTCGACGACGCGCACGTCGGGCTCGCGGGCAACGCGACGGCATTGCGCGCGT
>Ga0302325_10024427_pt1 | contig 12570 bp, 6 predicted proteins | sample Palsa_T0_2_FD_201948 | JGI IMG/M metagenome (GOLD analysis project Ga0302325, IMG submission 201948) | Peat permafrost microbial communities from Stordalen Mire near Abisko, Sweden - Palsa_T0_2 | ecosystem: Environmental > Terrestrial > Soil > Palsa > Peat permafrost | place: Sweden: Abisko...
CGGCATAGCCCAGCGCGCCCCCGAGGACGGATGAGGATTGCCCATCGACGAAGCCTGTGTAGGTGGCACCGTTGCCGCCGCTGTAGGCGAGGCCGTTGTAAGTCTCCGTAAAGCCGTTCGCGGCGACTGTCAGCGGCGCCTTCGTAATCATCAGCGTGCCCGTCGCGAACGTGATTGCATAGTTGGGCGAGGTCAGCCCTTCGGGCCGGATCGTGTAGCTGCCGACGTTCTTCGCGCCCTGCGAGTTGCCGCTGTAGCCCAATGCGCCGCCGAGGACCGATGAGGTTTGACCGTCGACGAAGCCCGTGTAATTCACGCCGCTGCTGTCACCGCTGTAGCCGAGGCCGTTATAAGTCTCCGTAGCAGGGTCGGCGGTGATCGTCAGCACCGCCCGCGAGATGTTTGCCGTCGTCGTGGCGGCGGTGTTCCAGGTGTAGTTGCCTGCATCCGTCCCGGTGACGCTGATTCCCGAGACGTTGACCTTCCTGCCGGTGCCGGCGTTTCCGTTGCCGAAGCTCGCGCTCGTGTAGCTGTCGGTCAGAAGATCGCCCGCGAAGCGATCGTCCGAGAGCGTGACGCTGGCATCCGTCAATCCATCGTAGGTGCGGTTGACGCCAGTTGCAGTCACGGTGAGCGCAAAGGGAGTGACCGTGTAATTGTTCGTCGCCGTCGTGTAGCCGCTAAAGGTGTAGTTACCCGCATCGGTGCCCGTCAGGGCGGAGGCCGTTTGCGCATAGCTTCCCGCATTCAGATGGTTGCTCGTGCTGTAGGTGGGGCTTACGAGACTCGCGGTTGCGCTCACATCATCGCCTGCAATCGCATTGCCAAAGCTCACCGCCCCCGGGGTCAAGCTCGACCCATAGATCGAGTTACCCGCGGCAATCGCTGCCCCCGTGAGGGCGAGCTGGCCGACCGTGTAGTTGTCGCTCGGGGTGGTGTAACCAGCAAAGGTGTAGTTGCTCGCATTGGCCCCACTTAAGGCAGAGGCCGTCTGCGCATAGCTTCCCGCATTGAGATTGCCGCTGGTGCTGTAGGTCGGGGTCACGATGCTTGCGGTTGACAAAATCCCATCACCCGCCACTTCATTGGTAAAGCTCACCGCGCCCGGCGTCACGGTCGAACCATAGGTTGAGTTCGCTGCGGCAATCGATGCACCCGTGAGAGCAAGCGGGGTGATGTTGGCGCTCAGTCCGGCGGGCTCAGTCAGGACGTAATTACCGGCAGAGGTCCCGCCGAGCGTATCGGTCGCCGTCACCCCAATGCCGCTCCCCACATTCTTCGAGGCAAAGAGGCCCGACTCGCCCAAGGTAACCGTGTCGCCACTGTAGACACCCACTAGAGTTCCGCCCGTCAGGGTAGCGGCCATCGTGCCGTCATACACCTTGTTGTTCGCTGACTCACCGCTCACGGTAAGAGCGGCGGGATTCACCGTCAGCGTGCCGTTGGCAAAAGTTATGTTGTACCCCTGCTGGTTCGAGTACAAACCGGTAGGCGCAATCGTGTAACTGCCGGCATTGATCGCGCCCTGCGAGCTGCCGCTGTAGCCGACAGTGCCCAGCAGATTGGCGTTGGGAGGGGCGGAATACGTGACCCCGTTGCCACCGGAATATGCCGTCTGGTTATAAGTCGTCGTTGCGCTGTTCGCCGTCACCGTGAGTGGGGTCATGAATGAACTCAAGAGCGGGTAGGTATACCCGCTATACATCACCCAGGTGTTGGCAAAATCCCAGCCCGGATTGACGTTGCCGTTGGCGCTCGTGGCCGAGGTGAAATTGGCCTGCGTCTGCATCTGCGCCGTGGTCATGCCTGTGCCGCCAGCCGAGGAGGATTGTCCGGAGGTCGTCGCGTCCCAGAAGCTGTTGCTGACGGAGCCGTCGTTACGACCCACAAGCCCACCGACATCGGCCGTACCGCTAACACTGCCCATCGAGTAGGCGTTAGTCACCGTTCCGAACGGGGTATTCAAGCCCACCAGTCCGCCGATAAAGTCTGAGCCAGAGCCGGCGCTCACGCCGCCCGTAGCGTAGCTGTTGCTGATTGAGCCCGCGTTGTAACCCACCAGCCCGCCAATAAAGTCTGAGCTAGAGCCGACGCTCACGCCGCCCGTAGCGTAGCTGTCGCTGATTGGGCCCGCGTTGTAACCCACTAGCCCGCCGATATAGGAGGAAGAACCGCTCACACTGCCTGTGGCGTAACTGTCAGTAACCGTGCCGAAGTTGTTGAAACCTACCAACCCGCCAACATTATTAAAACCGCTCACGCTGCCCGCGGCGTAGCTGTTGCTGACCGTGCTGTTGCTGTTGGTGCCGTCGTTGACACCCACCAGCCCGCCGACAGCAGCTGTTCCGCTCACACTGACCCTGGCGTAGCTGTTGCTAACCGTGCCAGTGTTTTGACCCACCAGCCCACCGACATTATTAAAACCGCTCACGCTGCCTCCCACCAACCCCACGTTCTGAATCACGGAACCCGTGCCCGCCCATCCAAACAGACCCACATAGTTGGTGGACGGCATATTGATCGTGAGATTGCTGATCGTATGCCCCAGCCCATTGAATGTGCCGGTGAAAGCGGTGCTTGAATTTCTGATCGGGACAAAGCCCGAGCTGCCCCAGACATCGGTGCTGTTACCAGTGGCCGATGCGTCAATGTTCTGTCCCAGGGTGTAGCTTGCGCCGAGGTTCATCGCGATCAACTGCAACTGATGCGCATTGTTGATCGTGGTCGAATATTCGGACGCGAGCATCGGGAACGTGGCTCCGGCGGAGCCGCCGGCATTGTTCAACGTGCCGTCGGTGTCAACGATGACCCAGTTGTTGCCCGATGCACCGGGTGTGGTTGTGAAGGTAAAGCCCGTGAGATTTGAGGCCGTCTGCATCTGCGCCGTGGTCAAGCCCGTGCCACCTGCAGAGGATGCTTGTCCGGACGTCGTGGTGTCCCAGAAACTGTTGGTGACGGTGACGGTACCGTCGTTGGAACCCACCAGGCCGCCGACATTGTAAGAACCGCTCACGCTGCCCGTGGCGTAGCTGTTGCTGACCGTACCGCCGCCAAAGTTGTACCCCACGAGCCCGCCGACATTGCTAGAGCCGCCGCTCACGCTGCCCGTCGCGTAGCTGTTAGTGACCGAACCGTCGTAGTCCTCGCCCACCAGTCCGCCGACATTTTGGACGGAACCACTCACGCTACCCGTGGCGTAGCTGTTGGTGACGGTGCCAACGAAGTTGGATCCCACCAGTCCGCCGAAACCCCCATTATCGCCAGCGCCGCTTACGCTTCCCGTGGCGTAGCTATTGCTGACCGTAGCGTATTTGTTCTGCCCCACCAGCCCGCCGACAGAATTAGCACCAGTGGCGCCACTCACGCTGTCGTTGGCGTAGCTATCGCTGACGAAGCCTCCGTTCAATCCCACGAGCCCGCCGATGTAGAACGACCCGCTAGCACCGCTCACGCTGCCGGTGGCGTAGCTGTTGCTGACCGTGCCGTCGTTGTAACCCACCAGCCCGCCGACAGACTCAGATAGACTGCCGCCGCTCACGCTGCCCATCGCGTAGCTGTTGCTGACCGTACCTTCGTAGTTGTAACCCACCAGCCCGCCGACAAATTCGGATCCGCTCACGCTGCCTCCCACCAACCCCACATTCTGGATCGCGGAACCGGTGCCCGCCCATCCAAAGAGACCAACACCGGGCGTTGATGGCAGATTGATTGTGAGATTGCTGATGGTATGTCCAAGCCCATTGAATGAGCCGGTGAAAGCGGTGGCGGGGTTTCCGATCGGCGTGAAGCCTGCTCCGCTGTTCCAAGTCGACGTCGCCGTGGCATTGATGTTCGTGCCTAACGCGTAGTACCCGGACAGATTGCCGTTCATCCCCTGCAGGTCGGTCCCGGTGGTGCTGCCCGCAGCCCCCAGGCTGCTGATTACGGTGTAGGCGTTGCCCCCGATGGACAGGCTGGGATTTGTACCCGAGAGGGTAATGGAGTTACCGATGTTCAGGTTGAAGGCACCAGAGCCACTCGCCGCCTGACTTCCATTCGCGGTATTGGGATTGATCACAAGACCCGCGGCGTTGCCGGTGGCGGTCACGTTGGCATTGACATTGACGTTGTTCGCGGCCGTCAGGGTGAGCGTGGTATTGGCGCTCCACGACACGGTATCGTTGACGTTAATGTTGCCGCCGCTGCCGCCACCCGTCACGGGAGAGGTTCCGCTGCTGCTCAGAATGGTGACGTTCGACGAATTCAGAGCGCCACTCAAGGTCGTGCCGCTCTCGTCGCCCCCGGATGGAGCCACGGTGTAGTCCGTCGGATCAATGAGCCAGCTGCCCGTTTTGCCCGTGGCAGCAAGGGTTGTAACCTTGGCACCGTTGGCGACTTCCACATGCGCAGCGTTGGTCTCGATAAGGCCGCCGTTGCCGCCGTCGGGCGCACTCGCATCGAGCGTCCCGCCGACATGGACCGTCCCCGCCGTCATGCCGCCCAGGAGTTCGATCGTGCCGTCGTGGTTTTCCACCGTACGTGCTTCGATGACGCCGGTGTTGTTCACCACGCTTGCGAGGAGCGCATCTTTCGCCCCAGCGCTCATGATGACCGTGCCGCCATCGGCCTCAATCACGCCACCGTTCTCGGCAAGGGTGCTGAGCGTGCTCTCATCCACCTGCATCTTGACGAGGCTCGCGCCGCTGAAGGTGAGGGTGACCGCACTGCCGGCGCCCAGGGCGACCGTACCCAACCGGGCGCTGATCGCACCCTCATTACCGACGTGATTGCCAAGGAGCGCCACATAGCCGCCATTGGCGGCGTTGATCGTGCCTTCATTCACGATGCTCCCCGTGCCACTACCGCTGAAGCTCGCCGAATTGCCGCTTAAGGTCACATCACTAAGAGTGGAGGCGATGAGCCCTCCGACGTTCACTTGCGCGCCTTCCCCGAAGACGATGCCGTTGGGGTTGACGAGCCACACCTCGCCGTTGGCGTTCAGGTGTCCGAGGATCTCGGAGCCGTTGCTGCCGAGGATGCGATTGACCGCAATGGCGCTGGCAGAGGGTTGCACGAAGTTGACGGTGTCCTCAGACCCAACGTTGAAGCTCAACCAGCTGAGGAAGAGATCCGAGCTCGTCTGGACAATGTCGGTGGTATCACCAGACTGGGTGATGTGGCCGGTGCCTGAAACAATGTGTCCGCCAGTGGGCTGCAGATTGCTGGCACTGGGAGTAACCGTACACTTGACGGCCGAGCACGGCGACGGACTAGCCGGCGCCACTGCGACAGGTTTTGCGTCGACGGGTTGCCCCGCGTGAGCGAGCGGCGCACAGGCGAGCGCCAGTGCCGCCATCAGGGCCTTGCACCCCAAAGTCATGCCATGTCCGGAGTCACTCCGCCGCTTCGAACGCGCAGAAAATGCTGCCCCGTCGTCGATTACCCGACGCCCCATCACGCGGTCCACATGGTGCATGGCGAGCTTCCCCTAAAGACGAGTCGTCGTTGAATGATGCCGAAGCGATGAGTCAGTGATGCCCCAGAGTCGAGCGCGTGGGTGCGCCTCACCATTGAACATTCACGCCGAAGCGGCTCACTAGATGGTTTATTCGTCCCCCACCCCGTTCTATACCCCACCGGAGCTTGGCGCAACCACGGGCCAATGCGCTCGGTGCCGCAGGTGACTTCGGTCAACTTAATGTCTGTCCAGCCGCCTTCAGACTACAGCAGTGCTGCAGTGCACAAGGAGGGCCAGTTCGACGCAGCGCGCCACGGCCAACTGATCGACGCCGCTCTACGTCCAGCGAACTCTGTGAGGCTTACTCCACCGAGCATCGCCAAATCCCTTCGCAAAGTTGGGGTACGCCTGACCGGCGTTAGCGCTGGGGAACGAGTTCATCCTTGTTCTGCAGTTTGACGATTGCTGCTTGCATCACTGCGAGTTGCCCGATGAGTTGACTGATCTCCGCTTCATGGGCTGCAATGTGCTTCTCCTGGGACGCATTTTTCTCTGCCTGAGCCGCGTCTCTCATCTGCATTTCATTCAACAGCATCGGCGCGAGTTCGTCGGTACCAATACGGATGATCTCATTGTCTGCGGCGACAGCCACATTGCCGATGTCGATGTTGTTACTGCCTGTAGTGAGCTTGAGGCCCGCTTCGTACCCGACGGCAATGTTGTTGCTTCCGGTCGTCAAAGCCCCGCCAGCATAAACGCCCTCAGCGACGTTGTAGTCTCCGTTGTTTCGAACGAGTGCGCCGACTCCCGCGGCAACGTTGTCATTGCCAGCCGTGTTGGCGTAGAGCGCGTTGTAGCCCTCAGCGGTGTTGTTCATGCCGGTCGCGTCGGAATAAAGCGCATTCATGCCGGACGCGGTGTTATTGCTACCGGTCGAAAACGAAAAGAGTGCGTACGTGCCGATACCGGTGTTGTTGGAACCCGTGGAGGATTCACCGTCGTCGAAGGTTAAGAGCGCCTGATAGCCGACCGTCGTGTTATTGCTGCCAGTTGCATAAAAGAGGGCCTGGTACCCAGCGGCAGTATTCGCATAACCACCCGTGTTCAAATAGAGCGCCTGATACCGAAGACGGTGTTGTGTGATTCAACTGGGTTGTAAACCAACCGCAGCATGAAACGTTGCAACCCTTCGTAGTGGCCCACAAAAGAAGTGGGATCCACTGACATGCCTGCAGCTTAGCCGGATGGTAAAGGCGTTGCGCCCCGGTTCGCGCTCCCTGCAGCGCTCAAGAGAGGTTTGCCTTTTCGCAAGTGAATGTGGCTTTGGGCGACAGCGCTTCACACTTCTTCACCTGGCGCACATTCCTCACTTGCGACGGACAACATCGGGGAAAGCGGTCATGCCCAACGAGCTGGAAGCTCTGCGATCGCGCATCGCGCAATCTGCGGCCTATCTGCACGTCTTCGATAAAGGCGCAGCGCCCTTCCGAATCGGGCCGGGCATGAGCTGCGTAACCGGCACCGATGATAGCGGCGCCGACTACATCAAGCTTGCGAATGGCAAGCCGAATGCGGCAGCCAATGCAACGACCGATGGCTACAGCATCAAACTCCCAGACGCGGTAGAAGCTGCGGCCTCAGGCCGTCACGTTTCAATCAGGGTCGTCGCTCGAGGCGGTCGGTTCGCGCTTGCCTATTCAACCAACGAAGTCGGCAATTCCGGGTGGCGCTGGCACAAAGGTGGACCGAAATGGTCCGTGTTCACCACCGAATACGATGTACCCGTGATGGTGGAGGGGAACGGCGACTTTATCGGCCTGCTTCCGGATAGCACTGGACCCGGAATTGACTTCTGCTACCTGTCGATCAGCGTTGGGGACAAGGCCGAAGCGGCAGCCGATCCTTCGCACTCATATGCCGGAATGAAAAATGTGATCGACGCTGAGCTTCCGCACCTTGGCGGCAATGTCCATGAGGGCGACGCCTACACCTTTGCGCCTTCGGTGTGGGACTATCTCATCGACCGCTTTGCCGTCAGGTCCGCGCTGGATCTCGGCGCGGGCCTCGGCTACTCAAGCTGCTACTTTCACCGCGCGGGAGTCAAGGTCGTCGCGGTGGATGGCCTCGAGTACAACGTCAAGCATGCAATCTTTCCCTCAACGCTGGTCGATCTGACTCTCGCGCGCGTGGTGTGCCGAGTGGATCTCGTTCACTGCCAAGAGGTTGTCGAGCACATTGAGGAAAAGTATCTGGAGAATCTTCTGCTGTCGCTCGCCTGCGGCCGATTCATCGTCATGACGAACGCTCTACCCGGCCAGGGCGGCCATCATCACGTGAACGAGCAGCCGACCGAATATTGGATCGCCCACCTGAAGCGGCACGGCTGCGAGGTCATGGCCGAGGACACGAAGCGAGTGCGGGCGCTCGCGGAGAGGGACGGCGCCTGTTACCTTGCGGCCACTGGCCTTGTGCTCACTAATCTTTGGTTTTGAAACCCCACGGCAGCCACATCATGCTTGACTTCGAGCAGTATCTTTCCGCTATACCGCAGCTTCACACCTGGGATGAGGGGGCAACGTGGACTGCAGGAGGCTTCAACAAGGGAATGCTGAAGGCGCTCATTGCATTCCTGCGCGACAACTTGCCACCCGCGCCGGCGATCCTCGAAACCGGCGCGGGCAACACCACGATCTCATTTCTGTTTCTCAAACCCAGCCGCCTGGTCTCCATTGCGCCAGATCCGGGCTTGTTCGAGAGACTCCGCGCCTACTGTGAGTCGAATGCTATTCCGACCGACGCCCTTGAGATGAAGGTCGACGGATCGGAGTGGGTGCTTCCGCAGATGACCAAGCGAAATGCCGCACCGCAATTCGATTTGGTGCTCATCGACGGCTCTCACAATTGGCCGATGGTGTTCCTGGACTTCTTCTTCGCCAACTATATGCTCAAACCCGGCGGCTATCTTGTCCTCACAGCTCTGCAGCTGCACCCGATCAAGGAGCTAGCACGCCTCCTGGCGGAACAACCGGGCTTCAAAGTGGCGCTAAAACTGAAGAGCGCCTTGATGTTTCAACGAGCAGCAGAAGCCAGGGAGCTGCCCAAATGGACTCACTGCCCCTACCTCGTGCGGATGTCCGCTGAGTATGCGAAGAAGAAAACTCCGGCTGCGCTCAGTTGGGATGCGTCTTCGGAAGAAGCGCTCGTCAGCACGCCGCCGTCGGAATAACTACGCGGTTGGATTAATCAACGCACACGTACTTCGAGGCCGTACCGCCGCCTGTCCTCGCTTCGAATCATTTTTTATGAGTATCGCGTGTAAGATTCAGAGGCTTCCCTCCTGGTTTGGCGGTAATTGCGGCTTACCGTTTGACATGCGTGCGGTCGTGATCGCAGTCCACGCTTCAAACGTTCGATGCTATAGTACGCACGGGAAAGTTACGTCAACGCTAAGAACACGAAGCACTCTGGATTCATCAGGGAGGACGTGGACACCCGGTCGACAACGGACTGCCCGTTCGAAGCCGCCATTGCGAAATGCCTTTGATACGCGCCAGTCGACTTTGCGTCGCGCGCGGTATCGCACGAGAAGTTCTCAATATTACCGGAACAATGAGCGGCGCCAGACTCGATGAATTTAGCTTCGACTATTTCGACAAATATGTGATTGACTGTGCATCATGCGCCGCGATCGGCGTTGTAACAGAGGAGAATTGGCATGGCGGACAAGCTTACTGTGGCGTTACCGGACCATTCGGCATATCGAGTGGCATACGATCTCATGAGCCGAATATCGGCCTTGGAAACAAGCACAAAGGATAGGCACTACTTTCTTAATCTGTACGCTATGTGTAGAAAAATCGTAATCGATGGATCGCTCCCAAAGGGCGCGATAGCCGACACCTGACAATCGAGCTGGCTGGTCTATGACAACGCACAGGCCGCGCACTTTCTGCGCGCGCCGAATATTGTGCAAATTAGCAATAGGCGCGATTGGCGGCCACTTACAGTGCCCCGCCAGCAACTGCCTGCACGGGGATGGCATTAATTGCGCACGGATGTCACGAGCGCCAGCTTAACCTGCGCCCGGGACTGGTGATTCCTGCTCAAAACCAGTTTGAAAACCGGGAAACATTGCAAAACACATGTCACACAAGGCGAGATTTACCCATAATCGCAAGGATCGAAGTTACCAGGGAGTAGTCTCAATTGCTGCAGCACCGTGGTTTTGTTGAGGCTGTATCCGAAGACGCCGTTGCCGGCTGGTGCTGGGACTCCGATCACCCTCAAGTACGGCTCGACGTCGATATACTCCTTGACGGGGCGATTCTCGCATCGAGCAGCGCGTGTAACATACGTGCAGACCTAGTTCGTGCGGGCTTCGGCGACGGCCGATATGGATTTCGGATAACACTACCAAAGAACCTTACCGAAGATGAGCAATGGCGAATTGTAGTTAACGCACGCTCAGAGAATCGCTCCGTCATCCTGCCGCGAACTGCAACGCAAGCCGAAGCACCTAGCCCCAAACGTACCGGAACATTTGCTCAGCGCCTTCCACGATGCATCGTCCATATCGGCACTGAAAAAACCGGCTCAACTAGCCTGCAGGCCTTTTTCGGACGGCGCCGTAAGGATCTAAGCGCACGCGGGATATTCGTTCCGCTCAGTTTTTCCACACCTGCTCCGAGCGGCGTCATCAACCATACCGAGCTTGTCTCCTACTCGTACGATATTTCTACCGTAAATCAATCTCGTTTCAATTCAGGTGAACCTGCGCTCACCCCCAGCGCAATAAGAGCCGCGCGCGCAGCGTTGCAAGACACGCTGTGTAACGAATTGCAGCAGGCCCTCAGCCAAGCCGAATCTCCCTATCACACGATGATTTTTTCTTGCGAGCTGCTCCACAATCGATTGCTGCTTCAAGAGGAACTCGTTCGCCTGCACAACTTACTCAGCGAATTTGCGGACACCGTAGAGGTGCTGGTGTATGTCAGGCCGCAACATGAAATGGCGGTTAGTCTATTCAGTACTGCCCTCGAGAATGGCAGTACCGAGGAAAACATTGTACCGAGAACGGAAGGCGCTCCCGGCCACATGCGCTTCCTCCAGCGACTCTATGATTTCGATGCGCTCGTGGCGCGCTGGCAGGCGGCGTTTGGCCCTGAGTGCGTACGTGTGCGCCTGTATTGCAGTGATGTTGTGGGCGATTTCGCGCAAATGCTCGCTGCGAGCAGCCCCTCAGAACCCGGTATAGACGCCCTCGGCGAGGCGACTCCCCGCCTCAATAGAAATCTCTCCGCCTCGGCCCAACGCACCCTGCTCTGCTTAAATCGCAACTTGGCGAAGGCTGCGAATCATGAAGCGCGGCAGCTGCGCAACGTAGTCGTGACAATTCTCAAGGACAGCTTTCCTGGTCAAAGCGCATTGCCTGCGAGGTCCGATGCAGAGCATTTTCAGGATTTCTTTGAAGACAGCAACGCCAAGCTCTGCGCGCGCGTTTTCCCCGGGCGATCACGTCTTTTTGATCTAGACTTCTCCAAGTATCCAGGCGTGGCCACGTCACTGCAAGCTACGACTGACGAGATGGGCGCTGTGATAGTGGCAATCCTGCGGGCGCATCGGAATATCAGTTGAAGGGTGACCGGGTCACGCGCCGGTCGTCCTCAATCACAATCGTCTAACGGCAACATCGTGAAACCCGAAGGCTGCGAGCGCAATAAATTCAAAGCGGAAATTGTTTTCGTTTACGAACTTATTCACGGCAGAATAGACGCCGTACGGGGTCAATTGAATAGGGTCGAAGTTAGTGTAGTCGTTGCAGATGATATAGCCACTAGGCTTAATTTTCTTGATTGCCTGCATCAGATCCTTCCATACTCCTTCAAAGGAGTGATCCGCGTCTATGTATATAACGTCGAAGTATTCGTTCGGCATTTTCGCCATATTCTGAGATGAGTCCCCGACGTAATATTTGACGTTTCCATGAGCGTCGAGCTTCGCTTTGTTCTCTTTTCTAATGTTCTGCATGCCATAATCAAAAATGTGGACTTCCGCAGGTTGGTTGAGCTCGATGACGCGGACGACGAAATCACCGGTCAGCGTGCCAACCTCGGCAAATACTCCTTTTTTTGGCAGACGTCGAATTATTTCATGTCTATCGTGGAGAACGAGGCACGTAGTCAACAGCTCAGGTCGAGGGACATTCGGAGCGCCGTCTAATAGCCCCGGATATAGCATGTGATGTTTTTTGCGAAATTCACTGATGGTCGCCCGTGCCTTCAGCAATTGCGCGTTGATGTCCTTGATATCGCGCTCTAATTCTTCTGACATGTCAGTTCCCAAGTGGTAAGCGTACCCCCGCGGAGCGGGTTTCCTCTAGAAGTTAGCATTTTGTGCGAAGCAGATTCGTGTGGCTAGTAGCTCGGATGGAAGTTGCGATCGGGCAGTTGCGAATATTTTGCCGCGGTAACTGTTCAAGCGCGGGCGTCTTCCGCTTAATAGCCCATTACGATGTATGGTGTGGCCGCGCCGACGTGGAGAGTCGGTTTCCCGAACTCTGCAGGGCACGATCCGAAGGCCCTTACGGTGTACACACCGCTGGTCGCGAGGCCGTTGAAGATTGCCTCCGCACTGGTACTGCCCAACGTCGTCGTCGAATACAGATTGTCAGCTGCGGCCATAGCCCCCGCGATTGAGTACAGCGATTCGGCCGCACTATCCGCTTCGAATGCCAGCCAATACCAACTGGGTCCTATGAGCTGCGTGCCCGCACCGCTGTTCAGAGTTACCGTGTGTAACCCAGCTGTCCCCGGCGCAATCATTAAAGATCCACTGTCGGACGTCGGCACCAGCTTCCCCGGTGCGCCCTTCCCGCTATCGGCGTAGACGCACATTTCCGCGTGCCACATCGCCATATTGGCAGTGCCGATGTCGAATGACAGTGTCTTCAGAAGGGACGGATGGCTAATATAGACAGGGATTGCGAACAGTCTATTCACCTCGCTCACAGCCGCATTAACCGGCTTGTCAAGTAGAGGCGGCCCGTAAAATCTGCCCGCGACCGCCGAGCCATTAAGCGACATTGGTACTGGAGCCTGCCCCAACGTTACCCATGACGCGGTCGTTGAGTCCAG
>Ga0302325_10024428_pt1 | contig 12570 bp, 8 predicted proteins | sample Palsa_T0_2_FD_201948 | JGI IMG/M metagenome (GOLD analysis project Ga0302325, IMG submission 201948) | Peat permafrost microbial communities from Stordalen Mire near Abisko, Sweden - Palsa_T0_2 | ecosystem: Environmental > Terrestrial > Soil > Palsa > Peat permafrost | place: Sweden: Abisko...
ATAGCCCGCATCGTGCGCGACGGCGCGGGAGGATTCACCTCCGACCCCGACTTCATTCCGCCCAGCCTGCGCATCAGCGCCAGCGAGCGCCTGGTCATGCTGCTGCACCGCCTTGCCCAGTCCATTGAGGAGAAGGTAAGCTCCACGCGCGCTCAGCGCCAGGGCAGCGGCCGGTTTGAGCTCGGCACATCCGCGCTCGATGTCGCCAACTATTGGTTTCTCCACTCCCTCTGTTCAGCGCTCCCTGCGTTGCGCCATCATCTCCAGGACCGCCGCACCCACCCCGAAGAGGTCTACCGCGACCTGGCCCGCCTGGCCGGCGCACTCAGCACGTTCGCGCTTGAAACCACTCGCGACGAAATCCCGCTCTATCGCCATCGCGACCTCACCTCAACATTCCGCGAAATGGACGCCCTCATCCGCCGCTATCTGGAAATTGTCGCTCCATCCAACTTCGTCACGCTGCAGTTCCGCAAGGTGGAAAATTACATTTTCGCCGCCGAGGTAAAAGACGAGCGCTGCCTGCGCCGTTCGCGATGGATCTTCGGCATCCGCTCCGCGCTCACTGACTCGGTGATCCTGCGCCAAACGCCGAAGCTGGTCAAAGTCTGCTCCGCGGAAGGCGTTTCCAAGCTGGTGCAGCGCGCCCTGCCTGGCCTGGAGCTCATGCACCTTCCCGTACCGCCTGCCGCTCTCCACGCCCAGGCAGACATGCATTACTTTGCTGTTTCCCAGGCCGGCGCATGCTGGCAGCATATACTTCAAACCAAAAACGTCGGGGTCTATATTCCCGGGGACCTCGGCGACGCAACCTTCGATCTCACCGTCCTAACGGAGACATCCGCATGACAACATCTCCATCCCCACTTCCCGAGATCAGGACAAACAATCTCGCCATGGCCTTCCAGGAGGTCTTCACCGTCATTCTGCGCACCCGCTTCTTCCAGCAGCGCGTTGAAAACGCCGACGCCTTCCGCGCCACGTTGCGCAAGATGATCTCCTCCGCCGTCAAGGACGCCGGAGCCCTGGGCTACACCGACGAAGCCTCCAAGATGGCCATCTACGCCATGATCGGATTTTTGGACGAGAGCGTCCTCAACTCCAAAGACCCCACCTTCGCCGACTGGGCCCGCCGGCCCTTGCAGGAAGAGATGTTCGGCGGCCACTTCGCCGGCGAGTACTTCTTCCGCAATGTCACCGACCTGCTCAATCGCCCGGAGTCGCCCCAAGTGGCCGATGTGCTTGAACTGCACGCCCTCTGTTTACTGCTCGGCTTCCGCGGCCAGTTCGCCTTCGGAGACGCCTCCGAGATTCACACCATCCTTAGCCGCATCCGGGAGAAGATCAATCGCATCCGCGGCTCCTACGCGCTCTTCCGCCCGGTGGAAACGCCAGCCGCGCCGCCCGCGCCCAAGAAAGACCCCTGGGTAACCCGCCTGGCCATAGCCGCGATCCTGCTTGCCGTCGTCGCGATTCTGGCCTACGCCGGATACTTCTTCATCCTCGGCCAATCCATGCCAACAATCGCGCAACTCACCACGCAGCATTCCCCAACCCTGGCAGCTGATTCACAGCAAGACCGCATGGAGATATCCCTATGAAACGCATCCTGATTGGGATATTGATCTTTCTCATCTATCTTGCCCTGATCATCTGGGCAGCCTTCGGCCTGCACTTTGAAGGCACAAAATTCGTGCTCTTCATCGTGATTCTCGGCCTGCTTGGCGCTCTCACTCTCGCCTTTGTGCTTTGGTACCTGAACAAGCTCGACCGCGCCTCCGGCAAATCCAGCGGCCCAGACACGCCCGACTCCATCAATCTCGGCAACCTGCTGCGCGACGCCAACGCCAAAATCCGCCAGTCCAACCGCGCGGGCGTAAAGTCCCTCGCTTCCCTGCCGCTCATCTACGTTATCGGAGACGAGAACTCCGCCAAAACGCAAACCGTGCTGCAATCCGGCCTTGACCCCGAATTGCTGGCGGGAAATGTTTATCAGGACGGAATCATCGTTCCCACGCAGCTCGCCAATCTGTGGCTGGCAGGCAGCTATGTGCTGGTCGAAGCCGGGGGCGCGCTGCTGCGTCAGCCTCCGCTCTGGCAGCGGCTTTTGCGCGCCACCATCCCTGCGCGCCTGGGCTCAATCTTCGGCGACAGCCGCTTGCCCGCACGCTCCGTGGTTGTCTGCGTCAGCATCGAGCGCATCTTGGCGCCCAGCACCTCCGAGCAGATAAAAGCGCTGGCGCAATCGCTTAACGAGCGCCTCCGCCAGCTCTCGCAGACGCTGGGAATCTCGCTGCCCATTTACGTCCTCTTCACCAAGCTCGACACCGTTGCGCCTTTTTCCGACTATGCAAACAAACTCACCGATGAGGAAGTCAAAGTACCCATCGGCTCTCTGCTCTCGTCCCTCAGCTCCGGCTCCGGCCTGTACATCGAGCAGGCAACTGCCTTGATCGGCGGCCGCTTCGACCAGCTTGTCTACGCGCTCTCCGAATTTCGCCTTGACGTTCTCTCCCGCGGAGGCGAACTCAAAGACCTGGCCCGCGCCTACGAGTTTCCCCGCGACCTGCGCAAGCTCCGCGCCGGCATCGTCTCCTTTCTCGCCGAAGTCGCCAGGCCAAGCCAGATCGGCGTCAACCCATTCCTGCGCGGCTTCTTCTTCGCCGGAATGCGCGCCCACATCGTTGAAGACGTGCTCGAAATCGGACCCTCCCAGCCGCAATCCGTCGCGCCCGTCGATGCCGGCGCGACGCGCATCTTTACGCTGGCCGCCATGCAGCAGCAACAAGCGGCCCCGCAAACTCGGCGAGGCGGTACGCGCAAGATCGCGCAGTGGGTCTTTCTGCCACATCTGTTTTCGAAGATCCTTCTCGCCGACAAATCCGCGCTAGAAACCAGCCGCGCCAGCACCCGCACCAGCGTCCTCAAGCGCACCCTTCTGGTCTGCACCAGTGCCGTCTTTCTCATCTTGCTGGCGCTGGTCACCATCTCCTTCTCGAAAAACCGCGCGCTTGAGAATCGCGTTAAGGAGGCCGCAGCCGCACCGGTCTCGCCTGTCTCGCAGGGCAGCTTCGCGTCGCAAGGCGACCTCCAATCCCTCGACAACCTGAGAGCCGTTCTCGCCGAGCTCGAAGGCTATCGCAAAGACGGACGACCGTTCATGGACGGCTTCGGCCTCTACAAAGGTGACGACCTCTACCCCGTCGCCTGCCAGGCGTACTCCAACAAGTTCCGCACCCTGTTGCTGGGTCCGGCGCAACAAAACATCGTCGCAAAACTTGGCCTGCTACCTCCTGCTCCAACTGCCGACTCGCTCAGCTTCAGTGCAACCTATAATCCCCTCAAGGTCTACCTGATCACGGCCACCAACCCCGATCCTGACACTGCCCAGGACACCGTGAGCTATCTTCCCACCGCGCTCGCCACCGAGTGGACCGGCAACGGTACTCCGACGCCTGATCAGGCCCGCCTCGCGCAATCGCAATTCGAGTTCTATGCCAAACTGCTCCCCGGCACGTCGTCCTGCCTCGCCGCAGCCGGCAGCCCCCGCAACGAAGCTCTTATCAGGCGCACCCGGACCTACCTCGACGGCTTTAACGGCTTCGACCACGTTTACCAAACCATGAAGGACGAGGCCAACCGTAAGGTCCAATCCTTCAACTTCAATGGAAAGTTTCCCGGCTCCTCTACCTACATCGTCGACTCTCATCAGATTCCGGGCGCCTTCACAAAGGATGGATTTGCCATCATGCAGGCTGCATTTCGCGATCCCACGAAATATTACGGCGGCGAGGAATGGGTTTTCGGCCACTCGCATGCTGCGCCGATGGACCCCGTCGCCCTATCAAATCAGTTGAAGCAGACCTACGCCGCCGACTTCATTCAGATCTGGCAAACCTATCTCAGAAAGGCGGCATTCGTTTCGTACAAGAGTTTTCAGGACGCTGACAACAAGCTGGGCGCGCTCGACTCCAACTCCTCAGCCCTGCTCGAGCTGTTCTCACTCATCTCTACGAACACCGACGTGAGCGATTCGAATATAAAATCCGCCTTCCAGGCTCCGCAGCAGGTGGTTGCATCCACAAGTGCCGACGGACGGCTGATCGGTCCTCTCAATAACGGTTACATCCAGTCCTTGGGGGCCCTTGATGGGACAATTAAGACCCTCAACTTGTCAAGTGTCACCGATCCGTCAGCCGGTTCACAGGTTGCTCAAGCGGCCGTCGCCGCCGAGGCGGCCGCTACAAATATGCGCGCCAATTTCGTTCCCGATCCCGCTGGTGGCATGGACAAGACAAGTTTCGACCTGCTGAAGGCTCCCATCTTGTCGGCCGAGGGCTTGCTGTCCGGTCTAGGCGCAAAGGCGGCGGGTGACGCGGCCAAAGACTTCTGCGCCAAGGCCGGCGCCGTGTTGGGCAAGTTCCCGTTCAACCCTGACTCCACCACCGACGCCACCCCGGATGAAGTCTTCCAGATTTTCGCCCCTGGTCAAGCCTTTTCACAATTCGTGGCGAGCCCAGTCATCAAAGGGGCTGTGACGCAACAGGGTTCCCAGTTCTTCAAGGCCGCCGGCTACACATCGACAGTCAACCAGGGGTTCTTGAACTTCCTCGCCAGCGCCCAAAAAATCCAATCCACCCTTTTCGCATCCGGCAACCAGCCTTCGCTCGACTTCACTCTTACTGAAGTTAAATCTCCGGGAATTCCCGATGCAACCGTTAGCGTCGATACCCAGCAAATCACCAAGGCCGATCAGAAGCTGAGATTTCAGTGGGTTTCAACGCCCAGCGGCCACTTCAGCCTTTCCAACCCAGGGAACTCCCGCACATCGACGGCTCCCAGCCCATGGTCGGCCTTCCACCTCGCATTTCTTGCCACGCACATCCCTCCCAACCGCCTGAAATTTGACCTGGAAACAAACAGTCAGTCCAACGCGACCATTCTTTTGGACGTCTCCGGCCCCGGAGCAGAGCTGCTCAACAGGGACTTCATGAAAGGGTTCCACTGCGTCTCCCAAGTTGCACATTGACAAAGGCCGACAGGCTGCCGACCAGCCATTTCTGCGATACTTGAGTTGAAACCATGGACGAAGACATCACAAACCAACCCTCCACCTTCGACGAGCTCATCGGTGCTCCCGCTGAGCCAGCGCAATCGGTCCCCGATGCTGGCCCCACGCCACGCACGCGCCTCGCCGTTTCTGCCCTCAGCGATGTCGGCCTTGTCCGCACCAACAACGAAGACTTCTTCGGTTACGACGAACCTCTCGGCATCTACGTTGTCTGCGACGGCATGGGAGGCATGGCCAGCGGCGAAGTGGCCAGCTCCCGCGCCGTGGCGGCCGTCATGCAGAGCTATGCAGCCACGGCTGCCTCCGGCGCGCCCGTGAGCACGCGCCTCCTCCATGCCATCAACGCCGCCAATCTGGATGTGTGGGAGAACGGCCAGGTTCCCGAAAACAAAGGCATGGGAACAACCACAGTCGTTGCTGCGCTCGATGGCGACAAACTCATCCTCGGCAATGTCGGAGACAGCCGCGCCTACATCTGCCAGGACGGCCAATGCGTCCAGCTCACCGTCGACCACTCCTATATCAACGAGCTCATTCGCAACGGCACCCTCACTATTGAGAACGCGCGCGACGCTGACCTGAAAGGCATGGAGTCTGTGATCACCCGCGCGGTTGGAGTCGCGGCCGACGTGCAACCCGACTTTTTCTCCGTCGATCTCAAACCTGGCACTTCCGTCCTGCTGGCCACCGATGGCCTCACCCGCTATATTCTTCAGGAAGAAATCGCCACTGTCGTCGCCGCATCCCCATTTGAGTCCGCCTGCGCCAACCTCATCGACATTGCCAAGCAACGCGGCGGCCAGGACAACATCACATGCATTCTCCTCCAGGCGCTGCCCGCATAATCTGTTTTGAGTTTTGTATTTGTGACTCCAATCAGCGAAGCGGAAGTCCTGAGCGCCGCCGAAGAGGATCTGCACTTCGCTCCATCTCCACATCGACTCGGAATTCTCTCGGGCGCTTTCCAGCCTCAACTGGCCAGCGCGTCCGCCCGGCCGGCATGCACTTCCTGCGCCCGGTCGAGCGCCGCCTGAATATTCGGCATGATGTTCTCGCGCCCCACGCGATCCAGAAACCGTCCGCCCTGCAGCAGTTTTGATGGCTGCTGCATCGCGCCGCACAGCAGCATCGTCCGCCCGGAATCGTGCAGCCGTTTTGCAAACGATTCGATGGAGTGAATTCCGGTTGCGTCGATCGCCGTCATGTTCCTGAGCCGCAGAATCACCACCGGCGCAAACGCCTCGATGTTCCCAGTAGCCTCAACCAGCTTCTCCGTCGTGCCGAACAGGAACGGCCCGTGGATTCGCAGCAGAGTCACATACGGCGGAAGAATGCGGCCCTGCAACACATGCGGCAACCCGTCGCGAATGTACTCGTCGGTCACCGGAGAGACAGTGGTCGTGTCCGCGATCCGATAAATATAAAGCAGTGCTGCCAGCGACATGCCCACAGCCACGGCCACTGTCAGGTCGGCAAACACCGTCAACGCAAAAGTTACCAGCCACACCGAGATCGCCGTAAAGTCCAGTTGGAAGATGCCGCCGATCTCTTTCCACTCGCCCATGTTGTAGGCCACTACAAACAACACTCCGGCCAGCGTCGCCAGCGGGATGTAGCTCGCCAACGGCGCCGCCACCAGCAGGATCAGAAGCAGTGTCAGCGCATGCACGATCCCTGCAACCGGCGACCGCGCACCCGACCGAATATTTGTCGCCGTCCGCGCAATTGCGCCGGTAGCCGGAATCCCTCCGAACAGGGGCGACACGATATTCGCTACTCCCTGCGCCACCAGTTCCACATTGGAGTTGTGCCTGTCGCCTGTCATGCCGTCCGCCACCACCGCAGACAACATGCTCTCCAGCGCCGCCAGAAGCGCCACCGTAAACGCCGATGGAATCAACGGCAAAAAATGCTCGGAGTGAAAGTCAGGCAGCGCAAACGGCGGCAGCCCTCGCGGAATCCCGCCAAACTTGCTCCCGATCGTCTCCACCGGCAGATGAAACAGAAAGGAGACGCCGGTGCAAACTACCACCGCCACAATCGACGCCGGAATGCGCTTGGTAATGCGCGGCAAAAACAGCAGGATGGCCAGTGTCCCCAGTCCCAGCCCCAGCGCTGCCGGGTTCAGGCTGGCAAAGTGTGCCGCAAGCACCCGCATGCGGGGCAGAAATTCGCTCGGCGCAGCGCCCGTCCGCAGTCCGAAAAAATCCTTGATCTGCGTGGAAGCAATCAGAATGGCAATGCCATTGGTAAATCCGATCACCACCATGCGCGGAATGAAGCGAACCGCCGCGCCCAATCCGGTGAGCCCCATCAGCAGCAGGATCGCACCGGCCATCACCGTCACCATGGCCAGCCCGCTCATGCCAAAACGGGCCACAATTCCGGCAACGATCACAACAAAGGCCCCGGTCGGTCCGCCAATCTGGGTGCGCGACCCGCCCAGCGCCGAGATCAGAAACCCCGCCACGACAGCCGTATACAAGCCAGCCTGCGGAGTTACCCCGGAAGCAATGCCAAACGCCATCGCCAGCGGCAAAGCCACAACTCCCACCGTCAACCCGGCAAGAAGATCGTGCATGAACATCTGCCCCGTATACATTCGGAGCGACTGGAACAGCTTGGGCACATTCGGATTGCTGATGGACATGATGATGCTCTAATCCTACGCGCAACGGCAAATCGGCGGAGCCACGCGCCGTACAGTTCCAGCCTCGGTGCCCCAATACGCGGAGTGCGTGCCGCCGCCTATGCCGATTTGGGGCACGCGCCTCGTCCCTCTGAGCGAAACGAAGCGGAGTCGAAAACCTGCCCTGAGCCTGTCGAAGGGAACCCGCATCTTGCAGATTTTTTCCAAAAGGGCAGAAAACTTCGATCCTCAAACGGCTCCTTTCATCACCAAGGTCTTTTCATAAACCAGCCCCGCCCGCCCGCGCCCATAGTAGTGTTCCTCTCTTCCCTTCAGTCGGAATCCGCTCTTCTCATACACCCGAATCGCCGCAGCATTCTCCGCATCCACATGCAGCCAAATCGTCTCAGCTCCAGCTTCATTCGCTGACGCTTCCAGTCGCCGCAGCAGCTCCCCACCCACGCCCTGCCCACGAACTTCTGTCAATACCTCCAGCGTCTGCACATACGCCACTGTCCCCACTGCCTCCGCGCTCCACTCCACAATTCCGAATCCAACCATTCGACCATCATCCTCCGCAATCCAGGTCGCCGCATCGCGCTGCTGGATCAGCTGCCGCATATACCCGCGGCTGAATCGATGCGGAGGCTGAAAGCAAACCTCCTCGATCGCATAAAGCGCCGCAAAATCCTCCGCCCTGTACAAGCGATAAAGCACAGCCCCACTCTATCGCATCATCGCCTCCGGGCAACTTTCCCGGCGAGCAGCAAAAAAGCCATCCTCGCTTCGAGGATGGCTCTTTTGAAATCACAAATCCGATCAATAGATCTACACCTTAGCTTCCAGATCCGCAATCACATTGAAGAACCGCTGATCCAGTCGCCGATTCGTTGCAATCGCTTCCTTGATCGTGATGTCCGTAATGTCCAACCCCTTCAGCACTGCAATCCGGCCCCATTTCCCGTCATGCACCATGTCGATCGCGTGCAGGCCATAGCGCTGTGCCAGCGTGCGGTCATACGCCGTGGGAACGCCGCCGCGCTGCGTGTGTCCCAGGTTCACTGAACGCGTCTCGAAGCCCGTCTTCTTTTCGATCAACTCCGCCAGCGCCTCGCCGATGCCCGAAAGCCGCGCATGGCCGAACGAATCCACCTGCGCCGACCCGATCACCTGGCCAACCTCAGGCAGGTGGCACCCCTCCGCCACCACCACCACGCCGTAGTGCTTGCCGTGATCGTAGTTGTACTTCAGCAGCGCGCACACGTGGTCAATGTCAATCTCCTTCTCCGGCACCAGGATCACATGCGCTCCACCGGCCACGCCCGAGGCATACGCGATCCACCCCGCATCGCGACCCATCACTTCCACCACGATCACCCGATTGTGCGAATCCGCCGTCGTATGAATCCGATCGATCGCCTCAGTTGCAATCATCACCGCCGTGTCAAAGCCAAACGTCGTGTCGGTCCCATTGATGTCGTTGTCGATGGTCTTCGGCACGCCCACGCTGGGCACGCCGTTCTCGCTCAAATAGAGCGTTACAGACTGCGTATCGTCTCCGCCCAGCGCGATCAGCGCATCGATCTTGTTGATCTTCAGAACTTCCTGCACCTTCTCAATGCCGCCCGGAATCTTCTTCACGTTGGTCCGCGAGGAATGCAGAATGGTCCCGCCCCTCAACTGAATTCCGTCGGTGTTTTCAAGCGTCAGCGGAATAAAGTTGTTGTCCAGCACCCCACGCCAGCCGTTCAAAAAGCCGATGAACTCGTCGCCATAATGGTTGATTCCCTTTTTCACCGCGGCATAAATCACCGCATTCAGTCCGGGGCAATCGCCTCCGCCGGTAAGTAAAGCAACTCGCATCGCAAAATCTCCTCATCGAATTCGTTCAACCACCAGGGCCAAGCCGGAAATCCATTCCTGATTCCTATTCCGCATTGTTACTCCGACGCCGAAGGAATCCCGCAGAAGTCGGCCTTGTGTCAGGGCACGACTTCAGTCGTGCCGAAAGGCCCCCTGAAAGTCTAGCGGGCTTTAGCCCCTGAATGGGGCTCTTCGCAAGAAACGAACGCTTGCAAAACTTCTCGGGATTCGACACCATACCCAGTGTAACGCGACCCTGTAAACACAAATCGTGACCGCGCTCACGCTGTGCAAAGATTTTCTTTCCCAGTTTTTCCTCGTTGGGAATCTTCGCGGCAATGTTTCAATAAGAATATGCACGGAACCGGAGCGCTGTTGCTGCTGGCTTTCGCCACCCTGGTCACCATCGTTCTGCTGGTGCTGCTGCAGTTGACGCGGCTGGGATACCTGGTTCACGCCACCATCCCCGACCGTCCCCGCCAGCGCATGTTCGTTGCCTCAGTGGCCTTCTTCATTACCTTCGTCGGCGTCCGTGCCATCGTCATGATGATCAGGGCCCACGTCGGCCCCTTCAACTGGGTCACGGTAGGCGGCCGTCACATCCATCACCTGGTCTGGGGAATTCTAATCCTGCTTCTGGTCGGCTACGGCTGGCTGCTCGACCTGGGACGTTCCCACTCCCCGCTCTCCATATTCTTCAGCCGTCTCATGTCAGTCAGCTACGGCGTCGGCGCCGCGCTTACGCTGGACGAATTCGCGCTCTGGCTGAATCTCGAACCCGATGCCTACTGGACACGCGAAGGACGCATCAGCATTGACGCCGTCATCATATTCGGCAGCCTGCTCGGCGTCGGCGCATGGGGCGCGCCCTTCTTCCGCGGCGTTCAGCGCTTATGGACCAAGCACTCCGAACTGCGTGGCAGGCTGGCCGCGCCTATTCGCCGCGCGCGGTTGCTTCGTCCGCGTAGAGTTCGTCGATTACCGCCGCGTATCGTGCCGTAATCGCCCGCCGCTTCAGCTTCATTGAAGGCGTAAGCTCGCCGGATTCCTGCGTCCATTCATCCGCAACCACGCGGAATCGCTTCAGCGTCTCGAAGTTCGCCAGACCGCCGTTCACCTCGTGCACAATCTCGCCATAGAGCGCAACCACGCGGCTGTCCGCCACAAGCTCGGCGCGGCTTCTTGTCACCATTCCCTGGTTCTTTGCCCACTCTTCCAGCGCCACAAAATTCGGCGACAGCAGCACCGAGATGAACTTGTGCTTGTCTCCCACCAGCGCCGCCTGCGCCACCAGCACATTGTTCTTCAGCTTGTTCTCAATCGGCTGCGGCGCCACCAGCTTCCCGCCGGAAGTCTTGAGCAGCTCCTTCTTGCGGTCGGTAATGTAGAGAAATCCATCCGCATCCAATCGAGCGATGTCGCCAGTACGGAACCAACCCTCCGCATCAAAGCACTCCGCATTGGCCTCAGGTTTCTGCCAGTAGCCCTGAAACACCGCCGCCCCGCGCGTGAGCAACTCGCCGTCTTCCGCCAGCTTCAACTCCACATTTGGGAGCGGCCGCCCCACGGAACCCATGCGGTGAGTCACCGGATTGTTCAACGCAATCACCGGCGAAGTCTCCGTGAGCCCATACCCTTCCCAAAGCGCGATACCCACCGAAGCAAACCATTGCGCCGTGTCGATGCCCAGCGGAGCCCCGCCCGAGACAAATGCCCTCACCCGCCCACCGAACGCCTCCATCACCTTCGAATACACAAGTTTGTGCGCCAGTTTCCAAAGCATCGCATGAGGTTTTTGTCCGCCGTAAACAGGTTCGCGATACCCCGCTCCCAGCCGAACCGCCCACGCCAGAATCCGTTTCTTCACCGGTGAAGCCGCGGACTTCGCTTCCACCGCCTGGCGAATTTTCTCGTACACGCGCGGCACGCCCACCAGCACTGTCGGCCTGATCTCTTTCATTGCCTGCGGCAGCTTGTCGAACTGCGAGCAATACGCTACCTGCGCCCCGTGGTTGTACATCACGTAGTCCAGCGCCCGCGCCGTGATATGCGAAAGCGGCAAAAACGAAATGCAGGAGTCGCTGGGGTTGAAGTTGTAGTCCAGGCCCGCGAAGTTTTGATTTGAAGCAATATTTCCATGCGTCAGCGTCACACCCTTGGGCTCTCCGGTCGTCCCGGATGTATAGATCAGCGTAGCCAGATCCTTCGGCTCAATAGACCGCACCAGCGCGTCGAAGACAGAATCGCGCTCGCTCCCGCGTTCATCCGCCCCCAAAATGAGTTCGCTGAAGGCAACGGCGCCCTCCGGCGGCGCAGCAGAATCCATGATCACAATCCGCTCGATCAGTGTCTGCGAGCGCACAGCATTGAGCTTGTCAAACTGCTGCCGGTTCGACACCACGGCAATCCTGCAGCCCGCGTCGCGCAACAGCACGGCCACCTGTTCGCCAGTCAGCGTTGGATAAATCGGCACATTCGCCGCTCCAATCGCGAGCGACGCAAAGTCCGTCACCGCCCACTCCCACCGGTTTTCGCCGATGATCGCAATGCGTTCGCCCTTGTGCGCTCCCCAGTTCAAAAAGGCCTCTGCCAGCACCCGCACCCGCTGGTAAATCTGGTCGGAAGAAATCGGCTGCCACTGCCCAAACTCATCCTGCCAAAGCACGGCGCGCGGGTTCGCAGCCGCCGCTATGCGGATGAAAAGATCATTGATGGTGGAAATCGGTGTAATCGCTGTCATGAAATCGGTCGACGGCTGCAGGGATCGCATGCGTGCGGCCAGTCGAGAGTGTACCAGCGCGGAGCGGACGCGTGTCGGCCCGGTCGCACCGACTCTGCCGATCTTGACTATTCTTCGACACGGCGAATACCCCCCTTTAATGGAGTATCGTGTTGAGCGCGTGACGGTTTACACTTCAACCTGGTACGGATCTGTTCTTGTATTTGCGAATTGCTGGTCTTTCTTCCCCAAAGATGCCTAAGCTCAACCCACGTTTGTCCATCGGCG
>Ga0302325_10024429_pt1 | contig 12570 bp, 10 predicted proteins | sample Palsa_T0_2_FD_201948 | JGI IMG/M metagenome (GOLD analysis project Ga0302325, IMG submission 201948) | Peat permafrost microbial communities from Stordalen Mire near Abisko, Sweden - Palsa_T0_2 | ecosystem: Environmental > Terrestrial > Soil > Palsa > Peat permafrost | place: Sweden: Abisko...
CCTCAACCACACCGGTGCCCACAAGATCAACAACGCGCTCGGCCAGGCGCTGCTGGCCATGCGGATGGGCAAGCCGCGAGTCATCGCCGAGACCGGCGCCGGCCAGCACGGGGTCGCGACCGCCACGGCGTGCGCGCTGCTCGACCTGGAGTGCGTCGTCTACATGGGCACTGAGGACATGCGTCGCCAGAAGCCCAACGTCGAGCGGATGGGACTGCTCGGCGCGACGGTCGAGCCCGTCGAGGCGGGCACGCGGACGCTGAAGGAGGCGACCTCGGCCGCGATTCGCGACTGGGTGACAAACGTCGGCAACACCCACTACATCATCGGCTCGGCGGTCGGGCCGGCCCCGTTCCCCGCGCTGGTGCGTGACCTGCAGCGGGTGATCGGCGACGAGGCCCGCGCGCAGATCCTGAGCGCCGCCGGCCGGCTGCCCGAGCGGGTGATCGCCTGCGTCGGCGGCGGCTCCAACGCGATCGGGATGTTCGCCGGCTTCATCGCCGACGAGGACGTCGCGCTGATCGGCGTCGAGGCCGGCGGCGACGGGATCGATACCCCGCGCCACGGCGCCTCGCTGACCGTCGGCAGTCGCGGCGGGGTGCTGCACGGCTCCTACTCGGCGATCATGCAGGACGAGGACGGGCAGATCCTCGAGGCCCACTCGATCTCCGCTGGCCTGGACTATCCGGGCACCGGGCCCGAGCACGCGTGGCTGCGCGACACCGGCCGCGCCCGGTACGTCGCGATCACCGACCGCCAGGCGCTGGACGCGTTCGCCACCTGCACGCGGCTGGAGGGCATCATCCCGGCACTCGAGAGCTCGCACGCGATCGCCTGGGCGCTGGCCGACTCTGGCTCCGAGCTCGACGTCGTCTGCCTGTCGGGACGGGGCGACAAGGACCTGACCGAGGCCCTGGCCAAGCTCAGGCAGGGCGGGTGACCGAGCGCACTGGGGTGGCTCGGGTCGCCGAGGCGTTCGCGCGGGCCGCGGCCGACGGCCGCCGCGCGGCCCTGATGCCGTACATGATGGGCGGGTTCCCAGACGTCGAGACCTCGCTGGCGATCGGTAACGCCTACGTGGACGGCGGCGCGGACCTGATCGAGCTGGGAGTGCCGTTCTCCGATCCGCTCGCCGACGGGCCCGTGGTCCACGCCGCCGCGACGACCGCGCTGGCCGCCGGCGCGACGCTGCCGGCGGTGCTCAAGGTCGGACGCGAGCTCGCCCGGCGGGTGCCGGTGATCCTGATGTGCTACGCCAACCCGATCTACGCGCGCGGCGTCGACCGCGCGCTCGACCTGCTGGTCGACGCGGGGGTCAGCGGGCTGATCGTCCCCGATCTGCCATACGAAGAGGCGGCAGACATCCGGGCCGGCTGCGCGGCGCGAGAGCTCGCGTTCGTGCCGCTGGTCGCCCCGACGACGCCGGCCGCACGGATGTCACAGATCGGCGAGACCGCGCGCGGGTTCATGTACGTGGTCGGCGTCACCGGCACGACCGGTGAGCGCGCCGCCGCGGCCGACGGACGCCGCGAGCTGCTGGCCGCCGCGCGGTCCTCGACGCGGGCCCCGGTCGCGCTCGGGTTCGGCATCTCGACGCCCGAGCAGGCGGTCCAGGCGGCCGACGACGGAGCGGACGGCGTGATCGTCGGCAGCCGGCTGGTCAGGGCCGCCGGCGAGGCCGCCCGGCCGGCCGAGGCGGTCCGTGAGCTGGTCGGTGCATTCGCGACGGCGCTGAGCGCCGCGTAACGAAGTAGGATCCAGCGCCCATGGGTCTCGTTCTCACCGCTGGCGCCGGCCTCTGCATCTGGATCATCGTCTGGTCGCTGAACGTGAGCGGGCTCGATGCCTTCATGATCACGCTCCTGATGGTGCTGATCGCGATCGGCATCCGCAACCTGCTCCCGTTCCTGCCCGGCCGGCGGGACGACTAGCGGCCACCGGCGCCATGCGCTGGGTCGGGCTGTCAACACGTCGCTTCGGCCTGCCCGCGGCGTGTCTGGCCGCGGTCGCGCTGGCCGGCTGCACCACGAACTCGACCAACAGCACCGCGGTCGTCGTCAAGGGCAACACGCTGACGATCTACGCGACGCAGCCTCCCGGTGCCGACACGGCGGTCGACGCCGACGTGCTGGACGCCGAGAAGCTGGCGCTCCGGCAGGCGGGCTCGAAATCGGGCAAGTACTCGCTCGCGCTCAAGGTGCTGCACGACGCCGAGGTCTCAGCCGACGCCCGCGCGGCGGTCTCCGACAACACGGCGATCGCCTACCTCGGCGAGATCGAGCCGGGAACCTCAGGCGCCTCGGTGCAGATCACCAACCAGCTTGGGCTGCTGCAGCTCTCGCCGACCGACACGGCCGTCTACCTGACCCAGCCGACCGCGGCCGTGCCCGGATCGCCCGCCCACTGGTACCCGGACCACAAGAACTTCGGTCTGACGTTCGCTCGCCTCGTCCCGAACAGCACCAAGGAGACGCACGCGATCGTCGCCGAGATGAAGAGGCTGCAGCTGACGAAGCTCTACGTCGCTTCTGGCTCGGGCTCGTACGGCAAGTCGCTCGCGATCGAGATCCGCCAGGACGCGCCATCAGCCGGCCTCTCGATCGTCGCCTCGGCCGCCGGCGCCGACGCCGTATTCTACGCGGGCGCGCCCGATCAGGCCGCGACCAAGGCGGTCGATGCGGCCGCCGCCGCCAGCCCCGCGGCGAAGCTGTTTGTGCCGTCGGCGTTCTACGACGACACCTGGGTGGCCGGCCTCAGCGCCGCCGCGCAGAAACAGCTGTACGTCTCGTCGCCGGGCTTCATGCCCGGCTCCTACCAGGGCACGGGCGCCGCGTTCGTGTCGGCCTTCAAGCAGGCCTATGGCCATCAACCGCAGCCGCAGGCCGTGTTTGGCTACGCGACGATGCAGGCGCTGCTCGCCGGGCTCAAGCAGGCCGGCGGCAACGCCGACAGCCGCGCCGACGTGACCGTTGACGTGCTGGGCCTCAAGAACCAGTCCTCGGCGCTCGGCACGTACTCCCTCGACGGAGGGGACACCAACATCGCGCCGTTCATCTTCGCCCGTCCGGTCGCAGGCAAGTTGGTCCCCCGCGTGGCGGGGTGACACGTCCGCTCAGCGGCAGGATCGCGCGGCGGCCCGTGGCCGCCGCGCTGCTGGTGGCGATGCTCGCGCTGCTGTCGCTGGCCGGTTGCGACGGGACGACGCCGGCGTCCAACCGGATCCGCGGCAACAAGCTCAGCGTCTACGTCAGCCTGCCGCTGATCGGCCCGTCACGGTGGAGCGGGCAGGCGGCGCTCAACGGGGTGCGGATCGCGCTCGCGGACGCGCACGACGCCGTCGGCCACTACCGGATCGTGCTGCACCCGCTCGACGACGCGACCGTCTCCAGTCGCGGCTGGAACCCCGGCCAGACGACCGTCAACGCCCGCGCGGCGATCAAGAACCCGTCGACGGTCGGCTATATCGGCGACCTGAACTCAGGCGCGACCGCGGTCGCGATCCCGCTGCTCAACCGGGCCGACATGCCGCAGATCAGCCCCACCTCGACCGCCGTCGGCCTGACCGAGGGAGGCCTCCAGGCCGCGCCGGGCGAGCCACAGAAGTACTATCCGGACAAGCGGCGCACGTTCGTGCGGGTGATCCCGTCCGACCGGATCCAGTCGGGCGTCCAGGTGCAACTGCAACGCGAGGCTGACTGCGGCCGCATCGTCGTGCTCGACGACGGCGAGGTCGATGGCACCGATGCCGCGGTCAGCTTCGACTACGCGGCCCAGCAGGCGGGCTTGAACGTCGTCTCGACCGTTCAGTACGACCCGAACGCGACCAGCTACGCGTCGCTGGCCAAGGGGATCGCCAAGAAGCACCCGACGTGCGTGCTGATCAGCGCGCTGCCGCAGAGCCACCCGGTCGCTCTGACCGAGGCCATCGGGCGGGCGCTTCCCGATGCCGATCTGTTCGCGACCGCGGGCCTGGCCGAGCCGAGCTACGTGGATCCCACCCATGGCGGCATCCCGCTCGCGCTTGACCCGCGCCTGACGATCACTGCGGGGATGCTGGGACCGCAGGACTACCCGTCCGCCGGGCAGCGATTCCTGCGCGCGTACGCCAGGCGCTACGGGCCCGTGCAATCCGACGCGATCTTCGGCTACGCGGCGATGTCGCTGCTGCTGCACGCGATCCGTGCCGCGACCGGCGGGGTCGGACATCAGGTGACGCGCTCGAGCGTGCTCAAGCAGCTGTTCAAGACCCATGACCTGCCGAGCGTGCTCGGGACCTACAGCATCGACAGCAACGGCGACACCACGCTTGACCGGTTCGGCGTCTACCGCGTGGTCGACGGCCAGCTGTTGTTCTGGCAGGCGCGGCGCGGCTAACGAGAGTCAGCGCAGCGCTCAGCCTGCGAGGTCGTGCGTGTACGCATAGTGGACGGCCTGCGCGCGGTCGCGCGCGCCGATCTTCGCGAACACGTGGTTGACGTGCGTCTTGACGGTCGCCTCGGAGACGAACAGCGCAGCCGCAATCTCACGGTTGGAGAAGCCGCGGGCGATCAGCGAGAGGACCTCGGCCTCACGCGGCGTCAGCTCGTCAGGCAGCTGGCGCGGCGCGGGTGCCGGGATCGGGGCTGACGCGCCGACGGCCTCCAGCAGCTTCGCCTGGACGACCGGATCCAGCAGCGATTGGTGGGCGGCGGCGGCGTGGACGGCCCGGGCGATCTCCTGGATCCCGGCATCCTTGGTCAGGTAGCCGCGCGCGCCGGCCCGCAGCGCATCGAGGATCGACGCCTCGTCGGCATGGGTCGTCAGCACGACGATCTCGATCTCCGGCTGCGCGGCTCTGATCTGCGCAGTCGCCTCGGCGCCGTCTCGCTCGCCCGGCATCCGCAGGTCCATCAGGACCACGTCCGGATGGTGGCGGGCGGCGAGCCTGACCGCCTCGGCCCCGTCGGCGGCGTCGGCGACCGGCTCGATCCCGGGCGTGGCTTGCAGCAGCGTCATCAGGCCCTCGCGGACGAGCGCCTGGTCGTCGGCGACCAGGACGCGGACCGGGCCGCTCATCCGGCCGGGGCCGGGGCGCCGGCGGTGGCCGGTGCGGCGGTGGCCGCCGCCGTCGTCGCCGCCGCCGGGACGCGGATCCGCACGCGCCAGCCGCCGTCGCCGGTGGCGCCGGCGCCGAACGTGCCGCCGAGCCGTTCGGCGCGCTCGCGCATGCCCTGCAGGCCGTAGCCGCCGCCGCTGGGCGACAGCAGCTCGTGGCCGGCCCCGCCCGCGGGCGGTGACCCGTTGGTGACGATCAGCTCGAGCTCGTCGGCCGGCGCCGCGCCGGCGTGCAGCTCGATCGTCACCGCCGCGCGAGGCGCGTGCTTGCGCACGTTGGTCAGGGCTTCCTGGACCGCGCGCACGAGCGTCTGCCCGATCTCGCCCGAGAGCCGGCCGGCCTCGCCGTCGATCGTGACCGTGACCTGGGCATCGCTGCCGGAACGGTATTCGGAGACGAGCGCCTGGATGTCGGCAGCAGCCGAAGTGGCCCACAGCGGGTCCGCGCGCAGCGCGCCGACCGCCCGGCGCGTCTCGGTCAGTCCCTCACGCGCAAGCTGGTGGGCGCGCCTGACGCGCTTGAGCACGGCCTGCGGGTCGGCCCCGTTCTCGATCAGTGCGCTCGTCGCCTCCAGCTGGATCGTCAGACCCGCCAGCGAATGCGCGAGCACGTCGTGGATCTCCCGCGCGATCCGGGTCGACTCCTCCAGGCGCGCGGTCCGCAGCTGCTCCTCGTGCGAGCGCTGGGTCTGGGCGAGCAGCAGCTCCGCCTGGTCGGCGCGGATCACCGACTGGCGGGCATTGGAGGCGGCGAACGTCACCGCGGCGAACCCGAGCGTGTACGCCAGTACGCCGAGCGCGCTGCCGTCGTAGACCAGCGTGGAGAACGCCAACCCCAGGGTCCCGCCGGCGCTCACGAGCATCGCTCGCGCCAGCGGCGCCCGGATCCCGGCCGACACCGCGGCGACGAACACGAACGCGCTGGCGGCGCTGGACGGCGCCGCGCCGCAGAGGACCCCCCCGGCGATCGCCATCACGTAGGTGTCGACCGTCGCGCCGGAGTCGCTCGTCGGGTGCCAGGTCCAGTACAACCAGCTGATCGCCGCCAAGCCGAAGGTGATCGACACGACGAGCCCTCGACCGCCGGTGCCGGGGGCGTGCTGGTCGGCGGCGAACACCGTCCAGCTGATCAGCCCGAGGCCGATCAGCCGGATCAGGGTCGCGAGCCGGGTGTTGTGGGGGAGCAGCATCGTCGCGATGTGGACGTTACGGCGTGCGTCCCGGATTGACGAGCGGTGCCGGACGGCTCATGCCAGCTGGAACGGAGCGCTGTCCTGGAGCTCGCGACGGCGGAGCGCCATCACGAGCGTGCGGCCCGCGACCTCGAACACCGCCATCGCCAGCAGGGCCACGGTGAACGCCTCGCCACTGCTGATCGAATGGTGCGCGCTGAACCGGGCGATCGAGTGCGCGCCGCCGTGGCTTGACCAGTAGGCGAACGCGAACCGGGAGCCCATTCCCAGCACCCAGAAGATGGCCGAGGCCCAGCCCGCGCGGAACATCACGCGGCCGTCGCCGGTCCGCCGGTAGATCACGGTGAGGCCACTGGCGACGCCGATCAGTCCGCCGAGCAGCGCCAGCGCGCCGGCCAGCACGAGGTCGTTGCCGCCGGTGGGGATCCCGTGCAGATAACTGATCACGGCGATCGCGAGGACGACGAACGGTCGCACGAGCGTCTTGGTGGTGAGCTCGCGCTCCTTGACCTGCAGCAGGACGAGGAGGACGAGCGCCGAGTCGATGAGATAGTCAGCTGTTGTCATGGGCTGATCGTCCGCCGCCGCGGCGATCTGCACATCGGGCCACGGGTTGATCCGCGGGTGGACCCGGGCCGGGCCTCCACCCGAGGGTTGAGGCAATCGGGGAGGCGGCGGGCGGACCCGGCGGGGACGCACGGCCGCAGCCAAACAGACGCCCCCCGCGCCGGGCCACGGGATAGGCTCAAATGAGATGGCCGATGAGCTCTTCCTGATCGACGGCAACAGCCTTGCCTACCGGGCGTTCTTCGCGCTGCCGGAATCGATCGCGACCTCGACCGGGGTGCCGACCAACGCGATCTTCGGGTTCGCGTCGATGCTGGTCAAGATCCTCACCGACTACGGGCCGAAGGCGACGGCGGTGGTCTGGGACGCCGGATCCAGCGGCCGCAAGGAGGTCTACGCCGAGTACAAGGCCGGCCGGGCGACGCGGCCGGACCTGCTCAAGGAGCAGTGGCCCCACCTGGAGCCGCTGGTGCAGGCGTTCGGGTACCGCAACATCCGCGTCGACGGCTACGAGGCCGACGACGTGATCGCGTCGATCGCCGAGCAGGCCAAGCGCCAGGAGCCGCCGATCGAGGTGATGATCGTCACCGGCGACCGCGACGCCTACCAGTTGGTCGACGAGCGGGTCTCGATCATGACCACCAGCCGCGGGATCACCGATACCAAGGTCTACGACCGCCAGGGCGTGATCGACCGGTACGGAATCCCGCCTGAGCTCGTGCCCGACTTCCTCGGCCTCAAGGGCGACACGTCGGACAACATCCCCGGCGTCCCGGGGATCGGCGACAAGACCGCCGCCGACCTGCTGAACCGGTTCGGATCGCTGGAGACGGTGCTGGACTCGGTCGACGAGATCTCCGGCGCCAAGCGCAAGCAGAACCTCATCACGCACGCCGACGACGCGCGGATCTCCAAGCAGCTCGCGACCGCGCAGCGCGAGATCCCGCTGGACGGGCTCGACATCGCCCAGTTCGCGTCGCAGCCGCCCGATCGCTCGCGGCTGCGCGACGTGTTTCGTGAGTTCGAGCTGCGCGAGCCGCTGCGCCGCCTCGAGGAGGCGCTCGGGTCCGCCGCCGCCGCCGCGCCCGCGCCGGTGGCCGAGACTTCGCTGACCGCGAAGCTGCGCGAGTCGACCGCCGCCAAGCTCAACGGCGCGCTCGGCGCCGCCGGCAACGAGGTCGCGATCGCCGTCAAGGCCCCTGACACCCCCGAGGGGGCGCTGTTCGGCGACGATCAGCAGTGGCGCTTCGGCGCCTACGTCGATCAGACGCAGACGGTGATCTCGGGTACGGCGCTGCGGCCCGAGGAGCTGGTCGAGGCGACCGACGGCCACCCGGTGATCGCGCATGACGCGAAGTCGCTGGGGGAGGTGCCGCGCCAGCTCGTGCACGACACCGAGGTCGCCGCCTATCTGCTGGAGCCCGCCCGCCGCGCCTACCCGTTCCGGGAGCTGTGCGAAGAGCGGGGGCTGGCCACCGACCTCGCCGATCCGGTCGCCGCGGACGCGCGGCTGGCGCACGCGCTCGCCGCCTGGCAGCGGGAGGAGATCCGGGGGCGCGGGCTGACCGACCTGCTCAACGACGTCGAGCTGCCGATCGTCCGGATCCTGCGCGAGATGGAGCAGATCGGGGTCCGGCTCGACACCGCGCGGCTGCACGAGATCTCCGAGCGGGTCAAGGCCGAGGCCGACTCGCTTGAGCGATCCATCTATGAGATCGCCGGCGAGGAGTTCACGCTTGGCTCGCCCCGGCAGCTGGAGGAGGTCCTGTTCTCAAAGCTCGGGCTGTCGCGCAAGCGCCGCGGCAAGACCGGCTACTCAACCGACGCCCGGGTGCTGCAGGCGATCCGCTCAGAGCACGAGATCATCCCCAGGATCGAGCGGTGGCGGGAGCTGACCAAGCTCGCCCAGACCTATCTGGACGCGCTGCCGCTGCTGGTCGACCCCGACAGCCGGCTGCACACGACGTTCAACCAGACCGCGGCGACGACCGGGCGGCTGTCGTCCAACAATCCCAACCTGCAGAACATCCCGATCCGCACGCCGCTGGGGCGGGAGATTCGAGCGTGCTTCGTGGCTGCCCCGGAGCACAAGCTCGTGTCGGCCGACTACTCGCAGGTGGAGCTGCGGCTGCTTGCCCACATCGCGGGCGAGGACGTGCTCAAGGAGATCTTCCGGCGCGGCGAGGACGTCCACACCGCGACCGCCTGTCGGGTGTTCAACGTGGCGCCCGAGCAGATCGATCCCGGCATGCGCTCGAAGTCCAAGATGATCAACTACGGGATCGTCTACGGCCTGTCGGCGTACGGGATGGCCGACCGGCTCGACATCCCGCAGGAGGAGGCGGCCGAGTTCATCGAGCGCTACATGTCCGGGTTCCCGGCGGTCGCGACGTTCATCGAGCAGACGATCGAGCAGGGCACCGAGCACGGATATGTCTCGACGCTGTTCGGCCGCCGCCGCCAGGTGCCGGAGCTGCGCGCCCGTCGCTGGGACCTGCGCAAGCAGGGCGAGCGGTTCGCGGTCAACATGGTCATCCAGGGGACCGCCGCGGACATCATGAAGCTCGCGATGGTGCGTTGTGACGCCGCGCTGACCGCCGCGGGCCTGCAGACCCGGCTGGTGCTCCAGATCCACGATGAGCTGCTGTTCGAGGGCCCCGAGGCCGAGGCCGAGCAGGTGCGCGAGATCGCCGTGGCGGAGATGGCCGACGCGTATCCCCTCGATCCGCCCCTGGCGGTCGAGGCGGGCATCGGCGACGACTGGCTGTCGGCGAAGTAGGCGTGGCCCCGCGCCCGCCCGCTCCCGGTGACGGGCGGATGCGGGGGATCGTGCCCTACCGCAGGTGGAAGATGAAGTCGTACTCCTTGCCGCCGTCCTTGGCGTTGAGGTTCATCTCGCCGCTGGCGGCGTCATAGGCGCCGGTGCCGCCGGTGATCGACAGGGTGCTGTTCTTGTGGTCGTAGTACGGACCCTGGACGGTCAGCTGCCCGCCCTTGAGGAACGTTGTCCACAGGCACTCCCAGACGCCGTGCTTGACGTTCAGGCGCGTACAGAACCCCTCGTCGTGTCCGACCTGTGTCCTGTTGGCCTGGTTGAACACCGGGTTCGTGAACGTCAGGATGTCACCCGGCTCGTCCTTACCGCCGGGGCGCAGCGGCTGTTCGGTGTCGGTGATCGCGTGCTCGACCACGAACACCGTCTTGCCGGCGGTGGCGGCTTTGGCGGTGGTCTTGGCCGAGGTCGGCGCGGCGACGGCGAGCACGCCGCCGGCGGTCAGCGCGGCGGACGCCAGCAGTGCCGCGCCCTTGCGGCCGGCCCGGGAGCTTCGCTGCAGCATTGGGTTCCTCCTCACGTCGGGACAGGGTGAAGCGGCCGCATGCTATGCGCACCGCTGCGCGCGCGCCAGTCAGCGAAGCGGGAGAGCGACTCATATGGACGCTTTCTCGCGTCGGTGCGAGGGTCGCGGCGTTTCTGTGCGCGTTCGCGGACTGGAGTCAGGCGCCGGCGAGTGCGGACGCCGCCGCCGTCTCAGCCGGCTGGCCAGCGGATGTGGGCGCCCAGGTCTCCGACCCCGAACACCGTCCGTCGCCACACCGTCAGCGCCCGGATGCTGTGGATGGAGGTCGGGCGAAGCGGCAGCCACTGCGTGCCGTCGGTCGATGTGATCGAGACACCTTCGCCGGTCGCGATGAACCGGCTGCCGGTCCAGGCGATCGCGTCAAGGTTTTGAGAGACGCCACTGTTCTGCGGCTGCCAGGTGGCTCCGCCGTCGGTCGACGCCAGCACCTCTCCGTTGTGGCCGACGACCAGGTAGCGCCCGTCGCCGTAGGCCACGCCGGTCTGAAAGTGCCCGAGTCCGATCGACTGCAGCTGCCACGACCCGCCAGCGGCAGCACGTGTCGCCACGGTCCCGGCGCCGGCCGCCACCACCGAGCTGCCGTCGGTCGCAAACCCCCGGATCGAGTGGAATCCGGGGAACGCCAGCCGTCGCCAACGGCGGCCGTCGCTGGAAGCGAGCAGCACGCCTCGGTCGCCGCCCGCCAGATACGCGTGTCCGATCCAGCTGACCGCGTGCAGGTTCAGCGCCGCCGGGACGCGATGTCGAACCCAGCGCCTGCCGCCGTTGGAGGTGAGCACGGTCGCGTCGGCGCCGACCGCGACGAACTGTCCAGGTCCGCGCGTGACCGCGTACAGATCCTGGTCGGTGGCTCGCGGCACGGCTCGCCAGCGGCCGGTTGCCGGACGCAGCTCGATCCGACCGGACCCGCCGACCGCGACGAGCCGTCCGGCGCCGGCGGCGATGCCGAGCAAGGCGCACGGCATCGCTGACTCGTCGACCTGCCAGCGCTGCCCGTTGGACGAGGAGATCACCGTGCCCTCGTCGCCGACCGCCACGAACGCTCTGCCGGTCCACGTCACGCCCCGCAGGTCGAGGGTCACGGGGGAGGGCACCCGCGTCCAGCGTGCGCCGCTGCGGGAGCTGATGATCGTCCCGCCCGATCCGACCGCCACCCATCGGCCACGCCCGTGGACGACGCTGCGCAGGATCTCATCGGTCGGGCTGTGCACTGCGGTCAGCCCATCGGCGAGGGTTCCGCTCTCGATCGCTCCGAAATCCCCGACCGCGACCACATGTTCGCCGAAGGCCGCCACCTGCCACAGCAGTGGGCGCGGTGCGGTCGGGTTGCCGGTGGGGGACGGTGCGACGCTGACGGGCTCCCAGCGAAGGCCGTTCGCGCTGGAGATCACGGTCGAGCCCTGTCCGCTGAACACGAGCCTGGACCCGACCCGCGTCCCTCCCCACAGCAGCCCGCTCACGCCGCTGTCGGCGACCGACCAGGTGACGCCGTTCGGCGAGGTGAGTAGGACGCCGCCGCTGCCGGCCGCCGCGACAAGGCCCGGCCGCGCCGCGACCCCGCGAAGGCCGGTGGTGGGCAGCCCCGGAACCGAACGCCATCGGCCGTGGTCGCGGTACAGGATCGAGCCGACGTCCCCGACCGCGATCCAGCGAGCGCCGGTCCAGGCGATGCCGCGGAGGTTATGGATGATGCCCGTGCGCTCGCGATGCCACTGCCCCAGATCGCCGGCGGTCGCCCGCGCGATCAGACCATTGGCGCCGACCACGCGCACCGTGCCGTGCGCCGATGCGACGTTGGCCAGCGTGAGACCGCCGCCCGGCGCGGCCGAGCACGCCGGCCGGGCCGTCGGGCCGGCGGTGCGCTGTGCGACCACCGCCGGTTGGCGCGCCACCGCCGGTTGGCGCGCCACGGCCGGTTCGCGCGCCACCGCCGACGAGCCGCCTGCGACCAGCGCCGCGACGATCAGGGCCGTCGCTGACGCGGCCCGCCGTGCGGCCACCGTCCGCGCGTGCGCCGCAACGGAGTGTCGGGATGCCAACCGCCTGGGAGCGGCCCCCGCCTCGGTCTGTTCGAGCTCGGCTTCGGGGACCATAGCGCCGCGGTCAGGCGCCGGCGAGGACCGCCGCCGCGGTCCGGCGCGAGCGGGCCGGCGCGTCGTGCATCTGCGCGAACGACGGGTGCGCGATGTTCAGATAGTGGTTGAACGACCAGTCGACGAATCGCTTGGTCTGCGTCGCGCGCAGCGCCGGGGCGAGCAACCGCGGCGCGATCCGGGGGACCAGTCGCTGCGCGCGCAGCAGCCACTGAAACTGCCAGGCGTGCCCGGCGGAGAAACGGTGGTAGTTGGCGAGCGCCT
>Ga0302325_10024431_pt1 | contig 12568 bp, 9 predicted proteins | sample Palsa_T0_2_FD_201948 | JGI IMG/M metagenome (GOLD analysis project Ga0302325, IMG submission 201948) | Peat permafrost microbial communities from Stordalen Mire near Abisko, Sweden - Palsa_T0_2 | ecosystem: Environmental > Terrestrial > Soil > Palsa > Peat permafrost | place: Sweden: Abisko...
TTAACCCCTAAACCCGGGCCCCCCCGCCCCCCCCCGGCCCGGGGTGGGGCCGGCCCATTTTTGGGGGCCCCCCCCAACTCCGGGTCTCGCGTTCCTTCTAAAATCTCAGGACTCTGGGTTCTGGTCCTCGTGATTAAAGGGGAGAGGTGATCCCCGGAATCTTGACCCAGCCGGTGACCGTCGTGGTTTTTGTGCCGTTGACAGTATAGGCGACGGCATATTTGGTGAATATCCGCTCCTGGTTAGCCACCGTGCTGGGTACCGTCGAGTAGGGGGGCAGGACGTTCCCGCTGGGCGCATTCCGCAGGTCATTGTTCAGAGCACCAAGAACTGTCTGTGCCGTATATGTTGTCAGGTGCGCCTGCTTCAGCCCCTCTGCGAATATCTGGCCTATGGCATATGCCTCGATCGAGCGAGAGCTGATCACCGTCCCTGGCGAGTACTTGTTGATGTCTGCGATCGTGGACGCAACCAGCGGGTCACTCGGCAGCCTGGTCGGGGTGTAGATGTAGATACCCGTGTCAATGGAGGCGAGGCTGGTCAGCGGCGCAATAGTCGTTCCCGGAATGATGAGCTTCAGCGTGCTCCCAGCCTGCTTCCAGGCCGTGAGGAACCCTGTGGTCTGGGCTATGGCCAGGGCGGTCGTCACGCAGTCAGCGCCGGTGGCTTCGATCGCCGCAAGTGTGTCCGAGTAGTCTGTCACGGTCGTGGCCGCATACGTAGGTCCGGCGTAGGGCAGTCCCAGAGCTTGGAACAGAACCTTGTACCCATTTGCGACGACCGTTGTGATAAACGGGGCCTCGATGATGAGGGTGGCGATCTTCTTGCAGCCGATCTGCTTGGCGATGGTGCCACTGGCGTTGTTCAGGTCGTAAGCGCCGGGCACCGCCGGGAACGAGACCGAGCTGGTGGCGTCGAGTGCTGTGTTGCTATCGGCGCCGAAAAGCGCGATGCCCGCCTTCTGCAGCGTCGGAAGCATCGCTGCCGTGAGAACATTGCCCGGAGCGATCACCGCCACGTCCTTGTTGGAGACGGCTTGCTCAGCGCAGGATTCGGCGAGGTTCTGGTTGCCCTGGGTGTCACAAAGCGACATATCGATAGGGTGACCGTCGATGCCACCCGTGTCGTTGATCTCTTTGATCGATGCCTGCAGCCCACCCTGGGTTTCCGGCATGGGACTGCTAGCTCCGCTCACCGCGGTGGACATCATCACGTGGATCGGGGTACCCGTGGCGCTGCTGCTGCCGGTGGTGGTGCTGTTGCTGCTGCTGGAGCTTGAACTACAACCTGTGAACACGAGGCACGCCGCTGCCACGGCGGCAACGGGCGCTACGAATCTGAGCTTCATACGTCCTCCGATGGGGGCCGAACGGCGACTGTGACGTGCATTACCTGACCACACCTGAAGGCAAACTATCAGTTATTTAGCATCCGTCAATAGTTGATCGTCTAGAAGTTTCCGACAGATGTGCTGAAAGTCAGGCTGTTAGCCTGTCCGCTCGGAGCTTTACGAGGTCGGAACGGCGTATGTCAGATATTAACTATCGTGTAACGGTCCGGCGTCCGCCGTCCTCCGGCCCGCCCGCGGTGACGCGCTACGTCGGCAGAGGGGGTCCCCAGTAACCCAGGGACGAGCACCGGCCTCCGACGAGACCAGCCGCTGGCTATGCCCGCCGGCATCGGCGTCGAGTACTGCACCAGCCCCGAACGCGGCAACACGACCGCCGCGTCCGACGAGGTGCTCGGAGGCATCTCCCCGGGCTCACCACCTCGACGAAGCGGAGCGGGCCCACCTCGGTACGGCTATTTACCGAGCATGAAGTCGGCCATGAGGTCCTGCACGGCCTCGACCATATGTCCGCCGTTGGCCGTCTTGCAGCCTGCGGCCTGTGCGGCTGCGAGAAACGGGGTCACGCCGTGTCCAGCGATCACATCGCCGACGAACATAGCCGGGGTGAGCTTGGCCGGATCGACCGGAAGCGGGTCTCCGTCCTCCATGCCCATCGGCGTGGCATTGAACACGAGGTCACAGCCGGTGGGGTTGGGAGGCCCAACGATCAACCTGCCCTCGCCGAGGTCTGCGAGCAGCTTCAGAAGGGCGGTAACCCGCGCTTGATCGACGTCGTGGACGACGAGCTCCCGGACCCCCGCCTCGAGCAGTGCGGCGGCAATCGCACTTCCCGCACCGCCTGCGCCGACGAGGAGCGCGCGTGCGCCCTCCACGTGGGCGCCATGGTCCCGCTGAGCCTTCACGAAAGCGAGTCCGTCCAGCATGTCACCGTGCCACGTGCCGTCCGGGTTGCGCCGGATGACGCTGACGACCCCGAACAGCCTGGCTCGCTCCGAGCTGGTGGCGCAGTAAGCGAACGCGGTGAATTTGTGCGGCATCGTGACGAGGATCCCGTCCACGTTCGATGTGACCGTGAGACCGGCCATGACGGCGGCAAGGCCTTCCCCGCCTACCTGCATCGGGATGCACACGCCATTGTGACCACGCTCCGCGAAGGTGCTGGTCAGACGGACCGGTGACTCGGCGTACTTGATCGGGTCACCGATGATGGGGAACAGCCGGCTTTCGCCGTTGAGCTGCTGGGACATGTCGCTTGTGGCCTTTCTCGTGGCATGGTCGACGAGCCTCGTGACCCTCTGCGGGGACATGACCAGCGGCTAGACCGCTGCTAGCAACAGCTCGGCCGTTGCGCCGGGCTCGGAGAGCATCATGGTGTGGCCTGTCTTGATCACGTGCGCTGACCCCAGCGACCGCTCCTGGAACGTGTCGTAGAACTGCTTGAACGTGTTGGAAAGATCGAGGTGCCCGCCCGAGAGCACGTAGGTGTACGGGATGTCGGGTAGCTGGCTCGGAGCACCGGAAGGGGTCAGGAATGTCAGGGCGGGATGAGGCCCCAGCCGCGCTTCGATGTGGCTGGCCAGCGCCTCATCGGTGATGCCGATGGATCGAGCGGGCAGTGGCGGGATGTCTTGGCCGGTCGCGACAAGCTCCACAACCCACTCGGCCGGATGAGCCGCGGCGTAGCTGGAGTGGGAACGGCCAGGCTCAGGCATCATGGCGTCCAGGTAGACCACAGCACCGATGCGTTCGGGCACGAGGCCGAGCACGTCATTGACTACCATTCCGCCGTAGCTCCAGCCGACGAGGACCACGTCGGTCAGGTCCTCCATGTGCAGGAGGCTCACGATGTCCTCTGCGTGGGTGCGGAGCGTGATGCCGGGCCGGAGGAGGTGGCGTCGCTCCCCGAGACCTGTCAGCGACGGCGTGTAGACGCTGTGCCCGGCGGCCCGCAAGCGAGCTGCCACGTCCTTCCACACCCACCCGCCGAACCAGGCACCATGGATAAGGACATAGTTCCGGCTGTCCGACTGGGGCACTTCGCTACCTCGCATCCGATCACCATGGGCGCTTGCAGCGCCGGGCCATCTAGTTCACCGACTTGGCCATCGGTCTGACACTAGCGTGAATGCTATATAACTAGCATTCGGCTGGCAGTGTCAAGCGACCGGAGACGAGGCTGGCCATCGTGCCCAGAATCCTCGGTACCGTCGACCCGGATGAGTTCCTTGACGGAGATTCACTGTCGCGTTAAAGTAAGACAGATGTGACAGAGCACTCGGCGCTGAAGGCACTGGAGGATTGGCGTGCAGGCTAACGCAGAGACCAAATCAGTACCGGATCGCCCAGACGGTGAGGCGGAGCCCATCCTCTCCTTGGATGGTGTCTGCTCTGGTTATGACAGCGTGCCTGTCCTTCGCGATGTGAACATCACGGTCCGACTCGGCGAGGTGGTTGCGCTGCTCGGGGCAAACGGGGCGGGCAAGACCACGACGATACTGACCATGGCGGGGGAACTGCAGCCGAGCGAGGGTACCGTCCGCTGGGACGGAGCTGCCACCAAAGCCCCCCTCAACAAGCGCGCAAAAGCTGGGCTACGCCTGATCACTGAAGAGCGATCGGTCTTCATGTCGCTGAGCGTTGCTGACAACCTTCGGCTCTCCCACCGCGACATCAGCCGCTGCCTGGCTCTGTTCCCTGAGCTGAAAAAGCTGATGAAGCGCAAAGCCGGGCTCCTCTCGGGTGGTGAGCAGCAGATGCTGACGCTGGCCCGCGCACTGGGCGGCGACAAGTGCCGGGTGCTGCTGGCTGATGAGCTCTCCCTCGGCCTTGCGCCAGTCATCGTCGACCGCCTGTTCACGGCTGTCCGTGAAGTGGCGAGCCGAGGCGTAGGTGTGGTGCTCGTCGAACAGAGCCTCGAGCGCGCGTTGCGCATCGCCGACCGCGCATATGTGCTGCAACGCGGGCGAGTCGCGATGACGGGCACGGCGAAAGAGATCAGCGCGCGCAGGGTGGATGTGGAGTCGGTGTATCTTCACGAGTCTTTCAACGACGCCGACACCTAGCCCGCGAAGGACGTGCACTATGGCTCTGATCGGGGCGCCTGAGATCAGGATCGACGTCCCGCGAGTGCGGTCGCGGCAATTGTGTCCAACCCATTCGTGCGCGCCCCGGCACCGATTTGTGCCTGGTGGCGCAGGCAAGTCCGTCGCCTTCCGGCTCGGGTGTGCTGTGCGGCGCGGCCTTTAGCGCGGCCCTTAGGCTGCACGCCCCCCGGCGCCCTACCGACGGGCGCTTCTCGCTTCTGTCAGACGTTAGATACATAGTAATTTTACGACCTCATGGGCTCTTGACAGACATTTTACATCCTGGTAATTTGCTCGTAGGTTTCGGGGAGGTTCATCACAGTCCCCGCCGATTCGCAGCAAGGTTCATACAGTCCCCATCGGTTCGCAGCAAGAGGACTCCATGACATCACTGGCTTCTCCCGTTCTGGTGGGATTGAGTGCTTGCCCGCAGAATGCCGCAGACGGTGCGAGCCACAAGAGCGCCGGGTGGCTGGGAGTCCCTAGCCACCCGGGCACCGCATCTCCTGCGCGTCGGACGCTCGGGAGCTCACATGGGGGCATGACGAACAAATGAGTACCTTCGTTGAGTTCGCGATACTAGGAATAGTGACGGGGTCGATCACCTCACTGCTGGCCATGGGGTTGGTCGTCGCCTACCGAGGCTCACGGGTCATCAACTTCGCCCAGGGCGCGATTGCCATGGTGGCAGCCTTCGTCTTCTTCGACCTTCATGTGACACATAATCAGTCCTTTGCCCTCAGTTTCGTGGCCGGGGTCGGGACTGCGGCTCTTATCTCCCTCGCGATGCACTTTGTTGTGATCGAACGTCTCCGAAACGCGCCGCAGCTGATGAAGCTCATCGCGACGCTCGCTGTGCTCGAATTGCTGACTCAGTGGGAAACGATCAAAGCGCCGCCGATCACAGAATACGTGCCTTCCTCGCTCCCGACGAGACCGGTCAAGGTGCTCTCGGCGCACGTCCCCCTAGGGCAGCTCATAATCCTCGGGATCGTCATCGTGTTGGCAATTGCCCTCGGCCTCGTCTACCGCTACACCCAGCTCGGCCGGGCGACCACAGCTGCACTGGACAATCGCCGGGGGCTGGCTGCGCTCGGGTACAACCCGTCTCGGGTGGGAGCCGTGAACTGGCTGCTGAGCGGATGCCTCTCGGGCGTCGCCGGCATCCTGCTGGCCCCGATCTCCGGTCTGTCGGTCGCGACATACTCGCTGCTCGTGCTGCCAGCCCTGGCCGCTGTCGTGCTGGGCCGATTTACCTCCATCACGTGGGCCGTCATCGGCGGTCTCGGGATCGGTCTCATCCAGTCCGAGATGGGCTACTACATCAAGACGCAGGGATGGGCCGACGCGGCACCGTTCCTGCTGTTGATCGTCATCTTGGCTGTTCGGGGCATCGGCCAGGTCGCGCGCTCCGCTCCCGCCCAACGGCTTGCCTCAGTCGGCAGCGGGGTGATCAGACCGAAGGTGGCGATACCCGTCGTCATCGTGGGCCTCGCGATCGCTCTGCTCGTGAAGGACCAGTTCTGGCTAGGCGCGATCGTCATCACGGCCGGCAGCGCGATAGTCCTGCTGTCCTTCGTCATCATCACCGGCTACAGCGGGCAGCTCTCGTTGGCCCAGTTCGCCTTTGCCGGCCTCGGTGCCTGGATCGCGGGCCAGCTCGTCGCGTCCGTCCACATGCCCCTTCTGCTGGCGATCCTCATCGGAGTCGTCGGCGTCGCGCCGATAGGCATCGGCGTGGGCGCTGTCTGTCTTCGAACGACCGGCGTCAATCTCGCTATCGTGACATTGGGGTTCGCGGCCGCGGTGGAATATCTCCTCTTCGACAGTTCCACATTCACCGGCGCCTCAGGCATTCAGATAGGGAATATCAACCTGTTCGGGCTGAATGTGTCCGCCATCAGCGAGCCCAACCGGTACTGCGTCCTCTCCCTGATCGCCCTGACCATTGCGGGAATCATCACTGCCAACGTTCGCCGCGGGGTCGCTGGACGTCGTTTGCTGGCGATACGCGCCAACGAGCGGGCCGCAGCCTCCCTCGGCATCGACGTTCCGCATGCGAAGCTGTTCGCGTTCACGATCGGTAGCATGATTGCCGCCTTCGGCGGAATCGTTATAGGGTTCGGCAACAGCACGATTATCTTCTCCACCTTCTCAACGATTCCGTCCATCGAAGGCGTTTCCCAGGCCATCCTCGGTGGTGTCGGCTGGGTTGCAGGAGCGGTGAACGGCGGGTTCATCCAAACGGGCGGTATCTTCAGCCAGTTCCTCAATACTGTGGTCGGTGCGAGCTACGTCGCCTATGTCCCGCTCGGCGCGGCGATTCTGCTGCTGATCGTCATTGCCAAGCAGCCGGACGGCGCCGCACCGATCATGGCGGGCCAGGTGCACTGGGTTGCGACCAAGATTCGACTTGTTGCGACCGAGCTTCGACTTGCCAAGCCAGTGAATAAGACCAGCGAGCCTTCCAGCAAGGTCACACTTCAACGACCGGCTGAAGCCGCCCAAGTTCGGGTTACCCCGAAGAGCCTGCGGGTCACAGATTTGACGGTTACCTTCGGCGGGGTGATCGCGGTCGACGGACTCAGCCTCGAGGTGAACCCCGGCGAGATCGTCGGACTCATCGGACCGAACGGCGCCGGGAAGTCCACGGCTATCGATGCCATCACCGGCTTTGTCCAGCATCGAGCCGAGGAGGTCGTGCTTGGTGACGAGTCGTTGGCGCACCTCTCTCCGAGTGCCCGCGCCCGAGCTGGTGTTCGCAGGTCGTTCCAGTCGCTCGAGCTGTTCGATGACCTGTCGGTGGTCGACAATCTGGCTATCGCCACCGATCCGGCTGGTAGCGGCGTGTTCCTGGAAGGCGTGTTCAAGCCGCGCCGGATCGCTATCAATAGCGTAACCTGGGCGGCTATCAAGGCATTCAAGCTCGCCGACTCGTTGGACCTGAGCCCTGGACAGCTGAGCTACGGCACCCGGAGGCTGCTCGCAATAGCGCGGGCCGCGGCTGCGGGACCTTCGATCCTGATGCTGGACGAACCAGCTGCCGGGCTCGACGACGCCGAACGGCTCGAGCTCTCCGACGTGCTCACCAACCTGTCGCAAGAATGGGGCATGGGGGTGCTGCTGGTAGAGCATGACGTTCCCATGGTCATGCGGACATGTCAGCGGATCTACGCCCTCGACCTCGGAAAGGTCATTGCTTCCGGAACCCCTGCCGAGGTGCGTGATAATGCGCACGTGGTCGCAGCATTCCTCGGCTCAGAGGAGACCGAAGCACCAGCCGTGTCGGACGAACTGAAGGTCGGAGGCCCGCAGCTAGCGGCGGGAACACCGAGCGAGTCGGTCGCGGCCAAAACCGGAGATGAGCCAGCGTGACCGGAGCGTCGTTACCTGCTCGCTTCTGGCAGTGCTCGGCAAGACGGAAGAGCTCAAGGTTCACCTTGGTCGTGCGGTTGACAATGGCGTCACGGTGGACGAGTTGCGTGGGCTCATCGTCCTTAATGCTGGAGGTACCCGTCGCAAGCGAAACCAACGCGGCAGGCGGGTCCCGAGTTGGCTCATTTAGTGCGCAGATTTCGTCAACTTGAGAAGTAAATCCGCAGGTCAGCGTATTAAGCCGGTCGAAAGTCCATGATCATGAGCCAAGTCGGGTTACTGCCGGAGGTACCCGTCGCAAGCGAAACCAACGCGGCAGGCGGGTCCCGAGTTGGCTCATTTAGTGCGCAGATTTCGTCAACTTGAGAAGTAAATCCGCAGGTCAGCGTATTAAGCCGGTCGAAAGTCCATGATCGTGAGCCAAGTCGGGTTACTGCCGGAGGTACCCGTCGCAAGCGAAACCAACGCGGCAGGCGGGTGACGGGACGACTTCAGGAAACCAGGTGCTGATAGACCGCGCGCTCGTAGGTCTCCCAGACCTTCAGAAATCGAGGGTCGAAGAGGGGTAGGGACTGGGTCATCAGGACTGCCGCTATGTCGTTCGCCGGGTCGACCCAGTAGAACGTGTTCCCGAGCCCCGACCACCACAGGGATCCGGCAGCACGCATCCCGGGCACGTCCTTCTCTGTCCGGAGACAGGCCACCGTGTGCGTCATGGGAGTGTGCTGGAAGAGGTGATCCATCCGGCAGGCATAGTCGACGTAGGACTCCAGCGGTGGGATCGTGCCGCCGGGCATCTGGTTCTCCTTTATGAACCGCATCGCCTCGCTGGAGATGACCCTGTGCCCGTCGAGTTCTCCGTCACTCAGCAACATCCGAAGGAACCTCAGGTAGTCCGGTGCCGTCGCGTAGATGGCGGCCCCCATGCGGTAAATCTCCGGGTGAGACGGCGGCCCATGTGGGATGGGCTCGAACGAGCCGTCGCCCGTGCGCGAGTAGAACTGCGCGAGGCGCGCGGGCACCTCCTCGAACTCGAAGGTGGTGTTGGTCAAGCCCAGCGGCTGAAAGATCTCTTCACGACAGAACTGGTCGATTGGGCGCCCGTCCGTCTGCTGGACCATGTAGCCGGCCCAATCGGTGCCGTACCCGTAGGCCCAGCCGTCGCCGGGATCGAACATCAGTGGAAAGTTCGCGGCGTCGGCCGTTCCCCAGCGCGCGTGCGGCACGCCCGTCGCCTGCTGGAACGCGTGCATCTTGGCGTTGAATGACGGGACCGCCACGCCGGAGGTGTGCGTGAGCAGGTGGCGCAGGGTCGCCGGCCGGCGCGGCGGACGCAGCACCGGACCGTCCGGACCCATCGACTCCAGCACCTGCACGGCGTCGAACTGCGGCAGTACCTCACGTACCTCGGTGTCGAGCGTGAGCTGGCCCCGGTCGAGAAGAATCGTCGCCGCGAGCCCGCCAATCGCCTTGGTCAGCGAGTAGAGCCGGAAAAGCGTGTCTGGCCCGGCAGGCTGGCCCTCGCTCGAGTCGCCGGCCGCGCCTTCCCAGAGCACCTGGTCACCGCGGGCCACTCCGGCTACCGCGAAGGGCAGGTCCTGCCGGTCGACGGCCTCGCCAACGATCGAATCCAGCGACTTTAGCTCGCGCATTTTGAGCCCCCGTCCGGCTACGGAAGATAGATACTTGCCTGGAGACCGCCGTCCACCGCGATGACCTGGCCCGTTACATAGCTCGCAGCAGGTGACGCGAGGAACGCCACGACCGACGCGACCTCCTCCGGACCGCCGATCCGGCCCAGCGGCAGATAGGGAGCGTCACGTGTTTCGCGGGGGGCAGCGGGGGTGTCGATCCGCCCGGGGACGACAGCGTTGACGCGGATGTTGTCCGGCCCGTATTCGACGCAGAGGGTCTGAACGAGCGAGATGACCGCTGCCTTCGCGGCTCCGTAGGCGACATTTCCCCGCTTGCCGCGCATCCCGATCAGGGAGGCCAGACTGATGATCGAGCCGCCGGTCCCCTGTGACCGCATCTGGGGGACGACCGCCCGCGCGAGCCTGAAGACGTACCGGACGTTGATGGCCTGGACCGTGTCCCACACGTCGTCGGACGTCTCGTGCGAAGGGGCGCTCTTGAAGAGCGACCCGCCGGCCGAGGTCGCGAGGATGTCGACCCGGCCGTAGGCGTTCACGGCGGCGCGCACGATGGTGTCCGGCGCATCATCAGCCAGCAGGTCCACCACGCAGGCCGTGGCGCTGCCTCCCTTTGCTCGGATGGCCGTGACCGTTTCGTCAGCTCGTTCTTGATGCAGTTCGACCGCAAGTACCTGAGCTCCGGCGGCCGCCAGCTCGGCAGCGATGGCCGCACCGATACCGCGGCCGGCGCCAGCGACAATGGCGACCTGCCCCTTCAGCTCGGTCACGGCCTGACGCTCTCAACGGCCTGCGCCAGATCCCCCGGCAACGAGATCGATCGGGTCTCGACGTAGGCGTCGAAGCCCTCCAGCCCGCCTTCGCGGCCTATCCCGCTCTCCTTGAACCCGCCTGCGGGCGATTGCATCCCCGCGGGTTTGCCGTTGATCTCGACCGTGCCGGTGCGGATCTGGCTGGCCACCCTGAGGGCGCGCTCCGGATCAGAGCTGAATACCGCCCCGTTAAGCCCGTACCGGGAGTCGTTCGCGATCGCGATCGCCTCCTCGTCCTTGTCATAGGCGGTGACGACGAGAACAGGCCCGAAGATTTCCTCCTGCGCGATCGTCATCGAGGGATCGACGTCCGCGAACAGCGTCGGCTCCACGTACCAGCCCTGCCCGAGGCCCGCCGGACGTCCTCCTCCCCCGAGGACAACCTTCGCGCCGGCCTGGCGTCCGGCCTGGATATAGCCTTCGACGCGCTCACGCTGCCGGCTGCTTACCATCGGACCGATCTCGGTTTCCGCGTCGGCGGGATCGCCGACGCGCATGCTGGCCATCATCGCGGACATGCGCTCCAGCAGCTCGCTCTGCTGGCTGCGCGACACGACGATCCGGGTCTTGGCGCTGCATATCTGGCCGCTGTTGGGAAGCGAGCCGCTGCGCAGCGACTCGACCGCCGTCGCCAGGTCCGCATCGTCAAGGATCACCGCGGCTGACTTGCCGCCCAGCTCGAGGGTGACCGGGCGCAGGTCCGCGCCGCACAGAGCCGCAATCCGCCGCCCTGCGGCCGTTGAGCCGGTGAAGGAGACCTTGTCGACACCGGCGTGGGTGACCAGGTACTCGCTGACCTCGCGATGCGCGGGCACGATGTTAACGACGCCCGGCGGGAGGCCGGCCTCGCTGATGGCGTCGGCGAGCAGATACGAGTCAAGCGGCGTCTCCGGCGCCGGCTTGAGCACCACGGTGCAGCCGGACAACAACGCCGGCGGCAGCTTCAGCATCGTGGTTGGCTGCGGAACGTTCCACGGCACGATCGCCGCCACCACGCCGATCGGCTCCCGTGTGACCAGGGCGTTCGCGGCGGCAGAGGTGCGGACGGAGCGGAACGGATACTCCCTGGCCAGCGCGAGGAAACTGTCCAGTCTGTCCTTGGCGCGCGCGGCTTGGATCCTCCGTGACTGCGTGATCGGGCAGCCCATCTCCGCGGTGACGGTCTGAGCCAGCTCCTCGAGCCGGGCCTCCAGGGCGACGCTCAGCCGGCCCAGCGCTTCGATCCGCTCCTCCAGCGGCAGCTGGGGCCAGGGCCCTTCATCGAAGGCGCGACGAGCGGCTTCGACGGCCCGGTCGATGTCGGCGTTCGACGCCGCGGGAACCTGCGCGATCATGGCCTGGGTCGCCGGCGAAACGACCTCGATCACTTCCGTGGTTGCCGGAGCAACCCATACGCCGTCGATGTACAGCTTGGTGTAGTTGCCCTGCCAGGTCATTGTGCTCGCCCATCACACTCGTCATCTGAGATTTACACTCAACCAAATGTAAGTCAATAGACAGTATATCTGACTTCTGCTCAGCCGTCGGCAAGCGGCGCCGGGCAGGAAAGGCGCACCGGCCAAGGTCACGGCGCGAGCCTGCGCACTCTGCCCGGATCAGTCCCCGGCGCGTGCATCAGGCTCACGGAAAGCGGGATACAGATTGACATAGCCAAGCCGGACCCGCCGCTGGGCATGCTCGGCCGCGACCTCTCGCGACAGCGGCACGAAACCAAATCCCTGGACCAAGCGCTGCATGAACGCTGCCCGGCCGGTGATGGCGATGACATCGTGCAGGGCCTGCTCGTCCCAGCCCGCGTCGAAGACCAGGTCCGCGTCCGCTTGCGACATCTCACTTGGCGTCACAGACAGCTTCCCCGCGAAGGCCAGCAGCGGCCGGAGCTGATCACCGACCGGGGCCGACTCGAAATCCTCCAGGAGCTGCTCGACCAGGCCGTTCTCGATTCCCCACGCGTAGGCAACCTCGGCATGGGCAATGCAGATGTTGGCGCAGCCGGCGACGCCCGCCGCGTAGGCGAAGATCAGCTCCCGCTCGCCCTGGCTCAGCGGGGACGGCCCGTTCATCACCGCCTCGCTCATCTCCGACCAGGCGCGGTAGGCCTCGGGATACAGCATGTACACGCTCGGCGGACCAGCATCGGGGCCAAGGGATTTGAAGAACGGCACTTAGACCTGCCTTTGCTGTGGGGGGATTGTGGGGGGGATCAGTCGGGCGTGGGCTGCGGGCTGGTGCGGTCGGTGAGCGGGACGTCGAGCAGGCCGGCGAGTTCCCGGTAGGTCGTGCCGTGGGTCGCCA
>Ga0302325_10024438_pt1 | contig 12566 bp, 14 predicted proteins | sample Palsa_T0_2_FD_201948 | JGI IMG/M metagenome (GOLD analysis project Ga0302325, IMG submission 201948) | Peat permafrost microbial communities from Stordalen Mire near Abisko, Sweden - Palsa_T0_2 | ecosystem: Environmental > Terrestrial > Soil > Palsa > Peat permafrost | place: Sweden: Abisko...
GAGCGGTTCGGAATACGACGTTATTTATGATCCGAACGAGCAGTTCTGCTCGCTCGCGGTCAACGATCAGGTCACGCCGGTACGCGATCACCACCCGGTCCCGGGGCACCGGGGCTGACGGCCTGTCTGTCGTCGGGGAAGTACCCTTGGGCGATGTTCTCGCCTGAAGGCCCGTCTGTGCGCGACCTGGCGATGCAGGCGCTGTCCTCGGTCGAGCGTCTGGATTCACCGTAACGACAGTCCCCTTGACGACTCTAGGCCGGCCCGAGGACGGCAGCCCGCGGTACCGGCTTGTCCTCGCGCGCAGGGCCAGCACGCCCTGACGGCTGCGTGCTCAGTGCCATGGCCTGGCCGTCCGCTCCGCCCAGTAGGCGCCGGGGTCTTCGGCGAGGCTCAGCGCCGGAAGCTGGCCGACGGTGAGCGCGGCCAGGTTCTCATCCAGCTGCGCGCGGGTGACCGCGCCGGACAGCACCACCGATGACCACGGCTGGGCCAGCGCGGCGGCCAGCGCGATCGCGTCTTCGGTGACACCGCGCGCCGCGGCCAGCGCGGTCAACGCCGCCGGCGGCCCGCCCGCCGCAGTCAGCCGCCCGTTAGCGACCGCCTCCTTGACCAGGACCGCCCACCCCGCCGCGGCGGCTTCGGCCGCGGCGGGACCTGCGGATGGCTCCAGGAGGTTCCATGTCAGCTCCACCGCCGCGAACAGTTGCTGCCCGTCAACGGTCACCGACAGCGCCCGGCGGATCGTTTCCGCCTGATGCGGGCCGCTCGCGCTCAGCCCGATGATCACGCCCTCGGCGCGCAGCCGGGACAGCGCGGCCAGCAGCGCGGCGTCGGTAAACAATCCGGAATAAAGGGTCAGCGAATGCACCTGATACAGGGTGAGCCGGTCACCGAGCAGGGCCCGGCTTTGCGCCAGCTGAGTCGTGAACATGGCCAGCGAATGTTCCTTGACCTCCTGCTGAGCAGCGTCGAGCCGCCAGCCACCGGTATAGCGGTATCCCCACTTCGAACCGACGATCACGTCCGCATGACCGCGCTCGGCCAGCCAGTCGGCCAGGAATTCTTCCGCCAGGCCGTAGGATCGGGCCGCATCGACGTACCTGACCCCGACCGCGTAGGCCGCGTCCAGCATCGAGAAGGTCTGGGTCCGCAGGCCAGCCACGCTGCGGTCGGGCAGGTCCTGCTCACGGCCACTGGTTATGTACGCCGGGCGGCCCAAAGCGGCCAGCCCCAGCCCGATCCGGGAGACCACCGGCCCCCCGGCCCCGAGCGTCGCCGTGGGCAACCCGATCCCGCTCCGGTGATCGCTAACCATGGCCACTACCGTACCGGCGAGCCAGATCTGCCGTTGCCTGTCCGGCGCTGGCGCTGACCATGCCAAAGCCCGGACACCGGAATAGCTGAGCTGCAGGGACACGGGCCGCTGCACCCGGATTGGAGGTGTCATGCGAAAGCATCAGGCGGCCTCAGCCATGGTGTCGAGAAGGATCACCTGATGCGCTTCCCTGGCAAGCTGTCGCGACAAGCTACGGCGTCGGCTTACCACGGTCACGCAGACGTCCTGGGCGGCGAGGCGTGCGGCCTCCTCAGCGAACAGGTGATCACCAGACCCGATCACCACATGCGTGAACCGCCCGGCGACATCCTCGTGCTGCAACACGTCCAGCAGGGCCAGGTCAGCACCATCAGGCCCGTACCGGGCCCGGTAGTGGACACGGGGCCAGCCGAATGCCGCGTTCTTCAGTGTCCGGTGGCTTGAGGCGGCCACCTCGACCTGGTCCATGGCACCGAAAGCAAGGCAGTCCGTGTAAAGGCACCGCACCTCTCGGACCTGGCTGAGGCTTGGCCACGGGTCGCCGACCAGGTTTTCGATATCGACAAGGTGCAGCCGCCGGACCGGGAACCGGTGGCGTGCCGCGGGGAACCACGCACCCGGCGCCGGCCCATATGACCCAACCAGCTGCGGCCCGGCCACCTGCGCCGCCAGGTCTTTTGCCGCAGAGCCGCAGTTCCCGCAGAAAACTTCTGCAGCGCTCAGCGATGAGCTGCAACGAGCGCAGGCCGTAGACATTGACCTCACCCTGCCTCCCCGCCCTCGAGACCGGCGGCCTCCCCACCGGGCGTTTCTCTAAGTATGTGTACGGTTACATTGAGATAGAAGGGTGATTTCCTTACAACTAGCTTACGACCTGCGCGGATTGCCCCTGAGCTGGCTACTGCAGTGATATGCGGCTGTGGCGAGGTGGCACTTAACAGCCGAGCTAATGCGCAAGAGTGGCCCGGCCGCCGCCACCGTGCCGGCATCCCAGCACGCGCACGCGCTGGGGCGGGAAAGGCCGGTGGCGGGCAGCTGGGTGCGGGGGAGTTTCTTTCCCGGTGCGGGGCTTTCATCGGGGTCAGCGCGGGGGATGAGTAGGTTGCTGGCAGGCAAAGGACGGCGGTCTGCGGAGATACTGTCTGGCCGGCAACGGAGCATAGGGGTTGAGATGCCGTGGTTTCCGGAGTTCACCAGTGCGGTGGAGTTGGCGCGCAGGCAGACTCGTGCCGCAGGCCAGGCCGATCCGGTGGCGCAGTATTTCACCGCGCTGAACACAGGTGATGCCCACGCCCTGGAGACCGTGTGGCCTGGCGAGGTGGTGGTCTACGACCCCCGTGCCGGCGAGGTCCGCGGCCATAGGCAGCTGCGGCGGTTCGTCAGCCGTAATCAATCCTGGCTGGCCGGGCGCCACGTCCGTACCGAGACCGTGGCCTCCACGTGTGCCGGCGGGCGGGCCGTGGTGGAACTGCTGGCGCACTTGGCCGACGACGGGCGGGAAGTGACCTGGCCGGTGGCGGTCGTCGCCGAATCCCCCGACGACCGGTCGGTGGTGTTCCGCACCTATTGCAGCCAATGGCCGGTTGACGGACGGCGCCACCTCAGGCCCGCCATACTCAAGCCCGGGCCGGTTCACCCCGGTGATGTCGTCGGCCGTTACCAAGCCGCGCTCGACGCCGGTGACGCCGAAGCGATAGTGAACACCTTCGCCCCGGATGGGTACTACCACGAGCCCATCGGCCCGCACTACGCCCACCGCGGCGCTGGCGAGCTCCGCTCGTTCTTCACCAGGTGTTTCGGCGCGGGCGGCGGCATCGGCCTCCAGCACTGCACCGTGACCGACGACGGCACCCGATGTGCCCTGGAGTACAACTGCGACCGCTGGGGCCGGCACGACCTGCCTTCCCAGGCGGGAATCGGAGTCTACGAACGCGACGCGGACGGACTGCTGGCCGCGGTCCGTGTCTACGATGACGTCGAAGCGCCCGTCCCAACGGCAGGAGAAACCCCATGACCGACCAGCCAGGCCATCCATCAGCAGGGCTCAGCTTCGAGCGCGATGTCCGTCCCTTGTTCCGCGAGAAGGACCGTAACTCGATGCTGAAGGCATTCGACCTGTGGTCGTACACCGACGTGCGGGCTCACCAGGACGCCATCATTGGGCAGCTTCGTAACGGGACCATGCCCTGCGACGGCGCCTGGCCCCCGGAGCGCGTTGCTGCCTTCCAGCGCTGGATCGATGCGGGGTCGGTGCCCTGAGCGGATAGCGATGGCCCGCACCGTACCACCGGCGCCGAGATCCCGAACGGCACCACGACCTACACCCGCTTCTACACCGGCGGCCTGAAGCATGACGCCAAGGACGACTCCCTGGTCCCCGAGCGCGGCGAGCGCAGCGAGGCTCGGGGGTGGGCCATGCCCCCATCATCCATGCCGGATAGTTCGGCGCTCACCGAAGCGACCCTGCTCCAGCGGTGTCAGACCCGCGCCGCCTGCCGCAGGCTAGCCGAGCTGTGGCGTCGCGGGCTGCGGCTCCGCAGGTGAGTCGACCGGGAGACCTGCCGCCTTGGCCGCTTCCAGCAGACGCTTGTCATAGGTCACGAACGAGGTCAGTCCGGAGCGGGAATGCAGAGCCGTGCCGAGATGGATCGCGTCCAGGCTGCGGACTGTCACTGGCTTGGCGGTCTGGGCCAGGATCCGGATACCCGGGCCCAGGTCAATCAGGTCGATCTGGTCCAGTACGGCAGGCAGGCGGGAGACGGCGTCCGGGGCATACCTGGCCAGGGCCCGGAACGATTCGATCTCCGTCAGCACGGAGCTGATCCACCCTGTCTCCGCCCGCTCATCGAGCCAGCTGCGCAGCGCCGGCGATTCCGGCTCGGCATGGGCCAGCTTGACCACAGCCGTCGAGTCGAGGTAGATCATCAGCGTTCATCGGCGCGATCGCGGGCCAGTTCTTCCGCCACGTTGACGCCGTCGGGCTGCCCCAGGTTCGTCCGGAGCACGTCCCTGCGCATCTCGGCTGCGCGTTCGCGGCGGCTGGCTGCCTCCAGGACGGCATGCCGGATAGCGGCGGATCGCGAGCTGCCGTCACGTGTCAGCACCTCAAGAGCATGCTCGGTCTCATCGTCGGTGCGGATGGTGATCGTGTCAGCCATACCGCCATTGTAAGACAGAATGTCTTACAATGGCAGCGTACCGCTGCTGGTTCGTCGCGCGGTCAAAGTCAAGCCCTGATTCGCGACTATCTGACTGACCGGGTTCTGGACCCACCCGCCACGCGGTCGGCAGGTGCACTGCTCGCGCAGGTATCCCGGGCACGGCCTTCGGTACGTCCTTCGACTTCGAGCTGCCGGCGCCAGCCCTCTGCCGACCCCGGCCGAGAAGTCCGGCCGCTGCCTAATGCGGAAGGCTGGAGAGCGCGGTTATCGTCGACGTCCCCGCGGTCGGCGAGCCCTTGGCTGAGGTGCAGGACGGCAGGTAAGTGCGTGCGCCGGGCAGCCACGCCGAGATGGTCGCATTTCCCGAACCGCCCGGCGGGCTCACTCGGAGGCGCACGTACGGCGCGGGGCAACGGGTGCTGCCTCCGGCTGGGTGGTCGTCGGCCGCGACCACCGCGTAGCCGGAATCTCCCGGCTGGAGTGTTAGCACCGGCGGGGGAGCGGTGTAGTGCCAGGCGCCGAACATGGTCGATTGCAGGTTCCGCAGACGAGTCGCCTTTCCCGCGGCCGTCAGCCCGATCACGGCAGGCCAGTCGCTCATGCGGCACGGGGTGCGGCTGTCGTTGGTGAATTTGAGGTAGCCGCCGGCCTGACCCGCCAGAGCGCCGGTGTCGGTGATGCTGATTTTCAGCTGAGCGGTGGCGCAGGCGTCCATGCTGGCCGCTGACGACGGACCCGGCGACGTGGCCGCAGGGGTGGACGACGCCGCACCCGCCGAGCTCTGGGTGCCGCACGCGGTCATGATCAGTCCGCATGCCGCTGCGGTCAGAGCGCTCATAGTGGCCGTCCGGAAACGAGCCGCCGCTCGGGTGTGCCCGCGACGGGCCGCCGATCGTGCCCTCGGATCACTGACTACCTGAAACCTCATTGTGTCTCCCTCCGTTGCCCAGCAGCCACGGTGATGGCCCGGGCCGGCCAACTCGTTCCCGGTGTCCGGGTGTCCCGCAGTGACGCGTGCACGGCCAGCCGGGCGCCGGACACCGCCTGACGGACCCGGAACACCACTGCGTCGCTGTCCTGCTCGGTTGCTGCCGTGAACCAGAATTCGTCCGTGCATCCGGTCCGGCGATACCGGGCCACGGGCTCGAAGGGCCCGGCCGAGGCGGCCATCGCCGCGAACATCTCATGGCTGGTCAGCGCGCGCAGCGTGGTGCGCGCCCGGTGCCAGAGCGGCCTGCGGCAGACGGGAGTGCGTACCGGCATGCGCATGCTCAGCAGCACCAGGACGGTTACGCTGGCGAGTACCCCGCCGCCGAACCAGTCCCCGCGGGGCGTATCCGCTGCGACCAGCGTGTACGCGATGCCCGCGCCGAGCAGGGTTCCGCCGCGGGCCATGGCCCGCCAGGTTACCGCTTCGGGTGCGGCGCGCCATCTGATGCAGCCGCAGCCGCCGGGAATCTGCCTGACGAGCACGTACGCGAGCAGAACGCAGAACACGGCCCCGAGGCCGGCCATGCCGACGCCGCCGAGCACCGGGGAGGCTCCGCTGCACACCAGTAGGCCCGTCAGGCACTCCACGCCCCCGGCGGCCAGCCCGAACAGTCTCCACTGGCGCCGTGGCATCCGCAGCGCCCGCCTGATGGCGGTCATCTCCTCGAGAGACCGGATGCTCCGGTACAGCTTGCTCGCCCCGGCCACGACGAGAAACGCACCGCAGCTGGTGGCACATCCAGAAATGACCGACCCTATGACCTGATTGATATCGATCACCCAGCTGCCCGCTAAGGCCTCGATTGGACGTAGAAGCAATAGTGGGCTGTCACAAATCCCGGGCCGCCCAGATCGAGGTCGACATTAGACGAGTAGCTGCACGCGTCCTGCTCGCCGAACTGCCAGAGCCTGGTGGGTACCGTCGGGCATTCCTGCGGGTTCCATGCGGACGGCCCAGGCGGGCCTCCGCACGGCTCAGGCTCGCTCGACCAGATGGCGCTGGGCGCGTTGACGCCGTGTGCTTTGGCGATGGTCGAGCAACTTGGATAGGGCGCATAGGGGTTGCAGTAAAGGCACGGGTACAGCGGGTAGATGCCCAGGCCCGCGAAATCATAATTCGCTATGTAACTCGCCCACGCATTCCAGTAATTTGAGCTGAGCGACGTCGAATACTCCTGGTCGAGCCAGCAGTAGAGCCGGCCGTTGGAGGGTAGCTGGATCGGGCCGACCGCGTGGTAGGCGGTGAGCATCGCGGCCGCGAAGGTCTGCGCGTCAGCCTGGCCTTCGGCCGCGGATCCGCTCAGCCGGGACTGTCTGGGCGCGGAAATGCAACCCACGTAGGGACCTCCGCTGTCCCAGGCGCCTTGGCTTTCCGCCAAGGCGTCGTCATTGAACAAGTCGGCAGCCGGCGACGGAGTGAAGTAGCGAATCCAGAAGTTCGGGTCCACGCCGAATTCACTATTCGCCGCTGCATACGTATTTTGTATCGGGCCTGCGGTATCGTATCCTGTCATAACTGTCGTTCCTCCACCATGAGCCGGGTTCGGCGCGTGCTGCGGTGCTAAAAGACGGCCGACACGTCAAGGTTCGTGTCCGCCGTTCCAAGTGGGCTGAGGCCAGCAGAGAAAAAAGCGAGCCGCGGGTTTTCTGGCCGTACCGCGAGCAGGGCCCCGCTGGGCAGCTGGTAGAGCCCGGCATACTGGCTGCCGTCGCTATAGGAGCCGGCCATCTTGCCGGATCCCACATCGTAAGCGCTAATGCCGCCGGTGGCCGCCGGGCCGAGGACATAGCAGGTGTCACCCGCTGGTGACAGCACCGCCTTGGTCCACGGAGCGCCGAGCGGCGTCGCGGGCAGCGGAAACTGGATCTGGGCCGTCGTCCGGAACGCCTCCGCCGGATCGGCTATCACGGCCACCCCGGCCCCCGGCTTGGTCATGAACACGGTGCCGTCCGAGCGGGCCTGCATGGTGACGGCGCTCGGCTTCGCGCGCGCGTGGCCGAACGCCGCGATCCCCAGCTCGGTTATCTCTCCGGTCCGGGCCGAGCACACCTGCACATCGCGGCCCCTGACCAGGCGCGCCACGTCGCCGGCCGGCAGCGTTATGACAGGCTCTCCGCCTGGCCACGGCGCGGGAGCCGGCCCCGACAAGCTGGCCGTTCCCGAGCCCAGGGGAAACACGGTCAGCCGGGACAGCGATGCCTGCGCCCGGATCTCGGCCGGATCATCTGCCTGCGGCTCCCTAGTTGTCCACAGCACCAGATCCGAGGAATTAGCCGCGGCGGTGGTCAACGCCAAAGACGGCTCATCGGAAAGGTGGAACGGTCCCGTGATAACCCCGCTGCGCTGGTCGAAATAAGCCAGCGCATGATGCGACACCCAGGTTGTCGCCCACTGGGCCGCTAGGCTGCCGGCACCTGGGTCTGCCTTCCGCATCAGGCGCTTGCCCGTGGGCATCGTAATGGCCAGGACCAAGGAAACAATCGCGGAGCCGGGAGCGAAAACCGGCGTCACGAGAACGTTCGCATCGGCCGGGATGCCAGCCACGGTCACCGACCCCTGCTTGGCGACAGCGGCCGAGGTCGCGTTGAGGAGGGTAAGTGTTATCTGGGCCCCGTCGGGCACCATATCCACGGTGGTCAGGGCCGTGACGGCCTGGTCCGGCGACAAGACGGGCGCGGCCGCGAGCTTGATAGCCACCGGGACCGGCGTCGGCGGCGGTGCCGCCCGCGACACCGGAAACGTGGTAGCAACCAAAGACCCGCTGGGGGCAGGACCCGGCGTACCGTAAAGGAATACATACCGCAAAGCGGTCTTGGCGGATTGGCCGGACCGGGCACCCGGAAGGTCGCCTACGCCCAGATCCGGCAACGCCACGAGCGCGCCCGCGCCAATGCTGCCCGCCAGTACCTCGCGACGGTTAAGCCCGAAGCCGTCGCCGCCCGGAACCCAGGGACCCGAGGACCTGGCTGCTTTTTCCCGCCTTCGAGAACGCACGAAACCTGCTCCTAACATCTCAGCAAACCTCGGGGTACTCTGAATGACATATGGCAGGATTCCCTATCGTTCAGCGATCCTGCAAGGGCTTGAACGGCACATTAGCCCATTTTGCTCTGTCGGCCCATTCCAGGCCGGGCGACACGCCGAATAAGCTTGTCAACGAAAAGCTAGGCCCGGAGCAAGCAACCCGAAGTAACCATCAAAGGGGAAAAGGGCACCTATTAGCCACCAGGTAAATTCTATCCGTTAAGGCCCAGATTGCGACTTCGTCGTGCATTTTGGCCAGCAGCGCCCCCGGCCGCGGCTCAAGCCAGGAGGCGGGTCCGCCGCCGGGCATGGCGCGCCGCGCACCACTGAGCGAACCCGTTCTGGCCGGGCCGGCACTGGTAGGTGCCGCGGCCTGGCCAGAACGGCGACCACCGTACCTGCCGGCCGAATCTCTGCCAGCCCGCATAGCCTCCGTCCCGTGGCGACCACGGAGGACGGAGCCGCCGCCCGTGCCCAACCCGGCGGCGAGGTCGTTCAATATCCGTCAACTGACCGATGTCTTGGGCTGCAACTTGCAGCACCATTTCTAATGCAAGCGGCACCGGACAGTTCGGTACTTTGCCCCGAGCCTTCCCGGGGACAGCGCAGAGTGGCCTGCGCTGTCTCCGGATCAGCTGATTCCGATCTACCAGGGAACCCGATGAACGTAATGGCGCCGACACTAGTTCAGCCGGGCGGCACTTGTGCCGCGTCCGGCTCCCTTCCGACTTCGCTGCCGCGGCCATGACCGGCAACTGCGTGGATGAGGACCTGATGACCCGCAGGCAGGTGGCGGTCCTGTTCCGGGTGACCTCGGCGTCGGTGGCGTCGTGGGCGCGGCGCGGGCAGCTGCCCGAGGTTCGCAACGAGACCGGCAGGCCACGGTACCGGCGGGCGGATGTGGAAGCGCTGTTCCGGAGCGGCATGAGGCGCAGGTCGCGGTGACCGGCAACTGGCCCCGGCCCGGTGCCGGGAATGACGCAGGAAGGAAATCATCGTCATGACCGTGCCGTCCACCTCGTACAGGATTGCTGATCCCGCGCCGCGCCGCGCCGGGCCTCAGGCCGCGCCGGCCCGGGCGGGTGAGCTGCTTGGCAGGCGGTGCATACGGTGCGGTGCGGTCGGCACGCACTACCTGACCTGCCCGAGCCTGAAGCTGCCGCCGGGTTACCGCCTCAGCGCCGAGCGCGGGCCTGAGTGTGCCTGCGGCCGGCCCGCGGGCAGCTGCGGGGCGTGCGCACCATAGCTGACCACGCAGGGCCACTGAGCGAAACCAGTCCCATGCGCCGCTTCCACGTCATCACAGGCACCATCAACGTCGGAAATGACGGACCCAACTCCGGCGACGGCAACGAGCCGACGCGCATCGTGCTGACCATGACTCCGACACCCACCGGAAGTTAGGCCGGTTCGCTGCGGCAGGCACCACGGCCCGTTCGGGAGAAAAGAACTTTAATAATTCCGAACGGGCGGTGGTATTTCCCCTGAGCCCCCGATCCGCTCACCGGACCGGCGGCGGTCTACGGCAGGATAGGTCTGGCGGCGAGAGTCCCTGGCGGCGTAGGGCGAAAGGGCGGACATGAGCACAGACCAAGTCGATGCGCTGGTGATCTTCGGTGCCACCGGTGACCTGGCGAAGCTGGAAACCTTCCCCGCGCTGGTGGGGCTGGTCGACCGGGGCGTGCTCGACGTGCCGGTGATCGGGGTGGCGAAGAGCGGCTGGGGACTCGAGGCGTTCCGGGACTACGCGATCGCCTCGCTGCGGCTGAACAAGATCGATCCGGGCAGCCCGGCCGCGGTCAAGATGCTGGGGCTGCTGCATTACGTGGACGGGGACCTCGACGACCCGGCGACCTATGCGGCCATGTCGGACGCGATCGGCTCCGGCCAGCGGCCCCTGTTCTACCTCGAGGTGCCGCCGCCGCTGTTCGGCCGCATCGCCGAGGGCATCTCGAAGGCCGGACGGGCGACCGGCAGCCGGGTCATGGTGGAGAAGCCGTTCGGCCACGACCTGGCCAGCGCCCAGCAGCTGAACGCGACCATGCACGCCTACTTCCCCGAGGAGGCCATCTACCGGGTCGACCACTGGCTCGGGCTGGATCCGGTGGACAGCCTCATGTTCGTCCGGTTCGCGAACTCGGTCATCGAGCCGCTGCTGAACCGCAACTACGTGCAGGGCATCCAGATCACGATGGCGGAAGCGTTCGACGTCGCCGACCGGGGCAGCTTCTACGACAAAACCGGCGCGATCAGGGACGTGGTGCAGAACCACATGCTGCAGGTCCTGGCCACCGTGCTGGCCGAACCGCCGGACGGCACCGGCTTGGACTCCTGGATCGCCAGCAAATCACAGCTGGTCGGCGCGCTGCAGCCGCTGACGCCCGAGCACACCGTCAAGGGCCAGTACGAGGGATACCGCTCGGTCCCCGGGGTGGACCCGGAATCCGTGACCGAGACCTACGTCGCCATTAGCCTGGCCGCGGACTCCTGGCGCTGGGCCGACGTGCCGATCCTGATCCGGGCGGGTAAGTGCCTGCCGGTCACCGCGACCGAAGTCAGCATCAAGTTCCGGCGCCCGCCGCACGACGTGTTCGGCCTCGCCTCCGTCCCGCAGACTTCGCCGTTCGCCAACGGATTGCGATTCCGGATCAACCCGGAGAACCGGGTCACCCTGACCCTGGCCGGCAAGAAGCCAGGCGCGGGCTGGCAGCCGGAGATAGAGGAGCTCGTCTTCGCCGAGCACCCCGGCGCGGACATGCGCCCCTACGACCGGCTCATCGGCGCCGCGCTCAACGGCGAACGGTGGCTGTTCGCCCAGCAGGACACGGTCGAGGCCTCCTGGCGGGTGGTCGACCCGGTGCTCGGGAGCGTCGTGCCCGCGCATCCCTACGCCCGGGCCAGCTGGGGCCCGGACCAGGCCGCTAGCCTGCTCCCGGACGGCGCGATCTGGCACGACCCCGCGGGCTGACCAGCCACGATCAGGAGGCTACCGATGAGTGCTGAACGACAGCGGGTGGACGGGTTCGGGCGGCTCGAGGACGGGCTGCGGCAGGCCAGCGACTGGTACCTGTGGGGGCCTTACGTCAGCGAGCGTCAGTGGGGGACGGTCCGGGAGGACTACAGCGCGGACGGCGAGGCGTGGGATTACCTGCCGCACGAGGCGGCCAGGTCCCGGGCCTACCGCTGGGGCGAGGACGGCCTCGCCGGTTTCTGCGACGTGGAACAGCGGCTGTGCCTGGGGCTGGCGCTGTGGAACGGCCGTGATCCGATCCTGAAGGAGCGTGCCTTCGGGCTGACCGGCGCCGAGGCTAACCACGGCGAGGACGTGAAGGAGTACTGGTGGTACCTGGACGCGCTGCCCAGCCACGCCTGGAACCGGTGGCGGTACCACTACCCGCAGCGTCCGTTCCCCTACGAAGACCTGCGCGAGGTCAACGGCCGCCGCGGCAAGCACGACCCGGAGTACGAACTGCTTGACACGGGCGTGTTCGATGATGACCGCTACTGGATCACCGAGGTCTGGTACGCCAAGGCCGATCCCACCGACGTCCTGATGACGGTCCGGGTGACCAACGCCGGGCCGGAGGCTGATACCGTGCACGTCCTGCCCACCGCGTGGTTCCGCAACACCTGGTCCTGGGATGAGAACGCGGCTAAGCCGGTGCTGGCCGGCGCCGGCGGCTCGGCGGTCACGGCCGAGCACCCCTTTCTCGGCCCGCTGGAGCTGGTGGCCGGTCCGGCCCCGGACGGCACCAGCCCGGTCCCGCTGTTCTGCGAGAACGAGACCAACCTCGCCCGCCTGTTCGGCGCGGCTCCGGTCACGCCCTATCCGAAGGACGGCATCAACGATCATGTGATCAGCGGCGCACCGACCGTCAACCCCGACGAGCGCGGCACCAAGTGCGCGTTCTGGTACCGGCTGACGGTCGCGCCGGGCGAAACCGCCGAACTGCGGCTACGGCTGCGTCAGGCCGTCGACCCAAAGACCCCAAAGAACCCAGAGACCCCGGAAACCGCGGGCGGCCAGGGCGGCGAGCGCGGGGCGGCCGCGCTCGGCGCCGGCTTCGACCAG
>Ga0302325_10024439_pt1 | contig 12566 bp, 16 predicted proteins | sample Palsa_T0_2_FD_201948 | JGI IMG/M metagenome (GOLD analysis project Ga0302325, IMG submission 201948) | Peat permafrost microbial communities from Stordalen Mire near Abisko, Sweden - Palsa_T0_2 | ecosystem: Environmental > Terrestrial > Soil > Palsa > Peat permafrost | place: Sweden: Abisko...
GTTGAGATTTACGAGATCTACCGGCGTCCAAGCTACGTCAAAGTGGTGGTGCTCGCACTCAATGTTGCCATTGTCGTATATCTGATCTATCACATTCGCGGCCAGCGCTCGGATTAGCGGAGAGGATTTACGAGGGACGGCTTGACCGCTTGACCTGAACACATGTCCGAACTGGACGAGTCGGCCGAGATCTGCCTGGATGAAGACGGAAACCCGGAGCCCGACACGGAATTACGCGATTACGAGAACGTCCGGGTGCCCCCACCCTTCGTTTTCTGGAAGAAGAAAGAAGGTAATAGAATCTGGAAGCAGTGCGGTTCCGCCCCGACGACGGTCGGCTGCAATTGACCGCATCAGACCCTAGTTACCCATTACTTCTACTTCCGGTTTGTCGACCAACCATCTATTGTTCCCCTGAGATACTATCGCTGCATGAATCATGCAACTATGCGCCGGACGATACTTCTGCTAGCGATTTCCGTACCGCTGGCTTCTTGCAGTCGTAAACCCAACTTCGACGTCGTTCTGAGAAATGGCTTGCTCTGCGACGGCACCGTCTCGCCCTGCACGTCGGAGGCGTTGCCATCAGCGGCGATAAGATCGACAAAATCGGCGACGTGTCCGCGGATCATGGTCGCGTCGACATCGATGTTCACGGACAGGTCATCGCACCCGGTTTCATCAACATGATGTCAAGCCATGAGGGACTGTTTGCCGATGGCCGAGGTCTCAGTGATCTGCTGCAGGGGGTCACTCTTGAAATCTTCGGCGAAGGCGAGTCCATGGGCCCTCTCACCGAGGACATGCGCGCGGAAATGATGCAGCAGGAGTCGGACATCAAGTACGACGTTACCTGGCACTCGCTCAAAGAAGGACTGGAGCCCTGGTGGCGCATGGCATCTCGCCCAACGTCGCGTCCTTCATCGGTGCCGCAACCCCACGGGTCTACGTACTCAGACGGGCCAATCGCGCGCCCACCCCCGCCGAACTTGATCGGATGCGCGAGGTGACAGCCAAGGCAATGGAAGAGGGAGCGCTCGGCGTGGCATCAGCTTTGATCTACCAGCCTGGCAACTACGCGAAAACAGATGAACTCATTGGCTCGCTGAAGTCGCGGCGAAATATAGAGGCATTTACATTTCGCACATTCGCAATGAGAGCGATCACGAGATGGAGGCAGTCGATGAACTGATCGCCATCGCCCGCCAGGCGCATATTCCAGCGGAGATTTACCACTTCAAGGTTGCGGGCGCGAAGAACTGGAGCCATTTGCCGGAGGTGCTCGCAAGAATTGAAGCTGCACGCGCCCAGGGTCTTCAGATTACGGCAGACATGTATTCCTACATTGCGGGCGAAAGTGGTCTCGATGCGGCAATGCCACCTTGGGTGCAAGAGGGCGGCCTCGAAGAATGGCGCAAGCGGCTGCAGGATCCTGCCGAACGGAAGCGCGTAAGGCAGGACATGCATTCCGACAAGTATGACAATGCGTTTATCTCTCCCGGATCCCCTGATCGGATTCTGTTGACGGCGTTCAAAAGCGACAAGCTGAAGCCCTTGACCGGCAAGACCCTCGCTGAGATCGCACGCTTGAGACACTCTACGCCGGAAGATACGGCGATGGATCTGGTGATCGAGGACGACTCACGTGTCGGCGCTGTTTATTTCGATATGAGCGAGGATAATCTCGCAAAGCAGATCGTGCTGCCCTGGATGAGTTTTGGCGCGGACACAGATCCTGAGGGTGCCGATAGCGTCTTCCTCAAGTTTAGTGTGCATCCGCGGACGTTTGGCAACTTTGCCCGCGTCTACGCCCGCTATGTGCGTGACGAAAAACTAATGACTGTGGCGGAGGCCGTACGAAAGATGACCTCTCTCCCTGCGACGAACCTCCGTATCAGCAACCGGGGGCAGTTGAAGCCCGGATACTTCGCGGACATTGCCGTCTTCGATCCCGCGACAATCCAGGACCACGCTACTTTTGAAAACCCTCGACAACTGGCAACGGGTGTCTCTGAGGTTTTCGTCAACGGCGTCGAGGTGGTTCACAACGGCGTGCATACGGGCGCGAAACCGGGCCGTGTCGTCAAACGAGATCGCAACTAGCTCTTTGCCAGCCTGGAGATCACAGACAGTAGGGGACTGGATACCCATTCTGGGCGAGTCACGGGCAACCCTTACCTTACCGATTAGGGAAGGGTTGCCGACCACTCGGGAGTCATCCTCTTAAGCATCGCGATAGGGGGGGAACGTTCGGCCTCGGGTCTGCGTATATTATCCCAGGAAGGCACCCATGTCCTATTCGCCCATACTGATGGCTCATATCTTCGCGGGGACCTTAGGGTTGCTGTCGGGAACCGCTGCAATGTCTTTCCGGAAAGGTTCCCCCCGTCATGTGCTGGCGGGAAAAATCTTTGTCGCATCCATGCTCACCATGGGCGTCCTCGCCGTCTACCTTGCAATCGTGAGGCATCAACCGAACAACATCGGCGGCGGGATTCTAACCGTCTATCTCATTGGAACGGGATGGCTCGCCGCCCGGCGCAGGGACGGGGAAACCAGTCGTTTCGATTGGGTTGTGCTCCTGATTCCTTTGACGCTCGGTATCCTCACCTGGATGAACGGTCTGAAAGTCGTGCGTAGCGGAGCGAGTTCACAAGACGGAGTTCCGGTTGGAATGACCTTTTTCATGGGTTCCGTGATGCTGCTGGCTGGCGTGGGGGACGCTCGCATGCTTGTACGCGGCGGTGTTTTTGGAGCTAAGCGCATCGCGCGGCATCTCTGGCGCATGTGTTTTGGCCTGTTCATCGCGGCCGGGTCTTTTTTCCTGGGACCATCAAACCGTCCGTTGAGATTGCTTTCGGCAGTGGGGCTCGGGCAACACTTGTCTCCGACTCTATTCGGCACGCCGTTGTATTTAATTCTCAGCATCCTCCCGCTGGTTTTGCTGACTTTCTGGCTAGTCCGAGTGCGCTTCAGAAACGCATACCAGGGGTCGATACAACTCGCATCCGCAAGTCCGGATTTAACGCGCTAACCGGACGAGTCGAGCCCGCCCGGCGAAGTTCGCCATCGCCTGCCAGCAATTGCGGCCGGATGACGGGCTACCCTACCCTGAAGTAATCCCAAGGTAAAGGTTGCCGACCAACCGGACGGAACTGGTGCTCATCCGCTGCAACGTGCGCACAAGCTATAATTGCGCGCAAGCATGGCCCTAGCCTCTGGCACCAAGTTCCTTACGAAATCCTCTTCCCGCTCGGCACCCGTCTGAACAGGGCAGCCGCTAGATCAAAGTAGTTCTCGTAGATCTGACGGTAGAGGACGGTTGGTTTGCCCTAAGAGAATGAGAACTGATCGCCGCTGGCGTTTTGAGCAATGTTCTGAATTCGCAATTTCACCGCCGGTTCCAGGTCGGTTCCCAGCGTCATGGGGGCGTTCGCGGTCCGCGAGTGGGCGCAGTCCTTGTAAATAGGCCCGGACCCGGCGAGAATGTTCATCTTCGCCACCGAATCGAACGAGGTCGGGTCTGATCAGTTCTGCTTTCAGAACAAGCTTGTGCCACAAAGGAAAAACAGTCGTGAATGATTCATAGGCAATCGCGGTCCAAAGAGCTTGTTCTGCCGCCGCGAACAGATCGGGGCCGAAGATGAGGCTGCGCCGAGGAACGGATTCCGAGTTCCCATGCTCGGCGATCCATGCGACAGCCTGTGCTCCTCCCCGAGCGAGTTTGTACATCACGGCACCCTGGGTTTGTGTTCTGTATCCGTGGTTAGCGATGGTTTGCTCGATCTGCAGAACCATCCGTGACATGACTGCCCAGCAACCAAGATTCCGGGGCGCGTTAGCAGAGAAAGATTTCGATAGCATAGATCGGCAGTGTCCTCGATGCTCTGACCGCCTTGACGAAGTCCTCCGGTGCTTCTGATTCAGATATTGCGTCACACATCCGATTGTACTGGGCGATAATCGAACTGACTCTGCTCAACCGCAGTTCGCGCGGGCTAGCCACTAACAAATCGTTTCAGCTCTCGTTCAAATGCGGTCTTGCCCCCGGGGGCGGGATGATTCACATACGTTCTGGGAAAGTTCATCCATTTGAGCAATCCTTCCGCCTTTCTGCCGACGGCAACAACTTCGCTGAAGGGAACTCCTCAACGAGCTTCTGTAGGGCAAGCTTGCCAATCTTAAGCTCGGCAGACGTCGGCGTTCGATTTGATTGTGGGTCCTCCAGTCCATGAGGATGCATTGGAAGTGCGTTCCACAGAATCGTGCGCTTCTCGATGCCCAACTCATACAGTTCATCCCAGACGATCGTTGCAGAGCGTTCGAAATAGGGATTGGCCCCGCTGGTGAGTCTGTGATTCACCTTGGGTATGCGAGGAATCCTTTCATCCAACAGTTGACATTCACTAGTAAACGCGATCCCGCTGTGGCTGCACCCGCGAGGACTCGGTGCTTCGCCGCAAAGAATAAAATCCGGTTCGCAGGCGAGATGAGCTGCCAACCGGGCCAGCTTTACATCCGGGCCATTGCAGGGCAAGCAGTCGGCGCAACGGTCGCGCCATGGGTTGAACAGCTCCTTCGAGAATGTGGACTTCAGTGTATCGGTCAGTCGTTTGGCCAGTTCGGTATTGGACATCAATGCCCCTAGTATGGCTTTTCTTTCTGGATTATCGGAAATGGGAGGTAAGTATATAGTTTCAAGATGAAAACGCTCACAGAGGCTCTTTTCGTCCTTATCCTCTCGTTGTCCTTCGCGGGAGTCAACGTAGCCCAGACACAGGCCCCACAAGCAAAGTTGCTTATCACGAATGCGCTTCTCTTAACAATGGTCCAGGGGCAAGAAAAGCCCTTCACTGGATACATCGTTGTCGGGAACCATGAAACCATCACCGCTATCGGCACTGGCTCGCCGCCGTCCGGCTTGTCCGCCACGACTACGTACAATGCAGCCGGAAAGTGGATTATTCCCGGATTCATCTCCGCGCACAGTCACTTGTGGCAAAGCGCGTACCGTGGCCTCGCGCCGGACAAAGAGCTCGATGGTTGGCTCACTGTTCTGTACGTCGAACATGCGCCTGAATCGAAGGCGGAGGATTTCTACTGGTTTACCCTGGACGGAGCGCTCGACCATCTTCGCCACGGCATAACGGGGGCCTTCAACTTTAACTATGCACCGAGTGACCTGGGTAGCAGTACGGGCGACCAGAGTTTCGATCGCTCGGAGTTGCGCGCGGAATTAAAGTCGGGAATTCGGTTTGTCCATTCCATCAGCATTGGCCAGCTTGGCCCGAAATGGTCGGCGGACCAGGCGATTGCCTACGTGAAGAGCTTCATGGATTGGACGAAAACGCAGCCCTCTTCCAGCCGTTTCCTGAAAACAATGCTCGATGGTGGCGGCGCATACGCGGAAAATGCGGACCAGGTGCGGACAGAAGCGCGAATTATGCGCGAACTTGGGATCGGAGACGAGCAGCACTATCTGGAAACTGCGGCGGAACAGGTCAAGGAGAGATTGGTGTTTCCTTGGTTCGTGGAGAGCGGCATCTCGTGGAGAGCGGCATCCTCGGCCCAAGTCTAGTCCGGGGACATTTCGTTCATCCGGATCATAATATTCTCGAGCAGACTGCGAACTTTCATGTAGGTGTGAGCTGGAATCCGCTCTCGAACGGTCGGCTGGCCTCGGGCATTGCGGACATTCCTGCGTACTTGAAAATGGGAATCCGTGTTGGAATGGGGGTGGATGGGGAGGCGAGCGCTGACCGCGCCGACCCGTTTGAAAACATGCGCATGGGGTTGTATCTCGTCCGCGCAAAGTATGAAAACGCCAGCGTGCTTTCACCTTATCAGGTATTGCAACTGCATACTCTCGGCTCCGCCGACGTTCTGGGCCTGGGAGATAAATTGGGGAGTCTCGCGAAGGGCAAGCGAGCTGACATGGTTGTGATTGACCCAAACGAATTCGGGCATGTGTTTGATCCCTATGCCAGCCTCGTATTTATTGGTGGAGTCGAAGATATCGATCGTATCTACGTTGGAGGTGACCTCGCGGTATCGCATGGAAAAGTATGCGGGCAGAACGTGGACGAGGTGCGTCATGAGGCGGAGAGCAGAGTGCGCTAGGACGCCTTCTTCACAAGCAACAGGCGCACTTCCTAGACGATGAACTTGTCTACACACGAAACTGCTGATCCGCCCGTCGACCGTAGAGCATGACATGTCGTGTCGCTTTAACTTTGACACCACCAAAATCCATCATGGTCCATCGAAATCGCTAGAAGACATCCCCTGGATGGACTCGCGTTTCGGCCTCTACGCCATCGATTTCGTTTGACGTAGCCGAGCCTTCGCGTTCCAAAGGGACCCCAAAACGATGAGTCTGCGCTGGATGGCATCCTAGTTCCCGTTCTGCAACAGTCTCCGTTGGTGTTGTCGGCGCTTTTTAAAGACGGGGTATGGCTCGCGGGGAACGGTCCATCCAAGTCTGCTTACCGCCGCTCTGTCATCGCTATGGATGGCCGGGCCTACATCTCCCAACGCTTCGCAATCGATTGGGATTTGGTCGCCAACAAGGGCAATATTTTCCGCGGCTCACGTGAACGTAACGAGAACTTCTGGGGCTTTGGTCAGCCCGTGCTTGCGGTCGCCGACGGAGAAGTGACCGAGGCTGTCGATGGCATTCCGGACAACACCCCGGGAAAGCTCGCTCCAGTTACGGTGCAGACCATAGCCGGCAAACACGTTACTGTGCGCATTGCCGCTGATGCCTACGTAACGTTCGCCCATTTGAAGCAGGGAAGCATTCGTGTACGCTTGCATCAGAAAACCAAGCGCGGCGCCCAGCTCGCCCAACTCGGCAACTCGGGCAATACAACCGGCACAGACCTGCATTTTTAGGTGACCGATGGCAATTCCGTCTTCGCCGCCGAAGGCATCCCGTTCATCTTCGATAAGTTCGGGTTCTTAGGCTTTGGTAAAGATTTTGAAGAAGACCATCCTCCTGATCTTCCGAGATCTCGAACATTGCCCGCAGATGATTCAGTTATAGCCTTCCCGCAAGATTTCAGAGAAGCGCTGGCGTTACTAGTGCGATCTGTCGAGACGTTGCGTTCGCACCCAACGGCAGACACCACGTCGGTGGTGTGATGTTACTGAAACCGCCTCCGGGGTGACCCGACGTAGAAGTGATCCGATCGCCCCATGAGTCCCAATTTCCGTGTGGTCGCCAACCGGAAACTACGCTTGCAAAAAAAGAGATCCTGGGCGACGTAGGCAGCGGGGACGAGGTTCAGGAGGGCGCTCGATCGGGGGATAGGCAAGTCAGGCTGCTCTCTTCCCGAGGAATTTGGCGAGAGAGCGGATTGACTTCATCTTGCCTTCACGCAGTCCGGGTTTGAGGGGTTTGTCCGCGACCGGAGTCATGCCCCGGCATTATGAACCCATGCCGTGATTCTGAAGCTCGGGTCGGGCGCTTACCAGCTCCCAGCTCGCTAGCCAACTGTATTGATCCTTCGAAAATTTCTACCCACAAACCTACCCACAGGAAACTGATTCTAGCGACTCCTTACAGCGACTCCCAGCCCCCGTTGAGAATATAAGTCGCTGAAAAGACGAATGCTCCTAGACTGTCACGGCAGAGGCCGCGGGTTCGAGTCCCGTCGTCCCCGCCATATTTTTCAAATAGTTGCAAGACCCCATTACCGTCTCAGTTGCACAAAGGTTGGACAACGGCGAGACCGGAAACAGCGCCATTTATCGCTTTTCTGACATCGGGAAGCACTTCGGCTGGTTTGACGGGTTGTTGTTTGCGGTCTCCACCACTTCCATACGGGGTCAAGTCTTGATTCGGCCCATAACGCACTGGGAACGAGCGTTAATCAGGTCGGCAGGTTCAGCTTTTTCAAGAGCGCGGCATATCGCGGGTCGCCGTGCAAGCTCTTCAGTAGGGGGTCCACTTTCGTATAGATTACGATTCCTTGATGCTGGGCATAAGCCCGGTTCAGCCACTCGAATGCTTCATCGGACTGGTTGCGGAAAGCATAAACCCCGGCAATTTCGTAGGCATCAGTTGACTGGTATTTCGCGATCAACTCGGTCAATGCGGCGTCCGAATCTTTTTCTCGGCCCAGCACGTGGTACGCGGTCGCATACAGAAACGTGCGTACTGGATCATAGTGTACGAGTTCGATTTCAGGCAGAGCATCCTGAGGCCGCCCCTGCATCACATAAACCAAGCTCAAGAATACAGAGCTATTGAAATCATCAGGACAGAGCTCATGGGCCTTCTTGAGATCCGCTTCGGCTTCGTCTAGCTTGCCCGCGCGAAACTCCATCTCTCCGACCGCCTCCCAACTGTGCGCGTTGAGCGGATCGAAGTCAACGGTCCGGCGAATCAATGGAAGAGCTTCGTCAAGCCGCCCTAGAAACGCGGCAGAGAAGGCCAGCAACTCTACAGTTTCGGGGCTTTCGGGCTCAAATTCAACAGCCCGCCGGTAGGAAGCATCCGCTCCAGTCCAATCGAAATCGACCTTTTGCTTAATCCGTCCCATTTGGGCGTGGGCCTCTGCCAGGTTTGGGTTCAGCGCTAACGCTCGCTCAACTGCTTCACGCGCAAGCCGATTGCCCTCCTCGGCGGGAATAAGACCTGTGACGCCTTGCCACTTGCGGGCCCGAGAGAGCCCAACCCAAGCCAGAGCATAGGAGGGATCAAGTTGAGTCGCCCGTTCGAAATACTTTGCAGCCATTTCCGTATCTTGGTTGGAGTCCCGTTCAAAGTAGTAGTGCCCCTGCATGTAGGCGTCAAAGGCTTCCGGATTAACCGGGTGCGACTGAGCCAACTCTGCTTGGTTTTTCGAAGTCAAACGCAGCCGGATCTGCTGCGCAACCGCCTTGGCTACATCGTCTTCGACATTAAGCATATCCTTCGCCGGATAGTCGTAATCCTGTGTCCACAAGTGAGTTTGGTCCTTCACCTGAATGAGCTGAGCGGTAAGGCGTATGTGGTCTCCGCTTTCGCGAAGGCTGTTTTCCAGCACATACTGCACAGAAAGATCACGGCCAATCTGGTCCAGGCGTTCGTCCTTGTGTTTGTATCCCATGACGGACGTTCGCGCGATCACACCCAACTGTTCCGGGTTAAGCCGACCTAACTGTGAAATCGTTTCCTCAGTCAGTGCGTCCGCAAGATATTCCTTGTTGGTGTTAGAGCAATGTTGCCATAACACCAATTAGGCACGGTTCCGGATTATGCACGGTTTTTCGTACTGCGAGTGCTAATGAGGGCGCCAGAGGTCTGCTGGCGCATATATTTCAGACCTCTGACGCGTGGCCCCGTGTTTATAAACGGTGCATAATCAAAGTCCTTCCAGAAAGGCAAGGAGCTGGTCTTTTGGCTGAAAACGACACGTTTTGACGCGCGGCGCTTGAAGCGTTTTGATCGCTCGCTCTTTCATGGCCAAATCCGCTTCCACATACATGTGAGTTGTGGCTGGGCTTTCGTGCCCGAGCCACAAGGCAATGACAGTGATGTCGACGCCCGACTGCAGCATGTGCATCGTATCCGTACGGCCAACCACACGGTTGACGGCGGGCGGGAAGCGAGTTTAGAGATTGTCAGGACTGTGTCCGCGAGTGGATCCAGGCTGTGGGTGTGAGTTCAGGGACGCGCTGGATGGGTGTGTTGGCGAGCCCCGGGAGGATGGTGCCGAGGTAGTCGCGCACCGGGATCGTGAGTCGGCGGCAGCTTTCAACCACCGACAGGATGGCGGCCACACGCGGCCCAGCCTGCTCGCTGCCGATGTGGATCCAGTTCTTGCGGCCCAACGCCACCGGACGCATCGAGTTTTCGACCAGGTTATTACTGAGCTCCAATTGCGGGTATTCGAGGAAGTGGGTCAGCTTCTCCCACAGCGCCAGCGTGTAACTGCACGCTTTGCCTACCGCGCTCTCGGGCAACACCGTCTTGCTGGTTGCCAGGATGTGTTTCTGGATCTGATCGAGCAGAGGCGGAGCTTTCTCCTGGCGCAGTTCATGCCGCGCGGCGTGATCCCTCTGCGCCTCGCGCGCTTCGCGGTCGATGGCGAATAACTCATCCATCAGCTCGACGGCAGATATCGACGCAGCATCCAGCCGGTTGAGTTTTACGGCATCCACAAATTTCCGTCTGGCATGACTCCAGCAGGCCGCATGCACCATCTTCGGCCCGCCGATGCCGCGCTCGTAGGCGATGTAATCATCGGTTTGCAGTATTCCCTCAAACTGACCCAGAAACCGCGCCGGGCCTTCGCGGCCGCGGCTCATGCGAAAATCGAAGACCGTCGACCCGCCCGGTGTCCCGTACTGCCATAAATACGCCTGGTGATTTTTGCCGCGCTTATCATGCATCTGCACATCCACCGTCGTCTCATCGGCCTGGATGTAACTACCAGCCAGCAGCTCCTTGCGCATGGCGCCCACCACCGGCTCGAGCATCTCGCCGACGGTCATTACCCAGCCGCACATCGTCGCCCGGCTGATGTCCACGCCGGCGTCGCGCAGCAGAATCGCGCTCTGGCGGTAGAGAGGAGAGTGATCGGCATATTTGCTCACGATGGTGTCGATGATGATCTGATCGGAAACCAGACTCTTGTCGATGATGCGTGTCGGCAGCAGAGCGGCCTCCACCCCTTGCTCTTCACACTGCTTTTGCTTGCAAGCCCGCTTCTCGCGCTTGGTCGCTTCCACGAAGTACTCGGCAGGCTTCACGTTGAGAACTTCGCTCACTTCGTAGCCGATCACCACGGTTTGTTTTCCGCAGTTGCCGCACACGCACTGCTCCGGCGTGCAGGCAATGACCTTTTCCACGCGCGGAAGATCGGCAGGCAGCGTCTGCCGGCCGGGATGCGGACGCCGCTTCCTCTTTTTCTCGTCCTCTCCAGTCCCAGGCAACGGCTCGCGTTCGCTCTCCGCCGCAACCTCTTGCCTTGAAACCCCAGGCTCCTCTTCCAGCATCTCTAGCTGGAGATTGCTCAACTTCTCACTGCCCGGTCCGTACTTGGCGATCCGCTGCAGACGCAAACGCTCTTCCAGCACTTGGATCTTCAGCCGCGCATACTGTAACTCGCTCCTGCTTGTATCTAACTGCTTCGACGCTGCGCCCAACTGCTCTTCATAAGTCGCAACCCTGTTGCTCAGAGTGGCAAACAAAACCTGGGGAAGCTGCTCCTTCAGTTGTTCGAGAAGTTCGGCGGGGAAACCAAGCCCAGCGTCAGCATTGGGTATCGCGGCAGCCGGTGGAGTCTCACTCACGATGCTTCTTTGATAACAGATCTGGCTGTGGATAAGTGAATGAAATCGCCAGTATTTATGCTGGCATTCGTAACTTGTCGGATTCTTCCATGAGCGGCTTGCGATACCATTTCCGCCGCCGCGTCTCAGCCAAATCAATGCCTCCCAACAACAGCGCCAGTTCCTCGTGGCTCAGCACGATCTTCGTAGCCGAAGGGTCTGCTCCCGGCCAGCGAAACCTTCCGCCGTCCAATTTTTTTGAGCATACCCATAGTCCGGTATGGTCATATACCATCAGCTTCAGGCGATTGCGCCGCGCATTGCTGAACAAGAATACGTGGCCGCTCTCGGGATCGCAGCCCAGATGGTCGCGCACCAAACCGTACAAACCATTAAATCCCTTGCGCATGTCCGTGGCTCCGGTGGCCACATAGATCCGCGTCGCTGGCCCAAATCCGAACATCGCCCTATACCTTGTCCAACACCGTCAGCAGGCGCTCCAGTGTGGCCGCATCGAAGCCCCGGTTCACTTCGACCCTGCGTCCGCTCGTCAACCCCACCACCAACCCGCTGCTGCTGCTCGCCGAGCTCCCGCTTGCTATCCCTATCTCTACCGCCAACAATCGATTGCCTGCCCTGCTTCCTTGATCCTGGGCACGTTGTTTTCTCAGATAACGATCGAGACTACTTCGCGAGATCCCTCGACTACCGCAGAATTCAATCTGTGGCATGCCGCTACTTGCAAACTCCGACACAATCTGTCGAATCTCTTCCCGTGTCCGTCGTTTTGCCGTGGCTACGTTCGTCTGATGATCCATAGCCGCATTTCAACACGGGCTGTGCGGCTTGACTAGGTGGGTTGCTCGAACGCTTACTGTGCATCGCAGTCGCGTGCCTGACGATGTGCGGCGAGATGCGACGTTTTTTGAGCTGCGGGCAGTGCATTGCCGCTGTTGCGGCAGCAAGTTTGAGGCGATCCGTCACACCCGTTCTAGTCATCGGGCCGCCCGTACGATTTGGAAAGAGCGGGCGATCGCGAGCGAATTGATTCTGACGTAACCACAATCGTATTTGCTTAGCGGTCGTGCGCCAGAGGGGTACCGTTCTTTCCTTGCGGCCCTTACCGTGAATACAAATTGAGGAGCTCCGATCCAGCACGATATCGCCCACCTTCATGCCGATAAGCTCGGACACCCGGGCCCCGGTGTTGTAAAGTGTGGCCAGCATGACGCGATCGCGTTGGCCGCACTACGTAGCTGCATCCGGTGCGTTGAGCAAGGCTTCGATTTCTTCCCGTGTGAAAT
>Ga0302325_10024444_pt1 | contig 12563 bp, 10 predicted proteins | sample Palsa_T0_2_FD_201948 | JGI IMG/M metagenome (GOLD analysis project Ga0302325, IMG submission 201948) | Peat permafrost microbial communities from Stordalen Mire near Abisko, Sweden - Palsa_T0_2 | ecosystem: Environmental > Terrestrial > Soil > Palsa > Peat permafrost | place: Sweden: Abisko...
ATCACCGAGCTCGTAACGTCATTAATGTTGGCCAATGACAGACGCATCAGCTTGTCAGCGAGGGTGTAGATCCCGAGCGCCGAGCTGCCGATCCAGCGGCCAATCATCAGTTTGTCTACGTTCTGCGACCAGTAGAAAACGGCACCGAAGCCGGTCAGATGTCCGCTGAATCGCATCAACTCGCGGATCGCGGAAAAATCAAAGGCCATCGCGGGTCGCCAGGTTGACTGGATCCACATCACCAGCACTCGGACCGTCGTCAGGGCAAGCGATTGCCCGACCAGGCTCCAGACACCCCACCCGCGAAGCGCCAGCACGAGCGCCACCAGACCGGAGGTGAATGCCGCGACAATTTCAATCCAGAACTTGATTCGAAAATTGAGAGCCTTGTCGAGCAAGGCGTTCTGGACGACGTTCAGGGAGCCCAGGACGAAATTCGGCGCGATCGCAACCGTAAGCAGGTACAGCTGCGGCTCGCCGTAGAAGCTCGCGACCAGGGGCGCCGCCAGGACAAATATCACCGTCAGCACCAGGCCGGTTGCGGCATTTAGCCAGAACACGGAGTTCAAATGCCGATCTGATAGCGTGGTCTTCTGAATGATCGACGCGCCCAGCCCCATGTCGGCCACATAGTTGGCAAATCCGCTGAATACCAGGACCATGCCCAGGAGGCCGTATTCCTTTGGACTGAGCAGGCGCGCCAGCACGACGGTCGTGCCCAGCTGCAGGATCTGTCCCAGCAGACGGGCAGCCCCAGTCCAGCCCAGGCCCACCAGGGTTCGCTGGCGCAGGTTATTCACGTTCGGAGTGCTGGAACCGTCGGAGGCGGCGGTCATCCGGTCCAGCGGGCGGCGTCCAGGCTGCGCCATGCGCTGATGTCGAGTGCCCATTGCGCGATCGTTCGAGTGGGGTCCTGTGCCTTCTCGGGCACGACCACCCGGAAGCAGCGGCTGGCTTCCAGCATCAGCTCGAGTGCCTGCAGGGAATCGCCGCCAAGCGATAGAATGTTGTCGCTCGGCGTTGCGCCCCCGGCTTTCGTCACCTGCTTGAAGGCCTCGATCAGCTCGCCGATCAGCGGTGAGCTGTGCGCGCTCGAGCGTTTGCTCAGCCGTTCGGCATCGATCTGCGCCAGGCGCTGTCGGTCGATCTTAAAGTTCGGTAGCCACGGCAGCTCGTTCAGAATCACAATCTCGGCCGGCGTCATGTAGGGTGAGGGCGTGATGGAAGAATCCCCGCTGGCAGAAATGCGCCGGCAATTCGACGTGAACGTATTCGGCGCCGTGGCCATGATGAAAGCGGTGCTCCCGTACATGCGGAAGCGCCGGCACGGACACATCATCAAGATCACCTCGATGGGAGGTTACATCACCATGCCCGGTATTGCCTACTACTGCGGCGGCAAGTTCGCGTTGGAAGGCATTTCCGAGCGACTCGGCAATGAGATGAAACCGTTCGGGGTCTTCGTCACGGCCGTGGCACCAGCGGCATTCCGCACCGATTGGGCAGGGCGTTCGATGGTACGCACGCCGCTATCCATCGCCGACTACGACGCGCTGTTCGATCCCATTCGCAAGGCTCGCGAGGAAAGGAGAGTCTAGCAGACCGGCGATCCCGTACGGGCCGCGCAAGCCATGCTGACCATCATCGACAGTCCCTCGCCGCCTACGCACTTGCTACTGGGTAGCGATGCGCTAAGCCTTGTTCGGGAAAAGCTGGCTGCAATGGCCGACGAAATTTCCACGTGGAAGGCGCTGACCCGATCGACAGACGGCTGAGTTCCGTGGCTACCCATTTGCTTCCAAGGCATCATTTGTTTGCACGCCCTATCGCCATGACCGGGCACAGGTAGCAGCGGGCGCCTACTCCCGATCCATGCAACCAAATTAAGTAAAATCAAAAGGCCGGAACTTTCAGCAGTCAATCCCTCGAGGGCCTGGAATGATTTACGCCGCAAGAAGGCCCGTCGACGTATTCCATGGATGGCTCGCGCTTTGGTATGTGCCTGGTCCGAACCTCTATCCAGCTCACGCAGCTTTGTGCGATCCCGTGATCCGCGTCGCGAACTGTGCCCGCGACACTGCTAGGGTACTTATTGGCGGTCTGGATTGCGCGCGGAAGGGAGATTGTTCGCATGATTTCCGGTCTGGTATTGATGGTCCTGCTGGTGCTGGCGATAGGCTATTTCGTCGGCATCTATAACGGATTGGTCAGGGTACGCGCGGACGTCAAGCACACCTGGTCCAATATCGACGTATTGCTGGTGCAGCGACACGATGAGTTGCCGAAACTGGTGGAAACCTGCAAGCAATACCTGCAGTACGAACAGGGCACCCTCGAGCGAGTCATGGTGGCGCGCTCGGCGGTCGCGAGCGCCCGCGCGAGTGGTAACATCGCCGCGATCGGGGCAGCCGAGTCCGGTATGCGCAGCGGGCTGGCGGGCTTGTTCGCTGTAGCCGAAAATTATCCGGACCTGAAGGCCAACGAGGCGTTTCGGCACCTGCAACAGCGCATCACAGGACTCGAACAGGCGATCGCGGATCGGCGTGAGATCTATAATGAGGCCGTCAATATCAATAACGTGCGCGTGGTCGCATTCCCCGACTCCCTGATCGCATCGCGCTATGGATTCAGGGAATCGCAGTTTTTGAAATTCGAGGCGCCCCAGAAGGCCGATATCGATCTGAAGGCTCAATTCGCCGCCGGCTAGACTCCGAGCGGCCGCGGTCAGCTCGTGCACACCAACCCTTTCTACCTCTACGTGCTGCTGGGTGGCGGCGCCGGTGTACTGTTCGGCCTATACCTCTTCTTTCGGCGCTGGCAGGAACAACGGCTGATCGAGGATACGCCGCGAGCACGCATTCGCTCAGCGCCGCAGGGCTACGTCAAGCTCAGCGGCCACGCCTGCACCGCAAACGGCAAGCCGATGCTCGCCCCTCTGAGCCGGCGCAGTTGCGTGTGGTGGACATACGAGATCGAGGAGCGCAAAGGGTTTGACCTGTTTGGAAGTACCTGGGACTGCACCGATTCCGGCACCAGCGATAAGCCATTCTTACTCACCGATGAGGATCATCATTGCCTTGTCGACCCGGACGGCGCCGAGGTCGAACCGAGCGAGCGCCGCAAGTGGCGCGGCACTCGATATAAATTGGATCAGAATTTCCGCTACAGGGAAGCGATCCTGGCCGAAGACACGCCGCTCACCATACTGGGCGAACTGCGCGCCGATAACGGCTCGATTACCAATACCATCGAGGATGAGGCAGCCGCGTTGCTCAATAAATGGAAGCAGGACCAGCCGGCACTTCTCGCTCGCTTCGACGCGAATCGTGATGGTCAACTTGATGCGGCCGAGTGGGACATCGCCCGGGCCGCCGCCCTCGCTCAAGCCCAGCACAATAAGGTTCACGAGCCACTGGGGGTGCGGGTCAATGTTCTGGCTAAACCAGCCAGTGGCCGACCGTTCGTGATTGCCGAATGCTCAGTCGATCAACTGGCCCGCCTCGAGAAAAGGCGCGCCATGGCGGGTCTCGCGCTCACTCTTCTGTCGCTCATCACCATCTGCTACGCGATTGCGCACCGACGCGTCGAGGGCGAAGGCTTGGGGACCGCTCGAGCGGTGGAGAGTGAGCACTGATCGGCAACTCCGATATAGCCTCCCCCGACACTTATATTTCCGGCCTCCGTGTGCCCGGCATGCTGGTCGAGCCCTCAACGCCGTCCCATGCGGCAACATCGAGCCAGGTACTCTGGTAGGTGGCGCCGTCGCCCATATCCGTGTAGCGATCCGAGCAAAGCATATTCACCGTTCCCGACACCGTCTCATCGTCGCGGCGCTGACCGGGAACAAATGCGACGCCGGTCTGCACCTCATCGCTGACCTGCAGCACGAGCCCGATCGTTCCCCGATCATTGAAGACACGCACCTGTTGCCCGTTTTGCAGATTACGTGACTTCGCATCTTCGGGATGGAGTATGCAGACAGGCTCGCCCTCCTGCTGGCGCAACGATGCAACGCCGGAATAGGTCGTGTGCGGCTGAAAATACCCCGGCGCGGTGAGCAGTCGCAGCGGCCAGCGAGCCGCCACCTTTTCTTCCTCGGGGTCGCTGCGCCAATCAGGCATAGGCGCCAGGTTCCTGTCGGCAAGCGACTTCGAATAAAATTCGAGCTTGCCTGAAGGGGTCCGAAACCTCTGACCGCCAGTAGGAGCCAGCCTGATCGGCCCAGCCTTGCGGACTTCGTCGGCATCATGGGCAGCAGGCGTTTCGTTCACGCCACGCACTAGCTCGCGCACGACCTGCGGCTCCGGCATTCGGAAAATCGGATCGGTCAGCCCCATTCTTTGGGCAAGGGCTTGCGCCAGTCGAAAATTTGACCATGCCAACCCGCGTGGAGCCGACGCCCGCGGAGCGTACTGGATGTAGTACGCTCCGTAGGCGCGATAGAGATCCTCAGTCTCGAGATAGACCGCAGCCGGCAGCACAATGTCAGCATAGCGGGCTGTCACCGACATGAACGGATCGTGCACCACCGTGAACAGATCCTCGCGGGCGAGACCGCGTCGAACTTTTCCTACATCCGGGCATGTCACTGCCGGGTTATTGCTGGCGACGAGAAGGCCACGGATCGGTGGTTCGCCCAGTTCGAGGAGGGCCTCGCCGAGGCGCAGGTGATTGACGGTGCGTGTTACGTCGGGACCTGATGGCTTGCCCACTGCGTCAAGATTCAAGTCACCAAATTCCCCGGTGTAGAGTAGGCAACCGCCGCCGGGCCGCGCGTACGCACCGGTCACGCCGGGCAGCAGCGCGACCGATCGCAAAGCCTGGCCGCCTTGCGTGAGACGCGTCATACCCTCCCCCAGGCGGATGAAAGGCGCTTTAGCTGCGCCGTAGAGAGCGGCAAATCGCTCGATATCCTCCACGCTAAGCCCGGTAATCGATGCCACGCGCTGCGGTGGATAGCGCGGCAGGACTTCGCTCTCCAGACGCTCGAAGCCGAGCGTATGCTCGGCGATGTACGCACGATCGCACAGGCCGTCGCGCGCGAGGACGTGCATGACACCCAGTGCAAGTGCTGCATCGGTGCCGATGCGGACCGGAATGTGCCAGTCGGCACTCGTCGCCGTACGGCTTCGGCGTGGATCGATGACGACGACTTTGAGACCGCGCTTGCGCTCCTGCACGATTTTCGCCCAGAAATGGACATTCGTCGTGACAAGGTCGCAGCCCCAAGACACCAACAGATCGGAGTTAATCACCGACTCCGGGTCGGCGCCGCCTATCGGTCCAAGGGTCGCGTTCCAGGCCTCTATCGCACAACTGTCGCACACGGTGCCGGCGTCGAGACGGCTGGTCCCGAGCGCGTGAAAGACGCCGTTCAAGAGCCCGCGATTCATCAACCCGGTATGTGCGCTGTAAGCGTATCCGAGAATGGCGAGTGGCCCGGATTCCCCGACGATCGCACTCCACCGCGCCGTGATTTCGTCCAACGCATCGTCCCAGCCGATGGGAGCGAATTTGCCCGCGCCTTTAGGTCCGATTCGCCGCAGCGGCGTGGCCAGCCGCTCGGGCGAGTTGACCAGTTCGGCGTCCCGATTGGTCTTGGCGCACGCAAAGCCCGCGGTGAACGGATGGTCTGGATCGCCCCGTACCTGTACGACCTGACCGTTCTCGACTTTGACCAGGAGCGAGCACAGATCCGGACAATCGTGCGCACAAACTACCCGAACCGTTTCCACTGTCGACCTCCAGACGGCTGCCTCAGTTGATGTTTTGGGCCAGGTCTTGCGAACCCTCGATATTCATCTTAGGGCAAAATGGCGTACCCTCATATAGCGCGTTGCGCAGCGAGCGAGCACTCTCCGAAGACATGCGCGGATCAACAGTCAAGATTCGGTGCAGCGCGCCGCTGGTCCTCACACCGCTATGCCGCATTGGCTCGCTAAGGATACGGCCCAGCGGTTGCATCGTTGCCACCACCATTTCTATAGAGACGACTCTGGGTTTCGGCGCCAACCGGGGGTATAAATGTCGAGCGGGCCGGCATCTGCGCGATCCCTCTCAGGCGCATCGGCAGCACCTGGCCGCGGGGACGTTGGCAAGCAGCGTCGAGAACATTGCCCAAGGAGATTGTCATGTCATCGCACGATGAGCTCGACGTTTTGAGGTCAGATCCAGAATCCATCGTAGATTTGGATCGTCGTCGCTTCCTTGTCGGAGGCGCAGTGGCGGGTATCGGCGGCGTTGCCGCGGCGGCCATACACGACGGTGAACTCGGCGGGCCGCCGCAGAGCTTTCGAGGCTCGGTTCCCTGGCAGGAGGGAACGGCGGATGCGCCCCCCGGCGCCTCGGGTTCTGCATATGCCTTCTTCTCGCCCGCGGAGGCGCTCTTCATCGAGGCCGCAGTCGCGCGGCTGATCCCCAACGATGAGGTTGGGCCCGGCGGCGTCGAGGCAGGCGTGCCCTTCTTTCTGGATCGGCAGCTCGCCGGCCGGTTCGGACAGGGCGATCACTACTTCCTGGGCGGCCCGTGGCCGAAGGGCACGCCGGAACAGGGTTACCAAAGCCGGTTCAGCCCGGCGCAACTCTATCGCGCCGCTATTATGGCGATCGACCAATACGTCGGCGCCAACTTCAATGGCGCCGCGTTCAGCAAGATCGCGACCGGGGATCAGGACAAGGTGTTGAAGGGGCTCGAGAGCGGCGACATTCAACTCGACGGGGGTGTTGACAGCAAAAGCTTCTTCGGCATGCTGTTGCAGAATACCAAGGAGGGCTACTTCTCCGATCCCATCTACGGCGGCAACAAGAATATGGCCGCCTGGCAGATGATCGGTTTCCCAGGCGCCCACTATGACTACAAGGAATGGGTGCCTCGCCATGGAGAGCGCGTGCCCTACCCGCCTGTTGGCTTCAAAGGCCGCCCCGGCTGGACGGAGAGCTGACCGTGACCACGACCCTCAAACCTGTCGATGCGGTGCTGGTGGGCTTTGGATGGACGGGTGCCATCATGGGCCAGCAACTGTGCGATGCCGGTCTGAATGTCGTGGCGCTGGAGCGCGGCCCGTGGCGTGACACCGCCACGGATTTCGCCACGGGATTCGCCCAGGACGAGCTTCGCTACATGTGGCGCCATCACTTGTTTCAAAACGTCGCGTACGACACGCTGACGATTCGCAACAACACGACCCAGCAGGCGCTGCCGATGCGGCACCTCGGTGCCTTCCTGCTCGGCACCGGCGTTGGTAGCGGCGGTGTGCATTGGAACGGCCAGATCTGGCGGTTCCTGCCGTCCGACTTTCTGACCAAGAGTCACAACCAGCAGCGTTACGGCAAGAAAGCTGTATCGGATTACGATCTCACGGTTCAGGACTGGGGCGTTACCTACGACGAGCTGGAACCCTACTACGATCAGTTCGATAGGCTGTGCGGGACCAGCGGCAAAGCCGGCAATCTGAACGGAAAGATCCAGCCAGGCGGCAATCCCTTCGAAGGCCCACGCTCGAGCGAGTATCCGACGCCGCCGATGATTCAAACCTATGCGCCGACCCTGTTCGGTAAGGCGGCGGCTGAACTGGGGCACCATCCGTTCCCGCACCCGACGGGCAATCTTTCCGAAGCGTACATCAACCCACTCGGCGCGCAGCTGGGCGCCTGCACCTACTGTGGGTTCTGCGAGAAATTCGGCTGCGGCAACTACTCGAAGGCCAGCCCGCAGACCACCGTGCTGCCCTATCTGATGCGTAAGCCGAACTTCACTCTCAAGACGGAGAGTGAGGTCTTGCGGGTGCAACTCACTCCCGATCGCAAGCGCGCGACCGGCGTGACCTACGTAAACAGCGCGGGCGAAGAGTTCTTCCAGCCGTCGGAAATGGTGATCCTGTCCGCCTATGTCCTGCAAAACGTCCGTCTGCTGCTGCTGTCCGGAATCGGCAGACCGTACGATCCGAAGACCGGCGAAGGCATCGTCGGCAAGAACTACGCCTACCAGACCATGTCGTCTGTGAACGTCTTCTTCGACGACAAGATCCTGAACCCGTTCATCGGCGCCGGCGCCCTGGCGACCGTTATCGATGACTTCAACGGCGATAACTTCGACCACTCGGGTCTGGGGTTCATCGGCGGTGCCTACATCGCGGGCATGGTCACCGGCGGGCGTCCGATCGAAATGATCTACACGCCTCAGGGCACACCCAACTGGGGCCTCGAGTGGAAGCATGCGGCCGCCAAGAACTACTTGCGGTCATTTTCGCTCAGCGTGCACGGCTCCTGCATGAGTCATCGCGGCAACTACCTGGACCTGGACCCAACCTATCGGGACATCCATGGCCGCCCGATGCTGCGTATGACGTTCGATTTCACCGAGAACGAACACAAGATGTCCGACTTCCTGACCGACCGCGCGGCCGAGGTCGCTCGAGCCATGAAGCCACGTGAGATCAAGCTCAATCGACGCACGGGCTCCTTCAGCGTGGTGCCCTACCAGACCACGCACAACACGGGCGGCGCCATCATGGGAAGTAGCCCTGAGGACAGCGTGGTCAATAAATACCTCCAGTGCTGGGACGTACCGAACCTCTTCTCGATGGGCGCAGGGGCCTTCCCGCAAAACGCCGGCTACAACCCGACCGGCACCGTGGCGGCGCTGACCTATCACGCCGCCCGCGAGATCACGACGCGCTATCTGAAGAACCCCGGTCCGCTCGTGCAGGCGTAAGCGATGAACGGCTTCTCCCGCGTGCGCACGGTGGTAATCGCAATTTTGGCGGTCCTCGCAATCCTTGAATATGCTCGCTTCGCGGCGAGCCAAATTTCGATCACGCCCCCCGTACAGACGACCTGGGCGCCCACTGCCACGGCGCTCCTCGCCCAACCGATCGCTGACGCAACGCCCAACGCCGCGCAGCTCCGTCGCGGGCAGTATCTGGTGGCGGCGGGCGATTGCATGTCCTGCCACATCCGTGCCGGCGGCGAGCCGTTCGCCGGCGGGCTGGGACTGAAGACGCCGTTCGGCCTGATCTACTCCGCCAATATAACCTCCGATCGAGAAACTGGAATCGGCAATTGGACCGGCGACCAGTTCTACCATGCCATGCATGACGGGATCGACGATGAGGGTAGGAATCTGTACCCCGCTTTTCCCTATCCGTGGTTCAGGCGGGCCAGTCGCGAGGACGACGACGCGATCCTCGCCTATTTGAAGACCACGCCGGCCGTGAGTTACACCCCGCCGGCGAACGATCTGTCCTTCCCGCTGAACTATCGCTTCATGGTGAAGGGTTGGAACCTTCTTTTTCTCAACGCCCAGGATTTTCAGTCCGATCCCAGCCGGTCGGGTGAATGGAATCGTGGTGCCTATCTCGTCAACGGTTTCGGTCACTGCGGCGCGTGCCATACGCCCCTGAACGCGCTCGGCGCAGTCAAGTCGAATCAGGACTTCTACGGCGCCAAGCTCGATAACTGGATCGCGCCGGACCTGACGACCAACGAGCGCTCTGGCCTCGGCGCCTGGAGCATCGATGACATTGCCGAGTACTTGAGCAATGGCCGCAACGCCCACGCCGGCGCGGGCGGGCCCATGGCCGATGTCGTCACCTTTTCCACATCGCTGATGAGCGATGAGGACCGCCGCGCGATGGCCGTCTATCTGAAGAGCCAGGCGGCGAGCCCGAACATCGTTCGCAGCCACGCGGATCCGGGTGCGATGCGCCGGGGCGCTGCGATCTACTCGGACGCCTGCGCCTCCTGTCACCTGGAAGATGGCGTCGGGCAGCCGAGGCTTTTCCCCCCGCTCGGCCACAACGCCATGCTGCAGCAGGCGGACCCAACCGGGCTTGCGCACTTGATCCTCGCCGGCGGGCGTATTGGAACCAGTTCCTCCCGCCCCTCGCCTCTGACGATGCCGAGCTTCGCATGGAAGCTCTCGGATGCCGAGATTGCCGACGTCTCGACTTATCTTCGCAACAGTTGGGGCAACCAGGCAGCGGCGGTCTCCGCCGCCGAGGTTCACGGTGTCCGTCATCGCTTGGACCTGGAGACGGTGCACCTGACGGCGAATTCGGGTGATCAGAACTGACGCCGGTTTCGCTAGTCGACTAAGACTTAAGTCGGCCAAGACGGGTGCATCGGCACGATCCTGACGGCAACCTCATCGAGATCTCTTACTACGTCCGGCCGTTCTCATGCTCAAACATCGGCCGGCATCGATAAGGCGCGGCAGTTTTATTGCCCTGATCAGGCCGGCAATGCAATTGACACGCGTCGCGGACATTGGGTTATAAAACTCCCGAAGCTAGACTACAGTTGATGTTGAGCGGCCCAGGTCATAAATGGATTAGAGGATGAAGTGAAGGCAGTTCGATTGTACGAATACGGTGGTCCTGAGAACCTGAAGTATGAGGACGATGCGCCCGATCCCGCGTTGAGCGCCGACTCTGTACTGGTCGAGACCTCGGCGACCAGCCTGAACCCCATTGATTGGCAGACACGATCGGGCGCACGGCAAAAGGATTTCCCGCTGAAGCTGCGGGCTATTCTTGGCAAGGACGTGAGCGGGGTGGTTCGGGCGGTGGGACACAACATCCGCACCTTCAAACCGGGTGATCGCGTGTTGGCAATGGCCGAGGCGGGGCGCGATTCTGAGCCGGGATTTTACGGGCTTCAAAAAGTGCATGGCCACGCTAGATAATGAAACTGTCAATAAACTGTAACGCGGCCGATATCAATGCACGTTCTTACTGAGGATGAGGTATGGCTCTGTGCGATGCCATACAACCTGTCTGCACGCAAAGCTCGCCCAGCTCCTTATACCGCTCTCCCGCTCTCACGACGCCAACGCAAACAGGTATCACGCTTAGGCCCGAGGTAACGTCATGGACTCCATCAACACTAGGCAAGACGACTTTGCCGAAATGGATAATGCAGGGATTTCCAAAGAGCATTGGAAGATTATGCTCATCTCGGGCATGGGCTTTTTCACCGACGCGTATGATCTTTTCATCATCGGCGTCGTCATGGCGCTGCTCAAACCCATGTGGCAGGTGGGTAAAGTCGAAGAGGGCCTGGTCGAGTCCACGGCTTTGCTTGCTGCAGCCATTGGTGCGCTGCTTTTTGGGCGAATTGCGGACATGCTCGGCCGCAAGAGAATTTACGGCCTTGAAGTGCTGGTTCTCGCTGCGGGAGCAATCGCCTGCGCCTTCTCGCCCAATATTTGGTGGCTTATCGGCTTTCGTTTCATTCTCGGCATCGGTATCGGTGGCGACTATCCCGTCTCCGCCACCATAATGAGTGAGTACGCCGGAAAGGCTCATCGCGGAATGCTCGTCACACTGGTCTTCGCGATGCAAGCCGCCGGACTGATTCTCGGTCCTCTTCTCGCTGCCGCTCTACTCACCACTCATCTCTCACATGACGTTATCTGGCGTGTTCTGATCTCCTTCGGCGCGGTGCCTGCCCTTGCCGTTTACAGTGCGCGTCGTCACCTCAAAGAGACGCCGCGCTTTCTCAAAGCTGCAGGTCATGAAGAGGACGGTTCCGGTAAACTCAAGAAGTCGGCGCATTTTGACAAGAAGACTCACTCGGTCTCATTCTGGGATGGATTTCACCGCCTGGTCGACAACAGAAGAATGTTGTCCCTCCTAATCGGTGCGAGCGCAAGCTGGTTTCTGATGGATTTTGCTTACTATGGGAACACTGTCTCAAGCCCACTCGTGCTCTCAGCCCTTGGCAGCGACCACACGATCCTGCAGAAGACACTTACCCAACTCGGCATTTTTGCTATCTTCGCGGCGCCCGGCTATGCGGTCGCGGCGCTTACGATGGATAGGCTCGGGCGCAAGACTATCCAGGTCCTCGGCTTCGCCATGATGGCAGTGAGCTTTGGCCTGCTCGCCCTCATTCCAGATGTCGCCAAGATGATCTACCCCTTTCTCATCATCTATGGCTTCAGCTACTTTTTCACCGAGTTCGGTCCGAATGCTACGACCTTCGTCTATCCTTCGGAGATCTTTCCCGTAACAGTTCGAACCACCGGTCACGGTATTGCTGCGGCCATGGGCAAGATCGGTGGCTTTGTCGGCGTATTTACTTTTCCGTTCTTTATGGATTGGCATGGTCTGCCTGCTGCGGAGGGCGCAGCCGCCGTGGTCAGTGTCTTGGGACTAATCGTCACAATCTTCCTGCTGCCCGAGACCAAGGGTAAAAGCCTCGAAGAGCTCTCAGATCAGCCATCCGCTCCCATTGAAAAAGCTGCCGCCTAGACGGTCGGATACGGCCTTGACGAGGACAATGGGCGAGATTTTCTCCGGGAATAATGGGCGTTTTTCCCCGCGATCACAGAGATATCCGCGATTTATCAGAGATCGCGATCTATGGCTGGGAAATGCCGACAATCACAACGCGATTGCAAGCCGGCGACGCAGGTGAAACTGCCCGTTTAAAATGGTAGCGGGGGCATGATTCTGAATTCTAGGCATCGAAATTCCCACGAGATTTTTTTCCACCTGCAGCCGATGCGATAGCCGTTTAGCTGAACCGAGGCGCGGCCTGAGCGGCTGACGTCAGGATGC
>Ga0302325_10024445_pt1 | contig 12563 bp, 12 predicted proteins | sample Palsa_T0_2_FD_201948 | JGI IMG/M metagenome (GOLD analysis project Ga0302325, IMG submission 201948) | Peat permafrost microbial communities from Stordalen Mire near Abisko, Sweden - Palsa_T0_2 | ecosystem: Environmental > Terrestrial > Soil > Palsa > Peat permafrost | place: Sweden: Abisko...
CAACGTCTGGGGCCTTGACCCGATCGCGGCGGCGGCGGTGCTGCTCGTGCTGCCGCTGATGACCGCGGTGACGGGCAGGCCCGGCCGCCTCCTGAATCCGACCGTCGCGGCCGGCGGCGGGGCGATCGCGGTCGCGGCGGGGGTGGCGATCCTGGCGCTGACGACCAATCGCTCGGTGATCGTCTGCGTGGTGGCGCTGGCCCTCTCCGGAACCGGGCTCGGGGTCGCGTTCTCGGCGCTGACCGAGGAGGCGCTGTCGACCGGCCCGACGATGCTCGGCCGCGTCGCGAACACGATCGCCTCCCGTGACCTCGGCCTCGTGGTCGGGCTGCTGGCGCTGACGCCGCTGTTCGTCAGCCAGATCAACGACGTGCAGAACAAGGCCGAGCCGCCGCTGCTGATCGCGACGCTCGCGACCGGGATGCCGACGGGAGTCGACCTGGAGCTGGCCGCCGGCTTGCAGAAGGCGGCGGAAGCCGCGCCCGAGAGCGAACTGCCCGACATCAAGCCGGCGTTCGCGAGGGTCGCGGCGGCCAACCCCTCCTCCGCGGCGAAGCTACGGGCGCTTGAGCCCAAGGCCGAGTCGATCATCCGCTCCGCGGCGACCAAGGCGTTTCACTCCTCGCTGCTGGGCACGGCAGGGTTCGCGGTGCTGGCGCTGATCGCCGCCGTCGTACCGCTGCCCGGGCGCCCCGGCCGGCCCCGCGGGCCATCGCCGACCCCGGACTGACCGCGAGCGCGACGGCGGCCGCGACACGACGGACTGACCGCGGCGACCCGACCCGCCGCTTGTTTAGATCAGCTCGGCCAGCTGACGTCCCGCTCGCTGCAGCTCGTCGAGCGTGCTCGCCTCCAGGATGTGCTCCAGGTCGAGCATCCGCGCACCCATCGCGTCGAGCTCACGGACCCCGCAGACCGCATCGCAGGGAACGCCGCGCTGCCGGGCACGGGTCGCGACCTCCGAGATGAGCTTGCCGACGAGGCTCTGCTGATCGAGCCTTCCCTCGCCGGTGATGACCGCCCGGGCATCTCGCAGGCGGCGGTCGAACTCGACCGCGTCGAGCACGAACGCGGCGCCGCCGACCAGCTCGGCGCCGAACGTCGCCCACAGCCCGCCCGAGAGGCCTCCGGCGGCGCCGGTCATCTCGATCCCTCGCGGATCACGGGCCAACCTGCGGGCCTGGCGGTGCAGCCGCGCGGTCAGCCGCTTGACCGCGGCGGGATCGGCTCCCTTCTGGGGCCCGAACACGCGCGCGGCATCCTCGAACGCGGTGCGGACGTCGCAGAGCACGACCAGGCGCGCCTCGCCCAGGCCGCCGGCCGCCTCGATCGCGTCGATCGCGCCGGCGCCACCGTCGGTCGTGGCGCTGCCGCCGACGCCGAGCAGCACCGTGCGGGCACCGGCCGCGACCGCCGCCGCGATCAGCTCGCCGGTGCCCGCCGTCGAAGCGGCGAACGGGTCCCGGCGCCGGCGCGGCACGAGCCCCAGCCCCGACGCGGACGCGGTCTCGACGATCGCGGTCCGGCGATCCTCGGATAGCAGGAACGACGCCGTCAGCGGACGGCCGAGCGGTCCGTGGACGGCGACGGGCCGAAGCTCGCCGCCGAATGCGGGGCGCAGCGCCTCCAGGGTCCCCTCGCCCCCGTCGGCCACCGGACAGAGGTCGACCGGCCGTCCCGCCTCAGCCAGGCCCGCGCCGACCGCCTCGGCGACCTCGGTCGCCGTGAACGTGCCCTTGAACGAGTCGGGTGCGACGAGGACGGTCGCACGGACGCCGGGGATCGAACGCACGCGCGCAGTATCCGCCATCCTCTCGGTGGATGGCAGCCGAGTATCAGCTGATCGAGGCGGGTGGGCGCGAGGTCCGGATCTCGAGCCCGCACAAGCTCATCTTCGAGACGGCTCAGATCACCAAGCGTGACCTGATCGACTACTACCTGCGCCTGTCGGAGCCGGTGATCAGACAGCTGCGCGACCGGCCAACGGTGCTCAAGCGGTTTCCCAATGGCGCCGGCGCCGAGCCGTTCTTCCAGAAGCGGATCCCCGACTCGGCACCCGACTGGCTGCAGACGACGACCGTCACGTTCCCCAGCGGCCGCACCGCGCGCGAGCTGACGCCCAACGACGCCGCCCACCTCGTCTGGGGCGTGAACCTCGGCGTGATCGACTGGAATCCATGGCAGGTGCGCGCGCCTGCGCTCGACCATCCCGACGAGCTCCGGGTCGACCTGGACCCGACTCCGGAGGCGAGCTGGGACGACGTGCGCCGGGTGGCGCTGGTGTGCGGGGAGGTGCTGTCCGATCACGGGCTGACCGGCTATCCAAAGACAAGCGGCTCACGCGGGATCCATGTCTACGCCCGGATCAGGCCCGAGCACGATTTCTTCCAGACACGGCGGGCGGGGCTGGCGCTGGCACGTGAGGTCGAGCGCCGCGCGCCCGAGCTGGCGAGCAGCAAGTGGTGGAAGGAGGAGCGCCACGGCGTCTTCGTCGACTACAACCAGAACATCCGTGACCGGACCGTCGCCTCGGCGTACTCGGTGCGGCCGACCCCGGACGCGCGCGTTTCGACGCCGCTGACATGGGACGAGGTTCCGGATGTGGAACCAGCGGAGCTGCGCCTGGACACGGTGCCGGACCTGGTCGCGCGGCGCGGCGACCCCGCGGCCGACATCGACGCCCACGTCGGATCGCTGGACGCGCTGCTGAAGCTCAGCCGCTTCGACGAGGAGGAGCGGGGGCTGGGAGACGCTCCGTGGCCGCCGCACTTCCGCAAGCAGGCCGGCGAGCCCAAGCGGGTGCAGCCGAGCCGCGCCCGCAAGCCGGGCTGAGCCGCACCGGACCCGGCGCTGCTGGCGGACGGCAGTCTCGAGCTTCCAGGCGGTCAGCTACGGCCGACCGATCGTGCGCAGCTCGGGGCGATTTTCGACGTTATGTGCCCTATAGCCGGAAGAACATCGAAAAGCGCGGCGCGGACCGCCGGCGGCGTGGGGCGCTGCGTGCCGCTGCGGCTCCGCGGCGCGGCGCGGCGCGGAGCGGCGGGGCGCGGAGCCGCGCGGCGCGGCGCGGCGCGGAGCCGCGGGGTCGTCCTACAGGAAGTCGTTACCGGTCAGCACGTAGACGAACGGCACGAACGGGACGATCGCCGCGATCGCCCAGGTCAGCTTGGCGACGGACCCGAGATCGGAGCGGCCCATCAGGTCGATCCAGATCAGGATCACCGCGATCGGGTGCAGGAGGCAGAGCAGCAGCTCGATGATCTTCTTCGTCATGCGATTCTGCTACCCGCTCCTGAGGATCATGATCGCATCTGTGCCAGGGCGCACTCACGCGGCGGCTTGTCCTCCCGCCAGCGCAGGATCTTGGTTCCGTGGCGGATGCGACCGTCGGAGGCGTGGTCGAACGTGATCTCGACGACCAGCTCGGGCCGCAGCGAGACCCACTCGAGCTCCTTCTCGGACTTCCAACGGCTGGGATCGCCGTGGCCGCGCACGCCGGTCTCATACGGCGCGAGCCGGTCGACCAGCGCCCGCTTCTCGGCCGCGCGCAGGCCCGACGAATGGCCGACGACATGCAGCTCGCCGTCCGGGTCGTAGAGCCCGAGGATCAGCGATCCGACCGTCCCCTGCTCCTTGCCGGGCCGGTAGCCAACGACAACGGCGTCGATCGTGCGCACCCGCTTGACCTTGACCATCCCCTTGCGCTGACCGGGCCGGTACGGCGCCGAGCGCTCCTTGGCGACGACGCCCTCGCCGCCGGCCAGCCACGGCTCGGTCGCATCGGGATCGGTCGTCGACGGCGTCAGGTCGATCCCGTGCTCGCCGGTGAGCTGGGTCAGCGCGATGCGGCGCTCGGAGTAGGGCAGCTCCAGCAGCGTCGTGTCGCCGAGCGCCAGCAGATCGAACGCCACGAAATGCGCGGGTGTCTGCTCCGCCAGCAGCTGCACCCGCGACGCCGCCGGGTGCAGCCGGTTCTGTAGCGCGCCGAAGTCCTGTTGACCATCCGAGGCGTCGATCACGATCTCGCCATCGACGATGTAGCGGCCGGGCGCGAACGTCACCTCGGGGAAGTAGCGCCCCAGCGGCCTGCCCGAGCGCGACTGGATGTAGGCCTCGTCGCCGTCGACGAACACGATCGCTCGGAAGCCGTCGAACTTGGGCTCATACGCCCACTGCTCGCCGAGCGGCAGCTGCTTGGCGGAGCGCGCGAGCTGGGGCTCGATCGGTGGCTTGAGGGCAAGCGCCACGGTCCGGCGATGCTAACCGGTGACCGTCCGTCCACGCTCCCGCCCGGCCCCGCCCCCGGCCCCCGGCCGGCCCCCGCCCGGCCCCCGCCCGGCCCCCGCCCGGCCCCCGCGCGGCCGCTAGGATCGTCTGATGGCGACTGGGTCAAACAACGCGAAGGCCGAGCCCATCGCCACGACCGCCGAGCAGGAGTACCTGGAGTCGCTGTTCTGGCTGTTCGAGGCGGGCTTCCCGATGACCGGCGCCAACCTCGCGCGGGCGATGCAGCTGTCGGCCCCGACCGTCCATGAGATGCTGCGCCGCCTGGAGCGCGATGGCTATGTCCGCCGCGGGGGCGGCGGCCGTGAGATCGAGTTCACCGACTCCGGCCGCGAGCATGCCGAGCGGGTCGTCGGCCGCCACCGGATGATCGAGCGGTTTTTGACCGACGTTGTCGGGGTGCCATGGGATGACGTGCACGAGGAGGCTGAGAAGCTCGAGCACGCGATGACGCCTCGATTCGAGGCCTACGTCAGAGAGGCCGTCGGCGACGCCAAGACGTGCCCGCACGGCCACCCGATCGAGGTGGGGTCACGGATCGACGGGGTACCGCTGGCGGATTGTGCGCCGGGCGCGACGGTCACGATCCTGCGCTTCGAGAACGAGGCCGAGGATCTCCTGCACTACCTGATGGACGCCGGGATCGAGCCGGGCGTCGAGGGTGAGATCGCCTCAAACGACGGCGAGGAGCTGCGGATCGCGACCGAGCGGGGCACGAGCGTGCTGACGTTCAGCGTCGCCGAGACCGTCTCGGTCAGGGCCGATCCGTCGCCGCCCCCGCGCAAGGCGCTGCCCGAGCAGCTGGTGCTCGGACGCGAGCGCTACGGCCGCTGATCGCGCGCCGGCAGGTCTCCTCGCCCGCCGATCCAGCGGCTGATCTGCTCGTAGACCGCCGGGTGGTTGAGCAGGTCGAAGTGGTTGGCAGAACCGAGGTTGCGGTAGTTGCCCAGCTCGAACCGCAGCCGCTCCGCACCCGCGCGCCCGCGCCGCTGCGCCCAGGCCGACGACCGCAGGACCAGCAGGTCGCCGAGCAGCCGCCCGGACGGGGCGCCGGGGTCGGCCGACAGCGTCGCGGAGACGAAATAGTGGTCGGCGTGCGCCAGGAACGGCACCTCGGTCGCATCCGGCGAGCGCAGCGCGTCGGGGTCACGGCCGTCCCAGTCTTCGTCGACCAGGTAGCCGTGGCGCAGGTCCTTGACCCCGGCGGCCCGCGCCGCCAGCGTGCGCGCGAACGGGCGCGCCTCGGGCACGAGCGACAGGCCGTACCCGGCCATGTGCGCGGCGCGCTCGAGCGGGGCGCCGGTGTGCGGGGTGCCGAGCGCGAACACGCTGCGCACTCGCTCGGGCCAGCGATGGCCGGCATCGGATCCGTAGTGGCAGGCCGAGCGCAGCACGAGCCCGCCCATCGAGTGCCCGATCAGCGCCAGCTCGGAGACCTCGCACGGCCACGATGCGGTGAGTTCGTCCAGCAGCGCCGCCAGCGTCCTTCCATTGGCCGAGATGTGCAGCCCCGCGTTGTAGCGGACGTACAACGGCGTGAACCCGTGGTCGGCCGCCAGCCGCTCGCCGTAGGGCGGGCAGGCCCCGACCCCACGCCGGCGCCAGGAGTCGTCTGACTCGCCGAGCCCGTGCACGAACACGGCGACGCGTGCGGTCGCATCGACGAACGCAGACGCCAGCGAGGGGCGATCGGTGCCGACGTCCCGGCGCTGCGAGCGGACCGTCATCGACAGCGCCAGCGGGCTGCCGCGCTCTGCCATGCGGTCGCCCCAGGCGCCGTTCAGCGCAGCCACGAGCGCCCGCCCGCGGCCCGACTCCGATAGCGACGGGGCGTCCTCGTCCACCGCCAGACCGCCAGCGAACGCGCCGCCCCGCACGACCGAGCCCGCCAGCGCACGCGCGCCCCGATACGCCGCCGCCGCGATCGTGTCGTGCGCCGCGCGCACGGGCGATGCCGACGGCCCGAGCGCGGCGAACATGCGGTCGGCGACCGCCTCGTGCACGCCCCGGGCGAGCTCGGCGATCTCCGCGGCGGCGTCGCCGACCAGATCCCCGAACGCGCGCAGCTCGGCGGCGCGCACGTGCGTACTCTCGGGACCCCTCAGACGGCCGGAGCCGGTGCCCCGGCCTCGGCGTACGCCTCGGCCAGCAGCTTGACTCCGGTCTCGATTTGCGCTGGAGTGACGCCCGAGTAGGCCAGGCGCAGCGAGGACTCGCCGCCCTGCAGCACGAAGTCGGTGCCCTTGACGAACTGCACGCCGCGGCGGGCGGCGGCGTCGAACATGGCGGCGACGTCGGTGCCGGTGGGGAGGTCGACCCAGAGAAAGTAGCCGCCCTCGGGCTCGACGAAGCGGGCGTCGGGGAGATGCTCGGTCAGCGCGCCACAGAGCGTGTGGGCGCGCTCGCGGAGCGCCGCGCGGACGGTCTCGATCGACCGCTGCAACCGGCTCGAGCGGCAGAACTGGTTGACGATCCCCTGCGCGACCATGTTCGGCGAGATGTAGGCGCTGGTCGCGCGCTTGGCCACGGTCGCGATCAGCTCGGCGGAGCCGACCAGGTAGCCGACGCGGATGCCCGGGCAGACGGTCTTGGAGAACGACGATGCGTACACGGTCACGTCGGGCGCAGCCGAGAGCATCGTCTCCAGCGCCTCGCCGGAGAAGCGCAACGTCACGTACGGATCGTCCTCGAAGATCGTGAACCCGTATGCGCGCGCGAGCTCGATCAGCCGCTCGCGCTTGGGCCCCGACAGCGTGTAGCCGGCGGGGTTCTGGAAGTTCGGGATGATGTGGGCGAGCTTCGGCGCGGCGCCGGCGACGAGCACGCGCTCCAGCGCGGCGACGTCGATCCCGTCGGGCTCGAGCTCGACCATCCGCACGTCCGCGCCGCGGTTACGCAGCGACAGCAGCGTCCGGTCGTACGTGGGCCGTTCGGTGATCACCGTGTCGCCGGGGGCGACGAGCGCGTCGAACAGGAACGCGTCGGCCTGCATCGAGCCGTTGGTGACGAGCACCTGCTCGGGCTCGACGCCGTGGTGCTCGGCGATCCAGGCACGCAGCGGCAGGTAGCCGACCGACGTCCCGTACGCGGTCAGACCGGCGGGGTCCTGGTCGAATGCCTCCTGGGCGGCGGCCTTCAGCCCGTCGACGTCGACGATGTCAAGCGAGGGGGCCCCACGGGCGAACGAGATCGGCATGGGGCCGAGCCTAGCGTGATGGCGTCAGCGCTTCGCCGTAAATGTCTGCTTGAGAATCGCGCACTTGCTCTTGGTCGCCGACTCGATCAGACGGCCGCTGAACGAGCCTGAGACCTTCGCGCCCGTGAACCTGCCGGCGAGCTTGATCGAGCCGTCGCTGGCGCCGCTGAGCTTGATCGTCGACGAGAACGTGTTGGCGCTGATCGGCACCGACACCTCGAGCGGAGCGCTCGTCGGCGCCACCAGCACGCCGCAGCTGCCCGTCGCGATCAGCGACAGCGACACGATCTTCCCGGCCTTGACCTTGATCGTGAGCGGGTGGGTGGCGGTCGTCCCGTCCACCGTGAGCTTGCTCGTTCCCGTGTACGTCCCGCCGCTGGCCGCCAGCGCCACGCCGGCGGACGCGATCGTCACGCCGATTGCGAGGACCACCGCGATCCAGCCGCGGCGTCCGAAGCCGATCCATGAGCACCTCACCTTGCCTCCTATCGGACGAATTCGCCGCGCCGCGGCGACTGCCCGAAATCGTACCGGCGTCAGCCGCGAAGTTTGGCGACGGCCGCCTCGGCCACCTGGGTCGGCGTGCGGCCGACCGTCACGCCCTTGGCGGCAAGCGCCTGCTCCTTTGCGACGGCGGTGCCGTGCGAGCCCGAGACGATCGCGCCGGCGTGCCCCATCGTCTTTCCCGGCGGCGCCGTGAAGCCCGCGATGTAGCCGATCACCGGCTTGGTCACGTGGTCGGCGATGAAGTCCGCGGCGCGCTCTTCGGCGTCGCCGCCGATCTCACCGCACATCACGATCAGCTCGGTCTCGGGGTCGTCCTGGAACATCCCGATCACGTCGATGAAGTCGGTGCCCGGGACCGGGTCGCCGCCGATTCCGACGATGCTGGAGTTGCCGAAGCCGCTCTGGGCCAGCACGTACCCGATCTGGTAGGTCAGCGTGCCCGAGCGCGACACGACGCCGACGTTACCGGCGTTGAAGAACGAGGCGGGGATGATCCCGACCGAAGCCTTCCCGGGCGACAGGATCCCGGGGCAGTTGGGCCCGATCAGCCGCGCCCGCCGGTTCTTCTTGAGCGTGTTGTAGACGCGCAGCTCATCGTGGGCGGGAATCCCCTCGGTGATGCAGATGATCAGCTCGATCCCGGCGTCCTCGGCCTCGAGAATCGAGTCCGCCGCGAAGCGCGGGGGGACGAAGATCATCGCCGTGTTGGCGCCCTCGCGCTGCACCGCAGCGTGGAACGTGTTGAACACGGGGATCCCGTCGACATCCTGGCCGCCCTTGCCGGGCGTGACGCCGGCGACCACCTGGGTGCCGTAGTCCCGGTTGCGCAGCGAGTGGAACGTGCCCTCGCGGCCGGTGATGCCGCTCGTGCACAGACGAGTGTTCGTATCGACGAGGATGCTCATGAGGCAGTCGGCGGCGTGGGTCGGTCGGAATCCGATCCCCCGGAGGCGGCTTTGGCCAACTCGACGACCTTCGCGGCCGCGCCGTCCATCGTCGACTCGGCGTACACGTTGGGCAGCTTCGCCTCCGCCAGCAGGGCGCGCCCCTCCTCGCCGTTGGTGCCGTCCAACCGCACCACGAAGGGGACCTGCGGCTCGATCTGCGCGAACGCCTCGATCAGGCCCCGCGCCACCTCGTCACAGCGGGTGATCCCGCCGAAGATGTTGAACAGGACCGCCTCGACCTTGGCGTCGGAGAGGATCACCTCGACCGCTGCCGTGATCGCGTCCGCGCGCGAACCGCCGCCGGCGTCGAGGAAGTTGGCCGGCGAGCCGCCGGCTTCGGCGACCACGTCGAGCGTGGACATCGACAGCCCGGCGCCGTTGGCGAGGATCCCGATGTTGCCATCGAGCTTGACGTAGGTCAGGCCGCGCTCCTTGGCCATCACCTCCTGCGGATCCTCAGCGGAGCGGTCCCGCAGGGCGGCGTTGTCGGGGTGGCGATAGAGCGCGTTGTCGTCGAGCGTGACCTTCGCATCGAGCGCGCGCACGTCGCGCTCCGGAGTCACGATCAGCGGGTTGACCTCGACCAGCGTCGCCTCCTCGGCGGTGAACACCTCGTACAGCTTCGCCAGCATCGCGCCGACCGGCCGTACGACATCGGCGTCGACGCCGGCCTCGAACGCCAGCCGGCGGCCGTGGAAGTCCTGGAAGCCCAGCAGCGGATCGACGTGGAGCGTCGCGATCGCGTCGGGGTCCTCGTCGGCGACCTGCTCGATGTCCATTCCGCCCTTGGTCGAGAGCATCACCAGCGGCGCCTTGGCGGAGCGGTCGAACACGACCGACGCGTAGTACTCCGACGCGATCTCGGAAGCGCCCTCGATCCAGACCTCGTGGACGGTCAGGCCGCGGATGTCCATCCCCAGGATCGCGGCCGCGTGCAGCTCGGCCTCGGCCCGGTCCTGAGCGATCTTGATCCCGCCGAGCTTGCCACGCCCGCCGATCTGCACCTGCGCCTTGACCGCGCACGGATAACCGATCTCGTCGGCGGCCGCGACCGCCTCCTGCACCGTGGACGCCGGCCTGCCCGATGGGACCGGCACACCGTGACGGGCGAACAGCTGCTTGCCCTGGTACTCGAGGAGGTCCATCGCGATCGATCACCCTAGCGTCTTGCGTGTCAGCGGCGTGCCGAGACGCGTGGATTGACGACCAAATGGCATCATTTGAGGCACATGGCGATCCCCAAGAACATCTCCTTTGTCACCTTCGACGTCTACGGCACGTTGATCGACTGGGACACGGGGGCCTACGAGGCGTTCGCCAAAGAGGCCGAACGCGACGGGTTCACCCTCGATCGTGAAACGCTCGTGCCCCTGTTCCACGAGACCCAGCAGCAGATCCAGGCCGGTTCCTATGAGCTGTACGCCGAGGTGCTGCGGCGTACAGCGGTGCAGATCGCCAAGGAGCTCGGCTGGCCGCTGGAGCCTTCACGCTCGGGCTTTCTGCCCGACTCGGTGGCGCGCTGGAAGCCGTTCAGGGAGACCAACCCGACCCTGGTGAAGGTGGCCAAGCAGTACTCGGTCGGCCTGATCTCGAACATCGACGACAAGCTGCTGGGCCAGACGCGCCGGCACATCCCGCTCGACTTCGATCTGGTCGTGACCGCCCAGCAGGTCCGCTCATACAAGCCCGATCCGGCGCACTTCACCGAGTGCGAGCGCCGGATCGGAACCAAGAAGGGCTGGGTGCACGTCGCCGCCAGCTATTACCACGACATCGAGCCCTGCCTGAAGAAGAAGGTCCCGGTGATCTGGGTCAACCGAACCAAGCAGCAGCTCGAGCCCGGCCAGAAGAAGCCGGACGCCGAGGTCGCCACGCTCAAGGACGCGGCAAAGCTGATCGGCATCGGCTGAGCCCTGCGCGCGCTCGCCCTCCACGCCGACGTCCTGGTCTTCGTCTCAGACGTCTGGCAGACCACCTGCACGGCGGTCCGCGCCGGTGACGAGGGATTCGTGATCGACTCGCCGGTGTACCCGGAGGAGCTGCGCGTGCTGCCGGGCGTGCTGGAGCAGGCCGGCTACCCGGTCAGCGGGCTGTTGACGACGCACGGCGACTGGGACCACCTGCTGGGACGCCTGGCGTTTCCGGGCGCCGCCCTCGCCGCCGGCGAGTCGACGGTGCATCGGCTGGGATCGGAGCTGGGGCTGGCCCACCGCGAGCTGCGCGCCTTCGACTCCGAGCACTACGTCACCGACCGACCGCCGCTGTCGCTCGGCTCGGTGCAGTCGCTGCCGGTCCCCGGCCGCCTGGAGCTCGGGTCGACTCCACAGGCCCACGAGCTGGAGCTGTACCCGGCCGGCGGCCACACGGCCGACGGCACCGCGTTCTGGATGCCGTGGTGCAACGTGCTCGTCTGCGGCGATTACCTGTCGCCCGTCGAGCTGCCGGCGATCTCGCCCGGCGGCTCCGCCGACACCTACCGGGACACGCTCGATCGGCTCGACGGGCTCCTCGCGGCAGCCGAGTGGGTGGTGCCCGGCCATGGCGCGCCGATCTCGGGCGAGCGCGCGCAGGCGGTGCTCTCGGAGGACCGCGCCTACCTCGACTCGCTCTCCCGTGATCGCCAGGCCGCGGCGCTGCCGGAGGGCCGACGAACGGCGACGCAGCGGCGTCGGCACGCCGACAACGTCGCGCGTCTGTCGCCGCGGGCTACTCCGCGACGGAGGTGATGACGGCGAGCGTGTCGCCGGTCGAGACCGCCGACCCGGCCGAGATCGGCAACTCGGCGACCGTCCCCGCCTTGTGCGCGGTGATCTCGTTCTCCATCTTCATCGCCTCGATCACTGCGATCAGCGCCCCCTCCTCGACGGTCGCACCGGCCTGGACCGCGACCCTGAGGATCGTGCCCTGCAACGGTGAGGCGAGCGTGTCGCCGCCGGCGCCGCCGGCGGAGGCTGGGGCCCGTCGCGGCGCACGCCGGCCCGCACCGGCGCCGTTGGCAGGCGCCGGGCCCGCGGCGGCGTACGGCGGCGCCGCGCCGATCACTTTGACGTCGAACCGCTTGCCGGACACCTCGACCGTGTAGGCCTGCTCGACCGTCTCTGACTCCGGCGCCCCAGCCGGCGCAGCGGTCGGCTCGAACGCGAGCTGCTTGAGCCACTGGCGGTCCTCGATCAGGTCGCGGCACGTCTCGGCGTCGGCCCACTGGCGCGTCTGCAGAATCGCCTGATGAAACGGGATCAGCGTCTTGAGCTCCGTGATCTCGTACTCGCCCAGTGCGCGCAGCATTCGCTGCGTCGCCCGCTCGCGATCGGCGTCCCAGACGATCAGCTTGGCGACCATCGGGTCATACATCGGCGAGATCTCAGAGCCCGGGCCGACGCCCGAGTCGACGCGCACGCCGGGCCCGGCGGGCTCGCGGTAGTCGCCGATCGTCCCGGGCGCGGGCGCGAAGTTCTTCGACGCGTCCTCGGCGTTGATCCGGCACTCGATCGCGTGCCCGCGCAGCACGACGTCGTCCTGGGAGATCGACAGCTCGGCGCCGGCGGCGACCCGGATCCCCTCCTTGACGATGTCGATGCCGGTCACCATCTCGGTCACGCAGTGCTCCACCTGGACCCGCGTGTTCATCT
>Ga0302325_10024446_pt1 | contig 12563 bp, 13 predicted proteins | sample Palsa_T0_2_FD_201948 | JGI IMG/M metagenome (GOLD analysis project Ga0302325, IMG submission 201948) | Peat permafrost microbial communities from Stordalen Mire near Abisko, Sweden - Palsa_T0_2 | ecosystem: Environmental > Terrestrial > Soil > Palsa > Peat permafrost | place: Sweden: Abisko...
AAGTGACCGACTGGTACACCGCGCTCCCTCTGCGCAAGGGCCTCAATCCGCTTTCCATCGCGCCGAATTACGAAGGCTACTATCTCGACGAATCCGAGCACTCCGATTACGACGAACACTGGCAAGGCATCGGAATGCAGTGGGAGAAGTTCTACGAGCAGACCTCCGACATCCCGATGCTGCACATCGGCGGCTGGTACGACATCTATTTGCGCGGCACTATCGAAAACTTCCACCAGCTATCGATACTGAAGAAGACACCCGAGCGGCTGCTCATCGGCCCCTGGACACATCACGGCGACACCGAGACCTTCGCGGGCGACGTAGATTTCGGACCTGCCGCCGCGATCAAAGATTTCGACACCACCTTCCATCTGCGCTGGTTCGATCACTTCCTGAAGGGTGGCCCACCCACGCCCGAAACCCAATCCCCCGTGCGCGTTTTCGTCATGGGCACCGGCGACGGTCATCGCGACGCGGCCGACCGTCTCTTCCACGGCGGCTACTGGCGCGACTCGCAAACTTGGCCACCGCTCGAGGCGAAGTTCATCAGCTACTACTTCCACGCGGATGGCTCTCTCAGCACTACGTCGCCCGGTACCCAAGAACGCGCCGCAACCACTTACACCTTCGACCCCGCACATCCGGTTCCCACCATTGGCGGCGGCGTCTCGAAGCGCCTCAAAGACGGAGCGTTCCATCAAAGGGAACGCCCCGATTTCCCGGGCTCCCGCGCGCCGTATCTACCGCTGCAAGCGCGCTCCGACGTTCTCGTGTTTGAGACGGCTCCTTTGCAAGAAGACATCGACGTCATGGGTCCCATCGAGATCGAACTGTTCGCAGCGTCAAGTGCCGTCGATACGGATTTCACGGCGAAACTAATCGACGTCTACCCCAGCAGCGCGGATTTCCCCGAAGGCTTCGCGATGAACTTAACCGACGCCATCATCCGCGCGAGCTATCGCGATGGCGCCAAACAAAGGCAACTCCTGAAGCCTGGCGAAATCTACAGGCTCACCATCCGCCCCTTCGACACTGCGAATCATTTCAAACGGGGCCACCGAATCCGCGTAGACATTTCGAGCAGCAACTTCCCAAGGTTCGACGTTAACCCCAACACAGGTGAACCTCTCGGGCTAAACCGCCGCGTAATCACCGCGGATAACTCGGTGTATCACGAAGCGAAATTCGCATCGCGCATCGTACTGCCCGTGGTCCGCTGATCTTAATGTTGTATTGCTAAAATAATGCTGTGAGCAATATAGGTTTTGCGTGGGAGAGCCGCAAAGCCCAATCGAATGTCAAAAAGCACGGCATCACGTTCGAGGAAGCGCAGACTGCTTTCCTTGATGAATACGGTCGCTTGATCGATGATCCCGAACATTCTGAGCAAGAAGAAAGGTTCGTGCTGCTGGGTTACAGTTTCCAAGCCCGGTGTCTGATTGTTAGTCATTGCTATCGCGAGTCCGGCTCGGTGATTCGCATCATCTCCGCCCGGCGGGCAACACCAAAGGAAGAAAGAGTGTATTGGAGCCTCCGATGAAACGTGAATACGATTTTTCGAAATCCCGTAGAAATCCCTATGCAAGGCGGCTCAAGCGCCAAGTGACAATGCGACTCGACACGGCCGCGGTGGACTACTTCAAGGAATTGGCGACGGACCTTGGCATGCCATACCAGAACCTCATCAATCTTTTCCTAAGGGACTGCGCCATGCAAAAGAGGCGCCCCGCGATTCAGTGGTCTCAAGAAGAGTCCAAACCTCACCGCCTTCCTTGATCCAAGGAAAATTGCCCTTCTCTACAGCCCGAGCCGCTCCCGCAACCCGCGCACCCGGTCCCGCGCAATCACCAACTCTGTGCGTGTTTCATCCTTCAATCGCACCAGCAGGCTATCCATTTCCTGCACCCACGCCAGATTCAGAAGCGTCGATCGGTGTATCCGGTAGAACTTCGCGGGATCGAGCTTCTGCTCCAGATCGGAAATCGTATGGTCCACGATGTGCGGCCTTCCCTTCACCGCGGCAAACGTCAACTTATCCTCGGCGAAGAAGTGCGTCACGCGCGGAAGGTCCAGAAAAAGGATGCGATCCCCAATCCGCGAAGCCACGCGCTCGGGATATCTCAATTGCGGCGCGCCAAGAGCTGCCTCAAGACGCTTCAACAAATCGGCCGGATCTTCCTTTGGACCGTTGAGCCGTTCCAGCTTCGTCAGTGCGCGGTCAAGCTGTTCCTGGTCGACAGGCTTCACCAGGTAATCGATCGAACTCGCGCGAAATGCGTCCAGCGCGAAATGATCGTAAGCCGTCGTGAACACGATGTTCGGCTGGGGATCGAGCATACGCAGCATCTCAAATCCATTCATGCCCGGCATGTTGATATCGAGGAACACGGCATCCACCGTATGCGACGAAAGCCACGCGATCGCGTCGATCGGATCGTTGCTCGAACCAACTACACTTACCCGGCCGGATTCACTCAGCAAACGTGACAAACGTCTTACCGCGAGCGGTTCATCGTCAACCAGAAACGCGCGAATCATATCAGCACCGTAACGCGCGTCAGGTCCGCGTTGTGCCCAAACTCCAGCGCGGACTTATCTCCAAACTGCGCCTCCAGCCGCGATTGCAGCAGGTCGAGACCGTGTCCGGCCTTCACGTCTGCGAGCGAGAAGCCCGGTCCGTTATCGATCACATCGATGGCGTGTTTGCCGTCGCGGAGCATGGCGCGGACGATGATCTCGGCCCCTTCCCTACGCGGCGAAACCGCAAACTTGACGCTGTTCTCCACCAGCGTTTGCACAGAGAGCGGCGGAACTTCCAGACTGTTTAACAGAGGGTCGGCTTCAATCCGATAGGTGAGCCTGTCGCCGAAACGCACTTTCTCGATCTCAAGATACGAACGGACTATCGCGAGTTCCCTCGAGAGGGGCACCAGCCGCTCGCCGCTGGAATCGAGCGAGAAGCGCAGTAGCGCCGCCAGACGCTCAACCATTCGTTCCGCCTCAGCCGGATTCTCGCGAATCAACGCGCTAATGGAGTTCAGAGTATTAAACAGAAAGTGTGGATGGATGCGCGATTCGAGAGACGAGAGGCGCGCTTCGGTAGCGGCCTGTCGAAGGCGCTCCTCTGCAAGCTCCCGTTCTTTCAACTCGGCAGTGGCTCGGTTTAGCCGGGCCATCAGAATGCCGTGAAAGGTGGCGCTCAAGGTGAAGATCATCGTGAGGACAATCGTCACTCGCATACTCATGAAGTAGATATGCCAATAGAGTCTCAGCGGGACCACATGGAAGGCCGTAAGCGCCAGGAGCGCGATCAAGCCCCCGATTGCGGCCATGGCCGTGATTAAGGCAATCAATGTTGTCCACCGCCTGAACTTGGGCAACTTCAAAATACGTCCCACCGTGCGGGGCAGGATGGTCCAGCCAAGACCGCCAATGACCACTGAGTAAGCAACGCCGATTGCGGCATCCTGAAGCACGCCATCCATCGGAGCGGCGTTGATGCCCCACTCCAGTAGCGCCGGAAGCACCCCCAGGCCAACTATGGAGAGGGTCCTGAAGATGGCCCGGCTGGTCCGCATGTTTACATTGTGAAGCCGCGCATGGGTGTTGCCGGCCAAAATCGCGATGAACCCCGATAATTCCCGATCAAAGGAGAAATAACGGGGACCAACGTACGAATTACACTAGATCATGCTTCTCAGAACTATCCTCGCGCTGCTGCTCTCAAGTTTCGTTGGATTGGCTCAACAGCCGAAGACCACCATGTTCCCGGCCGTCCGCGCGTCGCATGAGATGGTAGCCGCAGGGAACAATCTTGAAGTCGAAGCCGGATACCGAATCCTGCAACAGGGCGGCAATGCGGTCGACGCCGGCGTTGCGGCAACTCTTGCCGCGGCCGTTACCGAGCAGGATCACTTCGGATTGGGCGGCGAGGTTCCGATTATCATCAAGCTCGCCGGCAAACCGGCAATCGTGATCAGCGGCGTCGGAGTGGCGCCGAAGCTTGCTACGCCGGAGTTCTTCAACACGCGCAAAGCGGAACCCTGGGAGGACCCAAAGTCGTTCGCTCCAATCCCTGAAAAGGGCATCCTCTGCGCTACGGTGCCGGGCGTATTCGACGGGCTGATGCTGGCGCTCGAAAAATACGGCACGATGTCGTTTGCGCAAGTGGTAGCCCCGGCAATCGATCGCGCTGATGGCTTTCCGCTGCCGGAGATTTTCTCGAACTTCATTCGCAACAATGAAGCCGTGCTGAGATTGTGGCCCGTCTCCTCGGAGTTCTTCCTGCCGGGCGGCAAGGTTCCGGACCGTGGCACGGTCTTTCACGAACCATCCCTCGCCAAGACCTTGCGCGAACTGGTTGCAGTTGAGAAGAAGGCCCATGGCAAGCGTGAAGTGAAGATAGTTGCCGTGCGCGATTACTTTTATCGCGGACCCCTCGGGAGGCGTATCGGTGAGTTTTCCGAGAAGAATGGCGGCCTGATCCGCTATGAAGATATGGCCGCGTTTCACGCGGAAACCGATACGCCGCGAACTTCCACTTATCGCGGATACGAGATTCTGAAGCCAGGCTTCTGGACTCAGGGTCCGGTCATGCTGGAGGCCCTGAACATTCTGGAAGCCTATGACCTGAAGAAGATGGGCCACAATTCGCCGGAGTATCTGCACACCGTCGTCGAAGTGGTCAAGCTGGCATTCGCCGACCGCGATCGGTATTACGGCGATCCGAAGTTCGCAACCATCCCCGAAGAGAAACTGCTTTCGAAGGCTTATGCGGAGGAACGCCGGAAGCAGATAGATCCGCAGCACGCATCGATGGAATCGCGGCCTGGCGCATTTGGCGGTCCGGTTCCAATGCCGAAGCAAACCACCACACCGTCCGTGGGGGTGCAGGACACCACTTGCGTAAACGCCGTCGATCGTTTCGGCAACGTGTATTCGTCGACGCCTAGTGGCGGATGGCTTCCAAGCGTGATTGCAGGAGACACCGGGATTCCTTTCACGTCGCGATTGCAATCGCTATTGACCACGCCCGGGCACCCGAACACGCTGCAGGGCGGCAAGCGCCCGCGGGTAACGCTCTCGCCGACCGTGGTGCTGAAGGATGGAAAGCCGGTGTGGGCACTCTCGACACCGGGCGGCGACAACCAGGATCAGGCGCTGCTTCAGGTGCTCCTCAATCTGATCGATTTTGGGATGTCGCCGCAAGAAGCGGTGGAAGCCCCGCGCTTTCAGACCGAGCATTTCTACGCATCTTTCGCCATGCATGAGTTTGTGCCGGGCAAGTTGAATCTGGAAGGCCGCATCGCGAAGGAGACGGCTGACAAACTCGCCGCACTTGGACACAAGGTCAACATCGCCGGCGATTGGAGCAATTTGTCGGCGCCCACAGTGATCCACATCGGCGATGGCGTCCTGGAAGGCGGCGCTGACCCTCGCCGAGGCCGCTTCGTTTTCGGCAACTGACAGAAAAAGCAGGCAAGCCCTAAAGCCCGAGAGCCGTTCAGCCGATCAATTGGTCACGGACCAACGTAATATGAACATTTTGATCGTAGACGACTCGATGGCCTTACGGAAAATCCTTCAGCGTGTGATTCGCAACGCCGGAGTCACCGTGGGACAGATTCAGGAGGCAGCGGACGGCCAACTGGCGCTCCAATGCCTGGAACAGTTCAAGCCCGACGTAATCCTTTCGGATATCAACATGCCGAACATGGATGGCTTGGAACTCTTGAAGAAACTGAAGGGCTCTGAAACGCTGAAGAACCTGCCGGTCATTATGATCAGCACAGAAGCCAGCCGTGAGCGTGTGATGGAATCGATCGAACTGGGCGCCTGCAATTTCATCCGCAAGCCCTTCAGTGAAGATGACATTCGTGAAAAATTCGGCCTTTTGGCCAAGAAGTAACTGCCTGGAGGCCTAACGCATGAGTAAACAAGAATTGGACGTTGATTTTTTGGCTGACGCGATGCGAGCGGCGGCTTTGGAAGTTTTCGGAACCATGCTGGGAATTGAGATTGAGCCAAGTGTGCCCACTCCCGGCGTTGCCGTTGCGTCGGAAGACCACGGCGTGGTGTCCTTACTGGGTCTTACCGGCGAGTGGACAGGCAGCGGGGGGCTTTGCTGCTCGGCCGAGTGCGCTTGTTGGATCGCCTCACAGATGCTGTTCTCGGAATACCCGGAAGTGAACGATGAGGTTCGGGACGCGGTTGGTGAAATCACCAACATGATCGTCGGCAATTTCAAGAATAGTATCGGCAGTGTGACGGGACCGCTAGGGATGAGCACGCCCACAGTGATCTGCGGCCACGACATGACTACGACGAACAGTGGAGCTCATGAATGGATTGTGTTTCCCTTCACGAGCCAGGAGCATTCCTTCCGCATGATGGTGCAGCTACAGCCAGCCAGGCAACTTGCAAGCCGAGCTCACGATTCGATCCATCACATGCTTCTGAATCAATAGCTCATTGATTCAGAATGGCTTCGGGAATCGAGAAAAGAGGCAGGACGCGATCGGCAGCGCCGAGGCGGATCGCTTCTTTTGGCATTCCGAAGACTACACAGGTGGCTTCGTCCTGAGCGATGGTGTGCGCGCCGGCTCGTTTCATGCGAAGCAGTCCATTGGCGCCATCCGAACCCATGCCGGTTAGAATGACGCCCGTGGCGTGGGCGCCAGCAGCCTCCGCCACGGACGCGAACATCACGTCGACGGACGGCCTTTGGTAGCACACCTGCGGGCCATCCTTAACTTGCACGCGGAATCCATCCGGGCATTTCCTCAGTAGCATGTGCAAGTTTCCGGGCGCCACGAGCGCGCGGCCTGGACTGAGGCAATCTCCGTCCGCAGCTTCCTTTACTTCCATGGCGCAAGCTTGGTTGAGACGATTCGCAAATGCGTTCGAAAATACGGGCGGTATGTGCTGCGTAATGAGAATTCCAGGGCTGTTGGCCGGCATACGCGTCAGCAGTTCGTGAAGCGCTTCCGTCCCGCCCGTGGATGCGCCGATGGCAATCACCGAACCCGAACGAATGTTACCGGTTGCAAGGGTTCGCACAGGCGCGGTCTGGTCCGAGATTTTCAATTTTGCCACGGCTGCTGCGCGAATGCGGGTCGCAAGATTGGTCCTAAGTTCACCTACCGAGTATGGTCCACCCGGTTTCGCCAGCACCTCGACCGCCCCGAAGCGCAACGCATCGAGCGACGTTTGACATGATGCCCCTCCCAGCGAACTGATCACTACCACTGGAAGCGGGTGGTGACGCATGATTTTCTTTAGAAACGTAAGTCCGTCCATCCGTGGCATTTCGATGTCGAGCGTTAGGACGTCTGGCCGGAGAGCAAGAATTTTGTCGCGGGCGATATAGGGATCTGGGGCGGTGCCAACTACTTCGATGTCGGGTTCGCCCGAGATTGCATCGGAAAGGATCTTGCGGACAATTGCGGAGTCATCGACGATCAGAACCCTTATTTTCTTCGGGGCCATTACGGGGTTCCGCCCAGGTTGAGCCACACTCCGAGAGTTCCGATGTCCGTTTCGAAGTTGCGCGAGTATTCCGGGTTATCGGGAAGAGGAGCAAGCTCCGGATGTGAAAGATCGAAGGAAGTCTCGCTATCGATTCGGCTGAGGAGCGTGCCGCAGAGCATATTCGTCAACTCGCAGATCACCTCATTCACCTGAACTTGAGAAATATCCTGCTCATCCTCCGCGAGAAACCCTGCAGCGATCTGCCGCGAGGATTCGTGGGAAAACGAGAGTCCAAACGATCCTGATGGAGTCCCTCGAAAATCGAGTCTTGTGGTAATCGGATCGGAAGGGAGATCCGTGGCCGCGCCGAGGACGCCCGTAAAGAACATTGTCTCCAACACCTCAGACGCGGATGCGTTGACTAACTGATCCAGGTTAGAAATTTGCATTCAATACACCCAGGACCTTTTCGATCTCTTCGCGAAGAGTTTCCGGTAGGAAGGGTTTGGTCACATAGCCCTTCGCGCCGAGGGTCAACATTGATTGGACGCGGTGCTGGGTGCTGTCAGTCGAAATGACGATTACCGGGATCGTGCTTAGGGATTCGTCCGCTTCAAGAATCTTCAGCAGCGCCTCACCGTCCATCAGTGGCATATTGATGTCGGTCAGAATCACGTCCACCCAGTTGGAACGGAGAAGATCCAACGCCTCCTGGCCGTTCGACGCGTTGAGACAAGTCCCCACCTCGATGCCAGACAGTTCAAGCACACGGCGCACAAAGCCACGCATCGCGGGAGAATCGTCCACAATTAAAACGTTGAATGCCATTTAGATTCCTTTCCTGGGCGAATTCCGCAGGGCCATTTCTACTTCTTTTTCACCGCCCTGGCGAAGAAACATCTTGCCGCTCCCCACTTCCAGACGGACGGTGCGAGAGACCGCGCCGCCAACCTCCTCCGCTTGCACCAGCACACCAGCCTTCCAGAAAATTTTTCTCATCGCCATGTAGTTACGCTTGCCTATGTTGAATGCTCCTTCGGGGTCCATCATCTGCGAACCGCCAGCCACCACAACGACGAGTCGCCGCTTGTCCGCGCCGAGTTCATAGGCCTTCCGGAATAACAGCGGAATGCCGGTATCGGCGAACATGAATGGTTGCCTGGCGGCTTTTTCCGAGTCGATCTGAGACTCCGGAAGCATGAAATGCAGTAGTCCAGCCACACTGACCGCCGGATCGTGAATGAGCACTGCAAGGCAGGATCCAAGAGCGTAGGTAATAAGAACGCTGTGGGGCTCGTTGCAGACTTGGCAATCCCCAACCCCCACCGTAATCGACGTCACTTACGAACTCCAAGGCGGGTTGATTTGGGCATGTCTTCAGAAGTCTTCATGTAGACCGCTGGCTGGACATATTCGAGCGGTTGATCGAGGCCCCCCAGGCTCTCAGCGTGCCCAATGAACAGGTATCCTCCCGGTTCGAGACGGTTCGCGAGCCGGTTGACTAACTCCTGTTGGGTAACGCGATCGAAGTAGATCATGACGTTCCGGCAGAAGATCGCCGGGAACGGGCCTACCTGGGAGATCTCCTCCATGAGGTTCAGGCGCCGAAATTCAACAATGTCTCGAAACTGCCGTTTCACCATGAAGTTGTCTCGATGTTTTCCCTCTCCCTTAAGGACATACTTGCGTAGTTGGTCCGGACCAACCCCTCGGAAGCGTTCGGCTGGATATACGGCAGCTTGGGCCAACCCGAGTACTCTGGTGGAAATATCGGTAGCGAGGATACGGACTTTGGCAAGCGTTTCAGGGCCTAGTTCGTCGAAAAGCGAGAATGCGATAGAGTAGGGCTCTTCTCCAGACGAGCAGGCGGCGCTCCAGAGGTTGATGGTGGCCCTCCCGCGAAGCGCGGGCACAACCGTCCTGCGAAGGAAATCAAAATGAGCGGCTTCCCGAAAGAAGCTAGTGTGATTCGTTGTCAGGGCGTCAATCATCGCGATTAACGCGTCGCCGGTGCGATCCTCAACAACATGCTGGTAATAAGCATGGAATGAGGTCAGATTCAATTCCCTCATCTTCTTTCCAAGACGCGCGGCGACCAGCTGTTGCTTGCCGTCAGGTAGGTCGAGTCCGAATTTCTGGTGTGCCAGCGAGCGGAACTGATCGAAGTCCCGGGATGAGAGCGATCCCGCTTCTGTGGAAGATTCGCTCATTGGCTCCGGCGGTGAAATACGCCATCCATGTCGAGGATGAGCCCGACTCGACCATCTCCGAGGATCGCGCCGCCGGCGATTCCTTCAATGTTCTTTAGTCTTTCCCCAAGACTCTTGATCACAACCTCCTGCTTTCCGACAAGCTCGTCGACTAACAGGCAAAAAGTCTTCTCCTGAGACTCAGCGACGAGCAGCAAACCGTCGCAGGGATCTTCGGCTCTCGGCTTAACACCGAAATGCCTGTAAAGCCGGACGACGGGAAGCAAGCGGCCGCGCACGAGAGCCATCTCATCCTGGCCATGAATTGTGGAGAGGGATTCGGGCAACGGCCGGAATAGCTCCTTGATCGCAAAGATTGGAACAATATACTGCTCTCGCCCAACCTTGACGACGAGGCCCTCAATGATAGCTAAGGTGAGCGGAAGCCTCAACAGGAATGTAGTTCCATGTCCAGGCTTGGACTGTATTTCGATTCTTCCCCGGAGCTTCTGAACGTGTTTGCGTACAACGTCCATCCCCACGCCACGCCCGGAGATATCGGTAATCTGCTCGGCGGTCGAGAATCCCGGCTCAAAAATGAGATTAAAAACTTCGTTGTCCGAGAGATGAGTTCCGGCTTCGATCAGCCCGTTCCGTATCGCTTTATTAAGGATTTTCTCCCGATCGAGGCCGCGTCCGTCATCGGAGATCTCGATGATGATCTGTCCGCCATTGTGATATGCGGCCAGCTTGACACGAGCGACCGGATCTTTTCCGGACGCGGCGCGCATCTCCGGAGGTTCGATGCCATGATCGATCGAGTTCCTGACCATGTGGAGGAGTGGATCGGACAGCTCTTCCGCAATCGTCTTATCCAGTTCGGTGTCCTCACCGATGGTCTCCAACTCGACGCGCTTGCCTGCCTTGCGGGAAAGATCGCGAACCATTCGGCCTGTTCTCTGGAAGAGTTGGCCGATCGGAATCATGCGCATGTCCATCGCGGTACGTTGAACCTCACTCGTGATACGAGCGAGTTGCGAAAGATCGCCGGCCAGCCGCGGGTCTTGAACCGCGCCAAGAGAAGGATTGTGGCGGATCAGCGACTGTGCGATCACCATTTCGCCGACCATGTCCATCAGGTAATCGAGTTTCGCCGTCTCGACACGCACGGAGGAGGCGTCGGCCGTTTTATGAGGAGTTCCACGGACCATGACCGCGGACGAGTCGGGCTGCGCGTCAAAGGTCAGAGGCGCGTTGGCAACCGTGGTCTCGGGCTTCGCGGCTGAATCGGGGGGAGCAAATAATCTGGCGATGCGGCCAAGAAGCCCTTTGTCCGCGGGAACTAGACAAACCGCTCCACCGGAAAGTCCGGCTTCCACCATATCGATCGCCTGCTTCAGGTAGTCGGCACTTTCGAGAACGACGTCCACGACTGCGGGAGTTATCGACAGTTTTGAGTCGCGAGCCAGGTCGAGCAGAGTTTCTACCTCGTGAGCCACATCTCTTATGGGAGTGAACTCGAGAAATCCAGCCAATCCCTTGATCGTGTGAAAACTCCGAAAGACGGCGTGGATTGTCTCCATCTCTCCGGGGTTCTGCTCAAGAACCAGGAGACGGCCTTCGATCGATTCCAGGTGCTCGCGCGACTCGACAACAAAATCGCCCACCAGTTCGGGGTCCTGGGCCAGCGCGTAGTTGGCCGTCCGCTTTTCCTCGGCATTGGCGGCTGGAACAGCTTTAGTTTCGAGGGCGATTCTCAGGCGATTCAGATCGCTCTCCAGCTGTCCGCCCCCAGCTTGGGACGCGATGTTCTTGGCGAGAGTGGTAGCGATCTCAGCCGCCTGCACATAACCCTCCGCACCGGCGCGGTGACTTAAGGCGCGAAATTGAGCTGCAGCGTCTTCGCCGGACAGGTCTTCCGGGGCAATCAGCACGAGGTCGGCCGCCAAATCCTCGAGCTGTGTTCGCAAGTCAATTCCAGCCGCCAAATCGATGGTTTCCCTCATATAGTCAGTCGAGGCTCGCTTTCTAGAATTCCTTGAACTCTTCGTCCATGGGGAAGTCGTTCTTGCTTAGTGAAACCATTGCGTTAACCGGCTCAGGCTCGGGCAAAGGTCGCCGGACTGGTGTGGGGATAGCAGTGATCGGGCGCGGTTGCGCTCGCGCTGTTACGGCTTTGGGTTTACTAGAGAAGCGCGCGTTGTCGTTGCGCCCAACCACATCAGCCAGGCGATTGACAACCTCGGTAAGGCTCATCGATTGCGCATTGAGTTCCTCGGCAACCGACGCACTCTCCTCCGCGCTGGCGGCGTTCTTCTGAGTGGCCTGCTCCATTTGCGTGATGATGCGGCCGATCTGTCCGGTACCCTTCGCCTGCTCCTGGCTTCCCAGATTGATCTCATCGACGAGAGTTCTAATCCTCGAAAACTCACCGGTGATCGCGTGGATCGCCGATGCGACCTCGTCTACCTTGACTTTGCCGCCATTCGACTTAGCGATGGAATCTTCGATAAGGGCAGCTGTGTCCTTAGCCGCTTGTGCTGAGCGCTGAGCCAGATTGCGGACCTCGTCGGCAACAACCGCGAAGCCCATGCCGGCTTCTCCGGCACGCGCCGCCTCCACGGCCGCGTTCAAGGCCAGTATGTTGGTCTGGAAGGCGATCTCATCGATTACCTTGATGATCTTCGAAATCTTTCCGCTACCGGCTGTGATTTCGCTCATCGCAACGACCATCTCCTCAAGGGCGCGGTTAGTCTGGGCAAACTTCTGCTGGGAATTGGCGACCAAGTCGGCCGCGGCGCGAGAGCTTTCGCTATTCTTGCGAGCCATCGAGTTGATTTCTTCGGTAGACGCCGAGGTCTCTTCAATCGAAGCCGCCTGTTTCGAAGAGCCCTGCGCGAG